>VFSW01001469.1_pt1 | contig 35977 bp, 30 predicted proteins | sample 5358111 | NCBI WGS metagenome assembly VFSW01 (sample SAMN11554181, study PRJNA540505) | mine drainage metagenome | isolation source: sediment from site ElyBrook_90M | place: USA: Ely Copper Mine, Vershire, VT | collected 2017 | reverse complement strand
CCCCCGGGCTGCGCCCTCGCCCCCCTCCACGACCTTTACTTCCCCACCCCCGCCGGCCCCCCCCGGCGCCCCGACGCCGGGTCGTCCGCCGCGAACGACGACGCATACGACATTAGCGCGCCGGCAAAAGGCGGCGCGGGCGCGGCAAAGGCGATGAAGCGCGCGCTGCAAAAAGCCCATCTGCAACCCGCAGACATCGATTATATCAACGCGCACGGCACTTCGACGGTGCTGAACGACGCGGCGGAAACAGCCGCCATCAAGACCGTGTTTGGCGAGCGCGCGTACAACATTCCGATCTCGTCGACCAAGTCGATGATCGGGCATCTGCTCGGCGCGGCAGGCGCGGTAGAGGCAGTCGCCACGGTCAAGACCATCGAGACGGGCTGGATTCACCCGACGATCAACTACGAATATCCCGATCCCGTGTGCGATCTCGATTACGTTCCAAACAAGGCGCGGCAAAAAGACGTGCGCGTCGCGATGTCCAATTCGTTTGGGTTCGGTGGGCACAACGCGATTATGATTTTCAAGAAGTACGAACCGTAGGGACGACCTGGGCAGGCACAAGACCTGCCCTTACGCAGACATATGACCATCGAAGATTTCGAATCCGCGCTGGGCTTGACCTTCCGCGACAAGTCGCTCTTGACGCGTGCGCTGACGCACCGCTCGTACCTCAACGAGAATCCCGATCTGCCCTATCTCGACAACGAACGCCTAGAGTTTCTCGGCGACGCGATTCTGGATTTTGTCGCCGCCGAATTTCTGTATCAACGCTTTCCCGAAATGAGCGAAGGCGATCTTACCTCGCTGCGCGCCGCACTCGTCCGCGGCGAGTCGCTCGCGCGGTTCGCCGTCGATCTGGGCTTGCCGCCGCACTTGTTCATGTCGCGCGGCGAGGACGCGGCAGGCGGACGCGCGCGCGCGCCACTGCTCGCCGGCGCGTTCGAAGCGCTCGTCGGGGCGCTCTACCTCGATCTAGGATTCGTCCCAGCGCGCGATTTCATTCTGCGCTTTGTCGCGCCGGCGGCGGAGCAGGTCCACCATCAGCGGCTCGACCGCGACGCGAAAAGTATGCTGCAAGAACTGGCGCAGGGACGCTTGCAGGTCACGCCGCTGTACCGCCTCGTCGAAACGCGCGGACCCGACCACGCGAAAGAGTTCACCATCGAAGTGGTTCTGAAGGACCAGGTGTACGGTCGCGGCGTCGGACGCAGCAAACAAATCGCGGAACAAGAAGCCGCGCGCGTCGCGCTCGAAACGCTGCGCGAGGAGGTATCGCGCCAGGATCACGCCGCGCTCATTGCATTGAAAGGGGAGTTGGATAGTTAGATGGTTTGGTGGTTAGGTGGTTGGGCGGAGCATCCCAACAACCCAACAACCTAACCACCTAACAACCGATTATGCGACTACTCGTTACCGGTGGAAGCGGCTATCTGGGCGCGGCGATTCTCAAGCGTGCGCCCGCGACTTGCGAATTGGCGGCAACGTATCTCGCGCACTCTATCGCGCAAGGAAACGCTGCCGCTTTTCGCGTCGATGTGCGCGACGCGGACGCGGTCAATCACCTTTTCGACGAATTTCGCCCCGCGGTCGTGATGCACGCCGCCGCGCAGATGACCGGCGACCAGATGCTGGCAGTCAACGGCGACGGCTCGCGCAACATCGCGCGCGCAGCGACACGCGTGGGCGCGCGGCTCATCCATCTGTCGAGCGATGTGATCTTTGACGGTGAGCACGCGCCGTACGACGAAAGCGCGCCACCCAATCCGATCTCCCCGTATGGCGAATCCAAAGCGCGCGCGGAACGCGTCGTGCTGGACGAGTTGCCGCGCGCCGTCATCGTCCGCACGTCGCTCATCTACGGTTTCGATCCGCTCGATCCGCGCACGCGGCAGACGCTGAACGGCGAGATGCCGCGCCTCTTCACCGACGAATACCGCTGTCCGATTTTCGTCGACGACCTCGCGGACGCGCTGCTGGAACTCGCTCAGCACGAGTTCGTCGGCGTGCTGAACCTCGCCGGCGCGCAGCGATTGAGCCGGTACGAGTTTGGCATAAAAATGGCAAATGCCTTTCACGCCGCGCCGCGCTTTACGGGCGCGCTCAGCGCGTCGTATCCAGGGCGGCGTCCACGCGACTGCACGCTCGACATCTCGCTCGCGCAGAAAACCTTGCGGACACGGCTGCGCGGCGTGGATGAAGTACTCCAAGACCTTCCAGGTTTTTGAAACCTGGAAGGTCTCGCTTCAAATCTTGTTTTCCCGCGCCTCTTGTTGTATACTGCGTTCCGCCAAATCCAATTTCCCCAACGAGTCTCATGCGTTTCAAATACCTAACCCTTCACGGATTCAAGACCTTCGCCACCAAGACCGAATTCCTTTTCGATCTCGGCGTGACCGCGATCGTCGGTCCAAACGGCAGCGGCAAGTCCAATGTCGCCGACGCGGTGCGCTGGGTGATGGGCGAGAATTCGTTCACCAATCTGCGCGTCAAGAAAACCGAAGACCTTGTCTTCTCCGGCTCGTCCACGCGTCCGCGGCTGGGAATGGCAGAGGTCTCGATGACGCTGGAGAATCCCAATCCGTGGACGGAAGCCACAGAGGACATGACTGTGGCAGAAGTACGCCACAGCCAGAACACAGAAAAACAAGAGCAGGACGATAAAGCCAGGGGGCGCGTTGATCCAGTCACCGAGTTGCTGAAATCGAATCCATCCGAAGTGACGATCGGTCGCCGCGCGTACCGCGACGGCGAGAATGAATATTTCCTGAACGGTCAACGCGTCCGCCTGCGCGACATTCTCGAATTGCTCGCGCGCTGGGGCTTGGCGCGGCAGACGTACGCCGTGGTCGGTCAGGGCTTGATCGATCAAGCGCTTTCGCTGCGACCGGAAGAACGCCGCGCGTTGTTCGAAGAAGCGGCGGGCATCGGGCTGTACCAGTCCAAGCGGCAGAACGCGCTCGATAAACTCGAGGAGACCAGGAGCAATCTGCTGCGCGTCAACGACATCGTCAACGAAATCGCGCCGCGTCTGCCGTCGCTCGCACGGCAGGCGGAACGCGCGCGTAACTACGACGGCGTCGTCAAGACACTCGACGAGAAACTGCGGCTGTGGTACGCGTTCCAGTGGGCGCGCGCGCAGCAGGTCGCGCAGGAAATGGCGGCGCGCGAAAAAGCCGCGCGCGAAACGCTGAACGCGCGCCGCGCCGGGGTACAGGAACTTGCTGCGCGACTGGCGCAATTACGTCATCAGGGACAGGAACTGCGTACCCAGCTTGCCGAAGGACGCCGCGCCCGCGCCGCGCTGGAAGGCGAGCACGCGACGCGCACGCGCGAACTCGCCGTGCTCAACGAGCGATTGCGTTTCACCGCGCAGCAGCGCGACGAAGCCGCGAGCGAATTGGCAGCGCTTCAAGAATCGCAGACGGCGCAGATGGAGAAGATGGCGAGCGCGGCAACGCTGTTTCAAACGCGGGAGCAGGAACGGAACGCGCTGGCGGAACGGCTGGGTCACACCGAAAAGGAACTGCGGGAACTGGAGCGCATCGCCGCGCACGCGGAGACCGCGCAGGAGGAGAACGAGCCGCAGATCCGCGAACTCGCGCAGAAACTCGCCGCGCTAAGATCGAAACTGGGGATTTACGAAGACGGCTTGCGCGCCGCCGCCGCGTTAAGTCTGCAAGCCGATGCGCTGACTTCGTTCGAGATCAAGCGCGCCCAAGCCGCCAGTGCGGTCGAAGCGACGCGCGGTCAGATGGCAGAACTCCGCACCGCGCTTGCGATTGCGGAGCGCGATGTCGCCAGCGCGCGCGCGGCGGAAGAATCGGCGCGCGCGGCGTCCGCGCAGTGGCAAGCGCAAATCGCCGCCAAGACGCGCCGCGTCGAGACGCAGACGCGCGAAGTGGACGCGCTGACCGCGCAGCGCGATGAACTGCAGGGACGCGTCGACGAATCGTCCCGCGCGCTCGCGGAGATCGATCAGCGTGTCGCGCCGGCGGACGCCGGCTTGATCGAATCGGAAAGGGCGCAGCAAGAACTCGAAGAGCAGGAATCGCAGCACCGCGCGCGCCTCGTCGAATTTGAAGAGACGCACAACCGCGCGGTGCTGGACGCCGAACGCGCGCGCGCTGAGATCGCGCGGCTCGAAACGGAAATCGAGGACGACCTCGCGAGCGGGCGCATCGTTTCGGAAATTAAAATCGTAGAACCTACCGCCGGCGAAGGCGAAGACTCCAACGGCGGCGCGCGCGAAAGCGCGATCATGCTCGACGCCGATTTGCCCGGTCAACTGCGGCTGCGCCTCGGCGACGAAATCGTCGCGCTGCCGGTCGTCACTGCGGTGCCCGACGGTCTCGAAAAAGAAATTCGCAAATTGCGAAATCAACTCAAGTACATGGGCACGATCAATCCGACCGCGCCGCAGGAATACGACGAGCTGAAAGCGCGCCACGCGTTCCTGACCGAACAAGCCGCAGACGCGCACCGCGCGATCGAGAGTTTGAACAAGGCAATCGCCGAACTCGACGAGATCATGCGGCGCAAGTTTGAAGAGACGTTCAAGGCAATCAACACCGAGTTCGCGAAATTCTTTACGCTGCTCTTCAACGGCGGCACGGCGCGGCTGGAACTGACGCAGCCCGAAGACCTGGCGCAGACTGGCATCGAAATCATCGCCAAGCCGCCGGGCAAGCGCGCCGCACATCTCGCCATCCTTTCGGGCGGCGAGCGCGCGCTGACCGCGGCGGCGCTGCTGTTCGCGATCCTGAAGGTATCGCCCACGCCGTTCTGCGTACTGGACGAAGTGGACGCCGCGCTCGACGAGGCGAACATCGGACGATTCCGCGACGCGCTCAAGACGCTCGCGCTCGAGACGCAGTTCATCGTCATCACGCACAATCGCGGCACGATGGAAAGCGCGCGCGCGGTCTATGGCATCACGATGAGCGACGACGGCGTGTCGCAGGCGATGTCGCTGCGGCTAGATATGGAGAAGGCGCAGGCGGTTCCCAGCGCTCAGTGATTGGCAGACAGTAAGACAGTGAGACAGTAAACAGGTGGTTCAGCGTGAAACGAACATTGATTATTCTGTTGGTGTTTCTCGCCGCGGTCGTTGTGGTGGTCACGGCAAAATTCTATTTGGACGCGCGCCAGGGTAACACGCTTTTCATTTACAATGTCACTGCATCCGCGGCATTGGGCGGCAAGCCCGGCGTCGAGATCGAAGTGTACAGCCCGCGCGCGTTCCCTACCGGCAGTTCATCTCCTGTGCTCCAGATTGGCTCGAAAGTGTACACGGTAAGCAATTTCAAGAACGGCGATCCGCACACGCTCATCTTCACGCTGACGCCGGATGAATTCGCGAACACGGTCAACGAGTCGCTTATCACCGTGCATTACGAACCGGACACGCAAGGGCACTGGGATTTTGGATTCTTGGAGAAGAACTGGACTACGGGGCAGAGAAAGTGAGGAAGAATGAAGAACAAGCACAACCACTCAGACAGGCGAATAAACAAGAGCGCAAGTTCTCCACTCGGCTGTTGCAATTCAACAAGCGCGTCTCACAGGAGAAAGAATAAGTAACCAAACAGCCAAAAACCGTCGTCTCAGGAGAAAAAGGGACATTTCACATGAGCAGCCTTCCCTCCACCAGTGAACCTTCTATCATCGCCGAGCAAACGACGTGTTATGTTTGCCAGAAAGGCACACTTCAACGCAGCAAGTGGTTCTTCATGGCCACCGATTCAGTTCTGAAATGTGATAACTGCAAGGTCGAATACCATCGGCACAGGAACCATTGGATACTGCGTCAAGTTCCACTTGACTCAATTCGTTGGCACCGCTATGAAGGTGAAGCTCTAAGTGATTCAGAATTAGTGCGAATCGTGCAAGGAGGCCTGTCTGATGCCGAGATCGCTGCACAAGAGGAGGCGAAACAGCACGAAGAGGCACGTCAAGCTGAAGAGAAACGGATACGTGAAACGCCCGGCACTATCCAGTATTACGGAGCTCAATTTAGACGCATAGTCGGGACAGCAGAAACTGAGAATACCATCAAATTTTCAGTCACTTGGGTCACTAAGGCTGAAGCACGTCAGAAAAGCAAGAATTTCATTCAGATGCAAAAAGAGCTGCGCCAGCTCAAACGAGAGATTAATTCAACAATCAAGGAAATTCGTGGCGCGTTTCGAAATGAAAAAACGAATGTGCACGCCGATGGCTTGGCTGCTTTGTTCGGTTCTGATTCAGAGAGCGCAGCACATCAAAGAGCGGTAAAACGAGCAAATCTCCGTCAGCAAGAAACTGAAATGGTCGCTAGGTACCAACCGATCCTCAAGACCATTGATGACACAATCCTCACGATCGATAAGTTGAAAATGCAAATTGACGGTAAGTTGGCCGAAATCGGTACAGAGGCAACGCCAAGCACCGGCTTTGATGATGATCAAAAAGAGGAGACTCCACTGCAAAAAACGAAAAATGACAGGGAAGAAAGCTCATTGAGTATTGAGCAAATTCTTAGCGAGCTCAATGGCTTGGTCGGTCTTGAATCGGTCAAGCACGAGTTTGAGGAGTTTGTGAACCTCCTAAAGGTACAGAAGCTGCGCCAAGCAAAGGGTCTTCCCACGCCACCCCTATCGCTCCATGTTGTATTCTACGGTAACCCAGGCACCGGCAAGACATCGGTCGCGCGTCTTCTTGCTTCTTTGTATCGAGCCTTAGGATTCCTTGGTACTGGGCACCTTATCGAGACGGACCGGGCTGGGCTGATTGCCGGGTATGTCGGACAAACTGCGCTCAAGGTAAATTCAGCGATCAGCAAAGCCCTGGGTGGTGTGCTGTTCATTGATGAAGCGTATGCGTTAGCACCTCACGGGCCCGAAGATTATGGTGCTGAGGCAATCGAGGCGATTCTGAAACAAATGGAGGACCATCGTGAGGACCTGGCCGTCATCGCGGCTGGTTACCCGGATAAAATGGAGGAGTTTCTATCGTCAAACCCGGGCCTACGGTCGCGCTTTGGACGGTATTGGCACTTCGACGACTATACCCCGGTCCAGCTCGCATCTATCTTCGAGTCCTTTTGTAAAAAGGAGAAATTCAATCTCACTGACGCCGCGAGGGAGAAGCTGACTACAATGTTCCAGACAGCTTATGACAGTCGCGATCAGGATTTCGGGAACGCCCGCTTCGCTCGCAACCTATTTGAGGCGGCAGTCAGCAATCAAGCAAATCGGATCGTTAAGATCGAAAATCCATCGGTAGAAGCTCTCAGTGTAATAGATGTGACCGACTTGAATTCCGCTTGAAAAGAATAATATCACTACCGGCGTGCGGCTGTAGCGATTGGCGATGAGGGAAAGCGTCAATTTGCCAATGATACCCATCATCCAGACTGTCAACCTCTCCAAAGTTTTCCGAGAGCCGCGCAAAGACCCCGGCGTCGCCGGCGCGGTCAAGGCGCTGTTCCGCCCGCGCTTTGATGCCAAGGTCGCGGTGGACGGCATCAGTTTCGCGGTCGAGCCAGGCGAGATCGTCGGCTATATCGGCGTGAACGGCGCGGGCAAGTCCACCACGATCAAAATGCTCACCGGCATCCTCGTTCCCACCAGCGGCGAGGTGCGCGTGCTGGGACGCGATCCGCACCGCGAGCGCGTCGCGAACGCGCGCGAGATCGGCGTCGTGTTCGGGCAGCGCACGCAGTTGTGGTGGGACCTCGCCTTCATCGAATCGCTCAACCTCGTCGCCAAGATTTACGAAGTCGAGCCAACGCGCTACAAGCAACTGCTCGACCAGTTCAGCGAAATCCTGGAATTGCAAGACCTGCTGCACGTCCCGATCCGCAACATGTCGCTCGGACAAAAGATGCGCGCCGAACTCGCCGCCACGCTCATCCACGAGCCGCGCATCGTCTATCTCGACGAGCCGACGATTGGGTTAGACCTCATCGTCAAAGACCGCATCCGCGAATTCATCAAGCATCAGAACCGCGACAAGGGCACGACCGTCATCCTGACGACGCACGACCTCGGCGACATCGAAGAGCTGTGCCAGCGCGTGATTATCATCGACGCCGGCAGACTGATTTACGATGGTCCGCTCAGCACGATCAAGGAGCGCTTTGGCAAGTACCGCGAGATCACGTTCCAATTAGCGAAATGCGACTGCACGCTCCAACCGCCTATCGGCGCAGAAATTGTCGCGCGGGAGGAACGCCAGGTCACGCTGCGCTTTGACCGAACTCTCACCACCGCGAGCCAGGTCGCGGCATCGGCGATGAGTCAGATCGAGGTCGCCGATTTTTCACTGTCCGAGCCGGACTTGGCGTCCATCGTCAAGCAGATTTACAACGGCGCGCTGGAGCAGGTGACGGTATGATTCAGTCGCTTCGCCGCCAAGCCAAGATCTACGGCGCGATTGCCGCGATGGTGCCGAAAGAGTATTCGGCGTACAGCATCTGGGTGTGGATGCAGTTCATCGTCCAGATTCTATCGATGATGATCTTTGTCTATTTCTGGCGCGCGGTTTACGCGGACACTCGCACGCTCGGCGGCTTGGATTTGCAGCAGACGATCAATTACATTCTGCTCGCGCAAATCTTGATGCCGATTGTCGAAACGCGCCTGATCTTTCAATTCGGCTTTATGGTCAGGAACGGCGGCGTCGCCGTCGAATTGCTGCGCCCGCTCGATTTCCAGGGTCGCTTTTTCATCGAGAATCTCGCGGGGCTGGGCGTCTTTGCGATTGAAAAACTGCCGCTGCTCTTGGTCGCTGTTGTCTTTTTCGGTTTACAATTGCCGACCGATCCGCTGGTCTGGATCGTATTTCTGATTTCGCTGACGCTGGGCGCGAGCATCCTTTTTCTTTTCGATTGGATTTTCGCATCGCTGGCGTTCTACAGCACCGAGACGTGGGGGCTGTCCGTCGTACGCATCGGCGTCGCGACGTTTTTCAGCGGCGCGCTCGTGCCGCTGACGATGATGCCGACTTGGCTGCAAGATGTTGCCGCCGCGCTGCCGTTCGCGCAGACGATTTTTGTGCCGGTGTCGTTCCTCAGCGGCATCACGCCGATAGCGAACGCGCTGCAAGTGTGGCTCGTGCAGCTCGCATGGCTCGCCGGACTGTTGGTTTTGTCGCGCTGGGTCTTTAGCCGCGCGGTCCGTCAAGTGACGGTGCAAGGCGGTTGATCGATGAAACGCTACGCTGCGCTGTACTGGTATTTTCTCTTGCAGCGTTTCAAGATTCTGATGGAGTACCGCGTCAACTTTTTGATCGGCGCGTCGTCGACGGTCATCTTGCAGATTGCCGGGCTGCTGACGATTTGGGTCATTATGTCGCAGGTGCCAAACCTGAATGGCTGGAATCTCAACGAAATTCTGCTGGTCTACGGTCTACTTACGCTGTCCAAATCGATCACGCACATGTTCGCCGATAATCTGTGGACGATTGGGCAGGACTATATTCGCTCCGGCGACTTTGACCGCTTCTTGGTCCGCCCGATCGATCCGCTCTTTCACTTGCTCGCCGACCGGTTTTGTCACGACGGCATTGGCAACTTTCTCATCGGCGCGGGATTGGTCGCGGTATCGACCGCCGCGCTCGGCATCGCGTGGACGCCGCTGAACTTGCTGTACGTCGTCATCGCGGTCGCCAGCGGCGGCGCGATTTTTATCGCGCTGAATCTGATCACCGCGACGAGCGCGTTCTGGATCGTCCAATCGATTCCAGTGACGCAGATCATTTTCAACACGCACGAGTTCGCCAAGTATCCGCTGACGATCTACCCGCGCGCCATCGGCTTGCTGATGACCTGGCTCATTCCGTACGGCTTTGCGTCGTTCTACCCGGCGAGTTATATTCTCGGACGCGACGTCGGCGCGCTGGCGTGGATGGGACCGATTGTCGCGGTGGTGTTGCTCGTCGTTGGTTATCGCGTCTGGCTGTTCGGCTTGCGGCACTATGCCAGCACCGGGTCGTAAAAGTTTCAATGTCATTCTGAGGAGCCCCGAAGGGGCGACGAAGAATCTCATTGCCAGAAATGAGATTCTTCGCTGCGCTCAGAATGACAGACCGAGGACTTATGGTATTCCTGCGCCGGTTGCAGGATTATTGGCTCATGATCCACCCGTTTCCCGTGATGATGGTCATCACGCTGGCAACGGTTCTTGCGGTCGCAACCGCGCGCGAGGCGACTGACTTGTCACGGCTAGTTCGCGCGATCGCCGCGCTCTTCTTCTCGCAAGTCGTCGTTGGAATCTCGAACGATTTGCATGACCGCGTTCTGGACGCGCAAGGGCAGCCGTGGAAGCCGCTAGCGCGCGGCATCGTCACGCCGAACGAAGCACGCACGCTGATCGCGCTCGCGTTCGCGCTGATGCTGGTGTTCGCGATTCCGCTCGGACCGGTCATTGTCTTGCTCGCGCTGCTCGGCACATTCGCCGGCATCCTTTACAATTTTTGGCTGCGCGGCACGCCGTTCAGTTGGTTCCCGTACGTACTCGGCTTTGTCACGCTGCCAATTTTCGTCTGGGTAAGCATGGCGCGCTTCGACGCGCGGCAACTCGTTCTCGTGCCGATTGGACTGCCGCTGCTCGTCGGTGTCCATCTCGCGCAAACGCTGCCGGACACCGAGACCGATCGCGCGCTTGGCGTGCGCGGGCTTGCGGTGACACTTGGACGCGCGCGCGGTGTTCTGACTGTTTGGAGCGCGCTCATCGGCGCGCAGATGCTTGCGCTCGTCACCGCGCTCGCGCTCAATTCAAATCTTGAAATCGTCCTATTCGCCCTCGGCGCGTCGTTCGCGCTTGTCGCCGCGAGTATCGCGCTGTACCATCGCGCGCCAACCTCGGCGACGCTGCGTGCGCTCTTTCGCCTCGTCGCGCCCAGCGCGGTGATTCTCGTCGCGGGATGGCTCGCGGCGTTGAAAATGTAGGGTCGATCCTACGTGATCGCCCTGGGCAGCCACATAGGGCTGCCATCTACGGAGAACAAAACATGTTTGGCAGAAGACGCTGGGCGCCGCTTGCGCCCGCCGTGTTGGCGACGATTGCGAAAGCAAATCAGTTGATCGCGAGCAATCACGCCGATCAAGCCGCGCCGATGCTGGCGCAGCTGGCGCAAGATTTGGAAGGACGCGGGCGCGCGCGTCCTGCCGCGAACCTGCACGCGGAGGCGGCGCACGCCTACGCGGCAAGCCGAAACGAATCCGCCGCGCTGGCGCAGGCGCGCGCGGCATTGAACCAATTTCTTCAACTCCAGATGGCGCGGCGCGTACCGACATTCTACGGCAACATCACGCGCAAACTGCGCGCCAACGGAATGTCGGCGGCAGCGGATACGCTGCAAAAAGAATTTGGCGACAAGGTCAAACCGTTCGAGAAATTCAGGTCCGCTTCGCCCGCGCAAGGCAGGCGGCTGCCGGCGAATTGCCCGCACTGCGGCGCGGCAGCGCGGAGCGACGAGGTGGATTGGATCGACGGGCAGAGCGCCGAGTGCGCGTATTGCGGCGGCGTGATTCAAACCAAATAGAGGATTGAGATGGCGCTTAAACTCGAAGGCGTGTTCCCACCAATTCCGACGCCGTTTGACGCGGACGGAAATCTTTTGCTCGACAAACTCAAATCGAACATCGTGCTGTGGAACAAGACCGGCTTGCACGGCTACGTCGTGCTTGGCTCGAACGGCGAAGCGGTGATGCTGACCGATGCGGAACGCGCCGCGCTGTGGCAAGCCGCACGCGACGCGATCCCGCGCGACAAGCTCTTCCTCGCCGGCGCGGGCGTCGAATCGACGCGCAACTGCATCGCGCTCGCCAAGCGCGCGGCGGAACTCGGCGCGGACGCGGCGATGTTCGTCACACCAAATTACTACAAGGCGGAGATGAAGCCGCCGGCGCTGATCAATCACTATCGCGCCATCGCGGACGCATCACCGATTCCGGTCATTCTCTACAACATGCCCGTAGCGACCGGCATTGACCTCGACGCGGCGACGGTCATCGCGCTCGCCGAGCATCCGAACATCGTCGGCATCAAGGACAGCAGCGGCAACGTCGCGAAATTCGGCGACATCGTTCGCGCCGTGCGCTCCGACTTTTCCGTGATCGCGGGATCGGGCAGTTACTTGTATCCCGCGCTGTGCGTCGGCGCGAAAGGCGCGGTTGCCGCGCTGGCGAACGTCGCGCCGCGCGAATGTCTGGCGATGTACGATGCGTTCCACGCCGGGCGGCATGACGACGCGCGCGCGCTGCAGCTGAAGATGATCCCCCTGAACGCCGCCGTCACGACACGCTGGAATATTCCCGGTTTGAAAGCCGCGCTGGAAGAATTGCATCAAGGATATTACGGCGGCGCGCCGCGCCTGCCGCTCCGTCCACTCGGTGACGACGACCGCCACGCGCTGAGACAGATGATGCAGGACGCGAGAATAATCTGATTGCAAATTTCAGATTGCAGATTTCAGATTGATTCCCGTCCAAATCTGAAATCCTAAATCTGAAATCTGAAATTACAATGACTTTCGACCAACTGCTCGCCGAACTGGAATCCGCGACCTCGGTCGCCGCGAAAACGCGGCTGGTCCGCGATTTCGCGCGCACCGAAACGTCGCCGCTGATCGAGGACAGCCGCGTGACGTTCTTCTACCTCAGCGAAGATGCGCGCGAAGTCGTGCTGGAAGGCGACTGGACGCACTGGCAGCCGACCGCGCCGCTGGCGTACTTGCCCGACACGCCACTGTGGTACCGCGTCGAACGCTTTCCGCGCGCGGCGCGGCTCGAGTACCGCATCGTCGTCAACGGACACCGCCGGCTCGACCCGCGCAATCCGCGCACCGCGCCGGGCGGTTTCGGTCCACATTCCGAAGTCATGATGCCGGACTATCACGCGCCGCGCGAATTGACCGATGAGGCGCGCATCGAACTCGGCAGCGTCGAAGAACACTGGCTGATGAGCCAGTCGATGCGTGATCGCCGCACGTTTTGGGTTTGCCTGCCGCCGAATTTCAATCCGCGCAAGCAGTATCCGGTCGCCTATTTCAACGATGGCGATGGTTATCTGAATTACTGCGATCTGCCGTACATCGCCAGCTACCTGATCTACCACGGGCAGGTCAATCCATTCATCGCCGTGCTCATCAAGCCGAACGACCGCGAAAAGGAATACGCGCGCAACAACCACTATGTGCGTTTCCTCGTCAACGAACTGGCGCCGTGGGTCGATCAGAATTATCCAACCGTTCCCGAAGCGTACTCTCGCGCGATCATTGGCGCATCGTACGGCGGACTCATCGCCGCGCACGCCGCGCGGCGGCGTCCCAATATCTTTGGTCTAGTCGGGAGCCCGTCCGGCTTTTACAGCTTCCAAGACGACGCCTTGCTGCGCGATTACGCGGCGGCGCAGAATCTGGGAATTCATTTCCACCTGACCGTCGGGGAATTCGAAACCGATCTGCACGGCGAAGGCAAGCCCGGCGACGATTTCGTCGCCGCGCAGCATCGCTTTGCCAATTTGTTACGCGACAAGGGCTATGTCGTTTCTTCCGCCGAATACCCGGAGGGACATCAGTGGGGATTCTGGCGCGCACACATCGGAGAAATGCTGAGGTTCTTTTGGGGCGACTAGATCAGGACCCGAAGGGTTATCCAAGAACCCTTCGGGTCTTTCATTTCAAATAGCTCGCCGCGCCGAGCGCAGCGACCAGCGGGTCGGCGATGAGCTGCGGAAATATTCCAACGATGACGGCGACCGCAAACAACACGACGACCACCGCCGCGCCCAGGTACGGCACGATCTTGATTTCGTCCGTGGCGTCGGTCGCTGCGCGATCCGTCAGCAGGGGCCACACCGCGTGCAGCGTCGCGAACATCGCCATCGCGTCCGAGGCGAGCAGCAGCGCGACCAGCGGCAGGTTAGACGCCGCAAGGTCGCGGTACATCGACCACTGCGCGGCAGCGCCCAGCGCAGGCAAAATGCCTGCCAGCGCGAACCCGCCCGCCAGCATCGCCGCCGCGCCGATCAACTGCCAGCGCCGCTCCGGATGATGCCGCACGAACGCCAGCCCGCCGGCGACCAGCGCGACGCCCAGCGCGCGGTTCAGCGTCGCCAGCATGGCGCCCGCCAGCCCAACGCGCGTGCCCAGCCCCAGCCCAATCAACGCGTGACCGAGCGCGACCAGCGACAGGAACGCGATCCATCGTCCATCGCGTCGTTCCGACAGCGCGAGTACCGCGCCGACCGGCGCAGTCAATGCGCCGGCGAAAATCAAAACCATCAACAGCGGCGAGTTTTCCGTCAACCAGAGCGCGCCGCTCAATCGCTGGAAGAGAAGCCACAGTCCCACCGGCTGCGCGACGCCGACGAGAAACGCGACGCCCAGCAGCGGCATCTCATCGGCGAGCGGACCGAGCCAGATGTGCAGCGGCGCGGCAGAGACCATCAGCCCCAAGCCCAGCGACAGGAAAATGGCGGCGTTGCGTATCAGATCGAGATTTTCCGGCGTGAGTGGATAAAGGTCCAGCAGGCGATTGGCAAGCAGCAAGCACGCGGCAGCGACCACGGTGAGGAGCAAGAATTGTGCCGCGCCGCCGACGCGACCTTCGCGGCGCGGCGTCGCCATCAGCATCAAGATGATCAAACCGATCGCCCAGAAGAACACGGCGAGCGGGAAACTGTCGACCGCAATGGCGAAGACGATCGGCGCGAGACTCCAAAAGAGAAACGCGCCCTGCGATGCCGCGATGATCGCCGAAGGCGAATTATCGATTTGCTCGAAGGTCAGCGGAGCGAAGAATGCCAGCGCGACCGCCGCGCCAATCGCCAGCCAGAGGAACGCGCGCGCGCCCACACCCAGCGTGAGCGTACGCCCGATGAAATCGAAGGGCGCGCTGGACGCCGACGCGAGGATCACGCTGAGCAGCACGCCGCCGGCAAGCGACGCCACGAAAACCAAGCGGGGCCACCGGCGCAGGAGACGGATCGCCAAACCGGTGAGGAGCGAGGCAACGGCAAGCAGCGCGACGCTCATCGAGAGACGACCTCGGTCACGGCGCTTCTCCGCGTCGGCGCATAGGACCGGTTTCTTCCTGCGTCACCGTGGCAAGGTGGGAGATGACGACCGCCAGCAAGAGATCGGAGATGTTGAGTAGTCCGTAGAGAAAGAGACTGCCCTCGACTGCCGATTCGAGGATGCAAAATCCGCTGCTGAACAACAGAATGCCCAGACCCAAGCGCAGCACATCGCGCGATACGGTGGCGACCAGGATACCCATAGCAATCAGCCACAAGCCGCTGAAAAGCACATACGCCGACAGCCCCAGGAACGTCATCGACGACGCGATGCCGACGATGCCGACCGCGACGAACGCAATCGCAAAAACGCGGAATGGAAATCCGACGACGAACACTTCGGGGCGATACAGTCGTTCGATGGAATCGAGAGGCGGCTCACCGTCCAGTTGAATCAGCGCGGCGCGGCGTTGCTCGGTCAGCCGGCGCAGAGTGACGTAGAGAATCGTTGTCGCGAGCGCGCCAGAAAAAGCGCGCAGGATCGCCGGCGAGGGCTGGAGGATTTGGGAGAGCAACAGCGCGGTCAGCACATACTGCGCGGTCAGCGCGTAGAGCGCCAATCGCCAATCGGGGTTTAGCACAATGAGAGACGCCGTAAAGACCAACCCCAGGAGAATGTCCAGCTCGGAAAGAAAACTGAGATCAGACAGAAGAGGCACGGAGCTATTCTAGCAGAGAGGAAAGAAAAAGGCAAACCAAGTCATCTAGCGATCACCTGTACCATAATTTCACCGCAGAGTAACTACTCAGCTCAACCTCCCGCAGGTTATTCGTAAGCACGGTTGCTTTCTTGATGGATCGGACAACCTGCCGGTTACAGTCATCACCCGACTCAACCTGCGGGAGGCTGAGCAGTTACACCGTAAAGGCGCTGAGGTCGCAGAGAGAAAAGAATAAGAAAACTCTGCGTCTTTGCGGTGAATTTTGGGCAACCAGCAAAAGTCATGCCGCCCAGTGCGAGTCAGGAAAGGAATTGTCATGCTGGGCGCAGTTCGCGTAGATGACACGCTGTCATTCCGTCCGGCGATAGGCGCGCAGCACCTCCGCGACGCTCCACGCCTGCGCGATGCAACCGACCGGACGGTACGGCGACTCGGCTTCAAAGATCTCGGCAATCGTGCCGATGCCGCTTTCCGCCGAGTGCGCGCTGAACGCATCGAGCCGCGCGCGCGCCGCGGCGCGGTCGCCGTACACTTTCAGGTGCGCGTCGACGTACGCGCCGATGAGCCATGCCCAGACGATGCCTTGATGGTACGCGCCATCGCGCTCGCGCTGATCGCCGCGGTAGAGCGCGCGATAGTTGGGATCGTGCGGCGAGAGCGTCCGCAAACCGAATGGCGTCAGGAGACTCTGCGTCACCACATCCACCACCGATTTTGCGCGCATCGGCGAAAGCAAATCGTCGGCGAGCGTGACGGCGAACAACTGATTCGGTCGCAACGACGCATCGTTGCCGCTCGCGCAATCGACAACATCGTACAGATAGCCGCCCTCGGCGTACCAAAACCGTTCAAACGAGGCGCGGACGCGCGCGGCAAGATCGGCATAGACTTTGGACGATTGACCAAGCCGCGCCGCCCATTGCTCCATCAACCGCAGCGCGCGATACCACAGCGCGTTGATTTCGACCGGCTTGCCGATGCGCGGCGTGACCACCCAATCGCCGGCTTTGGCATCCATCCATGTCAACTGCACGCCAGCCTCGCCAGCGTAGAGCAGTCCATCGGCAGGATCGACGTGAATGTGATAGCGCGTGCCCTTGACGTGCCAATCGACGATCGACGCGAGAATCGGAGAGAGGTCGCGCAGCAACGCGTCATCCTGAGTCGCATCGAGATAGCGCGCGATCGCGTGAAAATACCACAGCGTTGCATCGACCGTGTTGTATTCAACCGGCGCGGCGTCGACGCCGAGATCGGGAAAGCGGTTCGGCAGCATCCCCTGATCGACGTAGCGCGCGAACGCCAACAGAATGTCTTTGGCTTCGGCGTGACGACCGGTGAGAAGCGTCAGACCTTCCAGCGCGATCATCGTATCACGTCCCCAATCGCCGAACCAATGGTAGCCGGCAATGACCGTGTGGAGCGACGCATTGTCCACCTGACGTTGCACGATGAATTGGTCCGCCGCGACGAACAATTGCTTTTCGAAATCGCCGACCGCGTGCTTTGCCGCCGCGTCCTGGCGCGCCCGCGCGCGCTGGAATGACGTCGCCGCGTCGCGGTCGACCATCGCCGCGGTCTCGGTCGTCGCGATGACCGTGAGCGATTCGCCCGGCTGCAAGCGCGCGCGCAAGAGACCGGGCAAGTTCAAATCTTCGACCGAATCCAAGCCGCGCTCCTGTTCCACACGATGGCGAAACCGCCAGTACCACAAATCGAGCGGGGAGAAATTCGCGGCAGGCGTCGTGATCAATCGCAGCGGCGTTGCCACCGGGTACGCTGTGAGCGCGACCTCGCCCTCGTGCTGTTCCAACCCAAAGTGCCACTCGATCGAACCGCGCACCTCGGTGTGAAAATCGCGATAGGTGCACAGCGGCAGCAGCGTCAGTTGAATCGGTTCGGACGCCGCGTCGAGCGTGTAGCGGATGTACGTGGTATTTTGCCCGTGCTCCATCCAGATCGTTTTCGATAATTGGAAACTGGCGGCGCGATAAACGAACGTGGGAATCATTCCGTCCAGTTCGACGCGCTCCAAGAATAGATAGCCGTCCGGGTAAATCGTGCCGCTTTCGTACTCGTTCGCGCCGAGACGGTACGTTGTTCCGCCCACTTCGACTTCTTCGTCCAGTTTGGAGAGCATCACCGTGCGCGCCGCCGGCGGCTTGAGCGCGGCGACGAGCAAGCCGTGGTAGCGCCGCGTGTTCGCGCCGGTGATCGTGCTGGACGCGTAGCCACCCAGTCCGTTCGTCACGATCCATTCGCGCGTCAGCGCTTGGCTGAGGTCACAACAGATTTCGCGGGGGATGATCAGCATGCCGAGAGTATACAACACATCAAATCAAAAGTAAACGAGCCGGAGTTAAGATCATTTAACCCTCAAAGCATTGACACTCCAACGCAGCGTGTGGTAGAATAGGTGCAATTAATTCTGGCGTGGGGAATCGAATTCAGATGCCAATTGTAGGACAGATGTGATGTTTGCATCTCCTGCAATTGGCTTTTTTCTTTACAAGGGATGCATGAGAATGAAACAGTTACTTTGTGCCTCCAGACTTGAACCCAAGCCCTCGCGATGCGCGTTCGTTCTCTACCCCCAACGTTGTCCTGATCTTCCCAGCCCCGTCTTCCTGCCACTGATCCTGCGCGGGCATTGAACGGCAAAAGGAGAATTAGCATGCATATTCCCAACTGGCTGATGTGCCTACTGGCGATTGTCATGTTGCTATTAACTAGCTGCCAATCTGCGCCACCTACGCCGCCAATAGTTACGACGTGTTCTGAAGTCACGCCAACACGCGCCATAGATGCGCAATCACCGCTTGTGCCCCAAGTCGTGGGAACCGTCAAAGTGAAAATAGAAGGCGGCGATGGCGTCGTCGCCGTGAATCAATGCACCGGATATGTGTATGTTGCCGGCTCTTGGCACATCACGGTATTTAAGGGAGCAGAGATTATCGGCGAAATAGCGACGAAAGCAAAAGACATAGTCAGTATCGCGGTCGATGAAACAGCGAACTTGCTCTATGCGGTGGATGGATATGGAGATAGCGTGACAGTTATTCGTGGGACAGAAGTTATAGGAAATGTGCCAACGGTAGGGCGGAATCCCACCAGTATCGCCATCGAACCCCACAGCCAATTTGCCTATGTCGTCAGTGGCTACAAAAGTCGCCCCCTCCGGGATGTTGAAGGCAATATCTTAGTCATCAGCGGAACGAAGGTGATAGGTGATATCGCGTTAGGGCAAGTATTTCCCAATCATGTTGTGGTAGACCCAGTAGGCGGCTACATCTATGCTGGCGGTGTTGGAGGCAATGTAGTAGTCCTTAAAGGATTACAAGAGATTAACCGCTACCAATTGACGGATCATGATCTGGTGGCGATGGATGTCAATCCGCACACCGGCGAGGTCTATATCCTCGGTCACGAAATCCTGTATCGGTTTAAAGAGGGCAAGTTGATTGACTTGCTAGAGTTGGTCCCTTTGGGTGCCACTTGGCATATCCGCGTGCAGCCCATTACGGGAGACGTTTACATACCCTATGGCGGACGCCCCGGAGAACCGGGCAAATCCCGCATGAAGATTGTGCGGGAGATGAAAGAGATTGGCGATGTTGAAGTGGGCTTGTCGCCAGCCCATTTAGATATCGATCCAGTGACGGGAAATGTCTACGTGGCGAGTTTTGATGCGGATGCGGTGACTGTGGTGAACGGTGTTAAAGTCTTGGCAACGATCAACGTGGGATGGTATCCGTATGGCATTGGGGTCAATCCCGCGAATGGTTGGGTGTATGTTGTCAATACTGTTGATGGCACAGTGACGATCTTGGGGTATCCTCAACTGAAGCCATACCCGTAGCCACGCGCTTTGCCCTCAAGCCCATCGCATGATACAATGCGTCGCGTGTCCACCGTCTATCTCGCGCTCGGCGCGAACCTGGGCGACCGCGAACAGAATCTGCGTGCCGCGCTCGCGCAAATTCGCACGTTCGTTCAAATCACGCGCGTCTCGTCGATTTACGAAACGGAACCGTGGGGCGTGCGCGAGCAACCGTGGTTCCTCAATCTCGTCTGCGCGGGGACGACGACGCTCTCGCCGGTCGATCTCCTGCGCCGCGCCAAGAAAATCGAAAACGAAATGGGGCGCGCCGAAGGTATTCGCTTCGGACCGCGCCCCATCGATATCGACATCCTCATGTACGATCGGCTCATCGAACTTTCGCCCGCACTGACCATTCCGCACCCGCGCCTGCACGAGCGCGCGTTCGTCCTCGTGCCGCTCGCGGAAATCGCGCCCGACCTCGTACACCCGCGTCTCCGCGTCACGATCCGCGCGCTCCTCGCGCGGCTGGAATCGACCGACGGCGTCCGCCTCTATCGATCGTTCGACTAACACAAAAACCCGTCCTCTCCCAGAAGACGGGTTTCTCATCGACTCTATTTGCCGTTCGCCATAAAGAAATCGATCCAGTGCGCGAATTCAGCCACCGAATAGCTACCGCGGATGCGAATGCGGCGGAGCTCGTAGATGTTCGCGGTGCTCTGCAGCGTGCCCTGAATCTCCGTCGTCGCGCCGAGATAACCGCCTGACCGCAGTACCGAGATCGTCCGCAAGTCGAACTTGCCGGACGGATAGCAGAACGACTTGACCGGCGTGCCGATGCGCGATTCGATCATCAACTTGGAGCCGTCGATCTCGGTGACCTGATACGCGCGCGGCTTGCCGTACAGGTCGACGTGATCGAGCGTGTGCGACCCGATCTCCATCCCTTCAATCGCCATCTCTTCGACCTGGTCCCAGGTCAGATAGCCGGGTCTGTTGTCGTCGATAAACTGCGTGATGATGAAAAAGGTCGCGGTGAATTTGTACTTGCGCAGGATCGGCAGCGCGTTCTGATAATTGTCGACGTAACCGTCGTCAAACGTGAGCACGATGGGCTTGGGCGGCAGCGCGGGCGTCCCGTGCAGCAGATAACTGGTCAGGTCTTGTACGCGAATCGTGTGGTACCCTTGCGCGGCGAGGTACGCCATCTGCGCGGCAAAGTTATCGGGAGTCACCGAAAGATCGAGGCGGTATTTGTCAGCGTCCGGCGGTGGAACACTGATATAGTGGTACATCAGAATCGGCACGCGCGCCACGCGCAAATTGGGATCGCGCGTCGGCAGCGGCGTAGGCGTGATGGTCGGCGTGAGCGTGGGCGTTGGGGTCTCGGTCGGCGTATTGGTCGGGGTAGCGGTTGCCGTCGGAGTGGCAGTATTCGTCGCGGTGGGCGTCGCCGAAGGAATAATCATCCCCGCAATTCGAACGACTGGCGACTGACCGCTCGGACCGAACGACAAACCCGCCAGAAGCAGGACCACCGCGACCGGCGCGGCGATGAAGAACCGTTTCAACTTCATTTGAAGCGCAGTATAGCACAATTAGCCAAAAATCAAAAGTCATCCAGCCGCCGGCTCTCCTCCGATTTTTCCGCGCCGTTCCCATTCGTCGGCAGCAGAAAGACGTGCGGCACGCTGGCATACGCCGGGTGCGCCTGGACCAGCACGGACGCGCCAAAGACCTTTTCCACGCGCTCTTTCGATAACACCTCGCGCGGCGCGCCTTCTGTGACGACGCGTCCCTCGTTCAGTAGCACCAATCGATCGAAATACAGCGCCGCCAGGTTCAAGTCGTGCATCGTCGCCAGGACGGTCAGCCCGCGCTCGCGGTTCAGTTTATGCACGAGTTCCAGCACCTCGATCTGATGATTGATGTCGAGATGCACCGTCGGCTCGTCCAGCAACAGCACCGCCGGCAAGTCGGCAGCGTCTGTCACGATCTGCGCCAATGCCATCGCGATCACGACGCGCTGCTGCTCGCCGCCGGACAATTCGTCGAAAAAGCGGTTGGCAAAGGCGCGCGTTTCGGTCAGGTCGAGCGCGTGGTCGATGGCGGCGCGGTCGCGCGCCGTTTCGCCGAAGAGCGGGCGCACGTGCGGCGTCCGTCCCAGCCCCACCAACTCGCGAACCGTGAACGCGAACGGTACGATCAATTCCTGCGGCACCAGCGCGATGCGCCGCGCGATTTCGCGCCGCTTGAGCGCCGCCAGATCGCCGCCGTCCCACGCGACGTGTCCGGCGCGCGGCGACAGGATGCCGCACAGAATTTTCAGTAGCGTCGTTTTGCCCGAGCCATTGGGACCCAGCAGCGCAACGAGATCACCGCGATGCAGCGCGATGTCGACGCCGCACAGAACGGCGTCACGATCATAACTGAATTCGATCCCTTTGCCGGACAAGAAATCATTGGCTGGCATATCATCCATCCGAAAATCTAGGCGGGCAGCAAATCGCAATAATAGAAACGGTCATCGCGCAAGACAATCTCGCCCGTTGTGAACTTGATACGATGCTTGAAAATCGGACCGTCGAAAGAGAATGAATGAAACTCGCCGTTCTCGCCGCAAGGATCGACGCCCGATGGCAACTCGGTCAAGAATGACGGATCGAAAAACCTGCCCACGAATCGTCGGTCGAGCGACTGAGAATCAACGCACGTGGTGATCGCCTCGAAACCCAACGCGATCAAGCTATGCGCCAACTCGGTAGAATCGCGTTTCCAAATTGGAAAGATGCCGCCCATTCCGACGCGCGCCAGATTGTCCTCGCGATACTTTTTCAGGTCTTCCAAGAAAATATCGCCAAAAGCAACCGCGCTGACGCCGCGAGCGTGATACTTCTCCAGCATCGCACGCATCTTCATTTCGTACTCGGCATTCGTCGCGTCCTTAGTGATGAGAATCTTTTCGAGCGGCAGCCCCAGCGCGTCGGCTTGCCGCTCCAGCAGGACGCGCCGCACGCCGTGCATACTGATGCGGTCGTAGTCTTCGGTCACCGTCGTCAGCAGCGCGGCGATTTCATAGTCGCCGGAGCGTTCGAGTTCGTAGAGCGCCATCGCGGAATCTTTGCCGCCGCTCCAGGAAAAGAGAATGCGTTGCTTCACAGCATTCCTCCGCTCAGAAGGTGTACTCGCGTTTCGTGCGCCGCAGCAGATAGATAAAGAACGGCGCGCCGACAAGCGCGGTCACCACGCCCAGCGGCACCTCCGACGGCGCGATGACCAGCCGCGCGATCAAGTCCGCCAGCACGAGAAAAGTCGCGCCGCTCAGAAACGAGGCGGGCAGCAACAGACGATGGTCAGGTCCCAAGACCAGGCGCACGACGTGCGGCACGATCAAGCCGACGAACCCGACCAAGCCGCTGATCGCGACGGCTGCGCCGGTCAGCAGCGCGCCGATTGCCAACACCAGAAACTTTTGCCGCTCCACTGAAACGCCGAGCGCGGCGGCTTGCTCCTCGCCGAGCAAGAACGCGTTGAGATCATTCGTCAGCGCAAACGCGGCGACCGCGCCGACCAGAATCAACGGCGCGACCACTCGCAACGTATCCCAGCCGCTGGCGCTGATGCCGCCCATCGTCCATAGCACGACACGCTGCAGCGTATTCTGGTTCATGAGCATCAGGAACGACATGGCGGCTGCCATCATCGAACTCGCGGCGAACCCGGCGAGCAAGAGCGTCGTGATCGGCGTGCGCGCGCCCACGCGCGCGATCTGGTACACCATCAAGACCGCGAGCAGCGCACCGACAAACGCAGCAACCGGCACCAGCGTGAAACCGAGGACATCGAACGACGCGGGAATGAGCAGCGCGATCGTCGCCGCGAGCGCCGCGCCGCCGGAGGTGCCGAGCAAGTATGGGTCTGCCATTGGATTGCGGAGCAAACCCTGGAACAGGACGCCTGCCGTCGCCAGCGCCGCCCCGACGATTGCCGCGCCGAGCACGCGCGGCAGGCGCAGCTGCCAGATGATGGCTTCCTGCGTAGCATCCCAGCGCACGCCGATAGAAATCCCGAACGCGCGATGGAGCGTGATCGCCGCGATGTCGCTCATCGGAATCGAGACCGTGCCGAGCGACGCGGCGAGCAGCATGGCGAGAATCAGTGCGACGATCAAAATCGTGATCGCAAGAATCGGTTTGCGGCGCATTTTGGTTTGGTAGGGGCGAGCCGGCGGTTCGCCCCTACGACATCATTTGAACAGCTCGGGATGAATCAGTTTCGCCGCGGCTTCCAGTCCATCCACGATGCGCGGACCGGGGCGACTGACCAGATTGTCGTCAATCGGGAAGACCGTATTGTTCTTGACCGCGTTGATGACCGACCAACCCTTGCGCGCTTTGACAGAATCGACCGTCGTGCCGTAAGCCGCATCGCTCAGGATGATGATATCAGGGTTCGCCGCGATGATTTCTTCCGCGTTGACCTGCGCGTACGGCGACTTGGCGTTGGCGGTGACATTGACGCCGCCCGCCATCGTGATAATGTCGTTGATGAACGAGCCGGGACCCGGCGCGTAAGGTTTCGATGGATCGGTCGAATCCAGTTCCCAATAGACGTTCGGCTTGGTTTTCGCGGCAGTGATCTTCACCGTGACCGCAACGACCCGCTGTTTCATCGCGTCGATGATCGACTGGGCTTGCGCGTCAGTCCCGGTCGCCTTGCCGAGGAGCGCAATGTCCGAGTAGACGCTGTCGAAGGTCGTGTTGACCGAGCCGATGACGAGCACGTTGAGCTTCAGATCGGCGAGCTTCTTGATGTCGTCCGGGCTTTGCACGCCAGCCGCGAGGACGAGATCGGGCTTGAGGGCGACGACTTGCTCCAGATTCAGCGGATAGGTGGTGATCTTCGGCAGACTCTTGGCTGCGGCAGGATAATCGGAATAAGTGTCCACGGCGATCACACGGCTGCCCAGTCCCAGCGCGAACGCGATCTCGGTGGTGCTGGGCGCGAGCGAGACGATGCGCTGCGGCGCGCCGGTGATCGTCACACTGCGATTCGCATCATCGGTCACGGTGACGGACGCGGGCGCGGCGGTCGGCGGAATCGTCGTCGCCGTCGGCGCGGTAGTGGGCGCGGTCGTCGGCGGGACCGCCGTCGGCGCAGTACTCGGTGGAATCGATGTGGGCGCGGCTTGCGTCGGCGCGGCGGACGGCGGAATCGACGTGGGCGTTGGCGCGGGCGCGCACGCTGCCAATGCCATCAGAACAATCGACAGGGCAATCAGCCCGGCGAATATTTTTCGGGTGTGCATGGGTTTCTCCAATTAAATGAATTGTCCAAATGGACGCGGCAAAATAAAAAAATCCCCTTGCCGAGAAGCAAGGGGATTATGGCGCTTGACACATAATCATCCTGCCCCCTTTCTCGCGAAGGTTGCTTGGAACATGATGCGCGAACGACCGACGCATCGGTACGCAGAGGCAGGTATCCTGGCTTGGATCAGCGGGTAGCGGGTAGTGGGTAGTGATCAGAAAAACGACTGACCACTTACCACTATCCACTTACCACTGTCCTCACAGTTGCGGGACAGCGCCGGCTTTGCACCGGTCTTCCCCTTTTCAGCTCGCCGTTTGAGGCGAGTCACCTCTGCGAATGGTTGTGAACGTTCTAAAGCGATTATAGCACAGTTCTACTGGCTCACCAAATCGACGGTCATCGCGTCCGGTGTCAGCTGCACGTCCGAAACGCTCAAGCCGCTCCCTTGCAGCGCGCGCTGCACCAATCGATTGATCTGGTCTTCCGACAACGCGCGCATCTTTTCCACCGTCGAGCCGATGGCTGACGCCGGAATCGGCACGCCGCCCGCGTCGATGTGATCCACCGCCAGGACGATTCGTCCGCGCTGCACGGACACGCGCATCGCCACGGTCGCGTCGACGACGATGGGAAACCCCAGCGCGCTCACGTCCGCCTTCGCCGAAACCTGGATCAGATTGGGCGCGACGAACGCGACCGTCGCTTGCTTGGCGAGACCGCTCTGCCGCACGGCTTGCTGCAACTGTGAATTGATGAACGCGGCATTCGCAGTGATCGTGACGTCCGCTGTCGACGTCGGCGGCGTCGTGGTGGATGACGTATTGCCCGGCATTTGCTGCGCCGCGGCAAACGCCAGCGCAAGACCGGCGACGAGTCCTATCACCACACCGAGACAGCCGATTCCGAACTGCTTCATCTCACATCGATTCCGGCGCGCGGACGCCCATCAGATTCAGTGTGCGCGCCAACGTCAGTTTTGCGGCAGCGACTAGCTTGAGCCGCGCGCGTGTGATCTCCGCGTCGGCAGGATCGGACGAGACGACGCGGCACTGTTTGTAGAACGCGTGGAAAATGCCGGCGAGATCAATGGCATAATGCGGCAGGTGATGCGGTTCCAACTTGCTCGCCGCGAGTTCGACCATCTCTGGCAGCCGCAGCATCGCGCGGATAAGCTCCAGTTCCGCCGGATGCGTCAACCGCGTCACATCGCCCCCGTCACCTGTCGCGCCGGCTTCGGCGGCTTTTTTCAAGATACTGGCGATGCGTGCGTGCGCGTACTGCACATAGTACACCGGGTTCTCGTCCGATTGCTTGACCGCGAGATCGAGATCGAAATCCATCGGCGTATCGGCGGCGCGTGTGATGAGCATGAACCGCACCGCGTCCGCGCCGACTTCGTCGATCAACTCGTCGAGCGTGACGAATTCGCCGGTGCGCTTGCTCATCTTCACCACTTGCTCGCCGCGGCGCAGCGTCACAAATTGGTACAGCAAGATCGTGATGCGGGCGGGATCGAGTCCCAGCGCGCGCGCCGCTGCGATCACGCGCGGCACATCGCCGTGATGGTCAGCGCCCCAGATGTAAATCGCGCGGTCGAACTGGCGCACCGCGAGCTTGTCCCAGACGTACGCCACATCGGATGCCAGGTACGTGGGACGCTCGTCCGGCTCGGCGACGACCTGCGGCGAACGGATCAGCACCGCGTCTTTTTCCTCACCGAGCGCCTGCGCGGCAAACCACGTCGCGCCGTCTTTCTCAAAGACCAGCCCGCGGTCTTGCAATCGTTTCAGAACGCCGGCAAACTGTCCACTCTCGTGCAGCGAACGCTCGGAGAACCAGCGGTCGAAGCGCACGTTCATTTGCTCCAGCGTCGCGCGCAGCGAGGCAAGGACAGAATCGATTCCCAGGCGACCCAGTTCGCGCACGGCTTGCGCGCGCGGCATCTGCAAGTACTGGTCGCCGTACTGCTGCGCGTATTGCTTGCCCATCTCGACGACGTACGCGCCTTGATAGCCGCCTTCGGGCACCGGCTCATCCTTGCCGAGTGCCTGCGCGTACGTCGCGAAGAGACTCGCGCCGAACTGGCGCACCTGTGTGCCGTTATCGTTGATGTAAAATTCGCGTTGCACGTCGTGACCGGCGGCGACCAGAATATTCGCGAGCGTATCGCCGATCGCGCCATTGCGCCCGCTGCCGACGTGCATTGGTCCGGTGGGGTTGACGCTGACGTACTCCACCTGAATCTTTTCGCGGCGCGCCGGCGTCAGGTCGCCGAACCGCGCGCCCTCCGCGAGGATCGCGTCGACCTGGCGCGCCACCCACGCATCGTTCAAGACGATGTTGACAAAGCCCGGCGCGCTCGGCTCGACCCGCGCCACCGCGTCGCTGGGCGGGAAATGCGCCGCAATGACCTGCGCGATTTGGAGCGGCGCGCGTTTGGCGTCGCGCGCGAGCTTGAGTGGGAGCGACGTCGCAAAATCGCCCCACTCTTTTTTCTGCGGGCGCTCGATGAACACTTCTGGCAGATCGAACGGCGGCAGCGCGCCGGTAGCTTGCGCGTTCTGGATGGCTTGCTTAACGAGATCGGCGAGTTGATTTTTGACCAAGGTCACCTCGGTGATCGGCATCTTTTTTCCTATAATCGTTTTTCGGCGACCAGCTCAAGAACGCGTAAATCGGATACAACTGGGCGATTCGCGCCAGGATTTCATCGCCGATAGTGTCGGCGCTGAGGCGTTCGTCGTCCGGCGTGTACGTGATGCCCAGCCGCAGTTCGTGACCGCCCGGTTTGTACTTTTCCATCGTCGAATTCAACATTCCAACGTTGACCAGACGGCTGGCTTTCGCGCGGACGATTTCCTGATAACCGATGGGGCGCTCCTCGCCGCGGACGAACTGCGAAAGCCGGAACGTGTGCTCGCCGCCGAGTTCCGCGAGGAGATTTCGAAAATGCCCGCGCTGCTCCGTACCATCCTGCAAGCGGTTCTTCAAGTTCTGCGCGTCGACCCACGCCTTTTCGCTGATGTACAGCTCGACGGCAAAACCCTCGCGGTCGATGCGCGCGGCGAGCATCGCGTTCGCGTAAAAATGCCCAAAGTCGTCGATCAGTTCCCGTTTCATCAACTTGATGGTCGTCTCCGGCTTGGAGTACCGCAGCGTCATAAAGTCGATGCGCGCGGTCGCCGGCGAGATGCGCGACGCGCTGATGAGCCACTGCGTCATCCAGTGCGGATGCAGGTCCCACTTGCGCTTGCGAATCTCGGGATAGATCAGCTTGTGCAGCGAGGTCAACTTGTCGCGCACGCGCTCGCGCTCGCCGTCGTACTCGGCGTTGCTGGTGAGTCCAATTTCAAAGACGGCGTAATCCGCCGGCGAGAAAAATAATTCGGGGGTCATAGATAACCTGAAAGAAAAGATACCGCAGGATCAAGCAGCACAATCAGCGCATCGATGAGTTGATCTACTTCATTTCGTCCCAGTTCTGTCCAACCGCGATATCCACCTTGAGTTTCGATTCGAGCGAGTACGCATTTTCCATGATCTCGCGCACGAGCGGCGCGACGACGCGCACCTCGCCCTCCGGACATTCGAGCACCAACTCGTCGTGAACTTGGAGCGTCATCCGGCTCTTCAAATTCCGCGCGTGCAATTCATGATGAAGGCGGATCATCGCCAGCTTGATGATGTCCGCCGCGCTGCCCTGAATCGGCATGTTGATCGCTTCACGCTCCGCCGCGTTCCGGACGGCGGGATTGACGTGCGCGTCCGGACGCAATTCCGGGAACGACCGCCGCCGACCCAACAGCGTTTGCACGTAGCCGCGCGCGTGCGCTTCGCGCTTGGTCTCTTCGATGTACTTTTTCACGCCCGCGAACTGCGTAAAATAATTGTCGATCAACTGCCGCGCCTCGGCTTGCGACAGCTCCGTGCGCGCGGCGATGCCGTAATCGGTGATGCCGTAGGCGATGCCAAAATTCATCGTCTTGCCGTGCCGCCGCATCTCCGGCGTCACCTGATCGAGCGGGACGTTGAACAACCGCGCCGCGGTCGCGGCGTGAATGTCTTCGCCGCGCGCGAACGCGTCGAGCAAACCAGGATCGCGCGTGATGTGCGCGAGGATGCGAAGTTCCACCTGCGAATAGTCCGCGCTGATGAGCTGGCTTCCGCGCGGCGCAATGAACGCGCGCCGCACCTGCCTGCCCAACTCGGTGCGAATCGGAATGTTCTGCAAATTCGGATTCGACGAGGACACGCGCCCGGTGACCGTGCCGGTCTGGTTGTAATCGGTGTGCACGCGCCCGGTGCGCGGCAGCACCAGCGCGGGAAGCGCGTCGACGTACGTGCCTTTGAGTTTCGCAAGTTCGCGGTGTTCGAGGATGAGCGGAATGACCGGATGCGCGCCGCGCAGCGACTCCAGTACGTCCGCCGCCGTCGAAATCTTGCCGCCTTTTGTCTTGGGTAACCCAGTCGTTGGCAATTTGAGCCGATTGAACAGCGCATCTGCCAACTGTTGCGGCGACGCGATATTCAGCGGCGCGCCGACCTGCGCCTGAATCTGCGCCTCGAGTTCCTGCAACCGCCTAGCGAGGTCAACCGACATCGTCTTCAAAAATTCCAGATCGAGCAAAACGCCGGTGCGTTCCATCTCCATCAGCACCGGCACGAGCGGCATCTCGACTTCGTGAAACAGCTTCGCCAAGCCCTGCTCTTCAAGTTGCGGCTGGTAGGTTTCGACTAACCGAAAAGTATAATCCGCATCCGCGCACGCGTAGCGTGTGACGAGCGCAGGATCGACCGCGTCCATCGTGATCTGGTTCTTGCCCTTGCCGATCAGCGCCTCGATCTCCGTCATCTCGACGCCGAATTTCTGAAAGACCAAGCTCTTCAAACCGACGGACTGCCCGCTCGGTTCGAGCAAATGCGCGGCGATCATCGAATCGAATGCCAGTCCGCGCGTTTCGACGCCGGCTTGCGCGAGCACCGTCATATCGTACTTGGCGTTGTGCGCGTACTTGGCGATGCGGTCGTTCTCGAAGATTGGTTTCAGTTTCTCAAGAACGTGCCGCGAGTCGAGTGACGAGTGGCGAGTGGCGAGTGGCGAAGACCCAGTGTCGAACGCGAGTTGCCCTGCCGGTTTACTGTTCACTGCCCACTGTCCACTGTCCACTGGAATGTAATACGCCTCGCCGCCCCCCACTCCAATCGCCAGTCCGACCAACACCGCGCGCATCGCGTCGGTGTCGGTCGTTTCCACATCGACGACGAATTGCTTGACCGATCTCAGCCGCGCGACCAGCGCGTCCAGCGCGGCATCGCTATCGACAGCGTGGTACGCCGCTGCGTCCGGCGATGATTTGCGCGGTGCCACCGCGTTTTCTGCCGCAAGCCCTTCGCCTTGTGTAACCTTCTCGCCGGGCAGCCGCTCGATCAGACTACGAAAGCCGAGTTCGCGGAAGAGCGTCACGACGCGCGCGCGGTCAAACTCTTCGACGCGGCACGCGGCGGGATCCAATTTTACCGGCGCGTTGGTGACGATCGTGACGAGTTTCTTGCCGAGGAACGCCTGGTCTTTGCCAGCGCGCAGTTTCTCGCGCCAGCGCGGCTCGATCTCGTTCAGATGCGCGTAAATATTTTCGACAGTTCCGTACGTCTGGACGAGTTTCGTCGCGGTCTTTTCGCCGATGCCATTCACGCCGGGAATATTATCGGACGGGTCGCCCTTGAGCGACTTGAAATCGATGAGTTGGCGCGGTTCCAGCGCGTAGCGTTTCTTCACAGCGGCTTCGTCGTACACGACCATCGGTCCCGCGCCGGCTTGCGGCGAGAACATCAGGACGCGCACGCGAGGACCGACGAGCTGAAGCGTATCGGTGTCGCCGGTGACGATCAGCGTCTCGATGTCGCCGCGCTCGCTTGCCTGCCGCGCCAGCGTGCCGAGCAAATCGTCCGCTTCATACTCCTCGACGCCAAACGCCGGTATTCCCAGCGCCTCGACCACCTCACGCGAGCGCTGCAACTGCGGGCGCAAATCGTCGGCGAGTTCCGGGCGCGTGCCCTTGTACTCCGCGAACAGGTCGCTGCGGAAACTGGGACCCACGTCGAACGCCGCCGCGATCAGTTCCGGCTTTTCGTCGCTCAACACCTTCAAGACCGTCGATGTGAAACCGTACGTCGCGTTGGTCGGCTCGCCGGTCGGGCTGGTGAGGTTGGTCTGGATCGCGTGGTAGGCGCGGTGGATCAGCGCGTGCGAATCGAGAAGGACTAACTTCATTTATCGAGTCGTTCCAATTCCGCGACGCCGCTCGTCTGTAATTCCTGAAAGCGCGCGTCGGCGTCCTTCACGCGCCATTCGACGACGACGTTGTCGCCGCCGTTCTTGTACGCCGCCAGCGCCTTGTGCTTGAGCATCCGCTGGAACGCGTCGAGCAGATCTTCGTCGGCTTGTTTCATTTTGAGCAGCAGGTAATCCTTCGGCGTCCATTCGATCGTAAAATCCTGGCGATGCCAATGCCCGACGCATTCGTACGGCGGCGCGTCCTTGGTGCAAGAAAACCACATCTGCCCGTACCCGGCTTGCCAGAACGACAGGCGCAATTCATTTTCGATGCCGTGGCGCGACGGTGGAAAATCGGTGAAGAACCAGGGGGTGCTCATCGTATTTCTCCTCGAAAGCAAAATGATGGCGCAAAAATGGCGCGGCGATATTGTAGCACAAGAGGGATGAAGGGTCAACGATTACAGCAACGGACGTTGCGCGAACACGAGGAGATCGGCAAACTCGGTGGGCTGGAGCGACTCGTATTCTTTTTGCGGCACTTTGACGTATTGCCACTGTGTTTCCGTCAACCGCGTTGCATTCTCACACCAGAGCGTTGCGGCGCGGTCTTTATTGGCGACATCTACGTCTTCGCGTCCTTTGGTTTCGATGAGATAACGCACTTGGTTCGATGTGATGGCTACAAAATCAGGCTCATAGTAGCGCAGATTATTAGTTGCGTCGGTATACTCAATTGCAAAACCGAACTGTTCGGGCAGTTTGGCGAACGCGACAATATCGGGGGCATCTTCCAAGAATTCGGCAAACGCTTGCTCAAACTTGTTGCCACAAGGGACAAGATTGAAAACGGTCTTGGCTGCTTTGATCGTCGGGCGTGAGTACGGAAACGGTGGAGTCTCGGAAAGTTTGCGCCCTTTGTTCAGAAGTTGCGGCGTGAGTTCTTGCACCACCAGCGGGCGCAGTGCCTTGACGAACGTTTGCACTGTGACGTACGCCGCGACTTGCGTGTTGATCGCCTTGAGAATCACGGGGTCATTCAAGTCTACTTGTTCACCGAAGGCGCGGGTTTCCAAGAACTTGGCAACTTGGGGCGCAAGTGCTGCAAATTGAGACGGCAGTTTTACATCTTGCGCGATACGTTTGGCGTAATAAGATATAGTCTCCTGGGGCGTCTGCACTTCAGGCATTGCGTATTCGCGCTCGACCAATTTCTGCAAGGTGATGAAATCGTATCCTTCATAACGAAATGTTTTTGCGGTTACGTCACCGGCTTTGCGCGGAAGAATGTGCTCAAGTGGAAGTGCGGAAATGTCCAACGCGGCGATCTCTTCGGCAAGTGTCTTTTTGCGTGCGAGAATCGGACTGAGGGTGGGCAAGGCAATATCTTTGTCCATCTTGTCTGGGTCGGGTTGAATTGTGACGATGACGAGTTTATCTTTGCCAACGTCAAACGTGCCGAACGCAATGTCTTCTTCTTTTTCAAGTTGCTCGACAAACCCGATGAACGCCTTGTTACCGATCACGTCTACCCGTTCGACGTAATCGGTCGCCAGATCGCGGAACATCATTCGCAAGCCACGCCCAATGGTTTGTTCGGGCAGGATATTGGCTTTCGATGTGTACGGACGCAAGCCGACGACGACGGTGACATTCTCAACGTCCCAGCCCTCGCGCAACATCAGGACGCTAACGATGGCGTTGACCGGGTTATCTGTCAAATCCACATTCCGCGCCACATCGCGCGCCTTGTCCAAATCCTTCTTGGACACTTCGCCTGAGCGGTCGGTGTGAATAACAAGCAGCTTGTCGCCGCTGAACTCGGACGGATATTTTCTTTGCAAATAATCGCCCACGTCGTCGGCTTCGGCGGTATCGTTCATCATCACAAACAAGATCGGTTTTTTCTTGAGTGGCGCAAGTTGCTCGCGGTACTCTTTCCATCGTTCGACGCCCGCCGTGAGGTACGCTTTGTATCGCGTGCTGGCAACGGTTGACTTGGCTTCTTGGATTCCGCTGGCGATGCCCTTCATCGGACGCTTGACGATGCCATCGATGATGGCTTGCTTGAGTGGATAATCATACACGGTCCAGGTGAACAACGCGCCTTTGCTATAGCGCGGGGTCGCCGTGAAATCGAGTTGTGCGTTGAGCAAACTCGCCTTGCCGTTTTCTCCATTGTGCAAGCGGCGAATGGTTTTGTTCCACTCGCTTTCTTCGTCGTGCGTGTGGTGCGCTTCATCATTGATAACCATTACCGGCGCGCCGCGCGCGGCAATGCGCTTGTCGAAATCCTCAACCTCGATGTTTTGCGTGGGTGGTTTACTCCCCAGCACAGCGGTCATCTCTTCTGGCTCGTCGTCGCCGCCATTGTCTCCGCGCTCATAGAATTGCTGAATGTTGGTGAGATAGAGCGCGCCCTGTGAACTGGCGCGTTCGGGGTCGCCGCGCATATAGCAATCAAAGTCCCAAAAGATTTTCAATTCAGGCGGGATGATCGGGTCGGTCCGAAAAATCTTGCCGTTGGCAAAATCTTTTTTCAATCGCTCAAAGACAATCACGTTGGGAGCAACAAGCAAAAATGTTTTGGCGTAATCATCACGCCCCTCGCTGACGGCGTTGAAGAATTGCCACGCCATCGCCAACGCCATCACTTTGGTCTTGCCACTGCCCGTTGCCATCTTGACGCAATAGCGCGCGAAATCGTCGTACTGCAACAGGCGCAAGTCTTTGTTCGATCCCGCAAATTTTTCAATCAAATCCTTGTGGCGACGCACGCCCGCAACTTCGTAGAGATAGATCAGCGTTTCGACGGCAAACTTTTGCGCGTCAAAGTACGTGAAGGTGGTGCGATTCGGTAAGCGATGCCCACCTTTGGAAAACCAAAAGTTGAGCAATGTTCGCGTCGTTTCTGTTGCGCCTTTGTAATTCGAGGCGCGCCAAGCGTTGACCGCTTCTTTGATCGCGGGGACGCACGGCGCGGTCTTGACGCGCGGTTCTAGGAGCGACAATTGGGATTCTGACGACTTGGATTTGCGCGGCATCGCGTTATCCTCGTTTCAAGCTGACGGGTGGCAAGAGTGCGCGCACCTGTTTGCGAACTCGTCGCGCAATGCGCGCCGCGCGTTTCGCCTCTGCCGTCTTCAAATCATTCTCGGCTTTTTCGACCCATTGGCGAATGACGCGCAAGGTTTCAGCGTTGGCGATCATAAAGCACCTTGCCCTCCCGCAGCGCGGGTTTGATGAGCGTGCCAACGATGTTACGTTGCCGCGCGACCTCTTCCGGTGTGACGACGATAATATCTTTGGGGACGCGAATGTCGTGCAGCGCCACACGCATTTCCACTTGCTTGGCGCGTCGGGAGCCGCTCAACGGCAAGACCACCAGCAAATCAATATCGCTCTCAGGGCGAGCCGCGCCGCGGGCGTGCGAACCAAAGAGAATGATTTGATCGGGATTGAACCGTCTGACAAGGCGTTTGACCATTCGGTTGAGCGTGCGGTCTAACTTTTGTTGGTTCATAGGTTACCCCACCTTCACCTTCAACGTCTTCGTCGTGTCGTTCCCCAAAATGTCAATCACCTTAACGACGATGGTATATTCCCCCGGTTCGTCGTACTTGTGCGCGACGGACTTTTGCAAATCGTTGCTCTTGCGCGTGCGGTACGTTTGCCACTCGTTGTGGAACGTGTCCCCTTTGTTGTCCCAATCCACCGCCCAATAATCGATCCACTGCGACCAATGCTTGATCGCGCGCTGCACGTCTTGCGGCACGTCGTCGGGTGGGATGACGAAATCGGTGAGGGTCAACGTGACATCCGTAGGGGCAACCCTATGTGGTTGCCCTGATTTTGCGCGATCCGATTGCCCCTCTGGGCGACCACGAGGGATCGCCCCTACGCGCACATCCACTTCCAACGCCGCCAATTCAAAGAAGCGAACGTCGCCTTGCTCCACCGCTTTCTTGTCCAGCACCTCGCGCGGGATGCGGACGAAATGCACGTTGATGTTGGCTTGCGCGGCTTGCTGCTTGGCGACCTCGTTCAACTCGAACGCGAAATCCCAACCGAGCACGTCCACGCCGTTCGTCGCCGGCGCATCCTTGCCGGTGCCGATCGCGCGCTTGAACTCGGTGACAATGTTTTGCACGTCGCCAACGGAGATAGGCGCATCTACCGCGCCGACGTGTACCATCTTGCCGCCGCGAACACCGTGCAACCAACTATAGCCCGTGATGGCGCGCGCCTTGTAGAGATCGAGAATGAACTCGCGGTATGCCTGTTGGGGCGCACGGCCGTGCGCCCCTTCACTGAACTCTTCTTTTTGCCACGCCTGCCGCTCGTACTTGCCGAGATTCTGCACGACGAACGGGCGCACGTTGTCAATGGACAGCAGACGCTTGCGCGTGGTGTGAATCGCAAAGCGCCCCAGGTCGCACGCGATCCAGCGACGATTGAGTTTCTCTGCGACTGCCGCAGTTGTGCCGCTGCCGCAAAAGCAATCTAGTACAAGGTCACTTTGATTTGATGATACTTCAACGACTCTTTCGAGTAGAGCTTCTGGTTTCTGAGTAGGGTACCGCAGATTCTCCGTTTGATCGGCAGGTTGCAACGTTGATATACGCCAGACATTGTCTATCTGCCTTTCGGTGCTCATGTAGGTGATTGCCTTGCCCTGGTCGTCTTTGGTGTTTACAATCTTTCCGCCAATGAATTTATACTTGAGCTTCTTGATTGGTTTTTCTCGCGGCTCCGCTAGATGGTGAAAGCAATAATCTGACTTAGTCTTTGTCCAAAAATAAGTTGGTCAATTTCAATTCGGCTTGCGATGTGG
>VFSW01001468.1_pt1 | contig 35980 bp, 42 predicted proteins | sample 5358111 | NCBI WGS metagenome assembly VFSW01 (sample SAMN11554181, study PRJNA540505) | mine drainage metagenome | isolation source: sediment from site ElyBrook_90M | place: USA: Ely Copper Mine, Vershire, VT | collected 2017 | reverse complement strand
CTGTGCCTTCCTGCTGCAGCTCCAGTTTCCGTATCCATTGAGGGTCTGTGGGCAGGGTCCTTCCTGACAGGGCATTTTCCCGATTACAGCCACTTACACAGGCGTCACATCCGCTCTCGCATTGGGTGGTATCAACCAACATGCCCCAGCGTACAGCACTGGAAACCGGTTCTCCCGGGGGCCGCGCGCGCGCAAAGTCATACAGCATCAGCCCCGGTGCAACAGCCACAGCCGCAGTCAAAGCCGTGCCCCTGGACAGAAATTGACGTCGTTGGTTATTGTGGTCGCAGCTCATTTCAAACGTCCGGCTACCGGTACCAATCCCAACCCTGTTTCCTGCATTTTACGCGGCTCACTGGAATGGCATTCAAAGCAGTCAATTTTGACAGCGGCATAAACGTGACAACCCTGGCAGAAGTTCTGGTTGGTCCCCAGCACGCTGTGATTTTTTTTGCTGGCATGACACTCCACGCAACCTGCCAGGCTGTACTTACCACCGCGAATGCCCTGATGCACTGTTTCATCACGCTGATGCAGCATAAGCTTCATGTGGTTAAGCCGCATGAACCTAGGGTCGTCCACACAATGCCCGCCCTGGCCAATATCAAGCTCCGGCATGCTTACTGCAGCCATCAGCGGATTGGCCAGAGTCAGCACCAACAGCATCATCCAGCCCAGAGTCCCCCAGAGTTTCATGAAGGTTTCATCTACTCGCCCAGCCCCATCTGGATATACCCGGTGGGACAGACATCGTGACAAATATGGCAGCCAATGCATTTGGTGTAATCAGTATCCACATACCGACCTACCGTGGACTTGGATTTTTGAACCCGGAACACGGCCACCTGAGGACAATAAACCACGCAGTTGTCACATTGAAAACACATCCCGCAACTCATGCAGCGTTTAGCCTCTGCCACAGCCTGGGCTTCTGTCAGGCAATGCAGGCGCTCGTCGAAATTTCCTAGCGCACTCTCCCTGGTGAGCGTGGTTACCGCGCGCTTGTTGCGTGCCACGTACCCAAAATGACCTAAAAACAACTCCTCATGGGTAATCACGTAACGTCCCGAGCGGTTGTCGTAGTTGTGGACCACCGGGGCGCTGTCTGTTCCCCAAATGGGTTCGGTAACCGGCTCGATGGACAATCCTGATTCCACCATCTTGCGCATCATGTCAAAGGTATGGACGTCGATTTTTGGACGTTTTTCGGGCTCTTCACCTGCGAGATAACGCTCGATCCCCTCAGCAGCAATGGCTCCATGTCCAATCGCCGTGGTCAACAAGTGCGGCTTAATCACATCACCCCCGGCATAGACTCCTGGTTTGCCCTGAACCTGGTAGTTCTTGTCCGCACTCACGGCACCGCGGCCGTTATCAAACTCCTCAAGGCCGGTAAAATCAACGGCCTGGCCGATGGCAGAGACGATCAGGTCTGCGGGAATGTCTTCTTCGCTGCCCTCGACCTGGTTGATTTCCAGTTTACCATTCACGAATTTTGCCTGGCATTGCATCACGCGTAGTGCTGTGGCTCGTCCATCGCTGCCGCGCACGATCCCCACAGGCACAAGACCCCCACGGATGTCGATGCCTTCCGCCATGGCTTGCTCGACTTCGTGCCTGTTGGCTTGCATTTTGTCTATGGAAAACACGGAAGTCAGCGTGACATCGGCCCCCTGCTTGGCTGAAATTTCCGCCACATCATGGGCCATGCGTCCGGCAATGGCGCGCTCGGTGTCCACAGGTTTGGCGTTTTCGATATGGCCCAGGCGTCTTGCCACAGTGGCCACGTCAATTGACGTATCGCCACCGCCCACCACCACAACCTGCTTGCCCACATATTTCAAGCGCCCGTCATTGAATGCTTTAAGAAACGCCGTGGCCGTAACCACGTTGGGGGCCTCGCTGTCAGCCGTTGGCAGTGCGCGGCCCGACTGAGCTCCCATTCCCAAAAACACGGCATCAAACTCTGCACGAATCTGCTCGAGGGTGACATCCTTGCCAATGTGACATTCAAGACGGGTTTCAACCCCCAGGTCCAGAATGCGCTGAATTTCTGCATCCAACACGTCGCGCGGTGTGCGAAAGCCCGGAATTCCGTAGCGCATCATGCCGCCCAGAAATGGATGCTCGTCAAAAATGGTCACTGCATGCCCTTTCAGCGCCAGCTGATACGCACAGGACAATCCCGCAGGTCCGCCACCAATGACAGCAATGCGTTTTCCGGTAGTGGTTTCTGGAGCCTTGAATTTGAGGTTATTGGCAACCGCATATTCCCCCAGGAAATGTTCCACCGAGTTAATCCCCACATGGTCTTCGACTTCGTTGCGATTGCAACCCGACTCGCAGGGCGCCGGGCACACCCGGCCCATCACCGAAGGAAATGGATTGGCCTCGGTGAGAACACGCCAGGCAAATTCCTGCCACGGCATGCCCGCCGGGGGTTTTTCCATGCCGCGGGCAATCTGCAGCCAGCGGCGAATGTCCTCACCCGAAGGACAACTGCCCTGGCAAGGGGGGGTGGACTGGATATAGGTAGGGCACTTGTGGGTATAACTGGCCTGCATGATCTTGTCACGCATGGAATGGGGCGTGCTGTCCCCGTCAATGTAGCGACGAAAAGTCAGTTTGGTGTCGCCCTGCTCAATCTTGTCTGACATGACATTTCTCCGATCAATGAATTTGTTCTAATGGGTTTCGCCAAGGACAATAGCGTTGCTGACCAACTGGTGGACCCCGCCTACCAGGCGTCGGTCGAATTTGTAGTAAGGCAGCACCTTGCTGAATTGCGCCTTGCAAATTGCGCAGATCGTGGCCATGAAATTGACGCCGTGAAGGTCTACTACTTCCTGCAGGGCCTCCATACGCGGCAAAGCGCCTTTGACGCGCAAATCAATCAGATCATCGGTGAGCAATCCTCCACCGCCGCCGCAACAGAATGTTTTTTCGCGAATGGTGTTATCCGCCATCTCAACGTAATGGTTAGCCACGGCACGGATGATGTTGCGAGGAATTTCAAACTGTCCGCCGGCAAACTCGCCCATGCGCGAGCCTCGCGCCACATTGCATGAGTCATGAAACGTAACGACGTATTGATCGTTGGCTTCCTTGTTGAAACGCAACGCCTTGCGTTCAATCAGGTCCCAGGTAAATTCGCAGATATGCATGGGTTGCCGGTAACGCAAATCCAGTTGCTTTTGCAGCATAAGGGCATACGGGTCGTCAGCACCGGCACCAATGCCGATTAGCGTATTCCAGAAACTGTAGGCCACGCGCCACGCATGACCACACTCCCCCACCACAATGCGTTTTACGCCCAGTTCAAGTGCCACCTCACGAATGCGCATGGCAATCTTGCGCAACTGATCATAATTGCCAATGAACATGCCAAAATTTCCGGCTTCAGAACCCATGGTGGACAACGTCCAGCGGGTTCCGCTGGCATGAAACACCTTGGCGTACCCGATCAGGCTGTCGATATGGGGTTCGGAAAAAAAGTCTGCTGAAGGCGTGATCAGCAGGACTTCAGCACCCTGAACATCAACAGGAAAACGTACATCAACCCCGGTCTCTTCCTTTACGTCTTCTTCAAGGCCAGACAAGGTGTCTTTTAGGGCTGGCCCTGGCAAACCAAGGTTGTTGCCAATACTGTGGACCTTGCCAATGATTTCGTTTGAGTATTTCTGGCCATACCCTACCGAATCAAGAATCTCGCGTGCTGCCATGGTCACTTCTGCAGTGTCGATGCCGTAGGGACAGAATACCGAACAACGACGGCACTCCGAACACTGGTAGAAATAGGTATACCACTCGTCCAGGACATCGCGTGTCAGATCACGAGCCCCCACCAACCAGGGAAAATATTTTCCAGCGAAGGTAAAGTAGCGTCGGTATACGCTGCGCATCAGATCCTGGCGCGCTACCGGCATGTTCTTGGGGTCTTGTGTGCCTATGAAGTAGTGGCATTTGTCGCTGCAGGCGCCACAATGAACGCATGCATCCATAAAGACCTTAAGCGAGCGATACTTGCCCAGCAATTCATCCATCCTGGCCAGCGCCTTCTCCTGCCAGTCTTCAACCAATTGACCGGGAAACCCTAGCGCTGTCTGGATTTTTTCGTTGGCAACAAATGTATGGACATCTTTCGCAGCTCCCGGCTTCAGTGCCGGGATAATGGGGATGACGCGGTAAGCTGGGGCGACAACGGTTTCAGCCATGTGGGCGTTCCACATCCATGCGCGCGGTCCATCCGGACAGATAGCGCTTTTCCCTGGGGTTATCCGCCTGGTTTCGGGAGGGAGAGAAAAATACGCCGGGAGCATGCAACAACTTGCTGAAAGGGAAGATCGTCATCAAAACGAGAATCAGTGAGAGGTGTAAATAGAGCAAAGCGCTCTGCGGTAACGGTTGCACATCAAAATACATCAGCCCCAAAAAAAACCGTTTGACCGCAATGATGTCGGGATGAAGGATGAACTTCATGGATAATCCCGACAATCCGATGCCAAGCAGTAACACCAGCATGAGATGGTCGGAGGGTGTGGAGATATAGCGGATGCGCTCCACCAGAATGCGCCGCGCCATAAGCCCCGCCAACCCAAGCACCATTGCCATTCCGCCATAGATTCCGAAGGGCTGGATCCAGTCCACCCAAAACCACACCGGCTCAGTGAAATAGCGTAAGTGGCGCAGCACCACCAACACCAGACCAAAATGAAACAGGATGCCAAGTGACCATATCCATAAGTTGGCCTTGAACAGACTTTCGAACAGCATTACTTCGCGCGCCATGCGCAATACAACGCCGCCGGTGGTGGTGGGGGCCGGCGTTGTAGGAATCTTGAGGGGTGCCGGCGTCCTGGCATAATCTGCAATTCGAATCAGCAGTCCACCTGCAAATACTAGCGCGGCAAGATAAAACAGCACCGCAAACACCATGCTGGCTGTGGTCATGGGTGTTGTGAAGAGGAAGTTTGCAAGGGTTCAGACGCAACCCGTGGGTTTGGGTAAGCCGGCAATCTTGCATGCCTGCTTGGCCGGCCCATAAGGAAACAGCTCGTATAAGTACTGGCTGTTACCTTTTTCTGCCCCGAGCTTCTTGCCAATGGCCTTGGTCAGGACGCGCACAGCCGGAGCAATCTGGTATTCATCATAATAACCACGCAGAAAATCCACGACTTCCCAGTGCTGATCCGTCATGTTGACGTTTTCTGCCTTGGCAATATACTCGGCTACATCCCGATTCCACTCGCCCAAATTGACCAGATAACCTTCTTCATCAGTTTCGTAGGATTTACCATTGACTTCGATGTTAGACATTGCACTATCCTCCGTATTATTACGTTGTATTGATCTCTCTATAGCCAGGACTGACAGGTTTTGTTTTGAGTAACGAGGTCAACAAAACCTCCATAGTCCACTACGGTAATTCCCTGAATTATATTGGCTGCCACGCCGCGCGCTTCAAGATCAGGTTGCAGGACGTACACTTTGAATCGCTTCAAAGCGTCCCGCATGAGTGGCTCGAACAGGGTCCCCGCAGTGGCCGCATAGACAGCGTCTTCGATCAATAGCAAATCACCACCATCCCCCACGCGCATGCAGGAATCCAGAGCTGCTTGGCCAAGTGGCGATTTATTTACAATGTGCAACATGGACTCTCCCTTCAAAAACTTAATACAACATCCTGCTGGTCCATCAACGCACCCAGGGCCTTTCCATTCAGGACCATTACATCAACCAGAAGATCGTCTTCAGTCAGGCCACGCGCTTCTAGCGACTCTTTTTCCACATAAAGTTTTTCAATGTCATAACCATCCAAAGCCCGATAGGTGGCCGAGAAATTCTTGGTCTCAATGCCCTTGGTCTGTTGCCCTTTGCGCAGCTGATACACCCCGTCATCCATGAATACCAACGAAACATCCTGGTCGAAGGCCGCTGTAATCAGGACAACCTCAAGAGCCTCCAGAGCATAGATGGTGCCGTGGGGAGGCTTACGATTAACGAACATGAACTTCTTGACGGTATTGCTCTCGCTCATTGAGATCCCTCAATCACCAAAGGTTACCAGGCGGTCTGCCTGGATTCCCGCTTCAACGAGCTGCCCCAGCCCGGAAATGCGAAACCCCGGGGCCAGATTTTCCTCCCTGATTCCGCGTCGCAGTGCTGCAGCAACACACACGACCAGATCAACGCCATGTTCTTCGGCAAGTTTGCCCCAGCGAGCCACAATGTTGCGGTCGTCCTGCGGGGGCTCGGTCAGGCGCGTGGCGTTGTTGACCCCATCATGATAAAAAAATACCCGAAAAATTTCGTGCCCTTTGGCCAGCGCTGCCTTGCAAAACAGATAGGCGGTATCGCTGGCCTGATGCTGGTAGGGCCCTTCATTGATGACAATGCCAAACTTCATGGTTTACTCGATCAAAAACGGATATGTGCCGATGCATTGAGATTTGCACGGGACCCTCGCCAGTCATCCACGAGATATTTGGTAAATGGCAGCTCCGTCAGTTCAAAAAAGCGGGGCCAGCCAATGCGCTCAATCCAGTCCGACATGCGCTCCCACGCACGCCCATCCGCTTTGTACGCATAGAGAATTTTCTTTACCACCTCGCCTACTTCAACCCAGCGCGGCGGATTGTTGGGCAGCCCAGATGCCACCATCTTCATAAAAGTTGGCTTGGCACGGGCGTTTGAGTTTTTACCGCCCACCCAGATCGCAATCTTGGAATGCTCCGGATCGTTGATCTGCATGGGAGGACATGGTGGGTAGCAAGCGCCACAGCACACGCATTTTTCTTCATCCACTTCAAGCGAGGGTTTGCCATTCACCATCGCTGGGCGAATAGCTGCCACCGGACAACGCGCCACTACGGCCGGGCGTTCGCATACGTTTGCCACCAGATCGTGATTGATTTTGGGTGGCTTGGTGTGTTGAACAATGATGGCGATGTCGGCTTGTCCACCACAGTTGATTTCGCAGCAGGAGGTGGACAGATGAACACGGTTGGGCATCTCTTCGCGACGAAACTCAACAATCAGATCATCCATCAGCGACTTGACCACACCTGAGGCATCGGTACCCGGAATATCACAGTGCAACCAGCCCTGGGTATGGGCAATCATCGAAACGGAATTGCCAGTGCCTCCCACAGGAAATCCACTGGTTTCAAGCTCATTGATTAGCGGCGCCACCTTGGACTCATCTGCCACCATGAATTCAATATTGGATCGGATGGTAAAACGGACATGTCCGTCGGCGAATTGATCGGCTATATCACACAGTTTGCGAATGGTAAAAACATCCATCTGGCGTTGTGTGCCTGCACGCACCGTCCAGACCTGATCGCCGCTGTGCGATACATGATGCAACACGCCAGGACGGGGACGATCGTGATATTTCCAGTTGCCGTAATTCTTGAGCAGGGTTGGGTGCAGATACTGCTTGTTATCCGGCACACCGCATTCTACTGGACGACGCATTTGGGTTTGTTGGCTCACGATCACTCTCCTCCGGCAGCCTGCTTTCTGGCGTTGATCTTGGCAACTTCATCATCCCATCCGTCAGTACGAACGTAAGGATTCATGCGGGGGGAATTGACCATGTTGGGATCCACTTCAATTTCCATGGCATCAAGAAAATTAACGAGGCCAATACGTTCAATCATTTCGCCTGTTCGCTCGTGTTCGAGCGCATTCTCGGCAAAGAAATCAATGATCTTCTGGCCCAACTCGACCAGCTTTTCAAAGTCTTCGTCGGATTCCAGTTTCATGAAAGGCACGACCACCGTCCCCATCAGGTCACCGATTTTAAGGGTGCGTTTGCCTCCGACCAGGATCGTTACCCCTTTGTCCTTACCCGGTGACAGGGCACCGGTCATGGCGTTAATGCACTGCATGCAGCGCACGCAACTTTTGTTGTCAATTTCCAGTGACTGGGTATCGTTAAGTTCCAGGCTGGAATAATGGCCTTCATTGCGCGCCTTGCCGGCGTCCTTGATACGAATGGCATTGGTAGGACAACGCGCCACCACCGAGTTGACCAGGCGATTGAGTCCCTGCTTTTGAAACCAGTCGCGTCCCATGGCATTGTCCGTACGGATGTTGTCGCGCCATATCCCGATAACCGACATGTCCGCGCGCTGGATGGAATTCATGCAGTCGTTGGGACAGCCTGAAAACTTGAATTTGAACTTGTAAGGAAGGGAAGGACGATGGATGTCGTCCAGAAAGCTGTTGACCACGGTGCGATGGGCCCGGGCCTCGTCAAAACAGGACTGTTCGCAACGCGCACTCCCCACGCAGGACATCGACGTACGTACCGCGGGACCCGCGCCGCCCAGATCAAACCCAAGCTCGTTGATTTCGTCGAAGGCTTTTTGCACGTTTTCGGTGGTTGCGCCCTGAAACATGATGTCACCCGATTGCCCATGCAGGGCAATCAAACCGGACCCATGACGCTCCCAGATATCGCACATCTTGCGCAAGACATCGGTGTCGTAGTGCATTCCCGGAGCAGGCATGACACGCAGGGTATGAAACTCGGCAGCATCCTTATAGACCGGCTGACCGTTTTCATCCTTAAGCTCGGTAAAACGCGGAATGACACCCCCGCCGTAACCAAACACGCCAACAGTGCCGCCTTTCCAGTAGCCCTTTTTGGTTTTGTATGAGGTTTCGAGCTGCCCCAGCAAATCCACCATCTGATCCTTGTCCTGGGCAAGACGCTTTAACCCTGTGACAAAGCTGGGCCATGGTCCTGACTCCAACTCGTCAAGGTTTGGCGTATCGTGCATTTTCTTGGCCATTTCTCCTCCTGTTTATTGGGTCGCCGTGTCGCAGGGGTCGGCATTCTGATTCGGAATAACTGCCAGCGATTCGAAAATTTGTTATTTGTATGCCATGATCACTGAACTCCACAAGACATTAAATAGCCCTAATGGGGGGGGATACCCTTTCCCGAAGGGTTACTTCATCGTCCCCTCTACAGGCTATAGACGCGTTACTCAGGAATCACGACCATGGCTGAAATTATCCCGTTGGCACGCTTTACCGTTCCCCTGGGACAACAGGAGATTGAAGTGCAACAGATTGAACACACCGAAGGGGGCATGCCCCTGATGCGCCTGCGGATTCGGGAGGGCAAGCGTTTTACAATCTTTGACATTGACCCAGTCACTGCACGTGAGCTTGGTGCTGTACTGCAGCATTGGTCCACCGCGCAAGGCTGCTGATCCGTGCTTCCCGCTGATCCGCAGATGACCGACATCGCATTTGCCGTCCGTGGCGATTTTGTTCCCCTGGGATACGCTTTTCCTCTTTTGCAGAGCATTGTGGCCGTTTTACCCTGGTTTATGGATGAACCTCTGGCTGGCTTATTGCCCCTGCGCGGGACCCGTCATGAACAGGGAATCTGGTTGCCGCGCCGCACAAAACTGGTCTTGCGTCTTCCCACGAAACGCCTTACACAAGCTCGAGCCTTAACCGGTCAGGAACTGGTCCTGGGGGACGCCTCCTTGACGGTGGGCGAAAGTGAAATCCGCCCACACGTGGGCCACCCGACATTGCATTCACCCCTGGTTGCCACGTCGTTGGATGAAGCTGGATTCACTGCCGTCGTCAAAAAAGAGCTGTCCGTATTAGGCATCGATGGGCAATGGATATGCGGAAAACACCACACGCTTCAGGATGGTGCGCGTACGGTCAGTGGGTTTAGCCTCGCAGTCCATCATTTAAAACCAGAGCAATCGCTTCGTTTGCAGCAGGCGGGGTTGGGGGAAGAGCGCCGTCTGGGATGCGGCATTTTTGTGCCATTTAAGGCTATTCCCAACCTGGAATAAAAAAGGAGTTTACCGATGGGATATCTCGTAGGCGAAACAATGCTTGAAACAGATAACGAGGGCTATTTGCTGGAACCCAATTACGACGACGATACTGTGGCTGTCATCGCCGCAGCGGAAAATATTTCGTTAACCCCGACCCACTGGCTGATTGTTGAATACATGCGTGACGAATATCGAGAACATGGCCACACCCCAAATTTCAGAAACATGTTAAAGGATGTTCAGGAATTCATGCCCGAAGTGGACAGCAAATTCCTGTATGACCTGTTTCCGTTAGGACCAGCCAAACAAGCCGCCAAGATTGCCGGTTTGCCTCAGCCCCTGGGTAAAGGAGGATACTAGGATGCCCCCCAAAACGGCTGCTCCAGACGTGTTTCTGGATCTCAAGGGGTTGACTTGCCCCGGCCCCCTCCTGGGCGCCAAACGCATGGTTGATGCGCTGGAGACTGGCCAGGTGTTGCTGCTGGTGTCTGATTGTCCCGGAACACGCGACGACCTCCTTTCCTGGGCGAAACAGACCGGAAACCAGTTACTCAAGACCGAGAAAATGAAGGACGGCGGCACCGGATACACTATCCAGAAGGGCCGCACCGGGTTACAGCATGCCCAAGCCACTCTGGATATTCGCGGCGTGTCATGTCCGGGCCCAATTGTAGAAGCAAAAAAATTGCTGAATGGCATGCAACCGAAAGAGGTCCTGAAACTGATCAGCAACTGCCCTGGCATTCGTTCCGACATCACGGGCTGGGCCAATGCCACGCACATGACCATTCTTGCTACGGAGGAAACAACCGCAGGCGAATTTGCGTTTTACATCCAGAAAGATTGAATTCATTCACTCATCAGGAGCCTCATGCGCGTCCGCAGCCAATGGTTTAAAAACGGGAGGCCCAAATCACCCGAAGAAATTGCGGGAGCCGTGGCATTCATTGCGTGGCGTATTGCCCAGAACGCTTTAAAAAATACCCGCCTGGCCCATTTTGATGTAGCCGTTGGAAACCAGTACTTCGATTTTCTCCGTGAATTCCTGATTTTCCTGATCCAGGTTGCTGACCGCATCGCTTACCGGCAGTTTGACTGGAACGTTCGGGTTAAATTCACATCCACACTTTCCCACCGCGTTGCAGAGACCCTTGCAGAAAACCAGGCCGAACTGCTAGGAGGCCTTCTTGTTGACATCAAAGCAGATTTTATTCGGCGCCTTAATCAATGTGCCGACGACTACGCAGGGTTTGAATACGATTCACAAAGTTTGAACTTTGCCTTTGTAAGGTATCTTGGTCACACCATGCAGCAGGTCATGGATGCGCGTGATCAGCAATGGATCATTGACCAGATGATGAGTATTGAAGCTCCGGAAGCCATTGCAACATTAGAAAAAGCAATGAAAGGGTTGCTGGATAATTCGCCCCGGCCAGCACGCAGCAGCAGTGTTGGCGGTCCTGAATAGCTACACTTGATATGACTGCTTCTCCATTTGATCTCAATGCACACGCCACCTATGCGGTCTGGCGCCAACGCAAGTTTGATACACCACCGCCAACCAGCGCCGGACTCGTTGTAGAAATCAGGAACCCGCGGGCCCTCACGGCTTCGGAGCATGCCGCACTGATGCTGCGCATCCGCCAGTGGAACATGGCGCTTTATGCCGGCGCGGCACTGGAAGCAGACCCCGAGATTCCCCGTCTGGTTGGACGTCAGTTTGGGTTGACGCGCATAGACGCCAACTGGCTGGCCGGAGAAGATGGTATTTCAAATATCAGCGTGCACGGGGAAGGAACGCCTGAAGGCTATATTCCCTATACCAACCGTCCTATTAAATGGCACACAGATGGCTACTATAATCCACCGGAACGGTTGATTTACGGCATGCTTTTGCATTGTATTTACAGCGCGCAGGAGGGTGGGAACAATCAGTTGATGGACCATGAAATGGCCTATCTTTTATTGCGCGATCAAAATCCTGAGCATATCCAGGCCCTGATGCAGCCGGATGCCATGGTCATTCCAGAACGGGTGGATGAAGTAGACGGGGTCAGACCTCAACAGGGAGGGCCCGTTTTTTCGGTGCATGCAACAACCGGCAAACTGCATATGCGTTACACCGCACGAACTCGCAGCATTGCCTGGAAGCAGGATGAAGCAACGCGCGCAGCGGTAACTGCGCTGGAAGCCATTCTGGCTCAACCTTCACCCTATATTCTGGAGGTCAGACTCGAACCTGGAATGGGATTGCTCTGCAACAACGTCTTGCATAACCGCACTGGCTTCACCGACAACCCGGACAAACCGCGACAGTTATACCGGGTGCGTTATCTGGACAGCATTACGGGTTGACCACTTGTTTTAACGTGGACTCGATGGCATCCGGTGTCTTCATGATGTTGACAAAACTGTTAGAGCCCATCATGGCAAGATCAGGAAAATCGATTGCAATGCGAAACCGCGCGTACAACGCATAGATCTTGTTGCCAGAAACCAGAATTTCATAGGGCAGATGCGCCGTGGACTTGATGTCACGAAAATCAATCTCGCTCATGATGAAGCGGTCATCCATATACTTCTGGGCTTCAGAAGGTGCTTTCATCCCCACCCCAAATACCACTTCCTGCGTTCCCGGAACATCAACCCGATATACTTTTGACACACCCAGTTTGTTGGAAGCCAGCCCCTTCTCCACTGCATTAACCGCCTCATCAGGGCTGGCGTAGGTGCCCAGCAAGCTGGGATCAGTAAAGTACTCCATGCCAAACATGTAGTGGTACTTGCGCAGTTCGCTTGCAGTCAGCCCCTTGGCACCAAACTCCTCTGTTTTGCCCAGTGCGGCCTGCAATTTTGCGGCCACATCCTGAAGGTCTCCCTTCATTCGGTAGGCATTGGCCATGTACACCGGATTGGTGTAACTGACTTGCACCTCATTGTTGACCCGAGTGACGGAAACCCGTTGAATGGCACCAAACCCGCCATGTTCCGAACCCGCTGCGTTGGTTTTGAGGGCATCATTGGTCACTACCAATACCATGGCGTCCGGGTAAGGTGCGTATTTCCCTACTACTGAAAACCCATTGGCCCCCAGTGCTGCTTCAACGGTATTTGTCTTTTCTGCTACGGTCCCTGGCCCCTTGGATGCCAGCACGAAGGGCTTCTGCAATGTTTCCCCAGCCAGGGACAGGGTAAACCCAAAAATCAGTAACGCCGACAGAAACAGCTTTGCGAATCTGTTCATCTTATTACTCCTTCCCGAATTGAACCGGACTTAAAATTGCATGAGGCAAAAAAAACCCGCCACATGAAGGAGGCGGGCTTTTGAGCGTATCCCCTGGTTTTGAAGGGAGACCGTTACCAGCCGTAGGCAATGCCGAGCGAATCTTCATACATATGAAGGTTGGCTTCACCCCCGCCGAATCCCTGGGGAATTGAACCACTTCCGCTCACGGTCTTTGAGAAAGCATGCATATAAGCCACGGTCACTTCAGACTTGTTGGCAAGCTTCCAGGTGGCGCCTAGCGTTACATGGTCTTGAACGACCCCGGGAGCCAGGACATTGAAGAAGGTCTGGCTGTTGGGGATAGGTTGGCCGCTGTGATCATAACCCGCACGAAGTGTCAGTGTAGAACTGACATCCTGGCTGACTCCCAGCTTGACGACATTGACATCCTGCCAGCCGAAACCAGAGCCCCCGTTGCCGCCCAACATCGTTGAGGGTCCGGTGGGCGGGAAGATCAGAGGGTTACTGACGGAGGCAATCTGACTGTACTGAATCCGCTCCAGATCCATGGCAAGGGTTGTGGCAGGCGTAGCCTTGATGGCCATGCCCACGCCAAAGTTGGCTGGGATATCAAATCCACCCTGCTCGGCAAACAGGCCACTATAGCCGTTCAATTTACCCATTTTGGTTTTGGTCTGATAAGTGGCGCCCAGCGTGACAGCGGAAGAGACCTGGCCAGTCCAGCCCAGGCGAGCACCGTAACCGGTGGAGTATTCCGTGCCCGTATTGGTCAGTGCCGCAGTGTTGGTAGAGATCTGCCCAAATGGTTGCAGGCCTTTTGCCTCAAATTGCTGATAGGCCAGGTTGAGGGCAACCCCGATGGAATTCGCGTCATTGATTTTCATGGCCCAGGTGGGAGAAATAAACAGCTGCTCCAGATTGATGCCTGCGTGGCCCACGCCCCCCAAGGGCCCAAAGGGATTGGTTGCGTAGTCCGTGTTCATGCCGCCGTTGCCATACACTGAAACACCCAGGGACATCCGGTCGTTGATCATTCGGTTGTAACCAAACTCCGGAATGAAAAAATTCTGGGTGGAATTGCCGTCGTAACTCCCGTCAAGACTACCGTATGGCCCAAGGTTGTTGCCCGTAATATCCGCTCCGCGGGTCGGCCTGAACCATTCCAACCCAAAATCAATCCGGTCACCGACCATCACCATGCCTGCAGGATTGGTTGCTGCAGCCAGCGCATCCTGCGGCAAGGCGATCCCAACGCCGCCCATGCCAATGGATTTCTGACCGTACCCAATACTAAAATAGCCGTTGGTCGCTTGCGCCAGCGGCGATACCAACCCCCCGGCAATCATCAACGCCAATAATAACTTTTGCTTGTTCATGCTCTCTCCCCTTTGTAATTGTTACTGACGCCCGCAAGACAGTTTAGTAGTTAAACAAACAAACATATGTCGGTTTCGCCCGCAAACTCCATAAACGTGGCCGCTCCTCCAAAGTCGATATTTTCGATGAAATCACTTTTCTTGAAATCGAATAAATCGACGGTCATCTGACAGGCGATAAACTTTACATCCGCCTCGAGGCACAGGCTGCGCAGTTCTTCCAGTGATGCGACACCCTTCTTTTTAAGCTTGTCCTTCATCATCATGGTGGCCATGGTCTCCATTCCGGGGAGTATTTGCACCAGGACCGGCATCGGAACAGGCATAGGCATGGCGGGGTTGGCCAGAGGGCTGATCTTTACATCAGATAGGTCCTTTCGCAGCAATTGCAGTCCATAAAAAGTAAAAAACACCTGAACTTCATAGCCCAATGCAGCAGCCGTCGAGGCGAGGATAAAGGGCGGATAAGCCATATCCAATGTGCCCTTGGTGGCGATGATTGCCATTTTTTTCATGCGACGATCTCCCTCAAACAGGTTTATTTTTTCTTAAGTAAAAAAATGTATTCGCCGCTGGCTTCCGTGCTTGAGAGCAGTTCGTTTCCTGTCTGTTTGGAAAACGCTTGCATGTCCTTGACGGAGCCGCAATCAGTGGAAACCACTTTGAGCACTTGACCGCTCGTCATGTCCGCCAGAGACTTCTTGGTTTTGAGGATGGGAAGCGGGCAGTTCATTCCCCGCGCGTCCAATTCCTTATCGACTTGCATATCGTGATATCTCCTTATTGTATTAGATCAATTGTTGATGCGACCTGATCCAGGTCGAAACACCTTCCATGAGTGTTATTAGGTTGAATTACGACGACCGCGTCTATAGCTCGCTAGAGCTATGGGATATACCCCATTGGAGCTACGCCATCGACTTCTCACGTTTGGGCCCACGGTAAGCCTTCATGACGCCACCCGTTTTTGGAGTTTCTATGGTGTTGCTCATCAAGATCTCCTTCAAAACCATGGAGTACGTTGTAGACGTTTTTAAGGCCCGCCTTTTCCAACGCCAGCCCTGCATCGATCGAACGTTTTCCTGAACGACAGATCAGGATAACCGGGCGGTCGGTACTGGCCATCTTTTTTACATGTGCCACAAAATTTGGGTTGACTTCCCAATCCGGTCCATCAATCCATGGAATAAGAACCGAACCTTCGGGATGCCCCACAAACATGTACTCCATTTCACTTCGAACATCAATAAATACAGCTTCGGGTTGGGATACGAGTAACTCCTGAGCCGCTTTGGGTAATAAATGCTGCATGGATAAGACTCCGTCTTAAATTGTATTGTGCAACGCAACACTAATCAGGATTGTAACCATTCTGAACAGGTATGTTATCCTCACAGATGTACTGTTGGCGGTTACCTTCTGGTTGATGCATTACAACACCTACAGATAAAGGTTATGAGGTCGAGGAAAGAGGCTTGAATAACCCGCGTTTCAATATCGACATGACAAACCGTTCACCAGCCTTGCGCGGTCTGGAGAGGGTGTTGTCATCTGTAGAGCCGGACAGGCCACTCGAAACACTGCTGGACGGTTTTCTCAAAACCATCGTCCGCATGACAGGTGCCAGCGCTGGCGCTATTCGTCTGCTTTCCCTAGACGATAAAGGATTATACCTTGGTGCCAGTACCGGCTTGCCCTCTGAACTCATCCACAGCGAAACCAACGTATCGCTGCACTGCGGAGTTTGTGGCAAAGCCGTTGAGGATGGCATGATCCACAACACCGACACCTCTTATTGCGCCAAGCGCACGGAAGGTGAGTTTTTTAGCGATAGCTGCCAGGGTGTCGTCGCTGTTCCCCTGGACTTCAGGGGCCAGTGCGTGGGCGTGTTCAATCTGTTTTTTAAGCAGCAACAAAAAATCAGTGCTGACGTTGAACAGTTGCTCCGCTCTTACGCCGAACTGATTGGGCTGTCATTAGAAAATGCCCGTCTGGGCCGAGAGAATCAGCGCATGAATCTAGTAGCAGAACGCCAGGCAATTGCCAACGAAATCCACGATACCTTGTCACAGAACCTGTTCTATGGACGCCTGCGCCTGAGCGTACTCTCTGAAGCTGTCCGCTGTGAAAACGAGGAACTGGTTCAAAAATGTCTGAGCGACCTCAGTGAGGCGCTCGATTCCGGTCAAAAATCGGTGCGTGAGTTGATCACCCATTTTCGCGTCCAGATGGATCCCCTTGGATTGCATCATGCGCTTAAAATGTTGATTGATGGACTGAAGGCGCGTTCCCCCATCACTTTTGAGTACTCTCACCCGGGAAAACATCTCGAACTTACCCTCGAACAAGAGCTCCAGATTTTTCACGTTATAAGGGAAGCCCTGAATAACATCGTATTGCATTCACAGGCTACCCAAGCCCGTGTGGTTGCAACCCTTGACGGGGACATCCTCAAATTCCAGATTACGGACAATGGGTTGGGTATGCCTAATGCCGCCTCACCTGCTGGCCACTACGGATTGACCATCATGCAGGAGCGCGCCAAACGTATCGGTGCAACGCTTAACATCCACAGCGCTGAAGGAGTCGGGACGCAAATTACGTTGACCGTTGGCCCCACTTTGGTAAAACTATCATGACCGACGAAACCCCTCACATTCGCGTTGTCCTGGTCGACGATCATGGCCTGTGTCTGCGTGGCCTCACCGAGTTGCTAACCGCCCACTACGGGATTGATGTGGTGGGTGCAACCGACAGCCCGATTGAACTTGATACATTGCTGGTCGAACAGAAACCCGATCTGGTTGTCATGGACTTGCGCATGGATCCCATCAGTGGGCTTCAGCTGCTTGCAAAGATCCGCAACGATGGGCATCAAACCCCCGTGGTCATTCTCACCATGAGCGACTCGGAATCGGACCTGGCTTCCGCGCTGCGCGCGGGAGTGCGCGGCTACCTGTTAAAGGATATGACGCCGGATGACGTGGTTGATGGTATCCGGCGCGTTGCCGCCGGAGAAATGGTTGTTGCTCCTTCAATGACGGTAAAGATGATTGGCATTCTTCAGAAAGGCGGGGCGAAGGATGACTATCAGATGTCATTAAAACAATTGACAGACCGTGAGCAGGAAATCCTTGAATTACTGGCCGATGGCAGCACCAACAAGGCCATCGCACGCACATTGGGCATCAGCAACGACACCGTAAAACAACATGTACGCCATATCCTCAACAAGCTTAACCTGAGTTCACGTGTTGAAGCGGCTGTGCTCTATGCCGTTGAACAAAATTCCATAGCCAAAGGCGTTTCCTGAGTCCGCCTATATTCCCATCAGCCGGTTGATCCAGTAACCTCCTACACTTAAAAACACAAACAAAATTCCCGCCAGTGCCAGCGGTTTTAACCCGGCTTGGCGAACCGCTCCCGCCGAAGTGCGCAACCCCAAGGCAAACATCGCCATGGTCAGCAAAAACAGATCCAGCTGAACAATCCCCTCCACCATCCGGTGCGGAACCCAATCGAGCGAATTTAAACCACTCACCACCACAAACCAGACGGCAAACCACGGCATTACGGGCGTTTGACGGTGTGTTACCAGACTGCCGGAAACCCGGCTTAACATAAATGACAGCAAAATCAGGAAGGGCGACAGCATCATTACGCGCAACATTTTTTCGATCACGGCATTACTGGCCGCTTGATCGCCAACGGCTTTTGCGGCCGCAACCACCTGAGCCACTTCATGGACGGTGGATCCTACATATAGTCCATAAGCCCCTTCACTGAATCCCAGATAGGGATACACCAGTGGGTAGATGAACGTGGACAGCGTGCCAAAAACCACAACCGTGGCAATGGCCACCGATACTTTATGGGCGTGGCCCCCGACCACTGGTTCGGTTGCCAGCACTGCGGCTGCCCCGCAAATGGAACTTCCTGCGCCTATCAGGATAACGGTATCGCGATCCATCTTAAGCCAGGTCAGACCAATAAAAAGCGTCAACCCAAAAGTCATGGTGACCACCAGCAGGTCCATCAGGGCGCCTGCCCAACCCACGCTGGCAATTTGAAGAAACGTGATGCGAAAACCGTAAAGGATAACCCCCAGACGAAGGAGCGTGCTTTTGGAATAATCTACGCCGCTACCGCAAGTCAGGCCCACCTTCGGAAACAGGGTGTTGCCCAACACCATGCCCAGTACGATGGCAAGGGTTAATGCGCCGAGCCCCAAATGCTGGATGGCTGGCGTGTTGGCAAACCATAATATGGCGCCGCTGCTTCCTGCCACCAGGAAAATGCCTGGGAGGCGCGCCATAAATAAAGGCTGCTGCTTGGGATGCACGGTATGACCTCCAGCCTTGAAAAGGAACGAACAGGGGTAATGTGCAACAAAGCCTTGTATAACTCCAATTGATTATTTTCATATATTGATTACAATAAGTTATGAATATCAACTTCCAGCATTTGCGCGCCTTTGCCGCAGTCGCCCAGTGGCACAGCTTTACCCGGGCTGCAGAGCACCTCCATCTCACGCAGCCTGCCGTCTCCAAAGCAGTGCGCGAACTTGAAGATCATTTGGAACTGACCCTGCTGGAGCGTACGTCGCGACAGGTCAGGCTGACCGAAGCAGGTTCAGCACTGTTTGAACATGCACGTTCGATCTTTGCCCTGGAGCAGGCCGCTTTGGAAGACATCAAAGCGAGGTTGGGGTTGCAACGCGGTCGACTGACTGTGGGTGCTAGCACCACCCTTGCCGCTTACTGGTTGCCCCCCTACCTTTCCCAGTTCATGGCTCTTTATCCGGAACTTGAAGTCATCCTGATCAGTGGCAATACCGAAAGCATTGCCCAGCACGTATTGGAGTGCCACGTGGATGTTGCGCTAGTGGAGGGATTGGTGGATGACAAACACCTGGAATGCACTGCCTGGCGTCAAGAATCCTTGACGCTCATTGCTCCTGCAGGTCGCCTGATCAAGCAGGGTGCTCTTGGAACCCAATGCTGGATTGTTCGGGAAAGCGGCTCGGGAACCGGGCGGATAACCGGGTCCTTTCTCCAGCAGCATGGCATCCTCCCTGCGCGACAAGTCGTGGTGGGAAGCAATACGGCAGCGGTTCAAATGGTGCTTTCAGGGGCGGGCGTTTCCCTGGTGCCGCGTATCATGGCCCAGTCGCATATTGCGCAGGGCAAACTGCAGGAAGTACACCTTCTTTCAGGTCCCGTGACGCGGCCCCTGTACTGGATCAATTTGCGCGGACGCCCAGCCAGCCTGGCGCGGCAGGCTTTTGAATCCCTCCTCAATGCAGATCGGGAAGCCGGCTAATACAGAATGTCAAACTGTAAAGATGGTGGAACCTGTGGTTCGTCGCGCTTCCAGATCGCGATGGGCGCGTTCGGCTTCGCGTAACGGATAGCGCTGGTTGATGGTAATTTTGACGATTCCCTGCTCTACCACCTCAAACAACTCGGCAGCACCTGCCAGGAGGTCAGAGCGGCGTGCCGTATAAGTGGCCAGCGTGGGGCGCGTCACAAACAATGAACCCTTGGCAGCCAACAGCCCAAGATCAAGCGGTGGCACAGTACCGGATGACTGACCGAACAGGGCTAACATTCCCAGCGGCGCGAGACAATCCAGTGAACGATCAAAAGTGTCCTTGCCCACAGAGTCATAAACGATCCGGACTTTCTTTCCGTTGGTAATGTCCAGGACCCGCTCCAGGAAGTCTTCCTGGGTATAGATGATGGTGTGATCGCACCCATGGGCCTGCGCGAGGGCCGCCTTCTGTTCATTCCCCACAGTACCAATGACCGTGGCCCCGAGGTGTTTTGCCCACTGGCACATAATGAGGCCCACTCCCCCTGCCGCAGCATGCACCAGAATCGTATCCCCGCGTTTGACGCGATAGGTACGACGCAGTAGATACTGGGCGGTTAACCCTTGCAACATCATGGCAGCAGCCTGGCCGTCGGAAATAACACCGGGAAGAACCACCAGTCGATCGGCCTGCATCAGGCGCGCGTCAGCGTAAGCCCCCATCGGACCCGAGGCATAAGCCACCCGATCGCCCACCTTGACTTCAGTAACCCCCGGACCCACCGCCTGGACCACCCCTGCTGCCTCCAGCCCGAGTATGGCCGGCGTCTGGACGGGGTAGGTACCGCTGCGATGGTAGACATCAATGTAGTTAAGGCCCACCGCACGATGTTGCAGCCGAACCTGACCCGGCCCGGGTTCACCAACCTCTACCGATTCCCATTTAAGTACTTCAGGGCCGCCGGTTTGATGAATACGAATGGCATGGGTCATTGCAGTCACTCCTCAGATTCGAACATGTTTGGTAAATAACGTAGTTGCAGGTCGCGCAAATGCGCTCGATATTACCTTGACGGACAAAGAATGGGAATGAGGTGCGTCAATAGAATCTTGCGATCCGACAAAGTGGCCCGACAAGCCACGACCTCCACTCCCGCTTTAATGGCCTCGCGCAGGGTCTGTCCGTATTCCGGATCGATGTTGTCTGCCGGACGGACTTCGGTGGCGTCATCCCGCTGCACGCAAAAGACCAGGACGGCCCGCTGCCCATGGGCCACTTCCCGCATCAGCTCCCGCAAGTGCCTGGTCCCACGGGTGCTGACCGCATCGGGAAATACCGCGATCCCCTGATCCACTGCAGCGGTAACATTTTTGACTTCCACATAGCAATCAGGCCGCCCGGGATGCGATAACAACCAGTCGATGCGGCTGTTTTCTTCACCATAGCGAACTTCAGCACGACGTTTGGCATACCCCGACAACGTGCCCAGGAGGCCCTGATCGATGGCTTCCCCCACCAGCTGATTAGCCAAATGGGTATTAATGCCCACCAACGCCTTTCCCACTTGCACCTGTTCCCAGGTGTAGCGGTACTTGCGCGCCGGATTGCCCGAATCGCTTAACCCAATCCGCAAACCAGGTTGGGTGCAACCCAACAACGACCCCGTATTTGGCACATGAACCGTCAGATCCGTTCCATCCTCCAGTCGAACATCTGCCAGAAAACGCTTGTAGCGTCTGTGTAACAACGCGGGAATCAGGGGCTGCGAGAATTCCACCCGAATTCAGGGCAAATCAAATAGCAGGATTTCGGTCCGTTTGGGCGATCCCAAAGACACCCGCTCTGCTTGTGAAATGCGCGCGCCATCGCCGGCACGCAAAAGATGGCCATCCACCACCAGATCTCCGGTAGCCACTTGAAGGTATCCCCGACGTCCTGGGGCAAAACGGTATTCCAGGGTGTCATCTTCATCCAGAATGGCCGCATAAATCTGGGTGTTTTGATGGATGGTGACAGAGCCATCGCGCCCATCCGGGGAGGCAATGAGCTTGAGGCGCGATTGGCGCGCTTCGGTGGTAAAGGACTTCTGCTCGTAGCTGGGGGGTAATCCGGTCCGTTCGGGCAGGATCCATATCTGCAGCAGATGAACGGGTTCAGTTTGCGACGCGTTGAATTCGCTGTGGGTCACACCTGTACCCGCAGTCATGCGTTGCACATCGCCTGGTTGGATGATGGAACCATTGCCCATGCTGTCCTGGTGCTGCAAGGCCCCTTCCAGCACATAAGTAACGATTTCCATATCACGATGCGGATGGGTGCCAAAACCCATCCCTGGAGCAATACGGTCCTCGTTAATAACCCGCAGCACGCTAAAACCCATATGAGCAGCGTCATAGTAGTCAGCGAATGAGAAAGAGTGATAAGAATCAAGCCATCCATGGTTGGCATGCCCCCGATCACGGCTGCGACGCAATGCAATCATGCAGATTTTCCTGGGTTAACTGCCCCGTCATTGCGGGCAACAAGTTGGATTTGAGGGCTATAGACCTCATAATCAAGAGAATTATCTCAAATCATTCAAAAAAAATACGCATTAATCGTAACAAATGGATGCTAACCCCCGCTATCGTGGCCGATTTGCCCCATCCCCAAGCGGTCCTTTGCATTTTGGGTCCCTGGTTACTGCGTTGGGCAGCTTTCTCGATGCCAAAAGCAAGGGAGGCGAGTGGCTGGTTCGCATGGAAGATCTGGATACCGCGCGTAATCAACCGGGTGCAGATTCCAGCATCCTTAGGTGCCTCGAGGGATTTGGTCTGGAATGGGATGGTCCGGTAATCAGGCAGAGCCTGCGCCATACGCGTTATCAAGCGGCTTTAGATAGGTTGCTGCGCGAAGGGCTGGCCTATCCGTGCGGATGCAGTCGGCGCGAAACCAGCCATTATCCCGGCACCTGCCGTGAGGGCTTGCCACCCGGAAAAGCAGCGCGTTCTTTTCGTTATAAAACAGACGCATCAGAGATTATCTTTAATGATCGACTTTATGGATTGATTCGACAGCGACCGGATCAGCAAACAGGCGACTTCGTGATTTGCCGGGCAGATGGCCCGATTGCCTACCAACTGGCCGTGGTAGTGGATGATGCCGAACAGGGCATCAGTGACATAGTGCGCGGGGCCGACCTCCTTGATTCTACTCCGCGTCAAATCGCCCTGCAGCGCGCCCTGGATTACCCCACACCCCGGTATTTTCACCTGCCTCTGGTACGCAATGCCCAAGGTGCAAAACTAAGCAAGCAAACCCGGGCCTCTGCGGTTACCCCTGATACAGAAACCTTACGCACCGCGTTGCGTTTTCTGGGTCAACCTGACCCCCTGCGAGAGACAGGGGAAGACATACATAACATCATTAAATATGCAGTACAACACTATGATTATAAATTAATTTCAATGAACAATTAACCTCTTCTCAAGGCAGGCACGGGTGCTGCTGTGCAAGGCATACATCCAACCATTCCACCCAGTGCTGGATGGGTGTGTCCGTGGCCGAAGCAAGGTGTGTAAGACAACCAATGTTGGCGGTCAAAATCAGGTCGGGGTGGCCACTTTCCAGCGCCACAATCTTGTTGGATTGCAACTGCCGGGACAACCCGGGTTGCAGAAGGGAATAGGTTCCAGCCGAGCCACAGCACAGATGGGCGTCAGGCACTGCGGTAAGCCTGGCACCCCAGCGCTCCAACAGGCCCTCAACCACCCCCTTCAGCTTTTGCCCATGCTGCAGGGAACAGGGGGAGTGAAAGGCAATAGCAACAGATTGGTTTAATTTATTTTCTTTATTAAACAATTCGTTGTTGCTTATTTCTTCAAGTAATACCTGGGATATATCTTTGGTTAATGCAGCGATTTGATGGGCACGGTCACAATAAACCGGGTCGTGACGCAGCGCATGTCCGTAATCCTTGACCTCGGTTGCGCACCCGCTTGCCGTAACAACGATGGCTTCAGCACCCTGCTCCACAAACGGCCACCATGCATCAATGTTACGCCGCATGGCCTGTAAGGCCAATTCTTGGTCGGCGAGATGGTGGGCCACTGCCCCGCAACATCCGGCTCGTGGTGCCGTGATCAGGGATATGCCAAGGCGATCCAGTACCCGTGAAGCAGATGCATTAATGTCCGGCGCCAATGCCGGCTGCACACATCCTGCAAGCACCAGCATCTGTCGGCTATGACGTGGCTGGGACCACGGTCCTGGTGAACGATAGGCCGGAATCTTGCGGCGCAGGTGGCGTGGCAATAAGGGACGAAAAACACGCCCCAGCGCCAACAGCAAACGGAACAGCGTGGGACGCGGCAAGACATTTTTCAACAGAGCCCGCTTGAATACTTCAATCGGCCCGCGGCGGACCCGCGTTTCCACATAGGTGCGTCCGATATCCACCAGACGACCATACTGCACACCGGAAGGACAGGTGGTTTCGCATGAGCGGCAAGTCAGACAGCGGTCAAGATGGCGTTGGGTGAGGCGTGATACCGGCTGCCCTTCCAGCATGTTCTTCATCAGATAAATGCGTCCACGCGGACTGTCGAGCTCGTCTCCCAACAGTTGATAAGTAGGGCAAGTGGCAAGACAAAATCCGCAATGAACGCAGGTCCGCAGAATACTTAAGGCTTCCGACCCATCGGGCGAATCAAGAAATGCGGGATCAAGACGGGCGAACATGACTAAAAATTACCCGGAAAACCTGGGTTGAGAATTCCTTTGGGGTCAAAAGCGTGTTTTAACCGCCGGTGAATTTGCCCAAGCACGGGATGAAGCACGCCCAGATGCGGGATTGCCGGGTTTCCCCCACGAAACAACAGGGCATGCCCACCCGCATCCTGAGCCGCCTTGTGTAGTTGGGCTGGCGTATGGTCCGAAGCAATCCAGCGCTGCGAGCCACCCCACTCGGTGAGCAGGGCTCCCGACAGGCCCAGCGGCTGCGCCGTACTCTTGACCGCAAGACGCCACAATGGACGGGGCGTTTCAAAACAGGGCGCGCTTTGTTCGCGCAACGACTGCCACCAGGCTTCGCCCTGGGGAACGATATCTCCGCCCAACCGGCGCATGGCCGCGCGAACCGCCACCTCGGCTCCCGACAGGCGCACGCGTAAACGCCCGTTTTGCCAACTGGTGGCTGAAATGGGAAGGGGTTGGCCGCCCCATTCATTCATTCGAGAAATGGCTAGCGCTTCCTGCAATGCCCATTCAAGCGTTGCTTCAAATGCCGGGGCCGGAAGCACCTTGAGAGAAACTTCGGTGATAATGCCAAGCGAACCGAGGGCACCGACCATCAGTCGTGAGACATCAAACCCGGCCACATTCTTGATAACGCGCCCGCCAAAAGACAGGTCACGTCCCAAACCATCAATGATCCGGATGCCCAGTACAAAGTCGCGCACTGAGCCAACACTGGCGCGACGAGGCCCTGACAATCCGCTGGCAATGACACCGCCTAACGTAGCGGTGGGGCCAAAGTACGGGGGCTCGAAAGCCAGCATCTGCCTTTGTTGATTCAACAGCGCCTCCACTTCTGCGAGCGGCGTCCCTGCACGCACAGTAATGACCAGCTCGCTGGGTTCGTAATCCACCACTCCAGAATAGTTACGAACGTCTAATTCTTGAGGGGCTTTTGCATGCAACCAGAAACCTTTGCTGCCTCCACCGCGAATGCGCAACGGCGTTGCGCTGGCGTGCGCGTTACGCACCCCATCCATCAAAGACTGGAGCACAGTGTGCATCAAAATCGCGGCAGCTCCGGATGAGCCGTTTGGTTGTGATGAACGTGCATGCGCCCCATTTCGGCGCAACGATGCAGCGTGGGGATTGCCTTGCCTGGATTGAGCAGCCCTTCGGGATCAAAGGCCGCTTTGACTGCATGGAATGTGCTGATCTCGTCAGGCCGAAACTGAACACACATCTGATTGATTTTTTCTACACCCACGCCATGTTCACCTGTGATCGTGCCCCCCACCTCCACGCACAGCTCAAGGATCTTGCCGGCATAGGCCTCGGTTCGTTCAAATTCACCGGGTTTGGCTGCATCAAATAGAATCAGGGGGTGCAGGTTGCCATCGCCAGCATGAAACACATTGCAAACCTCCAATCCGTATTCGTGAGACATCTCATAAATGCGCTTCAAAACCGCAGCCAGAGTACGGCGCGGTATGGTGCCATCAATGCAATAGTAATCCGGGGAAAGGCGCCCCACGGCAGGAAAGGCTGCCTTGCGACCTGCCCAGAACTTAAGGCGCTGGGCTTCGTCCTGGGAAAAACGAATTTCGATGGCTCCGGAAGATTCCAGAATGGCTTTCATTCGCGCCATTTCGTCCATGACTTCTTCCGGTGTTCCATCAGATTCACAAATCAGGATGGCTTCGGCTTCAAGCGGATAGCTGGCATGAACAAAGGCTTCAGCGGCCCGGGTTGCTGGACCATCCATCATCTCGAGCCCGGCGGGGATGATGCCTGAGGCAATGATGCTGGCCACCGCATGACCCGCCTTTTCAATATCATCGAAGGCCGCCAGGATGGCCTGTGCCTTTTGCGGTTTGGGCAACAATTTGACCGTAACTTCGGTCAGAACACCGAGCAACCCTTCACTTCCGGTGATCAGCGCCATCAGGTCGTAACCCGGAGCATCGAGGGCATCGCAGCCCAACTCGATCAGTTCTCCAGCCATTGTGACGACACGCACCTTGACAAGGTTATGCACGGTCAACCCATATTTGAGGCAATGGACTCCTCCTGAGTTTTCGGCCACATTGCCCCCAATACTGCAGGCAATTTGCGAAGAAGGATCTGGAGCGTAATACAGACCAAAAGACTCGACAGCTTCGGAGATGGCCAGATTGCGCACCCCGGGCTGGACCCGCGCAGTCCGTGCCAGCGGATCGATGTCCAGAATGCGCATGAAGCGCGACATGGACATCAGCACCCCTGTGGCATGCGGCAAAGCCCCACCGGACAGCCCGGTGCCCGAGCCACGAGCTACGACCGGAATGTTGGCCTCATGGCAGTATCGCAATACGGCCTGCACCTCGGCTTCGGTCTGCGGCAGAACCACCACATAAGGTAACTGACGATAAGCGGTCAGTCCATCCGTCTCAAATGGCCGAACATCCTCAGGTCGATACAGGATTGCATCCGGTGGCAACCATCGGGATAACGCAGCCGTGATCGCGGATTGGGTGGGCATGGCAGTCATGATTTAAGGTGGCCCTGCACAGAATTGCGGGGAGTTTGCAATTCTACACCGAAAAAAAAGCCCAACGGGAGTCGCAGTTAGATACCACCAAGAATGTTTTGGATATCTACAGGGCTGCCCAGGATAGCCACCCGTTTTTTGCGGCTTGAAGCGCCGGAGCGAAGTTCCACTTGACGCTGGGGCACTTGAAACAGATCTGCCAGGTAACGCAACAGGGCCTCATTGGCCCGGCCCTCCACCGGCGGTGTGGCCAGACGGATTTTAAGCGCGTCTCCATGCAAGCCTGCAATTTCAGTGCGACTTGCGCCCGGCTGGATGTGCAGATAAAGCAACAGCGCCCCGGTTTTGGCTTCGACGCTGTAGCAATCGGTCACGGCGCTTTTTTGACAAGACCTCCCAGCAGGGCTGGGACTTCCCTGGTCTTTTTACCCAGGCTCGCTACCGGAGGACGACTGAAGTGTGCGCTGGAGGCACTGACTTTGGGTGCATCGACAGGAATTCGACGCACAGGTGTTTCGTCAGGCTGATGCGCCTCGGGTTGGGCTTGTGCCGCACGTGGACTGCGCGGCGCTGACGCCCTGTCGGAGCGTGCCGAACGCGGCTGCCGAACAGCCGCGGGCTCGGCGCGTGGCGTATCAAATCCGTTCGTTTGAACCACGTCGATTTTGGATTTGATCAGTTTTTCGATGTCAGCAAGCTCGCGACTTTCATCCGGAGCAACCAACGATAACGCGTTGCCGGGTGTACCTGCCCGTCCGGTACGCCCAATACGGTGAATATAGTCTTCCGGCACATGGGGCAACTCAAAGTTGACCACATAGGGCATTTGGTCCACATCCAGACCGCGGGCAGCAATGTCGGTGGCTACCAGAATATTGACCTGCCCATCCTTGAAGTCCGACAAACTTTTGGTGCGATGGGATTGGGTTTTGTCGCTATGGATAGCCACGGCATTGATGCCGTCGCGTTCCAGCTGGCCGCAAAGCCGGTTCGCACCATGTTTGGTGCGGGTAAAAACGATGGCCTGGGTAATGGGCAAGGTGCGAATCAGATGGGTAAGCAATTCGCGTTTGCGATCCTTGTGCACCGGATACACCACCTGGCGCACCAGATCGGCGGTGGCGTTGCGCCGGGCTACCTCAATGGTGACGGGAACACGCAAGATGCCACCGGATAATTTTTTAATGTCGTCAGAAAAGGTAGCCGAAAATAGCAGGTTTTGGCGCTGCGTCGGCAGCAGGGCCACGATGCGCCGAATGTCCGGGATAAACCCCATGTCGAGCATGCGGTCCGCCTCGTCCAGCACCAGGATTTCTACTTGCGACAAATTGATGGTGCGTTGCTGCACATGGTCCAGCAGTCGTCCCGGGGTAGCCACCACGATTTCGACTCCTGCTTGCAGCGCCTTGATCTGGGGGGCAATGTTGACACCGCCGTAAATAACCGTGGAACGCAACGGCAGATACTTGCCGTAAGTTTTGACGCTGGTTTCCACCTGGGCCGCGAGTTCGCGGGTGGGGGTTAGCACCAGACAGCGAATGGGGTGCTTGGCGGGTGAAACGCTGCTGTTGGCCACGGGTTGCAAGCGGTGCAGTATGGGTAGCGTAAACCCGGCTGTTTTGCCGGTACCGGTTTGGGCCGCAGCCTGTACGTCCTGGCCGGCGAGTATCACGGGAATGGCTTGCGCCTGAATGGGGGTGGGCTCTGTGTAGCCCTGCTCTGCGACTGCTCGCAGCAGCTCGGGCGAAAGCCCGAGGGATTCGAATGTCATCATGCAACTCCTGATCGGCCTTCCAAAGCCTCAAGGCTTTGTACCGGTCAAGGCGGATGATGGTTAAGGTTAAGGGGAAATCAAAGAAAACGCTGACCGGATTGCGATGCTTCAACGGGCATTGTACACGAATATTCAAAGAGTTATGCAATTCTCTGTCAACAGTTTCGTGACTTGGAAGTTAATTGGCCTCATAATGACCATCGATTCCGGGGGCGACCTGGCTTCGACGTGGGTTGCAAAGCAATGCAGGGCATACCGAGGGCCAGTGACCTCGTAAATCCATCTGGAAACCTTATAGTTGCCAACGACGACAACTACGCCCTAGCCGCTTAAGGCTAGGCTCTGCACCGGCTCTTTCCTGGACCGGAGCCTGGGAAACCAGGTGGCAGAGTCATTTACAGGAAATCGCAAGCACGGCGGGGCTACTTCGCCGGCAGCTAAAACCAAGGTGGCTCGCCCAAGCCCAGTTCGTCGGTTGACGGGGTGAGGGTTAAAACCAAATAGCCAGACTAAGTATGTAGAACTGCTTGTAGAGGACTGACGGACGCGGGTTCGATTCCCGCCGCCTCCACCATTTGATGATTTCAAGCTGTCCCGCAACACCCAAAAAACCCGCCTAAGTGCGGGTTTTTTATTGGCTTTTTGCTTATTTGTGTGTAACATGGTCCCAAGATATCCGGGCGAAAATGTGAGTAACTTTGTGAGTAACCCGGAATTCAAAAAATGAGTTACTCACATGCCCCTCACAGATACCGCGCTACGCAACGCTAAGAAGGCAGAAAAACCCTATTCCTTAACGGATGGCAGGGGTCTCTCTATTCAGGTTCAACCTACGGGGGCCAAGTGGTGGCGACTGCGGTACCGCTTTGACGGTAAAGCCAAAATGCTGTCCATTGGCGTCTATCCTGACGTCGGGCTGAAGGAAGCCCGGGAACGACGCGATGCGGCCCGCAAGATGCTGGCTGAGGGCGTTGACCCCGGAGAAAACCGCAAGGCCGCCAAGGCTGCCAAGGTGGAGCGGGCCGCGAACAGTTTTGAAGTCGTGGCGCGCGAATGGTATGCCAAACACGCCCCCAACTGGGCTGAGCATCACGGCGACCGCATTATCCGACGATTCGAGCGTGACATCTTCCCCTGGATTGGCGGCCGTCCCATCTCCGAATTGACGCCCCCCGAATTGCTGGCCGTGGTGCGGAAGATTGAAAGTCGGGGCGCTCTGGAAACCGCGCATCGGGCGCTGGGCAACTGTGGGCAGGTACTGCGCTATGCCGTAGCCACCGGTCGGGCCATGCGTGATGTCACCGTAGACCTGCGCGGGGCACTTCCCCCGGCAAAAGGCGAACATTTCGCGGCTGTGACGGAGCCCAGGCTTGTGGCGGCTTTGCTGCGGACATTCGATGGCTATCAGGGCACTTTCACGGTGGCCTGTGCCCTGCGTCTGGCGCCCTTGGTGTTCGTGCGTCCTGGCGAGCTGCGCAAGGCAGAATGGGCGGATATTGATCTTGAGGCAGCAGAATGGCGTTATACCGTCACCAAAACCGGCACGGCTCACATTGTCCCGCTCTCAACCCAAGCCCTGGCGATCCTGGGAGAACTCCATGCCGTGACCGGCACCCGACGTTATGTCTTTCCAGGAGCCCGTACCAATGGACGGCCGATGAGCGATAACGCCATCCTGGCAGCCATGCGGCGCATGGGCATCAGCAAGGAAGAAATGAGCGGGCACGGCTTCCGGGCGATGGCACGGACAATCCTTGACGAAGTGCTGGGGGTGCGCCCTGATCTTATTGAACACCAGTTAGCCCATGCCGTGAAAGACCCAAACGGGCGTGCCTACAATCGCACGGCACACCTGCCAGAACGCCGGAAAATGATGCAAACCTGGGCTGACTACCTTGACAAGTTAAAGGCCGGGGCCGAGGTGATACCGCTTCACGGCAATGCAGTCTGATGGTCTTGCTGGGTATTTCTGATATCCAAATAAACGTCCAACAGGATCGAAAATGACAACCAGGAATTTGCCAGCTCTGATGTATAACCGGCATGTATTGTTGCTCAAACCCAGGCAACCGTTTCTGGACTGGTTGAAATCCGACCCCATGCCGCCATCCATTACTCTGGATCAGCTGCGAGAAGACTGTACGGCCTACCTTATACCGGAGTTCGATACAAACGATGCCGCAGAAAAATGGGTGATGAAACGCTGGCGCTGGTTTTTTGAAGAGGAACTGCACGCCTGGATCGTTGATCCAGAACTATGGCCTGATACATTAACTCCCAAAACATTCACGCAATTCTTTGACATGGAAATTCATTCGATGGTGATGGATGTCTCCGGCAAGGAGCTGGAAGTCGATGATATGGGCGACGATGGCAACGAAAGCTGATCGGAACAAGCACCTCAACTCAAATTGCACATGGGCATGCAGGAATGGCCGGAATATTATCAGGAACCGGTCGCTGGTTTGAGTTGCTCTTCGGTCCAGTCGTCGGCCTTATCCGACAATTGGTGCATTAGCTCTGAACGGCAACTTTGATGTACATTCCAGACAATGAAGTGCAACGCCTGACTTGAAGAATACCTGAGCTGGCGTGATGTACTGGCTGTTTCCTGACAAATGACTGTTTACACAAAAATTCTTACACCCTCACATATGATTAAACTGGCAGCATTGTACAAACACTGGTGCATAGCGGACAGCGTCAAGCAATTCATTACAGCTGAAGTCGCCATCCCAGAGACAGCCCAATTGTCCGAGGCTTTTGTGCAAGCGGCACAACTTCATTCGAGCTTTATGCGCTTGTCAGTGTGGTACTCATTGCTTCACGTGGTCGTTGAGGGTTATCAGGAGCTAAAGCTGTCAGATCCAAAGGTAGAAGAATACCTTCAGAAAACTGAATTCGTCGAGGCTTTACGTCGGTTTCGTAACGCGATGTTCCACTACCAGGCGGACCCTTTCTCGCACAAGCTTATGACTTTTTTGCAGCTTCAGGATGCAACAGACTGGGCGCGCGGCCTGAACAAAGCGTTGGAGGCTTGTCTTCAGAAATTGCTTCCAATTGAGGAAACGATTGAGCGCCTCAAACAGCAGACCCAATCCGGCGCTCCAGCGGACGGCCTTTGGCCGCCTCTGAGCTAAAACGTTATGCCTACTACAGACCTTGATCGCTATATCGCCGCATGTTTGCTACAGGCAGACCTATCGGCCATAGACGTCCATTTTTCACAGCTAGGCATTTCTGACATGGCTGGAATCGTCTGTCTTAAGAACGCATTTCTTGCGCTCGCCAATATGGTCGACTTCGAGCGAACGGTTCGAGACCTTTACAAGGAACACAAAACCCTTTCCACCATATTTTCTAAGAACCGACGGAACTACGAATTCGCCAAGTACCTTCGAAACAAATTTGTCGGCCATATTCATTCGGAGTTGATTGAGAAGGCCATTGAGTGGAAGCCCGAATTGAGGTACTTGGCCGCCCGGATGAGCGACTCAAAGATCATGCTCTTGGTGAATATTTTCGTCCTGGAAACGGCGATCAACACATACGTAGGCGAGGACGGAAAGCACAAGGTTTTCGAGTCGGAAACTGACCTCGGATACCCACCCGACTGGAAGCGATTTGTCGATTACATTGAAGTATCAATCCGTTCTGCGATTCACTATCTAGAAGACCTGTGCGGGGTGCTGAGCGCAGCTATAGATCATCCTGCCCCAGATCAATTTGATTTCGAGCTTTGGGCCAAGGCTGGAAGGGCCGATTTTGCTTTCCTCAAGAAGTAGGCATAATCCTGAGATCCCCCGGATCGCAGCGCCAAAAAACGGTGCAGCACCGGTAACCTCCACGTTAAACATTTAGTGAGTATCATGATGGTTTTCATAGATTCGACCGGTCGATCTATTGAGATCAAAGCCGACTACGACATCGAAGCGTTTCACAATGGCAACCGTATTGGCCGCATTGAGTTCGGGTGCGATGAAAGGGATGGTAGTGCCGTTTTATTGGGCATGAATGTTGAGAGCACATATCAGAAGGCAGGGATTGGCACTCAGATGATGCGGGTTGCTGCTGAACTTCATGGCAAGCGATTCGGTAAGCCAAGCTTGTTCGCAGTTGGTGGTAACCACGCGAGCAGCAACAGCTATTTCACACAGGATGGCGCTGCGCTTATTAGACGTTGTATCCGAGAGGGCATACTTGAAGACACAGAGCCACATCACGATTGTTAAGACAAGTGAGTCAAAGCCAATGCCTAACTTATCTATCATGTGGGGCGCACCAAAGCGCCCCCTTTATGTCAAACGTTAGATTTATTCTATGGCATACCCAATAGAACGCAAATTGGTTATCAGCATAGCGTCCAGCGCGCTGTTTGATCTGTCGGAGTCCCACAACATCTATTTGACCGAAGGTGTCGATGAGTATCGGTTACATCAGGAAGAGAACATCGACACTCCTTTCCAGAAGGGGGTTGCCTTCCCATTTATCCGTCGTTTTCTAAGTATTAACAAAGCATTTCCTAAGCAATCCCCGGTTGAGGTAGTGCTTCTATCAAGGAACTCGCCGGAAACAGGGTTGAGAGTTTTCCGTTCAATCCGACACTATGGCCTTGACATTACTCGCGCTGGATTTATGACAGGAAGTTCTCCGCATGAATACATACCTGCTTTTAACGCTTCGCTTTTCCTAAGCGCGAACGAAGATGACGTTCAAAAAGCCATCGATGCTAACTATCCAGCTGGAGTGGTGCTTCCATCTAAAGTCTATGATGATGAGCTTGATGGGGAGTTAAGAATAGCCTTTGACTTTGACGGAGTCATTGCCGACGACGAAGCAGAGTCTATTTACAAGCGAAATAACAATCTCGATGAGTTCCAAGCTCACGAAACAGAAAGGAAATCCATCCCGCACCAACCAGGACCGCTCGCTGACCTATTTAAGAAACTTTCATTTATGCAAAAGCTAGAGGAAAAGCGTCGAATAGAAGATCCTGAATACAAGAAAATCCTAAGGATTGCGATTGTCACTGCTCGTAATGCCCCCGCTCATGAAAGAGTTGTAACTACGCTGAAGGAATGGGGTGTATCTCCAGATGAGTCTTTCTTTCTGGGTGGAATGCAAAAGTCGAGAATACTGACAGTTCTTAAGCCCCATATTTTCTTTGATGACCAGCGGAGTCACTTGGAATCGCCGGCTGGCGATATTCCAATGGTTCATGTTCCATTTGGAATTGCGAACAGAAATCCGACAAGTCATTCAACCGGTCCCGCGCAAGAAGCTGCTCAGGCCGGTTAATTCAAACGTTGAACGACTGGTTTTGAGTGCATATCGGAATTATTTTAGCGACACATTGAATGGCCGCTATGGCCGACGACCTGCCAAATAGCATCGGGCCGCAGTTCGGCCATTTCAGCCATTCGGCCTGATGCTTGAACTGGTCCGCAATGCTTCGGTTAACGGTCTTTTGATTGCAAATCAATTTGAGCGTTAGTTATTCGCTTCAGCATACTCTACGCTGCTTGTGGCCATAGGTGATGTCGCCCATCCCTTTTGGCGTGCATCCGCCGTAGGCGTCTACCGATTGTGGCGCGATCTGGGCTATGCCGTGGGTGCCCTGCTGGCGGGGTTCACTGCCGACATGTTCGGTCTTGCCGTAGCGGTCTGACTTGTGGCAGGCCTGACCCTGCTGTCCGGCGTTTCAGCGGCCCTGCGCATGAGCGAGACCAAGACCAAGACATAAACGCAGAGACACCCACGCTCACTCCGGCATGCTAGGCTAGCGGTTCACCATAATGGGGGTTATTGTGAAAAATCTAATCCGCTTCCTAGCCATCACTATTTTCCTGTTCCTCGCAGGAGCATGTCTTCCTGCATTGTCCGCAGACGCGCCAGCACAGGTCACAATCATTTACGACGCATTCGGAAAACCTTCAAACCTGGAACGGGGTTGGGGATACTCGGCCTTGGTTGAATATGGCGGCAAGCGCATTCTGTTTGATACGGGGGGGCAGTATCAGGCCTTTGCAGAGAACGCCCGCAAACTGGGCGTCGATCTCAAGTCACTGGACTTTGTAGTGATCTCCCATAGGCATGGAGACCATACGGCTGGCCTCGCCTACGTGCTGCAACAAAACCCGAACGTCAAAATTTATGCCCCCGTTGAAGGCGGATCTTTTGGCACACCTACCATGGGACCGACGGCACAGATGATTGAGCGTCGGGTCGCCTCGACACCGGACGATCTGCACTATTTTGACGGAAAATACCCCGAGGTCTACACCGTGGATTCTCCATGGCCCGATGCCAACATTACCCGGATAGACCAACCCGTCGAGGTCATGCCCGGATTTTTTCTGTTCAAAACGGTCTCTGAAAACAAAGGGACGCTTGAACTCAATGAACTTTCAATGGCGATGAAAACTCCAAAGGGCCTCGTTGTCGTCGTGGGTTGCTCGCACCCTGGCATCGAAAAAATACTAGCCGTGGCCGCACAAATTGATCCCAACATCTACTCGCTGTTCGGGGGGCTTCATTTAGCCAGTGCCAGCGACCAACAAATAAGCCAAACCGTCCAGAGTTTTCATGATAAGTGGAAAATAGACCGGGTCGCAGCGGGACACTGCTCAGGAGAATTTGCACAATCGGAATTCAGCAAACAATATGGTACGCACCACGACCATGCCGGGGTCGGTGAGGTTATTGCGCTACCGCGGTAGAATCTTTTTTAATTTCATTCTGGGCAGAACGTTATGAGCATCTCACCCACTGAATATCGATCCGTCGAAAAACTCGTAAAAGGCGTTCAAACTTCAGATGGCGCAGGCGTCCGACTCACACGCGTCCTGACCCAAAACCTGCAGGGTCGTCTGGATCCGTTTTTGATGCTGGATGCCTTCCGCAACAAGAACCCAGACGACTACATCGGGGGATTTCCAGATCACTTCCATCGGGGATTCGAAACCGTGACCTACATGATCGCGGAACGGATGCCTCACCATGATATTACCGGGAATGAGGGGTTACTGGGACCAGGTGGGGCGCACGGGGAGCGGTTGCGCGTCATCGCCGGTGCTGGTTACAGTCACGGACAGCACTGGAACCGTGCTGAAGGCACCGGCAACCGTCTGACCGATTTCCACTCTATAGCATGGCCTTCATGAATCAGGAAGCGATATGGACCACCCGTTATCTGGAAGCTGGAG
>VFSW01001467.1_pt1 | contig 36000 bp, 31 predicted proteins | sample 5358111 | NCBI WGS metagenome assembly VFSW01 (sample SAMN11554181, study PRJNA540505) | mine drainage metagenome | isolation source: sediment from site ElyBrook_90M | place: USA: Ely Copper Mine, Vershire, VT | collected 2017 | reverse complement strand
AGAGCCAGAGCCAGAGCCAGAGCCAGAGCCAGAGCCAGAGCCAGAGCCAGAGCCGGTTGCGCGCAACGCTGCATTGACGGTTTCGGGGGATGCGCCTGACGACGGTTTTTGCCGTCACGCGGACATGCTGCAGCAGCTTTGCGAGCGGCTCGACGTGCTCAGCGACCGGCTGGCAAAGCGGATGCAGGATGATGGCGAGCCGCAGACAGCGGGAGCGGCCGAGGTCGTGCGCGTGGTGGCGCAAGGCCACGGCGATATCGCGCTTGCGCGCCTTGGGCCCTGGGTACTGGGCTGGCCGGCGGATGCCGTGCTGGATGACGATGCCGGTGGCGCGTCCGGTGGGGTGCTGCGGCTGGCGCAGGCCGGGGAGTTGTTCGTGATCGGGCAAAGCGCCGTACGCGAGCAGCGTCTGGGGCCACCCTGGCCTCAGAGTGAATGCGTCGTGCGCTGGCCGTTGCGCAGTCGCGTCGGAGCGGTGGCGCTGTGCGTGGATGCTCGCCTGGAAAGCCGTCATCTCCGTGTGTCCCCGATGCCTGCCGCAATGCGCGAGAGGTTCGGAATAACCTGTGTGGCCAGCCTCGATGCGGCTGCGGAGACCACACCCGTGTTACTTGTCGACCCGTCGTGGGTCGGGAGCCTTGCGACCGTGCCAACGACGGTGGCACGACCGCGGTCCACCCCCGACACGCATGGCGGCCGATGGCTGATGTTCCATCTGGGCGCGCAAGCCTGCGGTGTGGACTTGGGCAGCGTTCGCGAAATCGCCATGCCGCTGCCGCTGCTTCGGGCGCTTCCCGGCAGCGACGCGTGCCTGCCCGGTCTCGCGCCGTGGCGTGACGCGTGGTTGCCGGTCGTGGATCTCGGAGCCTGCATGGGAAACCGTCCCAGCGCTGCATGCGATTCGCCGCGCTTGTTGGTTTGCGACGTGGATGGAGAGCGCTGGGGTCTGTTGGTGGACCGCGTGCGGGGCATCCTGGATCATGTTCAGGCCCCGGTGTTGACGGTGGGTCCGGGTTTGCCGCCGCCGTGGGATGCGGTGCGTGATCTGCTCCGTGGCGATGGCGACGAGGTGTGTGCCTTGCTGCACCTGCCGATGGTTCTGGCGCGTGCGCTGCGAGCGCCGGTCGCGTCCGCGCACCAGCCATGAAGCCTGTTCTCGCCTCGATCACGCAGTCCGTCGCCGGGGTGGTGGCGGTGGCTGCAGTGTGGATCTGGCCCCAGGTGGGCGTCGGCGTGCTGCCGGTGCTGGTGATCGCAGGCCTGGTGCTGGCCTGGGTGGTGCGTCGGCGCGAACAGATCGACGCGCAAGCGCTGCGCGCCGTGGTGCGGGGGGATGCGGTCGTCGGCGTCGATCCCCAGATCGCGGACCGGATCGCGCAGTGGCGCCAGGATCTGATCGACGCCCTGGCTTCCCAGCGCGAAGCCGATGGCCGCGTGCGGGAGCTGGCGGCCCGCAACACCGCGCTCGAGACGAGCGTACGTGACGCCCAATTGACGCTGCTGGGCGCGAGGGCCGAACTTGACCAGTTGCGTGAAAGCTGGCCGCAGCGTCAGCTGGCGCGCGCGCTGGAGCGCGCCCGGGGCCGTGAGCAGCGTGCCTCGCTGGTGCGGGCGCTGCAGCCCGGACTCGAGGACGTGACACGTCTCGCGCAGTCGACAGGGTGCCGACCACAATGCCTGCAGTTGATGGAGTCGATTCAATTGCAAGCCATCAATGCCCAGTTGGCGCTCGAGCGCCGCGACGCGGTCAGCACGGATGTGGCAGCCGCACAGGAGGCGCTGATGCAGCTATGCGTCGATGTCACGACCCTCGCCGATGATCTGCGCACCACGTCGGCGCAGGACCGCCGGGCGATGATGGAGTCTGTGGAGGCGATGCGCGCGGCGGTCGATCAGGCCTTGGACGTCATGGAACCGGACGAAACGGACCGGATTCCCGCCGAGGTCGATCGTCTTGCCCTGGATCTTCGTCGGGCAACCTTACAATTGTCGTCGGCGATGCGTGCTGGCGTGCCCGCCGACGAGGGTGCGCAGGGATCCATGCAGATGTTGGAGGATCAGGGCTAAAGTCTCGCGTGGATGTGTCGTCAACCGGAATGCGGGAGGGTTCGACCGCATCCGGCAGGGACGCCGGATCATGTCCATCCATAGGAGCTTCATCATGTCCATTTCCGGCATCATCAATACCAACGTCAACGCATTGACGGCGTTGAATGCCCTCGGCAGCACCTCGAACAACCTCAGCACCTACATCCAGCAACTGTCCACTGGCAAGCAGATCAACGGACCTGCCGACAACCCTGCCGGTTACTCCATCGCGCAGCGCTTCCAGACCCAGATCAATGGCCTGAATCAGGCCGTTTCGAACGGTAATCAAGGCGTTTCGCTGGTGCAGACCGCCACTGGCGCGCTGCAGAACCAGACCACCTTGCTGCAGCAGATCCGGACCATCGCGGTGCAGTCCGCCAACGCCTCGAACACGTCTGCCGACCGCGCCGCGCTGCAGTCGGTGGTCGGCCAGTTGCTGGCGCAGGTGCAGACCATTGCGACGCAGACCCAGTTCAACGGTCAGAACCTTCTCGACGGCACCTTCTCCGGTTCGCAATTCCAGGTCGGCGCCAACGCCAACCAGATCATCAACGTCTCGGTCGCCAACACCCAGACGACCGCGCTTGGCAACTTTGCGACAACCACGAGCGGATCAACCTATTCCACCAGTGGCGCCTTCTCGCTCGGCGGCAACTTTGCCGGCGGTGGCTTCACCGTCACGTCCGGGAGTTCGCAAGGCACGGGCGCTTCCGGCGCATTCACGTCCGGAACGATTGCGATCTCCGGCGCGGTCGGCAGCGCGGCAGTCAACATCCTGGCCAGCAGCGAATCGGCCGCGCAGATCGCCAGTGATGTCAACGGCGTGTCCTCGCAGACCGGCGTTTCTGCCACCGCCTTCACCAGTGTTGCGTTTGATGTCACCACGTCGGGCAGCATCAGTTTTACCCTCGGCAACGGAACCTCGGGGTCGGTCTCCAACGCGGTCAACATTTCCGCCACCATCAGCGGCGGCGGAACGAATCCCTACGACCTGAGCTCCCTGGTCAGCGCCATCAATAATGATGCCGCCACCACTGGAATCGCGGCGAACACCCAGACCGTCAATGGCACCCAGGAACTGGTGCTGACGCAAAGCGCTGGCCAGAACATCGTGATCCAGGCCAGTCTTTCTGGCGGTGGCAGCGGCCTGTCATCGGGCTCGGTTGCCAAGCTGGACGTTGTTTCCAACACGCTCAACAGCGACGGCACGGTGACCTCAGGGGTGATCGGTGGCGCCTTGTCGAGTGGCAGCGCCGGCCTGTTCGTGCAGGGTGTCGTCCAGTTCGAGTCCTCGAACTCCTACGCCATCGGCAGCGGCAGCAACATCGGCTTCAGTTCGCAGGCCGCCACCCTGACCTCGGGTGTGGGTGGTTCGCAGGTTGCGAGCATCAACGTGTCCACCGCGGCGGGTGCACAGGCGGCCATCACGATTCTTGATCAGGCCATCAACACGCTGAACAGTCAGGGTGGTGCGCTCGGTTCGATTCAGCAGCGGATCCAGGCGTCGGTGTCGAACGCACAAACCGCGGCAACGAACCTGCAGTCGGCGCAGTCGGTGGTTCAGGATGCCAACATCGCAGCCGCGACGACCAACTTGTCCAAGTACCAGATCCTCCAGCAGGCCGGGATCTCGACTCTGGCGCAGGCCAACTCCCTGCAGCAGAGTTACCTGAAACTGTTGCCATAATCCCAAGTGGCTTGAAGCACGCAGATACGGGAAGCCCGGACCGGGCTTCCCGCGTCGAAGCGGGAGAGGATGGACCAAATGGACATTCCCAGTATTCGTTCCCTAGACGTACCCCCCCCATCCGGGGGTGGCGCGTCGATCCAGTCGGGCACCCAGGGCGCTGCGCAAGCGGGGCTTTCGGTGCCCGCTGCCACGTCCGGCGGTTCGGGTTCGGCAGGCGCGGCCGGTACATACACGCAGCCGTCCGGAGCCTCGGCCTCCGGTGGCTCCGCATCATCGTCGCAAGCGCCGGCCCCAGCGCCGACACCAGCGCAGACCCAGGCGCAAGCCCAGGCTCTGCAAAAGGCGGTCGCAAAGCTCAACCAGCAACTCACCGAGCAGTCTGCAGGGGTGACCTTGAGCGCCGGCCTCGATACCTCGGGTCAACATCCCGGTCAGGTTCTGGTCGAATTGTCGGACAAGCAAACCAATCAGACCTTCTACAAGCATTATCTGCCTCCACAAAGCGTCATCCAGGCGGCAGACCAGTCAGCAGGTACCTCGGGCCTGCTGTTGAGCACCAAGGCCTGAGCACGGCCGCCGCGATCCGGAGCTGTTGATGTCGTCGATCTCGAGTCTCGTCAATCTGTCCTCGTGGACTGGCGGTATCAATGTGCCGTCGCTGATCACTTCGCTGAGCGCGGCGTATCAGGTTCCGATCACGCAGTTGCAGACCCAGGAAGCGTCAGTGAAAACAACGCTGACGGCCTGGGGTACCTTGCAGAGCTCGGTGGCGAGCCTTCAATCGACGGTCTCGGCGTTGCAGACGATCAGCACGCTCAACAACCGTATTGCCAACGTGAGCAATTCGGCGGCCGTATCGGCCAGCGTCGCGGCGGATGCACCTCTGGCCACCTATTCGCTCGGCAATATCGTGCTCGCACAGCCGCAGAGCCTGTACTCGCAGGCGTTTGCTTCGGCCGACAACGCCGCGATCGGTAACGGTTCCCTGCAAATCCAGCTCGGGAGCGGATCGATCACCACCGTCAATGTCAACAGCTCCAACAACACGCTCGATGGCATTGCCGCGGCGATCAACGCGGCCGGTGCCGGTGTCAATGCGGCAGTCGTGTACGACGGTACCGGCTACCGCCTGACTGTCACCTCCGACCAGACCGGCCTGGCCAACTCCTTCACGATTACGGCGTCGGGCACCGGGTCGCTCGACAGCCTCGGCTATTCCAGCACGTCCAGTGGCGCGTCGGGGATGGTCGAGAGCCAGGTGGCCCAGAACGCGTCGGTGACCATCAACGGGTTGCAGGTCACCAGTGCGACCGACACCGTGTCGGGCGCCATTCCGGGCGTCACCTTGAACCTGCTGCAAACGAGTGGATCGACGACGTTGACGGTTGGCAACGATGTCAACTCTTTCGTGACGTCGGTGCAAGCCTTGGTGACATCGTTCAACACCGCCATGGGGACGATCAACAATCTGACTTCGTTGAACTCGACGGCGACCAGTGGTGGGTCCGGGGTGACCGGGCCGGGGCCGCTGATCGGTGACGCGAGCCTGACCGCGCTGCGCAGTTCACTGCTCAGCATCATCAGCAGTCAGGGAATTGCCAGCAGTTCAGGCAGCGCCTTCACCTCGCTGGGGTCGGTGGGCATCAGCCTGGCGCAAGATGGAACCCTGGTACTTGACCCCGCTGCGCTGGCGGGTGCCCTGACGGTTGACTACAACGGCACCGCCGGACTGTTCGGCCAGGTGGGCACCACCAGCAGCAGCAACATGTTGTATGTGGGCTCGACGAGCAGCACGCAGGCGGGGACGTATGCCGTGGACGTCACCTCGCCGGCGACGCAGGCGCTGGTGACTGCTTCGGGAAGCTTTCCGACCAGCGGGTTGGCGAGTGCCGAAAACTTGACGTTCACCTCGGGATCCAGCAGTGTGACCGTCAACCTGACGTCCGGGTCGACCCTTGACGCCGTGGTGGCGACGATCAACGCCACCCTCGGGCAGCAGGGTCTCGGAAATATCGTTGCCAGCAATGTCAACGGTGTCTTGCAGTTGCAGACCTCGGGATACGGAAGCGGGCAGCAATTCTCGGTGTTGTCAAACGTCGCCTCCGGGGGCACCGGCCTCGGAACCACGCAGATCAGCGCCAGCGGCACCGACATCGTCGGCTCCATCAACGGTCAAACCGCCACCGGCAATGGGCGAACGCTGACCGCGACCGGGCCCGGCGTTGCACTCGGCCTGCAAGTCCAGGTCTCGGGGCTGGGAACTGGCAACGTCGGATCGGTGACGCTCACGCAGGGGATCTACCAGCAGATGGGGTTGCTGCTGGGGCAGGCGCTGAACCAGCAGAGTGGTTTTATTTCCTCGGCGCAAGTCGGGGTCAGCGGAACCATCACCAACATCGACAAGCAAATCACCGAGGCGCAGCAGAACGCGACGGCGCAGACGGCGCTGCTGACACAACAGTTTGCCTCCATGCAGGTTCAGGTCGCGCAGTTCCAGAGCATGGGCCAGTATTTGAACGCGTTTTACAACACGGCTAATTCAAGCTCAAGCAATTCGTCGAGCAGTTCGAGTTAATTGAAACCAGGGAGCGATCCATGAGTGCAGCATTGGCGGTCAACGCCTACAGGCAGGTGGCGAAGCAGGGTGTGTCGGATGAAAACCTTCTTGTGCTTGGCCTCGACGGGATTCTCGAGTACATGCGCCGTGCGCGCACCGCCATCACAGAGCAGGACGTTGCCCGCAAGGCTCCGGCGATGATGAAGGCGTATCAGATCGTCGAGCACTTGATGGCGGCGCTTCCCACACCCGAGGAAAGCCCGGATGCCCCCTTGCGCATCCGGCTCGAAGGCATTTATCGGTTTCTGCTCGAGCGGCTGGCGCAAGCCAATATTTTCGATGACATTCAGGCCCTGGATGAGTGCAAGGACGTTGTCGTCGCCTTGCGCGACTCATGGATCGAGGGCTTGCAACAAGCCTGAGGCCCGTCGCGGCTGGCGCAGGTTATGCTTGGCGTGGGTGCGCCGCGCCCATGCCAACCATGAACCACCATCCTGCGATTGATCCCGTGTTTCCTGATCCCGCTCCGGGAGAAGCGGTGCGGCTCGAAGGCGTGCTGCCGATCGACTGGGTTGAGGACAACGACCCAGGCTCGGCACTCGCCGACATCATGGCGGACAACCTCACGTTGTTGCGGGCGCTGCGGATGCTCGATGAGGTGCCCGCGGCCGACGGCGTGCGCGACCAGCCGGCACTGCAACACCTGGAACGGCGCATGGACTTGCTGCTGTTGATGGCAAGCACCGCGCTGCGTGGTCTGCAGGTGCTTCCGGTGGCATGTCCGTGCACCGTCTCGGCCCGACAGTTGCACTGGGGTGGCGGCGATCCAGTCGGTGTCGGGCGCAAGGGGTGGGCGCGCGTGTTCCTGGGCCGCCGCATCGCGCTCCCGCTGATGCTTCACGGCCAGGTGCGCGAAGAAAGCCCGCTGGCGGTGGGCGGCGCCCTGATCTGGCACCGGATGGAGCTCGACCCCATGGACGAGGAGCTTCAGGACGAATTCGAGCGATTCGTGTTCCGCCATCACCGGCGGCAGGTCGCGCGCCAACGCGCTGGCCTCTGAAGCGCGCAACCTCAAGAACCAGGAGCCTTGCATGGCACGTCACCGACGCCGCGCCGAGGAGCAGGAGAACCACGAACGTTGGCTGGTTTCCTACGCGGACTTCATCACGTTGCTGTTCGCATTTTTTGTCGTGATGTACTCCATTTCCTCGCTCAACCAGGGAAAGTACAAGGTCTTGTCGACGTCGCTCGTGGCCGTCTTCGCGGGTAGTCCGACCACGCCGAGTCCGATCCGCACCGGCCAGCCTGACGCGAACATGCATCGGATCATCGACCTGCCGCCATTGCCGCGGCCGACCAGCATCGCGCCGGTGCCAGGGCGTGCGCGAGGCGATCTCGCGCACGTGTCTCCGGATCAGGTCCGGCGCCAGCTCGATCAGGCAACGCGCACGCTCCAGCAGCACCTGGCCCCGCAGATCAAGGCGGGGCAGGTCAATGTCCACGTGACGCCCCAAGGCATCGTGCTGGATATTCATGACAACCTGCTGTTTGCATCAGGGCAGGCAACGCTGGCACCCGTGGCGGAGAACTTGCTGCGCACCGTGGCCACAGTGCTCGCCGCGTTGCCATACGATGTCCAGGTCAATGGATATACGGATGACCGGCCGATCAGCACGCCCGAGTTCCGCTCCAACTGGGATCTGTCAGCCAGCCGCGCCGTATCGGTGGTCGACACCCTTGTCCGCGACAACGTGGCGCCGGAGCAGCTTGTCGCGGCTGGATATGGCCAATATCATCCGGTCGCTTCAAACGCGACGGCGGAAGGGCGCGCCGCGAACCGCCGCGTGAGTATCGTCATCGTCGCGCCGCCGCAGAGCCGTGGCGCCGACGGCGCTTCCTCCCCCCAACGACCTTGACCGACGCACTCGATTCGATTCAAAGCAGACTGCGCTGGCTCAACCGCGGCATTCTTGCCGCGGCGTTGCTGGTTTTGGTGGGCGTGTTCGTGACCGTCCTGCGCGGATTGCATGAACACCGCGCCGGCCCCGTGCCGCGGGCATCTGCTGTGTCCACGCCGGTGAGGACGGCCTCGCGCGCCGGGCGGCCTGCTCCCGGGGTTTCATCGCCGACGGCAGTCGTTCTGACCCCACCGCGTCCGGCGGCTGCATCAACTGCTTCCGCCGCGATGGCGCTGCCGGTACCGCTCCCCACGCACCCGGCGAGCGTTGCCGCGCCGCGCGCCGTATCTGCGCGCCTGCCAGCCGCCACGGCGCTGACCGCACCGGCTGGCGCTGCCACGATGCCGGTGCAAACAGCGTCTGCGACGACACCGCCAATGGTTCCCTTGTTGCACGCCGGTGCCGCCAGGGCGCGTTCGCTGCATGCGCGCACGCACCGCCTCCCGCCGGTGCGGCGTGAGGCGCCGGCTGTTGGCAGGATGGGTGAGGTCTGTGTTCGCGGTGGCTGGTATGTGCAGGTGGGCGCATTCGCGGACCGCACCCGCGTCACGCGCCTGCGCAGCCAGTTGCGACGGGATGGTTTGCGCAGCTGTGTCGCGTCGCGTCGATTACGTGGACTGGAGGTCGTGTTTGTCGGACCGTTCACGCGTCGCTCAGCCGGCGTCCGGGCGCAGATGAAATTGCGAAAGTTGTTGAATAACAACAACTATTTGCGACACGTGTTGCGTCCATAATCGAGGTTTTCCCGGCGCTTCCGGAGATTTTTTGGCGCGGTGCGCGACGCGAACGTGGCTGTCACGATCAATGTTGGAAAATTCATGCCTTATTGATGCGAGAATGCATCAGGTATGACAGGCACCACTGCAAAAATCGAAGAACGCGAGGCTGAGCCGGATCTGTTGGGGGACAGCCCGGGGATGGGTGCGCTCCGCGGCCTCATCCGCCGGGTCGCCGCAACCGACAGTACGGTTCTTATCCAGGGCGAATCCGGCACGGGTAAGGAGCTGGTGGCGCGGTTGTTGCACGCCTGGTCGCCACGCGCGTTTCGGCCATTCATTGCCGTGAATTGCGGCGCGATTCCTGGCGAACTCATGGAGAGCGAATTGTTCGGCCATGAGCGCGGTGCGTTCACTGGCGCGCAGGCAGTTCGCAAGGGGCGCTTCGAGCTTGCTGGAAGGGGCACCCTGTTTCTCGACGAAATCGCCGAGATGTCACCGTCGTTGCAAGTCAAGATTCTCCGGGTTCTGCAGGAGCGGTGCTTCGAACGCGTCGGTGGCACGGACACCATTCAGGCTGGCGCCCGGATCGTTGCCGCGACTCACCGCGACCTCGACCAGCAGATTCAGCTCGGGCGTTTTCGGGAAGATTTGTACTACCGCTTGCACGTGGTGCCGATCCAGATTCCGCCGCTGCGAGAGCGCGGCAATGACATTCTCATGCTTGCCGAGCATGCGCTTCGGCGTCTCGAAGCGTCGGGGCTGGGCTGGGTTCGCCTGGGTGAGGGTGTCCCGCAAGCGCTGCTGGCCTATGCCTGGCCTGGGAACGTCCGCGAGCTTCAGAATCTGATGGAGCGGCTGGTCATCATGCATGCTGGCGGAACTGTGACCGTGCGTGATCTGCCTGGCAAGATGCAGGCCGGGTTTCCGGAGCCCATGCTGCTCCCGGAGCCGGCCGATGACGACGATGGGTTGCACCATCTGATGCAAATCATTGCCGAGCCCCAGGAGCCGGTGCTGCCAGCGCAGGGGATCGACCTGCGCATGTATCTGGAGCGCATCGAACGTTCGCTGATCGAACAGGCACTGTTCGCCACGCATCATGTGATTGCCCATGCCGCCGCCAAACTCGGACTGCGTCGAACGACCCTGGTCGAGAAAATTCGCAAGTACGGGTTGCGGGAGGATGCCGCAACGTCGGATGCACGCTGAGCGCGTGGGGGTCCGTGCGACACGATGGTGCCGGTTTCGTCAATAACTTGACGCAGTCGCGGATTTTTTCCACGACTGAACAATAAAATCATTGAAAATCAACGCGTTGAAATCGCGCATTTGCGCAGGCCCTGGATTTGCTTGAAGCATGTGCAAGCCCGCTTTTGTTCATTCGTCGATGCACACGTCCAAACACTGCCAATTCCAGAATCGCCGCCCGGGCTTCCCCCCGGGTCCCCGGCCATCGACCTGCGTGAGCTGCCGATCATGAGCGAGGTTCTGCACGCGGAACCTGCCGCGCGTACGGTCATTGCGCGCTCTCCCGCCATGCTGCAGGTGCTCGAAATGGCCCGACGCGCGGCGCAGACCGACGTCGGTGTCATGCTCCTCGGCGAGAGTGGCGTGGGCAAGGAGGTGGTGTCGCGCTTCATCCACGCGAGTTCGCCACGTGCGTCCGGGCCGTTCGTGGCCATCAACTGCGCGGCGATTCCCGACACCTTGCTGGAAGCAACCTTGTTCGGCTACGAAAAGGGGGCTTTCACGGGAGCCTCGCAGTCAGCACCGGGGAAATTCGAGCAGGCCCAGGGAGGCACACTCTTACTGGACGAAGTCACGGAAATGGCAGCAGGCCTGCAGGCCAAGCTGTTGCGCGTGTTGCAGGAGCGCGAAATCGAGCGGGTAGGTGGACGCAAGAAGGTGGCGCTTGATATGCGCGTGGTGGCCACCAGCAACCGTGAGTTGCTGCAGGCGGTCAAGCAAGGCGTTCTGCGCGAGGATTTGTATTACCGTTTGAGTGTGTTCCCACTGCGCGTTCCTGCCCTGCGCGAGCGCCGGGAAGACATTCTTCCCCTGGCTGGGGCGATGCTGGCGCGTTACGGAACCGAGTTCAGCCTGGCGCAGACCCCGCGTCTGGCGCCGGCCGCGCAGCAGGCATTGCTGGCCTACGACTGGCCCGGCAACGTGCGCGAGCTTGAAAATGTATTACAACGTGCGGCCATTCTGAGTCTTGATGGCGTGATCGGCGCAGGCGAGTTGTACCTGATGGGCTCCGCGCAGGCTTCGCAGCCCGACGCGCGCAGGGAGGACGCGCCGGTGTCGCCCCGTGAATCCGACGCTGCTGGAGGGTGTGAACTTGGGGAGCGACTCGCGGATAGCGAGCGTCAACTCATCAGCGATGCGCTGCGCGACAGCCAGGGTTCGAAAAAGCTCGCGGCGGAGCGCCTCGGCATCAGCCCCCGCACGCTGCGGCACAAACTGCAGCGCATGCGTGAGGCCGGTCACTTGCTGCCAGACGTCGACCCGGACGATGCGTGAACGAAAGGGGCCTTGCGAGATTGCTGGAACGGCAATTGCTAGGCAGACAGCGTGCGGCGTCGATTTGACGTCGGCACCTTTGCAGAACACCGCTTTCCGGAGATTGGCACCATGAACGTCAACCGCATGCAGGATCTGGTCACCCAGATGCGCGCACTGGCCGCCGAAGCTTCAGCCCGGCCGCCTGCCGACCCCAGCGTTGCCGCGCTTGCCAGTGGCGCGCCAGCGATGGGAAATTTTTCTGCCTCCCTGAAGTCGGCCCTTGACGGCGTGAATCAGCAAATGAAAAAGGCAGATAGCATGCAGCGCCAATTTTCTGACGGCACTTCCGATGTTTCACTGAGTGACGTCATGCTGGCCAGCCAGAAAGCCAGCCTGTCTTTCCAGGCTGCACTCCAAGTTCGCAACAAGCTGGTGTCCGCGTATCAGGACATCATGAACATCCAGGCCTGACGCGCGGCACGCGCTGACCCAGGAGTTCGAAACCCATGGCCACTGACGACGCACCGAAGTCGCTGCTCCAGGATCCGCTGGGGGCGTTCCTGCGCTTGCGCATGAACCAGCGGATCGCGTTGCTGGCTGGAATGGCAGCCCTGTTGGCGCTGTTCGTCGCCACGATGATGTGGAGCACCAAGGTCGGGTATCAGGTGCTTTACACGAATCTGTCGCAGGCCGATGGCGGGTCGGTGATCGCGCAGTTGCAGAAGCTCAATGTGCCTTATCGCATCACGGATGGCGGTGCGGTGATCCAGGTTCCCAGCGACCAGGTCTACGCCACGCGGATGAAGCTGGCGGCGCAAGGCCTTCCGAAGGGCGCCGGCGTGGGCTTCGAGGTGCTGGAAAACGAGCCGATGGGGACCAGCCAGTTCGTCGAGCAAGTCAATTACCAGCGCGCGCTTCAAGGGTCGCTGGCGCGGACCATCGAGTCCCTGTCGGCGGTGGAGTCGGCCACGGTGCATCTGGCGATTCCCAAACCGTCGGTGTTTCTGACGGACGAGGAAAAGCCGTCGGCGTCGGTCCTGCTGAAGCTCTATCCGGGCCGCGTGCTCGGCGCGGCACAGGTGGCCGGCATCGTTCATCTGGTCTCGTCGGGGGTCGCGGGCCTGTCCGACAAAAACGTGAATATCGTCGATCAGGACGGCAAATTGCTGACGGCGAGTGCGCAGGATCCAAGCGGCATCGAGCCCACCCAGCTCGCCTACCGCACCACCATTGAGCAGCAGTACCGCAAGCAGATCGAGTCGATGTTGACGCCGCTGGTCGGGAGCGATGGCGTGCGTGTGGCAGTGTCCGCAGACATTGATTTCGGCAAGACCGAAACAAGCTCGGTGACCTACGGGCAAGGGCACCTGCTCAGTCAGCAGTCCAAGGCGACGACGTCGACGGGCAACACCAATTTACCGGTGGGTGTCCCGGGCGCGTTGAGCAATCAGCCACCGGGTGGCGTGACGGCGCCGTTCACGGTCGGTTCCGCATCTGCGCCGCTGACTCCGCAGCAATTTGCACAAATTACCCCGAGCCTCAAGACCCTGGCGCCCACGTCTGCCAGTAGTTCGGCCACCAACAATTTCGACCTCGACAAGACGGTCAGTCAGACCCAGGCCGCGGTTGGCACAGTCAAGCGGGTATCGGTCGCCGTGCTGGTGGATGACCAGCCGGGCACCGGAAAATCACCCAAGCCGCATGCCATGTCGGCGCAGCAGCTCGCGCAAATCCGTCAGTTGGTCCAGAATGCGATCGGCTTCGATGCCAAGCGTGGTGATCAGGTGTCGGTGGTGAACATGCCGTTTTCCGCGCATGGTGCGGGCGAACAAGCGGCGCTGCCGTGGTGGCGTTCGCCGTTGGTGTGGGATGCCGTGCGGCAGGCGGCGCCTTATGTGGTCGCGCTTTTGCTCGGGCTTTTCCTCTACCGCTCCGTTCGCCGCATCATCGGTGCCTCGGTCACGCCGCCGGCTGTGGACGGCGCGGGCTTGGCGGCAGGCGATGAAGGGTTGGATGGGCCAGCGTCGTCCACCGGCGAGGCCGGCAACGTGGCGGGCGCCGCCGCCGGTGGCGAGCTCGGCGGTGAGCTTGCTCCCGATGTCGTGCGCTTGAGTAATTCTTTCGAGAACGATGCCGCCGCGGCGCGCGAGTTGGTCAAGCAGGATCCACGGCGCGCGGCGCAGGTGGTCAAGGAGTGGCTCGCCGATGGCTAATGAAGAAGAATTCAAGGGCCTTGACCGCGCTGCGGTCCTGATGCTGAGTCTGGGCGAGGATCAGGCAGCCGACGTGATGAAGCATCTCGCGCCGCGCGAGGTTCAGCGCCTGGGGGTTGCCATGTCGAAGCTGACGCGCGTGACAGCGGTTCAGGCGCACGAAGTCATGCGGGAATTCCGCGAGCTGCTCGAGCAGCAGACGTCGCTCGGCCTGGGGTCGGACCAGTTCCTGCGTGGCGCGCTGACCAAAGCACTTGGCGGTGAACGTGCGGGTTCGCTGATCGATCGCATCCTGCACGGTGGAGACTCGAGCGGGCTGGAAAACCTGAAATGGCTCGAGCCACGCGCAGTCGCCGAGCTGATCAAGCTCGAGCATCCGCAGGTCATCGCACTGGTCCTTTCGTACATTGAACCCGACCAGGCGTCCGAAGTCCTGCATTTTCTGCCCAAGCGCCAGGCGTCCGACGCGGTGCTGCGCCTGGCGAATCTCGATGGTTTGCAACCCAGCGCGCTGCGTGAGCTGAACGAGGCCCTCGACGAACTGCTCAGCGGCGACTCCCAAAGCGTGCAGGTCAGTGCGATGGGTGGACCGAAGGTGGCGGCGGACATCCTCAATCGCATCGAGACCTCACTGTCGAACGAGATCATGGAACACATGCGCGGTCAGGACGAGAATCTCGCCGCCAAGGTTCAGGAAAAGATGTTTGTGTTCGATGACCTCATCAATGTCGATGATCGCAGCATGCAGACCATGTTGCGCGAAATTTCGTCCGAGTCGCTGATCCTCGCGCTCAAGGGTGCCAACCCGCAGCTCAAGGAGAAGTTTCTGGGCAATATGTCGAAGCGCGCGGCGGAAATGTTGCGCGACGACATGGAGGCCAAAGGCCCGGTCCGGCTCAGCGAGGTGGAGGCAGCGCAAAAGGAGATTCTCCAGGTCGCAACCCGATTGGAGGCTGCAGGCCAGATCCAGTTGGGCGGTGGCGGCGGCGAGTCCCTGGTGTCATGAGCGCTTGAGCCGATACCACAGCCATGAACTCCATCATCCCGAAAGAAGACGCACTCCAGGCCAGGACCTGGTCAGCGCCGGATTTCGGACGGCCAGCACCCAGCACAGTCGAGGTCGTGGCTGCCGAGACCCCTGTGAACCTGCCCACCGCGAGCGATATCGCGGCCATGTTCGATCAGGCGCGTGCGGAGGGTTTCGAGGAAGGCCGCCGCCAAGGTCTTGAGGATGGGCGCATCGCCGGCCTGGCGGCCGGGCGCGCGCAGGCGCAGGCGGATGCCGCGTCGTTGCGTGCCTTGCTCGAGCGTCTTCGGTCTCCGATCGATCGGCTCGACGCTGATCTCGAGGAGAGCATGGTCGCGCTGGCGCTCGAGCTGGCACGCCAAGTGGTGGTGGTGGAGCTGCAAACCCATCCTGAACAGATCCGCGATGTGCTGCGGCGTGCACTGGCCTCGTTTCCAGCCAGTGCCGGGACGCCGTGGGCGCGCCTGCATCCCGACGACGTTGCGTTGCTGCGCGAGATCATGCCGGGCCTCGAGGAGTCCGGGCTTTCGCTGATTCCCGATGAGTCGCTGCAGCGGGGTGATCTGGTGCTGGCGGGGGCAAGTGACGCGCAACGCGCCGTTCCAGATCGGCGCTGGCGGGTTCGGGCGGGGCACGAGATCCACGCTGAACTCGACCTCAGGCTCGAGGAGCGCTGGCGCCAGGTCATGGCGCGGCTGTTTGAAGATGGATCATTCTGAAGGCGTGTCAGCCGATGCGGTGCCGATGTGTTCGGCGCCGGCGTTGACGCGCATGCGTGCCCTGCAGCGACGGCTGGAAGCGGCTGGTCCACTTCCGCTGCTTCCCAGCGGAAGCCTGGTCCGTGTGCGAGGACTGATTCTCGAGGCACATGGTCTGGACGTGAGCCTCGGGGCGCGCTGCCTGGTGGCCGCCGAAGGCCATCGACGGGTCGCGGCCGAGGTCGTCGGGTTCAATGGCGACCTCGTCCAGCTCATGGCCGCGGGCGATATGCAAGGTCTTGCACCGGGAGCGAGAGTGCGCCCGATTCCGGGGGATCTTCGCATCCCGGCAGGGCCCGAGCTCTATGGCCGCGTGATCGACGGCAGCTGCAAGCCCCTTGATGACCGCGGACCTTTGGAGACCATGGACCTGACGACACTGAGCGGTCCGCCGATCAATCCGCTCGAACGGGCCCTGGTGCGCCAGCCGCTGGACGTCGGCGTGCGCGCGATCAATGCGCTGTTCACGGTTGGGCGCGGCGCGCGCATGGGGCTGTTCGCTGGCAGCGGCGTCGGCAAAAGCGTGTTGATGGGCATGATGGCGCGTAACACGAATGCCGATGTCATCGTCGTCGGTCTGATCGGTGAGCGGGGTCGTGAAGTCAAGGAATTCATCGAGGACATCCTCGGTGAGGAAGGGCGTCGTCGCGCGGTTGTGGTGGCGGTGCCGGCGGATGCGCCCGCGCTGGCGCGCATTCGCGGGGCCCGCATCGCCACGGCCTTGGCAGAGTATTACCGCGATCGTGGCCAGCATGTCCTGCTGCTCATGGATTCGCTGACAAGGTACGCGCTGGCCTTGCGTGAAGTCGCACTTGCCGCAGGCGAGCCGCCGGCAGCGCGCGGATTTCCGCCCTCGGTGTTCGCAAAATTGCCGGCACTGGTGGAACGTGCGGGCAATGGACGCGACGGTGGCGGCAGCGTGACGGCGTTCTACACCATCCTCATGGAAGGCGACGACCAGCAGGATCCGATTGCGGACAATACGCGCGCCATTCTCGACGGACATGTGGTGCTGAGTCGGCGACTGGCTGAACAGGGACACTTTCCAGCCATCGATCTGCAGTCATCGATCAGTCGCGTGATGCCAAGTCTGGTCGAACAAGAGGAGTTGCGCCGCGTGTACCGTCTCAAGGAACTGCAGTCACGTTACGCAAGTCAGCAGGACCTGATTGCCGTGGGGGCGTATACGCCGGGTGCCGATCCGACGCTGGACATGGCGGTGCAGGCGCATCCGGCGATCCGTGCCTTTTTATGTCAGGGCATGCGTGAGTCGTTCGATCTCGCGGCCAGCCGTGCTGCATTGACACAGCTCATGGGTCCCTATCTTGGGTCCGTGGCCGCGGCGATTTGATGCCGATGGTTGCCTGACCCGGAGCGCCCACGATGACACAGGGTCGACCCGATCCGCAGCGCTTGGCGGTTTTGCGCCAGTTGCGCGCGCAAGCCGAGGAGACGGCGCGGGTGCTCGCCGAGGCGCTTGGTGTGATCCGGATGGAGCGACAGCGAGAGCAGGAAAAATTGGTCAACCTGCATGGATTCATCGCCCATTACCGCCATGAACTCGATGCGATCCAGCGCGTGGGCGCCGCCTGGGTGCGCGTGCGAGAAGTGCGGTCCTTCATCTCGCGGCTCGAGGATGCGGAGGTGGCGCAACAGGCGGAGATTCAACGCGTTGCCGGTCTTCTCGAGGACAAGACACGTGCGTGGGCAAGCGCGCGTCAACGTGAAAAAGCCTTCGACATGTTGATCGCGCAGCAGGAGTCCCTCGCCGCAGCGTTTGTGCGCAAGCAGGAACTCGACGCCTTGCAGGAGTGGAATTTGAACGTGGCGACGAATTTCACCACCTCGGGCTCCGGTCGCGACGAGATGCCTTGAAGATCTGGCGCGGGAATTGCTTTCTTCAGCCTGCACTCAATTGCGAGCCAAGAGCATGACACCCATCACCACTCTCGTTCCAGGCGTTCAGGCAGCGGCAGCGGATTCCGCGCTTCAGCCAGCACCGAGCACGAATAGCGCCGACAGTTTCGGCTCCGCGTTGTCGCGCGCGCAGTCGGCACCGGTTCCCGCGCCGACAGCGCAGGCGTCGCAGGCGGCAGCGTTGACGCCTGGCGCATCGCATGCACAGGGAACGTCACCGTCGCCGGAGCCATCCCAGGTCAAGACGCCGGAGCAGGTCGGGTTGCAACACACAGCGGCTGTGACGGCGGCAGCGCACGAAGCCAATTCCGCGGCCGCACAGTCGGCTGCGGACGCAGCGGTCGCGTCCGTGGCGCACATGGCGGGGCTGGCGCAAATGCTGTCGAAACTCGGTGGCAGCGGCGCGGTGCAGACAACCAGCGGGTACGGTGCCGCGCGTTCGACCGCCTCGGCATCAGGATCCGGCGCGGCGCAGGACGGGGCCGCGGCTGCGGTTGCCGCGCAGGCCATGTTGCCGCAGATCGCTGTGGCGCAGGCGGGCGCCGCCTCCAATCCGAACGGTCATGAGGGCCGTGCCGCAGCGAATCAGTTGACGGCCATGCAGACCACGGCGATGGGTGCGGCGGATCCAACCGGCAAGAACTTGCCGCCGGCATCCATCGCGTCCGCCATCGCTGGGGCGAGCGGCAAGCCTTCGGCGGTGCCTCTGGCGCCAGACGGCTCCGCGCTCCCCGCGGAACTTCAGACGGCCGGCAGCGGGTCGTTCATGGTCGATACCCCTGCTGGCGCCTTGACCACCAAGACGACCGCGATACCAACCGATCAGCCACCTGACCCCGGAGGTGCGGTCTTGCCCCCCACGCATGCGCAGGCTGCGATGGCGTCCCTCCAGATGGGGAACGTCGGCGTCAACCTCCAGGGCGCCGCGTCCGTGGGCAGCGCTGGTGTGGCCCCCACGGTGCCAATGCCCCCGGCGACTGCGCCCCAGCATTACGAAGCCACGCTGCAAAGCCAGGTCGGAAGTTCGGCGTGGGGGCAGAATCTTGGCGAACACATGCTGCTTGCGGTCGGCAATCAGCAGCAACTGGCGACCCTCAAACTCAATCCACCACAGCTCGGCCCGCTCGAAGTACACCTGCTGGTCCAGGATGGGCAAGTGAATGCGCAGTTCGTGTCCCCGCACCAGGCGGTACGCCAGGCACTCGAATCGGCCATGCCGCAATTGCGGGACATGTTCAACGGTTCGGGCATGAGCCTGGGTCAGGCGTCGGTGAACGCGGGTTCGGGGGGCTGGAACGCATTTCAGGGGCAATCGCAGCAGCGCCCGGGTGGCGGCAGCCGGCGTCCTGCTGTCGCGGGCGTCGAGCCGCAAACCGTGCTTCTCGGAGCCGCCGCCATCGGTCGTGGGCTGGTGAACACCTATGTGTGAGACAGGCCGGGTACGGCGAGGCTGCGCAACTGCTGTATAACGTGTCGGAATCCACCACAATCTGGAGATAAAAGATGGCAGATGCCGAGGCCAAGCCGAAGTCGGGCAAGGGTAAATTGATCATCATCGCGGTGGTCGCGCTGGTTGTGCTCGCGGCGGCGGGCGGCGCTGCATGGTGGTTCCTCATGCGACCGAAGCCGGCGCCGACACCGGCGCAACAAGCAGCGCAGCGCGAGAAGGACATCCATTTCATCACGCTCGAGCCGTTCCTCACCAATATCGCCAGCCAGGATGGCAATACGCATTACCTGCAGGTCAAGATCGATCTGAAGACATCGGACCCGAAAGCCGACGATGCCGTGAAAAATCTGACTCCCGAGATCCGGAATACGGTGTTGCGCATCCTCGCATCGCAGCATGCCGAGCAGGTGACGAATATCGGCGCACGCGACCTCATTCGCGACCAGATTCTGTTGGCGATCAACCATGTACTGGGCGGGGATGGAACGCAACAGCCCACCCCCGTCGTCATGCCCGTGCCGTCAGCCCCCATTGCACCCGCCGTCGCACCTGTGACACCCGCCGTGGCGGGATCGGGAGCAAGCGCGCCGCACGCTGCCGCCTCGCTCCCGGCGATCGATCCCAAACTGCTTGCCGCCACCACGGCGGCGGCGCAGCAATCCGCCGCGCAGGGACCGATCTCCGGCGTCTATTTCACCGGTTTCGTGGTGCAGTGACATGGTCAAGGACGTCCTTTCGCAAGACGAAGTCGACGCGCTCCTGCAGGGACTCAGCGGTGAGGAGGCCGCACCCGAAGAGCACGAGGAGGCCGATGAAAGCGGGGTGCGTCCCTACGACCTCGCCAGCCAGGACCGCATCGTTCGCGGGCGCATGCCCACGCTGGAGGTCATCAACGAACGTTTCGCACGGTTGTGGCGGGTAGGTTTGTTCAATTTTCTGCGCCGCTCGTCTGAAATTTCGGTCGCTTCGGTCAAATTGGTCAAGTACAGCGAATTCATCCGTACCCTGGTCGTTCCATGTAACCTCAACCTGGTGCAAATCAAACCGCTGCGGGGTACGGGGCTGTTCATTTTCGATCCGCGGCTGGTTTACAGCGTGGTGGACAATTATTTCGGCGGCGACGGACGTTTTCACGCGCGTATCGAAGGTCGCGACTTCACGCCGCTGGAGCAGCGCATCATCAGCCGTATGCTGGACATGGTTTTCAAGGAGTACAAGATCGCCTGGGCTCCGGTGCTCCAGCTCGACATCGAAGTGACGCGTTCGGAAGTCAACCCGCAGTTCGTGAATATCGCCACACCGACCGAGGTTGTGATCGTGTCGAGTTTCGATGTCGAGATCGAGGGCGGTGGGGGTACCCTTCATGTTTGCATACCCTACAGCATGATCGAACCCATTCGCGATCAGATGACCACCGGGATGACCACCGACCGCAATGAGGTCGATCAGCGCTGGATCCAGGCTTTGCAAGGCGAGATGCGCGAAGCTGAGGTCGAGCTTCGTGTCGAGTTGCTGCAGCGCAAGATCCTGGTGCGCGAGCTGTTGCGCCTGCGCGTCGGTGACGTGCTCCCGGTTGATATGCCCGAGGCCGTCGTGGGTCGCATCGATGGCATCCCCGTGCTTTCAGGTGAATTTGGACGCCACGACGATCACATGGCGCTGAAAGTGCGGCAGCGTCTCGTGCCCGAATCGTCTTCGCCCCACCTTCCCAAGATCAGCCTCGGTTGAGGCCCGCATTTCTGTCCAGACACCATGGCCGACGATACATCGAACCCCGCTGCGGCCGACGCCGCCGACGATTGGGCTGCCGCGATGGCGGAGCAGGCGATCGACACGCCAGCATCGGCACCGCCCCCGCAACCGCAAAAAGCCAGCTTTCCGGAGTTGCGCGCCGACGCCCAGCCAGCTGCCACGTCCGAGCAGCTCGACCTGGTCATGGACATCCCCGTGACCTTGTCGGTCGAACTCGGCCGCACCAAAATCCAGATCCGTGAACTGCTTCAGCTCGCGCAGGGCTCGGTGGTGGACCTTGACCGCCTTGCTGGTGAGCCCATGGACGTGCTGGTCAACGGATTCCTGATCGCGCGGGGCGAGGTCGTGCTCGTCAACGACAAGTTCGGCATCCGCCTGACCGACATCGTCAGCCCGACTGAGCGCGCGCGCCGACTGGCCTGATGCACCGGCCTGGCCCGGGCGGGTCAGCGTGCCTGGTCGACGTGGTTGAGCGTGCGCCGATGGATGGCAGCGTTTGCGCCACCATGCGCGCCCCCGAGCAGGTTTACGGGGCGCAGCGCATCAACGCTTGCGTGCCGGGCGCAGAGAGGCGATGCTGCGTCGCAGCGTTCGCAGGGATGGTGCATTCCCAGGGCGCCCGAAGCGCAGTCGTTCCATCTGACCAAGGATGGTCTGCGCGCGCTCGCGTTCGGACGGGGCGAGTTCGCTGGTGTCGAGGCGGCGGGCGAGCAGCGCGGGTGGATCGACGGTGCCCGCCGCGACGCCAGCGCGACGCAGCTTCCGGCACAAGCCAGCGTAGGCGGATTGCCAGGGATCTGCAATCCGGCGTCGCTGAACGCGCACCAGCGGCAGCCCGAACATGACGGCCAGCCCCGCCAGCAGCAGGGCCCCCGGTGCGCGCCAATCATCTCCTGCCCAGCGTTGCCACAGGTTATCGCGGCGTCGCTCGTCATAATCAAGCACCCATGTATTCCAGGCCTGGTTCATGGCATCGGCCAGATCCCGCAGCGGCTGCAGCGCTGCGTTTCCCCCTGGCCCCAGCGCCGCGATACCCAGCAGCGGCGCGCTAGCTGCAAGCGTGTCCCCGCTGCGGTCGACGCGGGCGGGATCGACCATGGCTGTTGGATCGGCGCGCTCCCAGCCATGTCCGGCGACCCAGTACTCGGCCCACGCATGGGCGTCGCTCTGGCGTACGACCCAGCTCCCATCCAGAGGGTTTGCACGCCCGCCCTGATAACCAGTGACCACGCGCGCCGGAACTCCTGCAGCACGCATGAGCACGACGAAGGCCTGGGCGAAATGCTCGCAAAACCCGACTCGGCGCTCGAACAGGAAGCTGTCGACCTGATTGACTCCGGGGTAGGCGCCGGGAGAAAGGCTGTAATGAAACGGAGCATCGCTGAACAATGACAGCGCGGAGGCCGCGATGCGTTGCGCATTGTTTCCGGCCCGCAGCGCCATGCTGCGGCCGAGCGCGACGGTGCGGGGGTTGGCACCAGCGGGAAGCGCAAGGTCGGACCCCAGCTGGGGCGTCGGCGCGCGCGTGCCGAATTCGAAGCGCGGGTATGACAGCAATCTGTAGCGCGTCAAGGCGTCAAGCGCCTTGCTCGCACGCAGCGTCAGGTCCGGCCCGCGTTTCACCGTCGTATTCTGTTGGCCGTCGATGACCGGAGCATCGCCAACGGCATCGAGCGCGAACACCGTGCGGTGACCCGTCGGCTGCAAGGTGACCGTGTACCGGATCCCGGCGCCATGCACGCGCAAGTGAGCGTCGGCTGCATGACCGGAGGCGAGGTGTGGCCGCGGCAGCGCACGCCAGCGCAAGCCGTCGAAATCCTCGAGCACCGGACCGCGCCAATACAGCGCGCGGGGGGGCGGCGTCGGGCCGTCGAAGTGGACGCGAAAGACCACGCTATCGTTGCGGGCGAGCCGGGCGATCGCACCCGCATCCATGGCGTCGCCCAGACCGGTGCGGGCGGAAGCATCGGCCGGCAGGGCCCACAGCGGTGCCGACATCCGGGGCACGATGATGAACAGGACGACCATGAGCGGCAAGCCCAGCGCCAGCAGGCCGCATGCACGCGCAAGCCGCACGCGCAGCGATGGCCCCTCGGTTGGAAGATTCGCGCTCATCAGCACCAGCAGCCATGCCGGCGTCGACATGACCATCCACAGCGCTGCGCCAGGGGACTGCGATTCGAGAAAATGCGCCGCAACCGTAAACAGGCCGAGGCCGGTCAAGACATAGGTGTCACGGCGCCGGCTCGCCTCAAGTCCTTTGAGGCCAAGCAGCAATGTCACCAGCACCACGCCCGGATCCCGCCCGAGCACGGTGTGGAATTGCACACCCGTGGCCGTCACCCCCGCAAGCAGCAGTGCTGCCAGCCAGGCCCGCCGCGGCAGCGCCGCCCCGCGCCAGGCAAGAGCCGCTCGCCAGATGATCAAGGTCATGGCGCCGATCCCCGCCCAGATGGGAAGACTCGGCAGCAGCGGCAAGGTGGTCAAAGTGCAAGCCACCGTCAGCAGGAGGGCGTCGCGCGCGGGACGCGGGAGGGCCCGATACCGGCGGGCGGCGTCAGATCGCAGCATGATCATTCGCGTCGCGCTCACGCTCGGCAGGCTTGCACGCCGCAAGTGCTTCCAGGCAGCGGCGGTGATGGAGCGCGCCGCTGGCTGCAGCGATGCGCGCGCCCGGCAGGCGCATGCCGAACGGTACGTTCGCGTCCGCGCAGCGAAGCACCCACGCGCACAAGCGTGACAGACGGGCTTCCGGTCCAAGGCCCGCGGGGAGTGCATCCCAGTCAAGCCACACCGGTCCCATGGGCGCGCGCGCGGTTGCCGTGCGTACGATCAGAGCGCCGGAGCTGCCATCCACATCGGCACGAATGCTGGGCTTCCAGGCGATGAGGCGCATGGGATCGCCGGGGCGATAGGCGCGCAGCGCGTCAGGGTCGGCATCCGCAGCGGCGGTCGAGCCGGCCGCCAGGTCCGGAGCAGGGGGCAGTGCTGGCGGGTCGGTCTCTGGTGTCGGGCAGACCGCAGCGGTGCCTGGCGGGCGCCAGATTGTCCAGGCTCGCCACAGTCCCAGCGGGTAGCGTGTTTCCAGAATCAGCGCGGGCCATGGCTGCAGGCCGCGTCGAGCCGGTGTCCATCTTGCCTGGACGACGCTTGGCAAGCCGGAGGCCAGATCGATGAAGGTCGGACCAGCGTCTCCCCGTATCGACAACACCAGACCCCAGCGCGTCTGCCCGGAGCACTCCATGCGCACCGGAATGGTTCCGGGCCGCGCCGCGAACAGCGGTGCGCGGGTGCCATCATCGACTTGCAGCCGGATACCACGCAGGGCGCCGTGGGTCACGCTCATGGATGCCAATGCGCTGCCCGCGAGCAAAAACGTGAATGCGTACCCGAGGTTGAGTTGATAGTTGATCGAGGCAACCAACAACACTGCGAGCAGGACCATGAACCCGACGGCCTCGCGGGCGGGCAGGATGTACACGTTTCCATGCCCCAGCACGGTGGCGTCGCCCGGGGGATGACGTCGAAGCGCCCAGCGCGCGAAGCGCGCACGCATTCCACGCTCTCCTGTACGTGTGGCGGACATGGTCAGAAAGGCGTCACACGCAGTACGTCATCGAGCAAGGCGGTGACCGCTGCCGGCCCCGCCTCGTCCTGAAGGCGGTGCGTGGCCACGGCGTGGAAGACTGCTTGCAAGTCCTGCGGCGCGCAGTAATCGCGTTGCTGCAGCAAGGCATAAGCGCGTGCCGCGCGCAGCAGCGCCAGACCGGCGCGCGGGCTCAGACCCCAGGCGAAGCGACGTGTATCGCGGGTGGCGGCGAGCAGGCGCTGCAGGTAATCCGCGAGGGCCGGCGCGACGTGGATCGCAGCCGCCTGGGCCTGCAGTGCCGCGAGTGCGGTCGCATCGAGCATCGGCGGCTGACGGGCGAGTATGGCGCGACGGTCCTCCCCGAGCAGAAGGGCGCGCTCGGAGGCTGCGTCCGGATAGCCCAGGGACAGGCGCATGAGAAAACGATCGAGTTGCGATTCAGGCAGCGGGTGCGTGCCCCGCTGGTCGTGAGGATTCTGGGTCGCGATGACAAAGAATGGTGCAGGCAGCGCATGGGTCCGCCCGTCCAGGCTGACCTGTTGCTCCTCCATCGCTTCGAGCAAGGCGCTCTGCGTTCGTGGCGGAGCGCGGTTGATTTCATCGGCGAGTACGACCTGGGCGAAGACCGGTCCAGGGTGAAACACGAACGCACCCGCCGCGCGGTCGAAAATACTCACACCCAGAAGGTCACCCGGAAGCAGGTCGGCGGTGAATTGCACGCGGGAGAAGTTCAGACCGAATCCTTGTGCCAGTGCGTGCGCCAGGGTTGTCTTGCCAACGCCTGGAAGATCATCCAGCAAAAGGTGACCGCCCGCGACCATGCAGCATGCTGCCAGTTCGACCTGGCCGCGCTTGCCGACGAGAACGCGCCCGATGTGTTCGATCAGGGCTGGAAGGGAATGGGGCATTGCAAGGTCCGGGCCAGTTTCAGGGTGCACAATAACGCAGCTATTGTGCCTTTCCATCTGACATGGCGCGATGCAGCATGCTGAAGACCCCCTCAGGGGGCCGCTTGCCACGAAGACCGTCGAACGCGGCGGACAACGAGATCGATGAGGAGACTTCATGCGTACTGGGTTTTACGCCCATCCCGATTGCGCATTGCACGAGATGGGACGCGAGCATCCGGAGTGCCCCGCGCGGCTGGCCGCCATCGAGGATCGACTCATCAGTGCCGGGTTGGACTGGGTGCTGACGCGGCCCGACGTGCCGCTTGCCGACGAACAGGCTCTCGAACTCGCACATACGGCGCTATATCTGGCTGAGCTTCGGGAAAAAGGACATATTGACGAAGGTTATGCCTGGATTGATCCGGATACCTTGATGAATCCGCACACATGGCGGGCGGCGCGCCGCGCCGCCGGAGCGGCCATGGCGGCCACTGACGCGGTGCTGGAAGGGCGTTTGGACAACGCGTTTTGCGCCGTGCGCCCTCCCGGACATCACGCGCTGCGGGCGCAGGCTGGAGGGTTTTGCTTTGTCAACAACGTCGCGGTCGCAGCGCGCCATGCACTCGATCGTCGCGGTTTGTCCCGGGTCGCGATCGTGGATTTCGACGTGCATCATGGCAACGGGACCGAAGACATTTTCTCCGGTGACGACCGTGTCCTGATGGTCAGTATTTTCCAGCATCCCTTCTATCCGTTCAGTGGTGCTGAAAACCAGGCCTCGAACATGCTGAACGTCCCGGTTCCCGCCTACTCGGGCGGACCGCAAGTGCGCGAGATCGTGCAGCACCAGTGGCTGCCGCGCCTTCGGGCGTTCGCCCCCGAGATGCTGTTCATCTCGGCCGGCTTTGACGCGCACCGGGAAGATGACATGGGCCAGCTGGGTCTGGTCGAGGCGGATTTCGCCTGGATCACGCGCGTGGTTTGCGATGTCGCCAGCGAACTGTGCGGGGGGCGCATCGTTTCCTGCCTCGAGGGCGGCTACAGCCTCAGCGCGCTGGGCCGCAGCGTGGCCGCACATATCCGGGTCCTCGCCGGGCTCGACGATTGACAGGGAGATTCTGATGCATGATGCAGACTTGCGACCGAATGCCGCCAACCACGCGCCGCTGACCCCCGTGCTGTTTCTCGAGCGCGCGGCCGACGTCTACCCGGATCGCACGGCGATCGTGCACGCAGGCGTGCGGCGCGGCTGGGGTGAAACCCGTACCCGCTGCCACCGTCTCGCGTCGGCGCTGATGCGGCGCGGTCTGCGCGCCGGCGACGTCGTGTCTGTGATGTTGCCCAATGTGCCGGCGATGGTGGAGGCGCATTTTGCCGTGCCGTTGGCGGGACTCGTGCTCAATACCCTCAATACCCGGCTCGATCCGGAAGCGCTGGCCTACATGCTCGTCCATGCGCGGGCGCGCGCCGTCCTGGTCGATCCCGAATTTGCAGCCACCATGCGCCGGGCGGTGGTGCTGGCGCGGGACATGGGACTCGCGCCACCCTTGGTGGTCGATGTCCCGGATCCCGCGTTTGAGCACGGCGGGCCGATGATCGGGGAGACGGATTACGAAACCCTGCTGGCGCAGGGCGAAGCGGACGATGTACTCCCTGCGGTGGCCGATGAATGGGACGCCATTGCGCTCAATTACACCTCCGGCACAACCGGCCAGCCCAAGGGGGTCGTCTACTCCCACCGCGGCGCCTACGTCAACGCCGTGTCCAATGTGCTCGAGTGGGACATGCCGCGCCACCCGGTGTATCTGTGGACCTTGCCCATGTTTCACTGCAACGGCTGGTGCTTCCCATGGACCATCGCGGCTCGCGCAGGCGTCAATGTCTGCCTGCGGCGCATCGATCCGGCGCTGATCTTCGAGTGCATTCGCGAGCATGGCGTGACGCACTATTGCGGCGCGCCCATCGTGCACAACATGCTGGTCAATGCGGCGTCGAAGCACGACCCCCGCATCACCCACCACGTCAAGGCCATGGTGGCGGGGGCCGCGCCGCCTGCCGCGCTGATCGAGGGCCTCGAGTCGATGGGCTTCGAGCTCACCCACGTCTATGGCCTCACCGAAGTCTATGGACCGGCCACGGTGTGTGCGAAGCAGGCTGCCTGGGAGCAGCAGAGCCTGCCCGAGCGGGCACGGCTGAACGCGCGCCAGGGGGTGCGCTACCACTTGCAGGATGGAGCCACGGTGCGCGACGCCGAAACCATGCTGGAGGTTCCGCATGACGGCCATACCATTGGTGAGGTCATGTTTCGCGGCAACATCATGATGAAGGGCTACCTCGACAATCCGCAAGCCACGGCAGCGGCGTTCCGTGGCGGGTGGTTCCATACCGGTGACCTGGCGGTGGTCGATCCGGATGGATACATCAAGATCAAGGATCGCAGCAAGGACATCATCATCTCCGGGGGAGAGAATATTTCGAGTATCGAAATCGAGGATGTCCTGTACCGGCATCCTGCGGTCATGGTCGCTGCCGTCGTTGCCATGCCCGACGCGAAATGGGGTGAGACGCCTTGTGCCTTCATTGAGTGCAAACCCGGTGTCGAGGTGTCGGCGGAGGACATCGTCGTTTTTTGCAAGCAGTATCTGGCTGGCTTCAAAGTCCCGCGTCGGGTCATGTTCGGCGAACTTCCGAAAACCTCAACGGGCAAGATCCAGAAATATTCGTTGCGCGAACGCGTTCACGCGCGCGATGCCATCGACGTTTGACACTGGCGCCCCGCGCCACGGAGGCAGCACCATGCAAGAAACCCAGGATGCCGCGGACACGCCGCTGCGCACCTCCCGCGACGCGCGCGGCGTGGTGACCCTGACGTTGAACAGACCTCAGGCCTTCAACGCGCTCTCGGACGCATTGCTGGCGGCGTTGCAGCAGGCGATCGACGCGCTCAGCTGCGACGGCACGGCGCGCGTCGTGGTCATCCAGGGTGCCGGCCGCGCATTTTGCGCCGGGCACGACCTCAAGGAAATGCGTGACCAGCCCGATGAAGACCGCTGCCATGACCTGTTCGATCGCTGCAGCAAGGTCATGCTCGGGCTGGTGGCGCTGCCGCAGCCAGTGATCGCGCGCGTGCATGGACTGGCGACCGCGGCGGGCTGCCAGCTCGTCGCGCAGTGCGACCTCGCCGTTGCGGCCACCGACGCACGTTTCGCGGTGTCGGGCATCAATGTCGGGCTGTTCTGCGCGACCCCCAGTGTGCCGTTGGTGCGCAATGTGCCGCGCAAGATGGCGATGGAAATGCTGCTCACGGGCGAGTTCATCGACGCGCACACCGCGCGCCAATGGGGTCTGGTCAACCGTGTCGCGGCGCCTCAATTGCTGGACGACGAAGTCGCTTCCCTGGTTGACAGCATCCTGGCCAAGCCTGCATCGGCCATTGCGCTCGGCAAAGCGCAGTTCTACCGCCAGATTGCCATGGGACTCGCGGGCGCTTATCAACTTGCTGGTCAGGCGATGAGCAGAAATTTCATGCAGGATGATGCGCTCGAAGGCGTGCAGGCCTTTATCGACAAGCGTCCCCCAACGTGGCGGGCGTAGCATCGGAGCCTGGTTCCAACAGTCCTTCGAGCGCATGGATTCCCCTCTTTACAGCGCGATCGCGCACCACTCCTACGAATTTCTACGCTGGCAGATCGAACTGATCTTGCTGGCGCTCATCGGGGGCCTGACCGCCGGCGTCTTCGTTGAGCGCGGCGTGCATCACATCCGCGTCTGGCGGGCGGCGTTACGCGCGGCCATGTTCGACAGCGTGGCCACGCCGGCGTCGGCGTTGCTGCTGCTGCAGTTCATTCGTCACGGCAGTGCCCTGCTGCGGAGTGCGGCGCTGTTGAAGATTGCGCTGCCAGTGCTGGCAGTATGGTTGCTGGTGCGGGTGTCATTGCGGGTCTCGCAGCGTGCGTTCCCGGGCAATGCCGCGGTGCGCTATCTGGTGCGCGGTCTCGACGTGGTGGCGTGGATCGGCCTGCTGCTTTACCTCAGCGGCGCCATGCCCGAAATTGCCGAGTCTCTCGACGCGGTGTCCGTGCATATCGGCGCGCAGCGCCTCACCGGCTGGACGCTGCTGCAGGGGGTGACCTGGATTGCCGTGACGCTGGTGCTGGCATTGTGGCTCTCCTCGCTGCTGGAGGGGAGGTTGATGGCTTCGCCGCTGGACATCAACGTGCGGCTGGTGGCTTCGCGCCTCGTGCGGGCCGCCATTTTCACCGTCGCGCTGCTGGTGGCGCTGCAAATGGTGGGCATTGATCTCACCGTGCTGGGGGTGTTTGGCGGTGCACTCGGCGTTGGCCTCGGGCTGGGTCTGCAGCGTATCGCGGCCAACTACGTCTCGGGTTTCGTCATTTTGCTCGAGAGCAGCCTGCGCGTCGGGGATAACGTGCGCATCGATACGTTCCAGGGGAAGATCCTCGACATCAAGACCCGATACACGGTCGTGCGCAGCCCAGGCGGCACGGAATCGATCGTCCCGAACGAAACATTGATCTCGAGTCGCGTCGAGAATCTGTCCTACACGGATCCCAATGTCTGGCTCAGCACCACGGTGTCGATCGACTATCGTGCCGATCTCGATGTTGCACTGCCCATTCTCGCGCGCGCCGCCGTGGGTGTGCCTCGCGTGCTCGCGTCGCCGGCGCCATCGGCCGTGGTCAGCAACTTCGGATCGGACGGTATCGAAATCACTGTGGGATTCTGGATTTCCGACCCCGACAACGGTGCGCTCAACGTCCGCGGCGGCGTCAACCTGGCGCTGTGGCGTGCGCTGCGCGATGCCGGAATCGCGATTCCTTTCCCGCAACGGGTCCTGCACTGGGCCGAGGGCGCGGCCCCGCTGTCGCCTCCAGAGCGTCATATCGGGGCTTGATCGCGCACGACGCGTCCGTATACACTGTGGAAAAAGAACGATCGTTCGTTTTTATGCGGCAACGATGAAACAACGTGCATCTATCAAAACAGCAGTCAATGACGGGGAGTTTTGCATGAAGGTGTTGGTCGCGGTCAAGCGCGTGGTGGACTACAACGTCAAGATCCGTGTGAAATCGGATGGCAGCGGTGTTGACACATCGGGGGTCAAAATGAGCATGAACCCCTTTGACGAGATTGCGGTAGAGGAAGCGGTGCGCCTGAAGGAATCCGGGGCCGTCACCGAAGTGGTGGCAGTCAGCTGTGGCGTGGCCGCGTGCCAGGAAACGCTGCGCACCGCCATGGCGATCGGGGCCGACCGCGGTGTGCTGGTGCAGACCGATGCGGAGCTGCAGCCGCTCGCAGTCGCCAAGCTCCTCAAGGCGGTAGCCGAGCGCGAAGGTGCACGACTGGTGATTCTCGGCAAGCAGGCGATCGATGACGACTGCAACCAGACTGCCCAGATGCTTGCTGCCTTGCTGGGCTGGCCGCAAGCCACGTTCGCTTCGAAGGTGGAACTCGCCGATGGCGGCGCGCGGGTGACGCGGGAAGTCGACGGCGGGTTGGAGACGGTGGCGATCAAGCTCCCAGCGGTGGTGAGCACGGACTTGCGGCTGAACGAGCCCCGCTACGTGACGTTGCCGAACATCATGAAGGCAAAGAAAAAGTCACTCGACGTGGTGAGCCCTGCGGATTTCGGCGCGGATGTGGCGCCGCGTCTGAAGACGCTGAAGGTCGTCGAACCAGCCAAGCGCGGTGCGGGGGTGAAGGTGGCGGACGTGGCCGCGCTGGTGGCCGCACTGAAGAATGACGCGAAAGTAATCTGAGGATATCCCATGACTGCACTGGTAATTGCCGAACACGACAACACGAGCCTGAAGCCGTCGACGCTGAACACGGTGACGGCGGCGCTGGCATGCGACGCTGACGTCCACGTGCTGGTGGCCGGGCGCGATTGCGTGGCGGCAGCGCAGGCGGCGGCGCGCATCGCCGGCGTGGCGAGGGTTCTGCACGTCGACGCTGCCCATCTGGGCGATGGCCTGGCGGAGAATCTGGCGGCCCAGGTCGTTGCGCTCGCAGGTGGCTACGGGCATCTGCTGGCCCCGGCCACGGCCTTTGGCAAGAATGTGCTGCCGCGCGTGGCCGCGCTGCTCGATGTGATGCAGGTTTCCGACGTGACGCACGTGCGCGCGCCCGACACTTTCGATCGCCCGATCTACGCGGGCAATGCCATTGCCACGGTGCAAAGCGCCGACCCGGTGAAAGTTCTTACGGTGCGGACCACCGGGTTCGATGCCGCAGCCACGGACAGCGGAACCGTGGCGGTGGACGTCGTGGAGGCGGTACCGGACACCGGTCTGAGCGCACTGGTGGGGCGTGAGCAGACCAAGAGCGAGCGCCCTGAACTTACCGCGGCCAAGATCGTCGTTTCAGGTGGCCGTGGTCTGGGTTCGAAGGAGAACTTCGAAGCTGTCATGCCGCCGCTGGCGGACAAGCTCGGCGCGGCGCTGGGTGCCAGTCGGGCTGCGGTTGATGCCGGGTATGCACCCAACGATTGGCAGGTTGGCCAGACGGGCAAGATCGTGGCGCCCCAACTGTACGTCGCAGTGGGCATTTCGGGTGCCATCCAGCATCTTGCCGGGATGAAGGACAGCAAGGTGATCGTGGCCATCAACAAGGATGAGGAAGCTCCCATCTTTGGCGTGGCCGACTATGGTCTGGTTGCCGACCTGTTTTCCGCCGTTCCGGCGTTCGTTTCGTCGCTCTGACGCCGGATCGATCCGGAGCCCCGGCCGCGTGTGCCTGTTGGCGGGCCACGCGCGGCCGGCAGACCATCGGTCATGCCCTGCCGGCTGTGTCGCGGCAGCTGACGCTGCTGCTGGCGTCACCCCCTGAAGGAGAAATTCCCATGCCAGATTACATCGCCCCGGTTCAGGACATGATGTTCGACCTGCGCCACCTTGCCGGACTCGACGCCATTGCCGCCTTGCCCGGTTTCGAGGATGCGACGCTTGAAACCGCCCAGGCAGTGCTCGACGAATGCGCGCGCTTCAACCGTGAAGTCGTCGCGCCGCTGAATTGGATCGGCGACACCCAGCCGTCGACCTGGCGCGATGGCAACGTCACGACGTCACCTGGCTTTGCAGAGGCTTTCCGGCAATTCGCTGACGGAGGCTGGCAGGGCCTTCAGCACCCGACCACCTTTGGTGGTCAGGGCTTGCCGAAGGCGATCGCCGCGGCATGCATCGAAATGCTCAATAGCGCCAACCTCAGCTTCGCGTTGTGTCCCCTGCTCAGCGATGGCGCGATCGAGGCGCTGCTCACTGCCGGCACGCAAGACCAGCAGCGACGCTACATCCCGCCGTTGATTTCAGGTGCGTGTACCGGAACCATGAATCTCACCGAGCCACAGGCGGGCTCCGATCTCGCCCTCGTGCGCAGTCGCGCACTGCCCCAGGACGACGGTTTGTACCGCATCTTCGGCCAAAAGATTTTCATTACTTACGGTGAGCACGACATGGCACGGAACATCGTGCACCTCGTGCTGGCGCGCCTTCCGGATGCACCTGAGGGTGTCAAGGGCATATCCCTGTTCATCGTTCCCAAAGTGCTTGCCGACGGGAGGCGCAACGACGTCTGGTGCGCCTCGATCGAGCACAAACTTGGAATCAAGGCAAGCCCGACGGCGGTGTTGGTCTTCGGCGATGGCAAGGGAGATGTCGGCCCTGGCGCCATTGGTGAACGCGTCGGCGAGGCGAACCGCGGGCTCGAATACATGTTCATCATGATGAACGCCGCCCGCTACGCTGTGGGTATGCAAGGAGTGGCCGTGGCCGAGCGTGCCTACCAGCAGGCGGTCGATTACGCGCGCCAGCGCCTGCAGTCGCGCCCCGTGGATGGCAGCGCGGCGCAGGCCGTGGCGATCGGCCATCACCCGGACGTGCGTCGCATGCTGATGAGCATGCGTGCCTTGACCCAGGGGGCACGCGCGCTCGCATTGCTGGCGGCCGGGCTGCACGACCGTGCCCATGCCGGGACCGATGCCGCGCAGCGAATGCAAGACCAGGCCGCCTATGAATTCCTGGTTCCCATCGTCAAGGGCTTCTCCACCGAAATGAGCCTCGAGGTGACGAGCCTCGGGGTGCAGGTTCACGGTGGCATGGGATTCATCGAGGAAACGGGCGCGGCGCAGTACTACCGGGACGCGCGCATCCTGACCATCTACGAGGGTACGACCGCCATTCAGGCCAATGATTTCGTCGGCCGCAAGGCCCTGCGCGACGCGGGTGCGCTGGCGCTGGCTTTCGGCGAGCGTGTCGCTGGTACCCGGGACGCCCTCGTCGCCACGGGTGATTCCCAGGCGCTTGCCATTGCCGCGCGCCTGAGCGACGCCCTGGAAGCGTACCGGCAGGTCGTGCGATTCATCGTTGACAACGGGCGTGCGGATCCCAACGCCGCGTTTGCAGCCAGTGTTCCCTACCTGATGCTCAGCGGGTATCTGTTCGCGGGGTGGCAGCTCGCGGCGTCATGGCTTGCCGCTGGGAGTCTGGGCGCCGACGAGGCCGGCTTCGCGCAGGCCAAGCGCGTCACCGCGGCATTTTTCGCCGCCCATCTGCTGCCGCGCTGCGGCGCGTTTCGTGATGCCGTGCTGCACGGAGCGGGCGCCGTCATGGCGCTTGCGCTCGAAGCTTTCTGACATCAAGCCGCCGCAGCCCCTTCCGGAACCTCTGGAGATCATCATGTCCCTGCCTGACGTCCTCGGGCGGCTTCGCCTACCCGTGATCGGCGCGCCACTCTTCATCATCGCCAATCCGGCTTTGGTCATCGCGCAGTGCACCGCCGGAATCATCGGCAGCTTTCCAGCGCTGAACGCGCGTCCGGCAAGCCAGCTTGACGAATGGCTGGCTGAAATCACCGAGGCACTGGCGGCCTGGGATCATGCGCACCCCGAGACGCCGTCGGCGCCGTTTGCCGTGAACCAGATCGTGCATCGCAGCAATGATCGCCTCGAGCACGACATGGCGCTTTGCGCCAAGTACCACGTGCCTGTGGTCATCACCTCGTTGGGCGCACGTCCTGAGGTCAATCAGGCCGTGCACGCCTGGGGCGGGATCGTGCTGCACGATGTGATCAACCAGGTGTTCGCGCACAAGGCCATCGACAAGGGCGCGGATGGCCTCATCGCCGTCGCCGCGGGGGCGGGCGGGCACGCGGGTACGCAGTCGCCGTTCGCGCTGGTGCAGGAGATCCGAAGCTGGTTCGACGGTCCGGTCGCGTTGGCCGGGGCGATCGCCCGTGGCGAATCCATTCTGGCGGCGCAGGCCATGGGGGCCGATCTCGCCTACATCGGAAGCGCTTTCATCGCCACCGAAGAAGCGCGCGCGGCGCCGGCCTACAAGCAGATGCTGGTCGACAGCGCGGCTGCGGACATCGTCTACACCGATCTGTTCACGGGCGTACACGGCAACTATCTGCGTGGGTCGATCGTCGCCTCCGGCATGGATCCCGACCATCTTCCGCAGGGCGACCCCAGCACGATGGATTTTGCCGCCGTCGTCGCCGGCGCCAAGGCATGGAAAGACATCTGGGGGTGCGGACAGGGAATTGGGGCAATTGGCGCGGTGACACCCGCGGCTGACCGCATCCAGCAGTTGAAGCGTGAATATATTGCTGCACGCGAAAGAATTTGCGATATGAAGTAAATATCCCTTAAATCACGCAAAACATTATATGTTTTGCGTGATTTTGATTCGTCACACGCAAAACAAATCAAAATAACGGCACGTCCACCCCCAATACATGGGGCGCGTGCCGCAGCGTTCGCGCTTGCAGCACGCGGGGTTGATCAACCTTCCGAGGAGCTGCCGTGTTGAAAAACGCTTTCATCGCCTGCGCGTTGGCGTCAATATTCGCGTGTTCCGCCTGGAGCGCATCACCTGATGCTCCAGATGTTCCCCAACCCAGCGTCGAGCTTTACGGCGCGATCGACGTCGGCGTGACCCGATACACCGGGGTTCAGTCCTCTGACGATCCCACCGTCGCGGTCACCAACACCGGGTTGAGCAGCGGCATCGGCGGCGCGACCGCCTTCGGTCTGCGCGGGACCGAGCCGCTGGCCGGGGGGCTGAGCGCAATCTTCGCTGCGGAAACGGGTTTTTGTGGCGCGGGCACCAATCAATCGGGCATTGTGTCAGGCAGCGCGGGCGAGCCCTACTGCTCGTCCGACGGCTTCATGCAGCGTAAAGCCTGGGTGGGCTTGCGCGGCGGGTTCGGATCGATCAAGCTCGGCAAGCAACCCACCGCCATCGCTTTGCGCCAGGGCGATGTCGACGCTTTCGGAGATGGCTATACCGGTGCGATGAGCAATATCAGCCTCGTCGGCAACAATAAAACCGAGCTTGCGCTGGCGCGGCTGAATCAAGCTGTTTCCTTTGAAACCCCCAATCTTGGTGGGCTCAAGGTGCTGGCGCAATATTCGTTCAACAGCGGAACCGGACCCGCATCGGTTGCAACAGGTTCGCGTCCTGATGCGATCATCCTCGATTTGAACTACACGGCGGGACCGCTGTGGTTCGGAGTCGCCCACGCCCACTATGACGCGTACCCCGCCATGCAGGTTCCCGCACCGACCGGGAATCACCCTGGCGTCTATCGGCTCAACATGCTTTACGCGACCTACGATTTCGGCTCCTTGAAGCTTGATGCAATGTTGCAGCACAACACCGCGGATGGCTACAGCGGAGATCAGAATGTCTGGTCATTCGGCGCGTTGATCCCGTACGGTTCCGGAGCTTTCATGGCGTCGGTGGCCAGGCATACCAACGCCATGGCGCTCGAGCCCACGAGCATTGGCAAGTCCAGCGCCATGCAATACGCGGTTGGCTACCGACACGCGCTGTCCAAGCGTACCTCGATATACACGTCATTCGCGGC
>VFSW01001466.1_pt1 | contig 36022 bp, 30 predicted proteins | sample 5358111 | NCBI WGS metagenome assembly VFSW01 (sample SAMN11554181, study PRJNA540505) | mine drainage metagenome | isolation source: sediment from site ElyBrook_90M | place: USA: Ely Copper Mine, Vershire, VT | collected 2017 | reverse complement strand
TCCCGGAGCCGGGTGGGAGTGCACGCCGCGCGGCCCTGCGCGTGCGGCGCCAACGTTTGTAGCGGCTTGGGAAACGAACCGCCATTCGAATCGTTCTGACGGCGCGGACCCGTTTTCGAGCCATTGTTCACCAGCTTCGACGGACGGAGCGGTCCAACGTCTCGCGCGTTTGTAAGGTGCCTTCGGCGGAGGCTTTGCACTTACTTTCCGGTGCGGCGCACAGGGACCATCAGCTCGCGGCCGCACCAACGCTGCGTTGTTCGTAACGGCGGCCGGAAAGCGGTTGATCCGGCGCCGGGGCTGTGGCCGGAAAGATCGAGGAAAATGCAGATTCGGACAGCCTTCAGGAAAGCTGAGACCGCTGTGCTGAGCCTTCGACAGGTGAGGTTCGGTGAGCAGCGCCGGGCCCTGGGCACGCCCTCCGGCGCGACGCAAATGGAATCGGCCGGAGCGAGAGAGAGACCGGGACACAAATGGAAATTCGCCTCGAGACGCGCGCGCTGCTGCTGATCCTGGCTTCGGCGACGGCCTTGCTCGGCCAAGCCGGAGGGCGTGAGATCGTCCGCCGCGCCGTGGCGGCCGACGAGCGCAACTGGAAGTTGGCTCAAAACTATACCTTCTCGGAACGTGTGAATCTTCGCTACCTGGACGCCCAGGGCGGCGTGAAATTCCAGGAGGAAACGATCCACGATGTCATTCTCCTGGACGGCTCGCCCTACCGGCGGCTCGTGGCCCGCGAAGCCCGGCCATTGCCGCCCGCCGAAGAGTTGAAGGAGAAGGAGAAACTTGCCAGGAGCATCGCCGAGCGCCGGGAAGAAACCGTAGCCCAGCGGTCGCGGCGCTTGGCCGACTATGACCAGCGTCCGGAGTGGCAGCGCGAGGCCCGGCGCGAGTTGCTCAATGCATTCGACTTCCGGCTGGCCGCGGAAGAGGTGTGCGACGGCCACGGCGTGTACGTGATCGAAGCCACGCCCCGCCAAGGATACCAGCCCCGGTCCCGCACCGCGAAGATGCTTGCCCATATACGGGGGAAGCTTTGGGTCGACAGGGAGGACTACCACTTAGTGAGAGCCGAGGTGGAAGCTGTCGACACGATCACGGTGGGGCTGTTCCTGATCCGCGTGGCCAAGGGAGCGAGCGCGGCCTTCGACCAGACCTTTGTGAATAACGAAGTCTGGCTTCCGCGTCACGTGTGGGAATTCGCCTCCGCGCGTCTGGGCCTGCTGAAAGTCGTTCGCGTCGAGCAGGAAATCAGCTACAGCAAGTGCTGTGAGGTTGAGGCCGATTCGCCCATCGTCTCGCGAATGGCTGCGAAGTGAATCGGTGGGGAACCGAGACGCGGATTCAAGAGGCGGATCCGCACAACTAAGCGGTCAGTCTGAAAAGGTCCGCTGGATCCGGCTTAGTACGGACCGGGCCTTGAAGGCGATCGGGTTTCTCGTCGCGCCAGGACTAACGCCGCCCGCCGATAGATGCACTTCCTGCCGTCCATCCGGCAACCGTTGCCGTGCGAAGCGCGCCCTGAGCAGGCGCATCGGCCTTCCGGCGCACCAGTAAGCTTATTATACGACGCCGCATGGAGAAGAAGATAGCGAAGACAAAATATGTTAGCCGGTCTGAAGCGCCGTGAAATTGAACGGACATCCCCGCGACGGCCGGTCCCATGGATGTTAGACCGTCGCGCCATTCGAAATCGGCCCGTTCGTCGGAAAGCTTCCGCGATGGCAAGCAGCGCGCGCTGGACCCCGATTCCGCGCCAGTTGCTCGATTCCCGGCATCCCGCCGGTGAGTCTGTCGATGGGGCGCCGAACGGCCTGCGGGATTGGCGGGCCGGATCTCCGGAGCGGAGGCGCTTCATTCTCATTCACTCTTTCCGAACAGGTCTTGGTTCGATCGCCTGCCGTTACCGGCTTAGGGTCCTCCGGAAACACGGCGCTCGCTTGGGTGGGTGCGCGGCGAGTCGCTAGTAGAGTAGCCGGTCCGGAGACGTTCGGTCCTCCTCGTGCTCCATATAGATCGACCGATGTCGTGTCGAAGGAGAAATATGAATACGTTAAAAACGTGCTTGCCCGTGTTAGCGGTACTGGCCGCGGGCGCTCTGGCGGGGTGCTCAACGGCGTCCACCAAGGCAGCCGCGGTTTCGGACAGCATTCGCACATCGCTGGATCAGGCCGGGCTCAAGGATGTTTCGGAGACTCAAGATCGCGACAAGGGGGTCGTGACTCTGGGTGGACACGTGGCGTCTGACGCCGACAAGGCGCACGCCGACTCCATCGCAAGATCCCTTGCGCCCTCCGAAGTTGTGTCGAACCAGATCGCGGTGATTCCGCCCGGCGGCAACGCCAGCGACGTGAAAGACGTGGACTCGGACCTCGACAAGGGCATCAAGAGCAACCTGGATGCCGCCCTCATAACGGCCCGGCTTCACAAGAGCGTAAAGTACGCCGTCAAGAATCAGGTCGTCACGCTAACTGGCGAGGTCAGCTCACAATCGAACCGCGCGCAGGCCGATCAAATCGCGACAGCGGTTCTAAACGTACAGCAGGTGGTGAACGAGTTGCAGGTCACAGGGCAGAAGGCCACGTCATCGAATTAAGCGCGGTCCGGCAGGTTGGATCGAGCGGGCGCTTGGCGCTGGGAAAGATAGGACCGAACGGCTTCCGGCGCCTTCGAGAACGGACAGGCGCGAAGCGGGGACCGCGTGGCGCCAGCCCGAGCCGGCGGCTCCGGCTGGCAGTTCAGCGCTCTCTCCAGATCGAGAGCCGCGGCGCGAGGGAACATGCCTCCATGGAATCGCGCCGCGGCCATTCTTGTAAGAACTTACACTGGACACCCCAACCAGCGCGGGCGATAGCATTTCGGAAGAACGGGAATTGAGCATTTCGCGAGGAGAATATTATGCTTTGGATGATTATATCTGTATTGTTGATTCTGTGGCTTGTTGGATTCGGTCTTAGCATCGGCGGTAGTCTGATCCACTTACTGCTGGTCGTCGCCTTAGTGGTTTTCGTCATTAACGTGGTGACCTCCCGCAGAAGCGTTTCCTGACCCCCCACACCTACGCGTTATCGCCGGCATCCTCTTCCCTCGAGAGGCGTTTGCATAACGTAGCGTGTCGCCGCCCGGCCGGTGCGAAGCGCCGTGTCTCCCGGGCGCTTCGGAGACCGTCCAGTAACTCGCCGATCCTCGGAAGGGCGAAACGATCCGCCGCGGCCACGTCCCTTTATGGCGACAACCCCTTTAGAATGGCTGGAGGGCTTCGATGGATTAGTGTCTTCACCGCCAAAGAACGGAAGGAATTGGAGTAGCGAGGCCACTCGGGAGCCAAGCGCGCGCGGATACCCGAAGCCCGTGGTTTTTCGCACGGATCTGGCGCTTGAAGCGTTTCGCGAGCAGATTCGAATCTTAAGACTGGGGATCTGGTTGTTCCGAGTGAAGAGAACCGGCCGCACATTGGACGACGCTAAAGACGGTTTGGCGCGTCCCGTTGCGACGGGCCAAGGCGCCGCAACTCGCGGATTCACGACCCGCGCTCGATCTACGCGACCCGCCTAAACGCTGGTGGCGTGGCGGACGAGCGGGTCACGCAGATGCTGCGCCGGTGTGATGCGAAGGTCTTCAAGAAGCACTCCCCGATGAAGCGGGAGGCGCTGAAAAAGCTGATCCGGAAGGCCGACGAGAGCCGGCCGGGTTTTGTCACGGTTTTGCCACGGTCGCCGCATTCTTGGCTCGATCTGGGCAGCCGGGGCAGTTTCACAGATTCAAGAAGTGGTTTAAAATCAAGAGAAGCCCACGTTCGGGCGGTTAGCTCAGCCGGTTAGAGCGCCTGCCTTACAAGCAGGAGGTCCGCGGTTCGAGCCCGCGACCGCCCACCACAATCCTCGTTGATTTCAAGCGAGTTCGTCGGTTGCTGTTCCATCGCGTTCGCCATCCGACTCGCTCGGCCGTGTCGAAACCTTGTCAGTTTGGATGGGCGGGTCAGAACCTTTTCCCTCTTCCTCCGCGTCGCCCTGGCGCAGCATCGGCACGGCCCAGTCGTTCGCCGCGCCGAAGCGAGTTGCGCACGTCGATCTTCGATTGTAGATTCGCACGTGCCGAACACCTGCCCTCGGGGGGCGTGGCCCGCCATGCCGTCTGCAACGTCTTCTGGCAATCGTAGGGATTGTGCTCGCTCGCGCACAGGCGAGGACTGGAACCTGCGATCACGATCTGTCCTTCAAAAGCCCTGAGTGCGATTTCGGAGTGCGGAACCTCGGCCAGTCCTTCCTGCGTCTTCGCGTCGGGAATCCGCACGGTCCGCTTCTCCGGAGCAACTTGTTCCTTTCCCATCGGAGTAAGTTCTTTGCAGACCCGACGCACGGTTTCCGATGCGCAGGTATTCAGGCGCAGCTAAATGGGTTTTCCGCTGCGCGGACCAAGTCACATTGCGGAGAACTGCAATAGGCTGACGTCGAGCACGAGACTCCGCGCGAACCGGTTCGCACGCGGATTAGCATATGCCCGCCAGAACGGAAAGGGCCCGGGACGACCGCTGACGGGGGCGCCCAAAGCCGGCCCGGCCCAACCTGAGTGGCCGCCTTGCGAAGCCTTGCCGGCAGCACACCCGTGTTCCGATCCGAGGCCGGCCACGCCTGCCTCGACCCGGAGCGCCCGGTTTTCGCGGGCGAAATTTGGACGTACCATAAGGCATGGCGTTCAGGACGGCTTCGCGGGCGATCGTCCTCCTGATTCCCCTGTCCGTGTTTGCGCAGCAGCCAGTGGTATCTCCCGGCGGCGTGGTCAATGGAGCCAGCTTTTCGATCGGCCAACCCGACAAGCGCGTTGCCCCAGGCTCGTTGATCTCGATTTTCGGAACGAATCTCGCCGCATCCGTCGCGCTCGCGGACACGATTCCGATCTCCACCTCGCTTGGAGACGTGCAGTCGGTGACGCTGAACGGCATTGCGGCGCCAATCCTTTCGGTGAATTCTGGCCAGATCAATGTCCAGCTTCCGTGGGAAGAGTCGGCTCCGTCGGGCGGAACGGCTTCTGTAGCGGTGGTGGTCACGCGCGCGAGGGCCGGAGCTTCGGCGCCTATCCAGACTCCGATTGGAATGTTTTCGCCCGGCGTCTTTACGGTCCCACCCGGTGCCGGACAGGCGCTGGCGCTCATTTATCCCGACAACGCGATCGCCGCCCCGGCGAATTCCATTCCGGGCCGCCTCACGAGACCGGCAAAGCCTGCGGACATCTTGGAGATTTATGCAACCGGCCTGGGTCCGGTCGTCAACACGCCGGCCGACGGGAACATCCCGACGGGAGCGCCGGCCACGACGAATAAGCCCGTCGTGCTGGTAGGCGGCATCACCGCGGACGTGCAGTTTTCCGGACTCGCGCCCGGCTTCGTTGGGCTCTATCAGATCAACATCGTGACACCCAACGTTTCACCGGGAAATACCGTCCCACTGCAGATCCAGATGGGCGGCATCACGTCGACGAATCAGGCGACGATCGCCATCGCGGCTCCATAACGTGAGAGCGGAATTGACGAGCGCGGCCAGCACGTGGTTTCCCGCCGCCGTCAGTCCGTCTCCACGATGGCGGCCTCCACGGAAGATGGAGCGTGCCGCGGCCGCCGCGCTGTTTGCGCTCATGCTTCCGCTGCTTGCGGTTGCCGCGGTCTGCCTTCGCCTTCTGTCCGGACGCGCCCCGCTGGTGGCTCACCTGCGCGTCGGGATGGACGGCCAGCCGCTCTGGATTTGGAAGCTGCGAACGATGTGGAGTCCGGGACCACGCGAGCCATTCCGGCTCACCGAGAGGTTGACGTCTTCCACCACCGGCCCGCCGAAGTTACCCGAAGACCCCCGCGTGACCAGCCGCTTCGCCGTCTTCTGCCGCCGCTACTCGATCGATGAACTGCCGCAGCTATGGCAAGTGGCTCTGGGCGAGTTGGCGCTGGTCGGGCCGCGCCCCATCACGCGGATCGAGATGGACCGCTACTACGCCGGGGCGGCCGACGAATTACTCCGCATCAGACCAGGCGTTGCCGGGCTCGTGCAGATCATGGGACGGAGCCGACTCAGCTACGCACAGCGGCGCCGGCTGGATTTGTTCCTGGTTCGTAGAATGTCGCCTGGCCTCTACGCGCGGATACTCGTCGAACTGCTTCCGCGGGTGCTGCGCGGCGAAGGCGCGTGGTAGCGCGCAGGCTCAGCGTGCGGGCTTCCGTGACGCGATCACGGCGCGAATCTTGTCCAGCGTGACGCGGACCTCCGGGTCATGTCCGCCGTCCCGCTCGACCGCGGCGGCAGCCTGTCGCTCGGCCTCATCAAGGCGGCTCGTCATGGCGAGCACTTGCGCCAGCGTCCACCGCGGCTTGAACCACCGGGGCGCCGCCATGATGGCCTCGCGAAGACTGCGCTCGGTGTTGGCCACGTTGTCGCGGGCCGCGAACAGCATGGCGAGATTGTAGAAGGCATTCGGCCGCTGTTCCGGATCTTGGCACGCGCGGACGCCCGCAACGAAAGCTTCGCCGCCCGCTTCGGCCGCGCGAAGAGGATCGCGCTCGTGCGCGGAATACTCGAGCAGCCGGCGGGAGCAGTAGAGCTCCGCGCTCGCGCCGGAGAGTTGCACCCGCTGTGCCGCCGCGTAGTGACGGAGCGCCGAGGACGCGTCGCGCCGCGCGAGCGCGCGCTTGAAAGCCGCCAGTTCATAATCGCCAACGGCAAGGCGCGTGCCGTACCAGGCGAGGAACGCGGCCGCGGTCAAGGCCGCGAAGAACGCGGCCCATCTCCAGCGCGGCTCCTCGCCTGCGTCCCGCGATTCGGCGGGCGCGCTCGCCGCATCGGCCGCTAACGCGGCGAGAGCCAAGAAAAAAAAGAACGCCACCGGCAGCGTGAAGGAGGTGAACTGCACACTCACCAACATCGCCACGAAGGCCGCGCCGAGACGCGAAGCAGCCCCGCGGGCACGCCAGCTCCAGTAGCAGCCAAGCACACAGAGGGCCGCGAACGCGGCGAGCCCGAGCGCTCCCTGCGCGACCAGCACGTCTAGAAACGCATTGTGCGGCGATTCGTGCATGACATCGGGATACAGGCGCGTGAGTTCGAGCGATTGGTAACGCGGGAACTCGGCGCCAAACGTCTCGGGGCCGAAGCCGAGCGCCCAATGCGACGCGGTCATGCGAATCGCGTCGCGCCATAGCAGGGGCCGGCCGCCGCCCGCGGGTTCGTCGAACGCCCAGTGAACGCGTGCGCGCAGACGTGCCCCGGCTGGGGATACGTAAAGGATCGCGGTAAGCGCCACGCACGAAGCGAACGCCGCTACGTGAGCTCGAGTGGGGCGTCCGCGGACGCTCATGGCGAGCCCGGCCAGTAACCCGAGAAGCCCCGAGCGCGATCCGGTCAATAGCAAGGCGGCAACGGCTGTCAGCGCGGCCAGCAGCGCGGCGAATCTTTGAACCCTCGATGTCTCCATCGTGCGGAGCGCCCATGCGGCGAAGATCACGAACAATAGATAGCTGGCGGCGTAGTCGGCGTGACCGAGCGTGCCCGGCGGGCGAACGATTTCGAACGCGCCCTCGCCCGCCCGATACGCCGCGGAAGCGAGCAGCGGGTCCCAGCCGAGGTACTGAGCGATCACGTACGCGGCGATTAACGCGCCGGATGCCGTAACGGACTGGAGCAAGCCCCGCATCATGCCGGTGCGGGCGCGCAGCTCGGCCGCGGCCAACAGAGCGAAGGCGATCAGAGCGAGTTGCGTCAACACACCGAAACGCCGCCACGTCGAGCCAAAGCAGGACAGCGCCGCGTGCGTCGACAGAAGGGTGGACAATGCCACGGAGGCCGAATACGCCGTGAGCGCGAACGCCAAATGCCTGCCTGGCCCCCGCGCCATGAATGCGCCGAGTCCCGAGCCGATCCGCCAGCGCGCGAACGGCGTGGCTGCCAGCGCGGCGATGACGCACACGAGCAGCACAAGCAGCTTCGGCGTGACGTCGAAATAGAACAGCAGGCCGGGGAGAATGAGCGCCGGCAACAGCGCCGCCGCCGCGCAGAGAAGAACGGCCACATAAGTTAAACTAGCTCAAGACTGCCGGCAGGGCCATTCATGGAACAGCCGTTCGACGCCTTCGCGTACCTGGTGTACCTGCGCTCCCGATGGAGGTTCTTCACGGCGGCCTGCGGCGCCGCTGCGCTCTTCACTCTGGCCGTGAGCCTGGCGATGACGAAGCGCTACACCGCGACGGTGACTCTTCTGATCGAGCCGCCCGAGGCGGCCGGGCCGGCTCTTGCGAGCGCCGAGTATCTCGAATCGCTGAAAATCTACGAAGCCTTCGCATCGGGCGACGCGGAGTTCAGCCGTGCGGCGGAGCGCTTCCGTTTGCGCGAGGCCGAGCCCGGCGCATCGCTCGCAACGCTGAAGAAGCGGGTTCTTGAAGTCGAGAAACTACGCGACACGCGGCTCCTCGAAATCCGCGCGACGCTCGCCGATCCCAAGCAGGCGCTTGAGTTTGCGCAATACGTCGCCGCCGAAGCCGTGCAATTGGCCTCGCAGGTTGCGAATGAGCTGGCGAAGCGCTCGCTCGACGATGCGGAACACAACCTCGCGAAAGCGAACGCCGATTTCGATAGGGCGCGCGCGGCGATGAAGACCTTCACGGGCGAAGGGGCGATCGAAGGGCTCGAGGTGGAAACGGGCGTACTCGCGGACCTCGTCACGGCCGTGGAGCGGAAGAAGATCGAAGCGGTCGCGCAAGAGGCTGCGGCCGAAGCGGGCTCGGGAGAAAAACCTCGCCCGGATGCGCCGATGCGGGCTGCGCGGACGGTGCTTGACCAGCAGGAGACCGCGGTGAGAAGCGAGCTTGAGAGAAAGAAGGCGGAGCTGGGTCGTCTCATGTCCCAGCGCGGCGCGCTGCAAACCGCTCTCGATGCGGCGATCACGAATTACGAGAGCGCGGAGAAACGACTCGACGCGTCGCGCGACTCGGTGCGCGCACAGCAGGGGTGGTTGAGCATCCTCGACGCCGGCGCGGTTCCCGACCGGCCGAGCTCGCCGAAACCCGCGCGCAACGTGGTCGTGGCGCTCCTTCTCGCCGGGATGGCTTCGTTCGTCTATCTCAGCGCGGCCTACATGGCGGAACGTCCGCCGGCGGACCGCCCGCCACGGACCTAGCATCGATGGACCGCGCGCCGGAACGCTACGGCCTGGCAACGCTCCTGGCGATGGTTGTCTCGGCCATGGTGGTCTGGCCGCGAGGCTCGATCGGCGCGCTTACTCCGGCCATGGCCGTCGCGGCGGTGTTGCTGGCTCTGCCGCTCTGCTACTGGATGCTCGCCGGGCGCGCGAATTGGTTTGCCGCGTTCGTGTTTGCGGCCCTGCTCTTACCGCCGCTTCCGTTTTCGCTGGGCGGTCGAGAGCCCCATCTTTCGCTGCTTGCGGCAGCGATGGGCATGGCCGTGGGCGGCCTGCGCGCCCATGAATGGCAACGCCGATGGAACGCCGTGTCGCGCCGCCTCTTGATCTTCGCCGCGATTCTGGCCTCGAGTGTCGCATGGGCACTGCTCGACTCGGGTTGGGAGATCGCGGCGGCCTCCTTCGCACGCGTGTGTCTGTTCGGGATTGCGGCGTATGTCTACTTCTTCTTCTCGTCTGGACCGGCCGCGGAGAACCATAGCGCTTATCGTGCACTGCGCTGGGTCTTTGCGGCCGCCATGGCCTCGGCGGCCTTCGCATGCGCGGATTTCTACCTGCAGCTTCCGCCGCCGTCCGGATACGCGCGCCAGTTCATCTGGCTCGAATCGGGCGTCTACCGCCGTGCGCAAGGGGTCTTCTACGAGGCCAGCACGCTCGGGAATCTTTGCGCGTTCATGCTGCTGATGATTGCCACCGTATTCACCAGACCGCGCAAGCAACGGCCGCTCGGCGCGTGGACCCTGGCCGCCGGTGGACTCGTGATCGGCGGCGCGCTGATGCTGTCCTTCTCGCGTTCCTCGGTTGCCAACGTCGCGGCCGGGTTGTGCGCGCTCGCGTATCTACATCGCGGCCGTTTGCGGCTCGGGCGGCTGGCCGCGGCGGCGGGCCTGACCGGCGGCGCGGCGGTTCTTGCGGCGCTTGCGCTCGCTCCCGCCGTGTCGCAGCTCTACTGGACGCGGATGCTCAACTCGTTCCGCTACTTTCTCGAATCGCCGAACGGGATTCTCTCGGGCCGCGTCGAAACATGGAATTATCTGTTGCAATTCCTCCTCGCCCATCCGCAGTACGCTGTGCTCGGAGTGGGTTACAAGACGCTGCCGTACTCGACGTTCGTGGGGCGCGTGGTGATCGGCGATAACGCGTATCTTAGCCTGCTGGTCGAAACCGGCCTCGTAGGGCTCGGGGCGATGCTGGCGCTGAGCGCCGCGATCCTGCGGGAGTGCCGGCGGGCCGCTGCGTCAGCGGACCCGCAAGTGTCCTTCTTCGGCGTCTGGATGTTTTGCTTCTGGTGCGGAGAGATGGTGCAGATGCTCTCGGGGGATATCCTGACTTACTGGCGCGTGCTGCCGCTCTACTTCTGGGCGCTAGCCGCGGCGCGCGAGCGATGACCGTTCTGTTTCTCGATCAATACGGCCACGCCAGCGGTGCGCAGCGATGCCTCGTCGATCTGCTTCCCGAGATCGCGGCGAGAGGCTGGCGCGCGGTCGCGGCGGTTCCCGCGGAGGGGACGCTGCGGGAGAGTCTCGAAGCCGGCGGCGCCACGGTCGAGACGATCGCCTGCGGCCCGTACTCGTCGACACGGAAAACCGGCCGCGACTTTGTTCGATTCGCGTGGGAGACCCCGGCGCTGGCGTGGAAGTTGCGGGCGTTCGCCTCGGCGGCGGGCTGCGATCTGATCTACGTAAACGGGCCGCGTCTGCTGCCGGCCGCGGCGATGGTTGCGCGCGGGCTCGGCTGCGCGCTCGTGTTTCACTGCCACGTTCGCTTGATGCAGCCCGCCGCAATCCGTGCCGCGCGATGGGCGCTCCGTTGGTCTGGGGCTACGCTCATCGCGTGTTGCGCCTATGCCGCCGCGCCGCTGTGGGACGCGGCGGCGCCGGGAAAGCGGCACGTCGTGCCCAACGGAACCGCAACGCCACTCGCCGGGCCGGAACAGCGGACCTACGATCGCGCGCGGCGCATCGGAGTGGTGGGACGCATCGAGCCGGACAAGGGCCAGATGGAATTCCTCGAAGCGGCGCGGATTCTCGCGCCGCAGTTTCCGGATCTGCGGTTCGTCGTTACCGGCGCGCCGCTGTATTCCGGACCCGCGTATTTCGAGCGCGTCGTCGAGGCCGGCCGTGGACTTCCCGTGGATTTTCCCGGCTGGGAAGGCGACCCCGCGAGGATTTACTCTTCGCTCGACTTGCTTGCCGTTCCGTCGGCCGCTCATGACCCAAGCCCGAGGGTCATTCCCGAGGCGTTTGCGGCGGGCGTGCCGGTGGTGGCATTTCCTTCCGGCGGGATCGGGGAGATCGTGCATGACGGCGAGAACGGCTTTCTGACCGCGGGACGCGGGGCCGCGGCGCTTGCATCGCGGCTTCGCGACGTGGTCGGCATGGCAACCGACCAGAGGCGCGCGGTGGCCGTGCGCGCACGCCGCGACTGGGAGGAGCGTTACACGGTGGAACGCTATCGACAGCGCATCTGCGCCGTCATCGCTCAGGTGCGCTCGTGAACCAGCACGCCGAATAACAGTGCGCCCGCGGCGGCGAGAAGCGCGGCAGCCGAAAGCGTAGACGGATATCCGAAGTGCGTGATCGCGAATCCTCCGGCGAGAGCCGCGAGGGCGCCGGCGAGCGAGCTGACCAGGAAATTGAGAGCCGACGCGCCCCCGCGCGTGTGCTCGCGGACGCCGCTCATCAGCAAGCTCGAAATGCCCGGATCGCTCATGTATTGAAACGCCATGTAGACCGGATATAGCAGTGCGGCGGCTGCGGCCGTTGGGCCCGCGGCCAGGGCGGCGAGACCGAGCGCGGAGGCGAACTGCATGGACGCGATGCCACGCACTTGACCCAGACGGCGTAACACGGCCGGGGCGAGCAACACCGCGCACACCTGGAGACCTTGCGACACGGAGAACACCGCGCCGACTCCTTGCACGCTCATGTGGAGCGAGCGCGACAGGTAGGCGTTGAAAAACGGATTGAACAGATCGGTGGCGAGGCTATAAACGAATAGTGCGGTCAGGAAGCCGGCGACGAACGGGCCACGGGGAAAAATATTCGCTTCGCGCGCGGTCGGAGCGTTGGAAAAACGGAGGCCCAGCGCGGGAAGCGTGGCGAGCGAGATTACCGCGCAGGCGCACAGAAGAGCGGGCCGAAGCGATGGCGACGCGCCGGCGATAAAAGGAAGTGCGGCGAGCCGCCCAGCCGCGAGACCTCCAAGGATGCCGGCGCCGATGCCGAACGAGAAGATGAGGCTGAAGGCGAAGTTGCGTCCGCGCTCGCTGCTGAGAGCGGCAACCGCGGGAAACAGAGCGACGGCCCAGAGCGAGGACAACGCTCCGGCGAGAAAAGCCGAGGCAAGCAGCGCGCCCCGCGAGAGGAAGAGAACGCGAAGCACCGAAGTTCCCGCGTTGCCGAGAATCGCGATGAGCATCGCGTTGCGCAGGCCGAGACGCCGAGCCAGGATCGCCGCGGCGACCGTGCCCGCCATCGTCCCGGCGGTCATGGCGCTCGATATCATGCCCAGCGCGTCTTCCCTCAAGCCGAGCCCGATGAGATAGAGATTGTAGAGAACGTAAAAGATGAAGGCGCCAAAGTCGTAAAGAAGCGCCGTGAGCTGAAAGCGCGGATACACGCCGTCCAGCCCCTTGTTCGCCAGCCAGTCCTGGATGCCCGCATCGAGAGTTCGCGGAAGCAGAGCCGCGTGACGCGCCGCGCGCCCAAGAATCCATCTCCACCGCGCGGCGCGCGCTTGCAGGACCGTCGCCGCGGTCTCGTCACCGGATTCGTCGATCGGATGCAACAGCCGGAGCGGGAACATGCGCCGCCGGAACACGAGCAATCTGCCGATTCGCGTGTCGATCAGCGCGAGATGAAGCCAGAGTTCATTCTTATTGGGCGTGAAGAGATTCTCGACCGGATCGAGGGCGCGGCGGTCCAGCCAATTTCGAACGGGCTCCGGAAGCTCGCCGGTCTCATCCAGCACGCGCGGAGCGAGGCGGCCGCCGAACCACGCGGCGGACAATCTGAATACCACGCACTCGAGGCGGCGGAGAGCGGGAGGATGCAGATCCGCCCAAAGATTCCAGAAGGCCTCATCGGAGGCGTGCCTATCGAGAAACGATGCGATCTCCCAGGCGCGTTGCAGACGGGCGTCGCCGCGCAGCACGTGGAGCAGTTGATGCAGCGCGGCGAAGGCAAGCGCGTCGGCGGGCGCGAGCGCTTGAATCGCGCCGCCCTCGAAGGGAACCTCGATCCGGCGGTCCCAGAACTCCTCGACGCCCGGGGCGCGAATCCGTTCGAGCTTCTCATCCCACAGACGGTAGTGAAGATCGACCCCGATCGGAAGTTCGGGATCGTGGTAGTCGCCGCGCCACTGCCACGGACGCGCCGGAACCAGCGGAGGCAGGTGACGGTTTTCGGTTTCCGATTGGGGAATGTAGCCGAGCGCGAGTAACGCGGCATAGGCATCGAAGACGCGGTCGGCGCGGCACCACAGATCGATGTCGCCTTGCGCGCGAAGCAACGGATCCGGCGTGAACAATGGCGAATGCGTGAAGCCCTTGAGCACGACGAAGGGAATATCGCGGCTCGCCAGAGCCGCGGCGATCGCGCGAAACTCTCGCTTCAGACGCGCGAATTTTCGTTCGTTCTTGCTCGCATCTTCCTCGATGCGCCGGCGAACTTCGGGCGGCAGCGACGAGCGGTGCAGCGCGCCGAGAACGAGCGTCAACTGTGAGCGGTCGCAGAAGGCGACGAGCGCCGGCCAGTCGCCGGGCCGCAGACGCCGCAGGCCTTCGGCGGACGGGTTCGAAATGTTGAGGCCATCAAGCAGCGCCCGTGCGATGGGAGGAAGCGGCACTGGGAGTTAGAATTCCACCCGTGCGGCGAACTGCAGGCGGCGCGGATCGCCTGCCGAGAGGATCGCTCCAAAGAAAGGACCGAGGTCCGGATACGGGCCCGGAATGCCCCAGTTCGGATAGTTCAGGAGATTAAACGACTCGGCGCGGAGCTCGAGCGCGACGTGTTCGCTCAGCGCGAAACGCCGGTGCAGCGCCAGATCGACAACCGCGTTGCCCGGGCCAGGAATGATATCGCGGCCCGCGTTGCCATACGTGTACGGGGCCGGGGCGCTGAAGGCGTTGGTATTGAACCAGCGCTCCGGCGTGCGCTGGCTGGGCGGCAGGCTGATGCTCTGCCCCAGCACGATATTCGGACGATTCGGCGTGCCTGTGTTGGCGAAGTCCGTGGCGAGATAGAAAGGATTCAAGGGTGTGCCATCCTGCACGGTGATCGTACCGCTCATCTGCCATCCGTTCGACAGCGCGCGGAGATGCGTCGAAGCCGGGAGGGTGTAGACGAAGCCCGCGCTCAGCCGCCGCGGCACGTTGAAGAACGACAAGCCGCGCTCGAGACGCAGGTTCTGCTCGTTCTGGGCGCCGGCGCCGTCGAACTGGCCGGCTAAAATGCTGTCCGTGTCGTCAATCGATTTCGACCAGACGAAGCTCGCCAGAAACGAAAGGGACCGGCTCATGCGCTTCTCGGCTTTCACCTGGAGAGAATTGTACGAAGAGTTGCCGATGTGTTTTACCTGAAAGATCGTTCCGAGCGATGGGAAGGGCCGGCGCTGCTGCAAGTCGCCCGGGCCGGGAGTAAGGGGAATATTCAGCCGGTCGAAGCGTCCGAGGTGGGCGCCCTTACTGCCTACGTAGTCGACCTCGAAGAGCACCGCGCCAGGCAGTTCCTTTTGCAATCCGGCGTTCCATTGCTGAACGTACGGCGTGGGCGCGTTGTTGTCGAGCCCGAAGTAGGAGGGGAATCCGGTGCTGCTGGTTGCCGGAAATCCGTTGGCGGTGGTGAGTATAGGCAGGCCCGTGCCGGCGGTTTCATTGATCTCGGTACGGATTCCGTTGAGCACCAGATCGTAGGCTTCGGCGGCGATCTCCGGGCTGAAGTAAATGCCGTAGCCGGCCCGGAACACGGCGCTTCCGCCACGCGAGGCGGCGCCCGGCAGCTCGTAAGCCAGACCCACGCGCGGCGAAAAGTTCGTTAGTACCGGCGCCGCGGCCGTGGCGACCGGCACGAGCGCGGGAGGCTGCGGGAAAGTGGCGTAATTGACATTCAACATTTGATTACTCGCGTCCGAGAATGGCGAAGTGTACTCGTAGCGAAGGCCAAGGTTGAGTGTCAGCGCCGGTGTGACGCGCCAGTCGTCCTGTAAGTAACCGGCGAAACTGTTCTCGCGGAGGTAGGCCTGCGCGGAGCCCACCGTGCGTTGCGTGTTCTGCGGATAGCCGAGAAGGAAGTCGGCGAAGGCGTCGCCCGAGTTCGGGTTCGAGGCGAGAGCGCTGAAGACGCCGGTGTAAGTGTACTGGCCACGGACGTCCTGACTCTGGAGATAGTTGAAGTCGAAACGAATCCACTCGGCTCCGAACCGCAGCGAATGATGGCCGCGGATGAGCGCCACCGATTCGGAGGCGTCCCACGTGTTGTCGCGCTGGACCTGCGGGAGCGTTGGATCGTCAGTGACGGTCGAATAGTTGGTGACGAAAAAATAGGGCAGGCCGAACGTGAACGGGTTGTTGGGCGCCCCTTGAACGCCGAGCGCGGCCGCCACGTTCTGTTTAAAGGCGCTTTGCGGGACGTCGAAAACGCGCAGGCGGGTGAACGAGAGGCGCGCTTCGTTGAGCCAGCCCGTTCCCGAATACGTATGGCCGATCATGGCTTGCTGCGCGCGAACGTCCTCGGTCGTGGGCCGTAATGGGAACTGGCTGCCGATGCCGCCGTCCTCGTTGTTGATCGTGTAACGGCCGAATAGAACGCCGGCGTGGGAGAACTGATGGTCGATCCGGGCGGATACGCTGTTATTGTCGTTCGTGCTCGGAGTGTTGTCGATGTAGTTGCCCGTGCCGTTCTGCGGGATGTTCGGCAGCGGCTCGTACTGCGCGAGGTAGCGGCTGGCGATGGGATCGATGCGCGTGCCGGGGATCTGGCCTCCCGGGAACGGCGTTTTCAATCCGGTGGCGGCATTGTAACTGAGCGGATCGTAGATGGCCTCGCCGGCAAAGTTGCCGCCACGGACGGCGGCATTGGGAACCAGTTGCACCGACGGTAACGCGTTCTCGCCGAGAAGGCCCTCGTAGGCGACGAAGAAATATGTCGCTCGCGGTTTGATCGGGCCACCAAGCGAGCCGCCAAACTGGTTGCTCCGGAAGACCGGGCGGGGCAGAGAGGGAGTCGCGAAGTAGGGCTCCGCGTCGGTGGCTTCGTTCTGCAGATACTCGAACGCGCTGCCGTGGAATTTTTCCGTGCCCGCCTTCGTGGCGACATCCACCACGCCGCCGCCGGTCTCGGCGAAGGCGGGGGGCGACAGTGACGAGTCCACCTGGAACTCCTGCACCGAATCGAGCGGAGGAATCACGGCCACGGCGAAGGTATTGCGATCCGTATTGTAGGCCCCATCGAGCAGTTCCGAGTTCATGTAGGGGCGCGCGCCGTTGATCGGCGGATTGAGGGCGACCGAGCCGCGTGAACCCGCCTGGACGTCGTTATCGAGATCGTGAGTGAATCCGCCAAGCTGGCGCGGAATCGCTCCGGGGCCAAGCGTGATAAGCGAGGTGACCGTGCGCTGAGAAAGCGGCAGGCCGGCGACCATCGACGAGTCGAGCACGGAGCCGATGGAGCTGTCTTCCTTCTGCACCGGGCTGACCTGGCTCACGACATCGATCGATTCGGCCGCGGCGCCGGTCTTCAGGACAAGATCGAGGCGCGCCTGTTGATTGACCGCCACGTCGATGTCCGGCAGCCGCAATGGCGCGAACCCCCGCCGCGCGACGCTCACCGTATATCGTCCGGGCGCAAGCTCTCCCGCCACGTACACGCCCGACGAATTGGTGACTACCCGGTGCGTGAAGCCGGTGGACTGCTCGCGGATGACGACCTCAACCCCCGGCACGGCCGCGCCCGAAGGATCGAGCACCTCGCCGGACAACGACGCCGAATATACCTGTGCAGCGGCGCGGATCGTCAGCAGAACCAGCACCGGGGCGAACGCAAACTTCACGCTCCCTCTCGAACCAGCGCCTCGAGCCGGCTCACAGCGGGATCGAGGTCGCGGTAGCGCAGTTCGAACACCGGGACCTCAAGCAGGCGGTCCAGCGCCTGGACCTGCTCGCGAGTATGATCGAGTTCCGCGGGCCAGACCCCAGGATACAGCCGCCCGCGGACTTCTTCGCTCGGTTTGGGCGCCAGTTCGGCCGCCTTACCGTAGCGCGCATGGCGATCGAGAAATACGATGAAGTGCGCTTCGCACTCGGGCGCGGTGCGCAGCCCGGAAAAATCGGAAGTGCGAATTTCGATGGTTGGCTTGTGACGCGCGTGAAGCGTTGTCGCGCGGCCGGCGATTTCGGGGAACAGTTTGCCCGCGTTGTCGCGGAACCGGATGGAGTGGCACGCCCCGATCACCGCGCGTCCCGGCCGTCCGCGCACCAGCGACGCGCAGTCGTCGGTGACGTATGTCCAACCGCGGCGCGCGCAGGCGAAAGCGAGCGACGTTTTCCCCGCGCCGGAGTCGCCGCAGAGTAGCACGCCGCGGCCTTGCAATTCGACGCAAGCCGCGTGGACCGACACCAGATGCAGCGCTTCGAGCATGCTCGTCGCCATCCCTTCGAGGAAACAGTAGCGAAGGTATTCGATGTCGCTCGCAACGGCCATCGTAATCCACGCCGCACCGAAGCCTTGAGCCAGATCGCAGCAGCCAAAATTCGCCGCGCCGGCCGACAGCATCAGCAGCCGCCGTTGCGCGCGGTACGTGGGAGGCGGTGGCGCTGTCGAGCCGCCTTGCCCTGAGACTATGACCCGCAACAGCACTTCCGCCTCGTCGAAGCGGAGCTTAAGCCCCGCCCAATTTCGCTCCGCCGCGGCGACGACCGCCTCGCTGTTGGTCTGTATGCGCACTGGGAAGCCGAAGGGGAAGAACAACCGATCGAACGGCAGATCCTGGTGCGCAAGCAGCGGGTCCGAGGCCGGGATCGCGGTGGGTTCGGCGCCATGGGCCATGTCGCGTTCGCACGACGCGTCTCGAAGCCGCCCTGATTCGGTGCGAAGGCCCCGCGCGCCGCAACATCGCTCAGCGTATCATGCACAAGGATCATCGGTGGCGGGCGCGGTGCTAGCCTGGAACCGCTCGTATGCGATGCGCGATCGTCCATTACTGGTTGCTCAAGATGCGCGGGGGCGAGAAGGTCGTCGAAGCGCTGTGCCGTCTGCTGCCCGACGCCGATCTGTTCACCCTGTTCTACGACCCGGAGCGAGTGTCGCCGCTGATTCGCTCCCGCAAGGTCACCGCCTCTTTTCTTAACCCGCTTCGGCGCTACTATCGCTCCCTGCTGCCGTTGATGCCTTTTGCCATCGAGCATTTCGATTTGCGCGGATACGATCTTGTGATATCGAGCGAATCCGGTCCGGCCAAAGGCGTCATGACAGCCGCCGGCGCGCGGCACATTTGCTACTGCCACACGCCCATGCGCTATCTCTGGGAGCTGTATCCGGACTATCTCCACGACTGGACGCGGTCCCCGGCCAAGCGATCGTTGACGGCGCTCCTGGCGAGTCCTCTTCGTGTCTGGGACTACGCGACGGCGGCGCGCGTCGACGAGTTCGTCGCCAACAGCCGCAACGTGCAGCGACGCATTTGGAAGGCCTACCGTAGACATTCCGAGGTGGTCTATCCTCCGGTCGCTGTCGAACAGTTCTACTCCCGGCCGTCTGAAGACTACTCGCTCATTGTCTCCGAGCTGGTGGCTTACAAGCGCATTGAAGACGCCGTTCAAGTGTTCTCGCGTAGCGGGAGGAAACTGAAGATCGTGGGCGAAGGCCCCGAGTACGCGCGCCTGCGACGGCTCGCGCGCGCGAACGTCGAATTCTGCGGCCATGTGACGGACGACGAATTGCGAAGGCTCTACGCGGGCTGCCGCGTCTTACTCCAGCCAGGCGAGGAGGACTTCGGAATCTGCGCCATCGAAGCTTACGCAAGCGGCAAGCCGGTGATTGCGTTGGGCCGTGGGGGCGCCGTCGAGAGCGCTCCGCAGGAGACTCCTGGCGCGTTCCTGTACCCGAATGCGGGTGCGCGGGGATTGGAGGCCGCCTTGGCGGACTTCGAGGAGGCCGAACCGAGCCTCGATTCCGAGGCCCTGCGCCGACACGCGGATGGGTTTTCCGAGGCGCGCTTCGCAAGCCGCATGACCGCTCTGCTCGGCGCTGGTGAGAAAGCATTTCGATAGCCAGGTCTTCGTGCGTTACGTCCGCAATCATTTTTCTCGAACTCATCCGGCGGAAACAAGTGCTGGTAATCGCGAAAAGGGGAGTAACATTCGCCGGCCGCGGGGTTACTCGCCGGCCGGGAGGATCGTGTTTAAAGCACAGTCGGCCGAGGATGGCCCGGCGCAAATCTCGACCTGGTCGTTTTCGAGCACCCAGCGGCCGGCGGCTTCGTCCCAGTAGCGAAGAGCGTCGGAGGCGAGCGGCAGTTCGACGGTGTTCGTCTCTCCGGGCCGCAGCGCAACGCGGCGGAAGGCTTTCAGCTCCGCGGCGGGCCGCGGCGCCTTCGACCGCATGTGCTTCACGTAGACCTGCACGACCTCGTCTCCGGCGCGCGCGCCCGTGTCGGTGACATCGACCTTCACGGTCGCGACGCCGCCGGGGCGTAGTTGGCTGGCGCCGACGCGTAAGTTGGCGTAGCGGAATGTCGTGTAACTCAGCCCATAGCCGAAGGGGAACAGCGGCTCGCCTTTGAAGTACATGTAAGTATGTCCGTCGCGGATGTCGTAATCCGTGAGCGGAGGCAGTTGGCCGAGCGAGGCGGGCCAGGTAGCGACGAGACGCCCTCCGGGGTCGATGTCGCCGAAGAGCGCTTCGGCGACGGCCGTGCCTTCTTCTTCGCTGTTGTGGGCCATGTGCAGGATCGCCGGAATGTGCTCCTTTTCCCAGGCAATCGCGTAGGGGAAGCTCGAGACCAGGACCACGACGGTGCGGTGATTCGCGGCATATACGGCCCGTACCAGCCGTTCCTGATCCGCGTTCAGATCGATGGATTTCCGGTCGATCCCTTCCTTGCCTTCGGTCGGGTCGAAGCAGCGGCCCCAGCCTGCGTTGCAGGACGGGTGATTGCCCACAAACACGATGGCGGCATCGGACGTCCGCGCCGCCTCGGCCGCATCCGCTGGATCGGCGTCGTAGGCCACGTAGTGGATGTCGAGGCTGTGGCCCGCGGCCTTCCGAATGCCCTCGAGCGGAGTGATGCGGAACGGCGGTCTTCCGCTGTACCAGTCGAGATCCACCTCATCGGCGCGCGGGCCAAGCACGGCGATCGAATGGAGGGCATTCCGGTCGAGAGGCAGGACGCTGCCGGTGTTCTTCAGGAGGACGATGGATTTTTCCGTAACTTCGAGGGCGATCTTTTTGTGCTCTTCACTGAGCCAGGGCGGCGAAGAAGCGCCGGCGCGTCCGATGCTCGCGTAGGGGACCTCCGAGGGCGGATCAAGCAACCCGAGACGGATCATCACGCGGAAGACGCCGCGAAGATTCTCGTCGAGCTCCTTCGGAGTGAGGATTCCTTTGTCGAGCGCGCTCTGAACGGGCTCGCGATAGCGATCGAGAAATTGGTTGATGCCGGCATGGATGGCGGCCGCGGCGCCTTCGTCGAGGCTGGTGGAGTAATGATGGTCGTCGATCAGGGCGCGCAGCGCGCCGCCGTCGGTGCAGATGATGCCGTTAAAGCCCCAGTCCTTCAACACGATGTTACGCAGGATCGGCGAGACCATCATGGGAACTCCGTTCACGCTGTTATAAGCGGTCATGAACGCCTGCGAGCCACCCTTCTCGATGGCCATACGGAATGGCGCCGAATAGTATTCGTGGAACAGGCGCGGGTCGAAGTTAGAGGACGAACTGGTACGCGTGTCCTCGTTCTCGTTGGCGAGAAAGTGCTTCAGGAGCGCGGCGGTTTCCCAATACTTCGGATTGTCGCCTTGTAAGCCGCGAACGAAGGCGGTGGCCATCGTGCCGGTAAGAAACGGGTCTTCGCCGTAGGACTCCTCGGTGCGTCCCCAGCGGGGATCGCGCGCGAGGTCGGAATTCGGCGCGCGGACCACGATGCCGCTGAACGGCAGTCTGGGGCCGGGCGCGCGGAACGAGGGGTTCTGGAACGTGTATCTGGCTTCCTCGGCTTCGACATGCGCGGCCTGCCTGACGAGATCCGGATCCCAGGTCTCGCCCAGTCCCACGGCCTGCGGGAACTGAGTGGTGGGGATGAACGACAGGTTCCCGCCCCAGTGGGCCGGGCCGCCGAGGGCCAGCCCATGCAGACCTTCGACGTGGCCGCTGCCTTGGATACCGAGGCGAGGGACATCAGGTCTGGCGCCGAGGCAGGCGATCTTTTCGTCCAGCGTCATCAGGCTCAGGATGTTACTGACGCGCTCTTCGATGGGCAGCGAAGGGTTTTGGAAGGGATACTTGTAGGCCGCGGGCGTGGGCTGCGCCCAGGCGATGGAGGCGGCAATCGCGGTGACGGCGACGGCCAGTGAAGGAACGAACTTCGAAACCGGCATCGCAGAGAAGTATAGCCGAGATGTGTGGACGGCGGTGAACGCCGTCGCGCGGCGAAGGCTATCCTTGCGCGGACATCTCTTCGGGACGCACGTCCTTGATGTGGGTTGCGATCCACCACTTATAGCCGAAGGGGTCTTTCAGGCCGGCCATGCGGTCTCCGTAAGGTTGGTCGGCGGGTTCGCGAAGACCGATGGCGCCGGCGGCGAGAGCCTGGGCATACATGGCGTCGCAATCCGCGGTATAGATGAGCAGACTCACGGGCGAGCCGCCGAAGTGCTCGACGCTGTAGGCGTCCATTTGCGGCGCCTCGTCGGCCATCATGAGGACCGAGTCGCCGATTTGAATTTCGGCGTGGCCGATGGCGCCGTCCGGATGGGCCATGCGGAACTTCTCGGTGGCGCCGAACGCCTTCGTATAGAAAGCAATCGCTTCGGCGCAGTTTTTTAACATCAGATAGGGCTGAACGCTGTGATATCCGTCCGGAATCGGCTTCAGGTGTGGCATTGGCGTTTCCTCTCTCAGGATCGATTCTTGCGCATCGCCAGCTCCGATGGATTGTAGAAAATTGACCAGGCCGCCATCGTCAAGGCAGCGGGACGTGGTTGAGATGCGGCGTAACGGCGGCGGCGTAGGCGGTGGGCGTCAGGCCGGAGAAAGACTGGAAGTCGTGAATGAAGTGGGGCTGATCGTAGTAGCCACAGTCGAGCGCGACACGCGCCCAGTCGATATCCTTCCTTCGATGGACGGTCTGCAGCGCCTGCTGGAAGCGGCGCACGCGGAAAAACACCTTCGGTGCGAGGCCCGTTTGGCGGCGGAACAATTCGATGAACCGGCGCGGGCTTAGGCCAATCCGATCCGTCACGGCGGCGACTCGCGTGGACTGCGCCGGATGCGCGAACTGTTCGAGCGAGTAGGAGACGGCGGGGTGGAGTTCGAGGGGCCGGACCAGTTGCTCGAGCAGGCAGCGCTCGAGTTCGACGAGTAGCGCCTTGGGCGCGCGGGCCGCGAGGAGACGGTCACGGATGTCCGCGGCTTGTCTGGACCACAAATCCTCGAGGCCGGTCGTCGCCCCCTCGAACTCGGAGGCGGGCGGGCGGAAGAACGGGAACGCTCCGGCGGGCGCGAACTGTACGCCGGCGACGCGATCCTGCTGCTGGGTGTCGATCACGAACGAACGCGCGCGGGCGCCCGAGAGGATGGCTGGACCGTAAGTCGTGTAGCCGCCGGGATCGCGCGCGTCATAAATTCGAATCGGCTCGTCGCGCAGATTGAAGATGACCGACGTTTCCCCCGTCGGCAGCAGGCGCTCTTTCCTATGTGTCCGCGGAGCCCCTTCCGAGTACCAGAAGCAGCGCACAAAGGTCGAGAGCGGCGCGCTGGGAGTGTATAGAAGGGAGCGCATGAACAGGCTCCTCTTAGTGTAGTTGCGCCAGACCTCCGCGGGGGCGCGTGCCAGACGGACGCGGTGCGGGCGGTTATCCTAGGAAAGAAGCGAACGATGGGACTGTATGCGCAATGGATGGACCGCTGGGAGACGAAGCTGGCGTTGCGGGCGACGAACCGCGTCGTGCGGCCGTTCGAGTGGGGGCTCGACTGGCTCGAGGACTGCCCGCCGGCCGCGCGCGTGCTGAGCAACGGGCACGCGCCGCACGAATACCTGCGGGATTTGAACCGGGCGGCGATCGCCCACAGCGGGGAGTTTTTCGGCTACGCGCCGCCTCGGGATTTCCGGATGGAAGGAAACCTGCTGCGGTTTACGTCGCCGGTGCGCACGCCGCATGGCGTGAACGACGTCGTGACGGCGCAGTGGTTTCCGGCGCGGGAGAAGCCGGGCCGCGCGAAGCGGGCGGTCGTCGTGCTGCCGCACTGGAACGCGCCGGGGACGGGGCACAATGGACTCGCGCGGGGCCTGGCGGCGCTGGGGATTTCGGCGCTGCGGATCAGCCTGCCCTATCACGATTTCCGAATGCCGCCGGAGCTCGAGCGGGCCGATTTCGCGGTGTCGTCGAACGTCGGCCGGACGTTGAACGCGGCGCGGCAGGCGGTCGTGGATGTGCGGGCGAGTCTCGACTGGCTCCAGGCGCAGGGCTACGAACGGCTGGGCCTGGTAGGGACGAGTCTTGGCTCGTGCTATGCGTGTCTGGCGAGCGCGCACGACGAGAGGATCCGGGTGAACGTCTTCAATCACTGCTCGACATACTTCGCCGATGTCGTGTGGACGGGGCTTTCGACGCGGCACATCCGGCAGAGCCTGGAGGAAAACGTGTCGATCGAGGCGCTGCGCGAGGCGTGGAGTTCGATCAGTCCGGTAAGTTACTTGGACAAGTTCGCCGCGCAGGGGCAAAAGTCACTGTTCATTTACACGTTGTATGACACGACGTTCTTACCCGAGTTCTCACGGCGGATTGTGGGCGAGATGAAGCGGATCGGCGTGGATCATCGCGTGGTGACGCTGCCATGCGGGCATTACACGATGGGCGAAACGCCGTTTAAGTACGTTACCGGGTATCACATCTGTTCGTATCTGTTGCATAACTTATAAGTGGCGAAGAGACGCATGACGCTGAACCAGGATTCAGGGCGCAAGGACCGTGTCACGTGGGCGCTCGGGCAGGCGATTGAAGCGATTGCGGAGGACAGTCCCATCGCGCGGGCCGCGATGCGGCAGGCGCTCGAGCCGGAGAGCGAGGACGAGAGGCAAGCGCTGCGGGGCCAGATGTTGACCGAACTACGGGCGGCGGCGGCGCGGATGGACGTGGAACTGGCGCCCGAGCCGGGCGATTGGTTTGCCTCGCGCGATGCGCTGACGGGCCTGGCGCAGTCGGCGATGAACCTTTTGGCGGAGGAGCGGGCGCAGGAGCGGATCGAGGGCGCGCCGCTTTTCGAGCCCTATGGGAATCTGGATCCGCGGTGGATCGAGTGCATGGTGGATGCATGGAAGACGTCCTGGCGCGGCGACGCGGCGTTCGTCGAGCACAAGGCGCTTGGCGATTTCGTCACGGTCATCCCGGATCGATGCCGCATCGCGCTGGTGGCCGACTGGGGCGGGGCGAACGAGGCGGCGGGGAATGTGGGCGCGCGGATCCGCGCCGCGGCGCCCGGCATCACGATTCATCTTGGCGACATCTATTACGCGGGGCAGGACAACGAGGCGCGGGAGTTTCTTGCGCGCTGGCCGATGACGGCGGCGGACGGATCGATCGCGCCAGGGATGAGCTATGCGCTGAACGGGAATCACGAGATGTTTTCGGGCGCGCACGCGTATTTCGGCGAGGTTCTGCCTAAGTTCGGCCAAAAGGCGAGTTATTTCGGACTTAGAAATACTTTTTGGCAGATACTGGCCTTCGATTCGGCCTATGTCGAGCACCGCCTGCTCGATCCCGGGGAAGCAGCGCAGGTAGAGCCACGGGTGGCGAGCCAGTGGGTGTGGCTGGCCGATAAGCTTCGCAACACCGCGGAGCGGGCCACGATTCTGCTCTCGCACCACCAGCCGTTGTCGGCGTTCGAGGACGAGAACGATGCCGGAAAGAGGTTGCGGACCGATGCGGCGACGCTATTCGGGGCCGCCGGTGTGGCGGGCGTTGCCGGATGGTTTTTCGGGCACGAGCATCGATGCACAATTTACGCGGACGCGGCGGCGAACTATCGGGCGCGGCTGATCGGCCATGGCTGCATCCCGCACTCGCCGCCGAAGGAAGGCACGAAGCCGGATGCGGGCTGCGCGGCGATCGAGGCGATCAACACCGCAACGACCGCGCAGGGAGTCGCGAAGTCGGGGTTCGCGCTGCTTGCCTTCGACGGACCCGAACTCGCGATCGAGTACTGGAACGAGGACGGGACGCTGTTTTACCGCGAGGCCTGGACCGCTCTAGGTGCGGGTAAGAGCACGGAGTAGAATAAAGGAGATGTCCGCACTGGCGGAACTGGAGCGGGCTCTCGGCTCCATTCTCCGCGGTAAGGCCGAGGCCATCCGGCTCGCGCTGGTCGCTTTGCTTGCGCGGGGGCATCTTCTTATCGAGGACGTGCCCGGGGTCGGAAAGACGACGCTGGCGCACGCGCTGGCGCGCTCGGTCGACTGCGGATTTCACCGGCTGCAGTTCACCTCCGACATGCTGCCGAGCGATGTACTGGGTGTAACGATTTACAACGCGCGGACCGAGGCGTTCGAGTTCAAGCAGGGCCCCGTATTCACGAATTTTCTTCTGGCGGACGAGATCAATCGCGCGACGCCGAAGACACAGTCGGCGCTGCTCGAGGCGATGAACGAGGTGCAGGTGACGGTGGAGGGCCGCTCGTACGCGCTGCCACGGCCTTTTATGGTGATCGCGACGCAGAACCCGAGCGAGCATCATGGGACGTATCCGCTGCCCGAGTCGCAGCTCGACCGATTTCTGCTGCGGCTGCGGATCGGCTATCCGGGCCGCGACGCCGAGCGGCTGATCGTGCGCAACGGCGACGCGTCGCATTTCGAGCCGGTGGGGCCGGTGCTTGCGGGCGCGGCGCTCATCGCGCTGCAGGACCGGGTCCACGAGGTGCGCTTTGACGAGGCGCTGGTCGAGTACATGCTGGCGATCGTCGAGATGACCCGCGGCCACGAGGCGTTGTCGCTTGGGGTAAGCCCGCGCGGGGCGCAGGCGCTGTATCGCGCGTCGCAGGCGTTGGCGGTTCTTGAAGGGCGCGACTACGTGATTCCCGACGACATCAAGCGGTTGGTGGCGCCGGTGTGCGCTCACCGGGTGCTGGTGAACTCGCGGGCGGCGCTGGGGCCGGCGGGCGCGGAGCAGGGCGAGCGGATACTGGCGACCATCCTGACGCGCGTCGACGTGCCGCTATAATCGAAGTTCCCCCTCATGAGAACCGCCATCGTCGGTCTGCCAATGACCGGCAAAACGAGTTTGTTTACGATTCTGACCGGAGTGCATGAAGCTGCGCGCGTGGGCAGCATGGAAGCGCGCGCGGGCGTGGCGCGCGTGCCGGACGAGCGGGTGGACGAACTGGCGCGCCTGTTCGAGCCGCCGAAGATCACGCACGCGACCGTCGAGTACCTGGATTTTCCTTCGATTTCGAAGGAAGCGCTGCGCGAGGCGAGTTACCTGGCGAGCCTGCGCGTGGTGGACGCGCTGGCGCACGTGCTGCGGGTCTTCGAAAGCGACACGGTGCCGCACGAGAAGGGCTCGGTCGATCCGGTGCGCGACGCCTCGGACGTGGACATGGAGCTGGTGCTGAGCGACCTGATGGTGGTCGAGAAGCGGCTGGAGCGGCTCGAGAAGGACCGGAAGAAGATCAAGAGCCCGGAACTCGATCGCGAGTTCGAGCTGCTCGAACGGTGCCGTAAATCGCTTGAAGAGGGCATCCCGCTGCGCTCGCTCGAATTAACGGCCGAAGACGAGAAGCGCATTCGAGGGTTTCAATTTTTGTCGCGGAAGCCGATGCTGTACGTGCTGAACCTGGGCGAGGCGGATGCGCCGCGGCTGGCGGAGGTCGAGGAAGAGTACCGGACGAAGAAGCTCGCCGGGCGCGCGAACACCGCGGTGACGGCGGTGTGCGGCAAGATCGAAGCGGAGCTGGCGGAGCTCGCGCCCGGGGAAGCCCGCGAGTATCTGGCGAGTTATGGGCTGAAGGAGCCGGGGTTACAGCGGCTGATCACGGCGACTTACTCGCTGCTCGGGCTAATGTCGTTTCTTACGGCGGGCGAGACCGAGGTGCGGGCGTGGACGATTCCGATGCAAAGCACCGCGGTGAAGGCGGCCGGGGCGATTCACAGCGATTTCGAGAAGAAGTTCATCCGCGCCGAAGTCGTAAACTGGCAGGCGTTGATCGAGCACAATGGATATCCGGGCGTGCGTGACAAGGGGCTGCTGCGGCTCGAAGGCAAGGAGTATATCGTGAAGGACGGCGATGTCCTGGTGATCCGGCATAGTTAGTCGCATGGGCTGGCGCATCGATGCGGCGGCGCGGGTGAGAGTGTGTCAATGGCGGTTTCCGATCTTGACTGCTCGTTCGCGGTTGGCAAAATTGGGAATCGGTTGCGGTTTACCGGGTTTACCGATACAGCGCGGCTTATTCCGGCACAGCCCGACGTCAGTTTAATTCGTCCCGCCTTGCGGAGCCATTCTGCACCGGCCACGACACGCGGAATCCTGGCTGGAATGTATGAGTCACGAAATCGCGCCGGGCAGTAAGACATCCCGATCCAGGCTCCGGACGATATAGGCCGCTGCACCAATAGCGCAATCGTCGGGACAGGAGGCGAATGCGTGTGCCTAAACCGAATGGTGGCGCCGATCTAATCGCCGGCCGGCGGCCAGTTCCGTGATGCGATGGCGCAATGCCTGGCGGCGGCACGGCGCCGAAGCTTTGAAGGTGGGCGCCTCACCCGGCTGGCCGCCCAGGCTGACGGCAACCCAGCGGCGTCGTTTACCGCGGGTGCTGTTGAAAGGGCACCCTGGCGCAAGGGTACAGCACCAACGCGTGGACCACCGCGCGCATCGCCGAACTGATCACGCGCGAGTTTGGAGTCAGCTACCACCGCGATCACGTCGGACGCGTGATGCACGGCCTGAACTGGAGTCGCAAAATGCCGGAGAAGCGTGCCGTCGGACGGGATGAGGAGGCGATCGAGCGCTGGAAGCGGAAAGACTGGCCACGAGTAAAAGGAACGCTGCTCGCTTGGGCGCCGATATCGTATTCGCGGACGAATCCGGGTTCCTGTTGATTCCGAACGCCGTCAAGACCTGGGCGTCGCGCGGCCAGACGCCCGTGCATCGGCATTCTTGCCGGCGGAATAAGATCTCCGTCATCTCGGGAGTCCCGGTCAGCCCGAAGCGTCAGCACCTGGGCCTTTCTACCAGCTTTACTTCAACAACATTGGGCAGGAGGAGGTATGCGTGTTCCTCCGCGACCTGCTCCGGCGCCTGCGTGGTCCGGTGAACGCCATCCTCGACAATTCGCGAACGCGCTACGGAGCGCTGGCAGACTAGGGGGAATGGATTGAAACCGCAGTGGAACACGCGGGGAGGCAGTGTTCACCGAACGCGCCTTTTGTTTCTTTCACTGTTTTCGGCCGTAGGGAAAGAGGCCAGTTCCGTGGTAGCCCCGCTGGGCCTTACTGGCGAGTCTAGTCGTCGAGGCTGCGGAGACCGCTCTCTCATCGGCGAACAAGTCCTTCCTGACGGCGCCAGGCGTACCGATCCGGCCCCATTCGCTGGGGATCGATGTGTTAGTTCAGGCCATGGATGTCTGGATTCGCGCCTCTTTCGTCTTGGGCATCGGCGGACAGTCAGCGACGAGGGGCGGAGAATCGGCGATGATAGGGGCGTACGTTTCAGGAGGTTTCCATGAAGGTGTGGAGAGGAATATGTCTCGCCGGTGCGTGCCTCGCGCTGGCCACTTCCGGGATTGGCGCGGCGTTGCCTTGCGTCAAGCCGGGCATCGAACGCTGGCCGGTGAAGATCAGCTTACCCGCGGACGCCCAAACCAAAACGATGACATTGGCGGATGCGCTCAATCTTCCAAGGCTGACCAACGTCGCCAAGAACGATCGGCGGTACCAGAGCAGCCGCATCACGGACCAGCCCGTGAAAGAGGACACGCTGGTGACGATATCCGGATGGCTGTACCTGGTTGCGTTTGAGGCGGACGACTGCGACTTTCACATACAGATCAGCCCGCAGGCGCGCACGTCGGCCAATCCTCCCACGAAGGATGACAACTGCATCATCGTCGAAGTTCCCTCGGGAGAGTATGCCACGGGCATTGCGGATCAAGTGGAAGGAGTGCGGCAGTGGGTGATCGATAACCTGTTGGGCAAGACTCCGCCGAAGATAGGCAGCGTACACGTCATGCAACATCCGGTTTACGTGACGGTGACGGGGGCGTTGTTCTACGACGATTCGCATGAGTACATGGCGGACGGACGGACGGGGCGGGGGAAGAAGGGCATGGAGTCGAAGACGCTGTGGGAGCTGCACCCGGTGACGTCGCTTCGGTTCGCGCCAAAGCCGGCGGGGGCGGGTTCGAGCAGCGCGAGCGTCGCATCGTTATGAGCGCGGAGTAAGAGATGGCGAGCGGATTGGCGGCGACGTGGCGGTGCGGCCGGATAGTGAATGCTCAAGCCGCGGCCGGGCTCATGGCGGTGCTTGCCGGGCTGGCCGGTTGCCGTAGCCCGGAGGTCATTGGCGGGGAGACGCCGGCGATCAAATTGACAAGTTCGAGCTTTCGGGGCGACATTCCGAGCCGGTTCACGTGCGACGGCGCGGATGTTTCTCCCGAACTTGCATGGGCCGGGGCGCCGCCGGCGACGAAGTGTTTTGCGCTAATCGTCGTCGACCCGGACGCCCCGGTTGGGACGTTTGTTCATTGGGTGCTGTACAACCTGCCTGCCGGGGCGCGGGAGATTCGGGAGGGTTTGCCGAAGGACGAGCGGCTGCCGGACGGTGCGCGGCAGGGCAAGAATGATTTCGACAACCTTGGTTATGGCGGGCCGTGTCCTCCGGGGAAATCGGCGCATCGCTACGTATTCACGTTATATGCGCTGGACGCGGAATTGAACCTTCCGGCCGGCGCGTCGAGGAAGCAGGTGGAGAGCGCGTTGCAGGGACACGTGCTTGCTCGCGGTACACTGGCCGGCCGGTACGGGCGGTAGGAATCGGTTCACCGGCCGGTCAGGAAGCGAAGACCTCGCGGATTTCGATCGTGCCGCCGTATTCGACATGGGGATGGTCCATGGCAACGCGGACGGCTTCGTCGTAATTGGGGGCCTCGATCATATAGAAGCCGCCGAGGTGTTCCTTGGTCTCGGCGTAGGGGCCGTCGGTCGCCCGCGGATGGCCGTTGTGAGGGCGGATGACGCGGCCGGGGCCGGGTGCGAGGCGCTTACTGAGGGTCGATTTCTTCGTCCAGGCCATGTATTTTTCCATGGCCTGCTGCTGCGCCTCGGGGCTGAGATCGGACCATCCGGACGGGTCTTGGTGAAGCAAGAGCATGTATTGGGGCATCGGTTTCTCCTGGTTGTCGGTGGATGTCTGGAGCATCCACACTATAACGACGCGCGGGCGGCGAGGAATCGACAGGGGCTGCGTGAGTTTTCTTGCGGGCGGTGTGGTCCTTCGGAGGCGGAGATTGCGCTTACTCAGTCGAGGGGGCAACGGCTCACGAGGCCGGAGCTCATCGGAATAGTGGGAGCGCGAATATGACTGCATCGAACGCCACCAATGCACAGCTTGCGGTGAAATACGTGAAGCGAACGCTGACGATCGGAGCGAACAACCGGTGGGGCGACGTCTGGCGCAGTGGCGGGGCGTCGCTGACCTGCGTGGCGGGCGAGAAAGTCGCGGAAATCGTCCTGTCGCGTGTCCTCGGCGAGATGGACGCGCTGAAGAAGATCCGCACCATCGCCACGATGGCGGAGAGGCGGAAATGCGGCAACTGCGGCGAGCAGGCTTGCGTGGCGTTCGTGTACTCGTACGACCGGGGAGTGCGGCCGATCGAGCTGATGCAGTTCGCCAACGGAGATCACGGCTATGTGGTGATCGGACGCACCGAGGATGCGCTCGCGGCGAACGCGCAGACGGCGAACGGTTACGTGGCGGATGCGTGGCTCGGCAAGTGGTACCCATTCGCGATGCTGGATGAGGTCTGGCCGGGGAAACATCCGGCGCTGATTTACCGGGCGGCGTAAGGCCGGGCCTTTGCGGGCCTGCCGTCGTTACACTTCTGAGATCGGATCGGGCGCCGCATTTGACCAAAGCGTAGCGCCCGCGATTACTAACTGCCGGAGAGAGCCACCGTGGGGTTAGAATGGTGTATTCAGCACGGGCAGGAAAAGGATATTCGTGCCGGCGATACCCGCGCATCCCGGCGAGGCCGGCCCCGTCGAGCAACCCCACCAGTTGAGTCTGGCGTCAACCGAACTGTAGGGGAGACTACCGGCAAGATTATCCACGCCGGTCACGACGTCGATGAAATCGTTCAGGTGCGCCCCGACTAACGCGTTCGTCTTCGCTACAACGCCATCTGTCTCCTGCCGGATTACGTTGCCGGCAATCACGGTGCCGGTGATCACCGCCAGGGGGGAACCGCTTCCGTTGTCGCCGCCGGACACATTAATGCCCATCGGTCCCGGAGTCGCCGTATCGGCCGTGTCCGCGCCATTGCCAGAGATTCTGTTGCCGGCGATCATATTGTCGGAGAGCACCGCGGCCGGCGCATGGGCGTGTAATGCCACACCGGGCAGCCCGTTGTCGATCAGATCGTTATTCACGACGACGTTTCCATAATTCTTCGTAAAAGGGGCGGGAGAAAAGAGGCCCACACCGGCGCCCGCGCCCGGCACTTGGAATCCATTATGTTTTGACACGTTGCCGGTGATCGTATTGTGATAGACTCCGGCGGCTGTAGGAGGACCCGGAGGTGCGGCCGGGACATAAAGCGGATGGGAGGTAAGCGTGATTCCGCAGTCGAACGGATTGTCCTGGACGGTGTTCCCCAGAATCAGGTTGTCATGCGTGGCGCCGGTGTCGTCGCTTAGCAGAATTCCACCCGCATTATTCTCGACGAGGTTATTCGAGATGATCGAATGGTCAACGCCACTGAGATGAATTCCTTCGCCGCAGTCAAAGCCTTCCGCTGTTTCAAAGGGGCAACGCTCTTTCTCACCGGTCGCCGCCGGGCACGGCTCGACGATGTCGCCAAGGAAATAGCCTCCGCTGGCGGCACCGTCGAGACGGCGGAGGTCGATGCTCTTGATGAACAATCCGTGGACAAGCACCTGCAGTCCGTGATCGATAAGATGGGCCGTGTCGATATCTCGTTCAACGGGGTCGGCATTCCAAACACTACGCTGCAGGGTGTGCCATTTGTGGATCTGGAACTCGACCAGTTTTCGCTGCCGATTTCAACCTACACCAAGGCTTACTTCCTGACCGCCCGACTAGCAGCACGCCGAATGATGGCGCAAAAGGCGGGGGTGATCATGACCGTGACCCCGCTTCCCGCGCGCGCCGGAGTTCCATTGCTGGGCGGCTTCGCCCCGGCCATGAGCGCCGTTGAAGGGCTCACTCGGGGGCTTTCCGCGGAACTTGCTCCGCACGGCATCCGGGTTGTGGGTCTGCGAGCGGACGGCATGCCTGATTCGGGCACCATCCAAGAGGTGTTTGGCATTCACGCCAAGGCTTACGGGATGACTTGGCAGCGGTTTCACGATGTCGTCGCAGCCAAGAATCATCGGCGAGGGCTCCCATCACTCGCCGAAATGGCCAATGTGGCGGCCTTTACGGCTTCCGCCGCGGCGAGCGCCATGACCGGAACCACGGTCAACCTGAGCATGGGGGCGCTCGACGACTAGATGCAGCACGTTACACGAGAGCCGGAACGAAATGATTTTGCAAGGCACCGATGAGTTTCCGCCCCCTCGGCGGTTATACAAAGTGAGAGCACACAACATTAAAAGGAGAACAAGCCATGAAGAACCGCAGTTTCACTACAACCATTTCGGTAGATCAAACGCCGGACGAAGCCTTCGCCGCCATCAACAACGTTCGGGGTTGGTGGTCTGGAGAGATCGAGGGCCCCACCGACAAGCTGGGCGCGGAGTTCACGTATCGATACAAGGATGCGCACCGCTCCACGCAGAAGGTCACGGAACTTGTTCCCGGCAAGAAAGTCGCCTGGCATGTTACCGACAGCCATCTGAACTTTCTGAAAGACAAGAAGACCGAATGGACCGGCACGGACATCGTTTTTGACATCGCCGCGAAGGATGGCAAAACGGAAATTCGCTTTACCCATTCAGGTCTCGAACCGGAGATCGAATGCTACGGTGCCTGCTCAAACGGTTGGAGCATGCTCATCCAAGGCAATTTGCGTAAGCAGATCAGCACGGGACACCGTCAGCCAGACGTATTCGCATAGAAAGGAAACAGCCATGCACAACCCGGACCCAAATTTCACGACGACGATTTCGGTGGACCAATCTCCCGAAAAGGCCTTCGCCGCCATCAATAACCCCCGTGGCTGGTGGTCGGAGAACATCGAAGGCAGCACAACAAAGCTCGGCGATGAGTGGACGTATCGTTACAAGGACGTCCACCGTTGCACGATAAGAGTGGCCGAAATGGTGCCCAACAAGAAAGTCGTTTGGCTTGTCGTAGAGAACTACTTCAATTTCACGGAGGACAAGACCGAGTGGACCAACACGAAAATCGTATTTGAAATTTCCGCACACGGCAACCGGACGGAAATTCGCTTCACCCATGAGGGTTTGGTTCCCGCGTATGAGTGCTTCAACGTGTGCTCCGACGCATGGGGATCCTACGCGAACGGCAGCTTGCACAATTTGATTGCTACCGGCAGGGGAAAGCCCAATCCGAAGGAATAGACGGCAGAACTGGACACGAGGAGACCAGATGTTCACATTGGCAGGCAAGACCATGGTCGTGATCGGGGGCAGCCGAGGCGTAGGGCGTCGGATTACGGAATCCGCCGCCCATCAGGGCGCACGTGTTCTTGCCGTGGCGCGACACGAGGCTGCGCTTCGCCAATTGGCAGAAGACGTTCCCGGCATAGAGGTTCTGGCGCTTGATGCAACCCGGCCAAGCGCACCTTCCAAGGTATTCGCGGCTCTCGTGCCCGATATCCTCGTCTTAAGCGGAGGGGCTATTCCCGTGGCCGCGCCGCTGCACGAGCAAAGCTGGCAAGAGTTCACTGTCAACTGGGAGAGCGATGTCAGAATCGCATTTCATTTCTGCAAGGCAGCACTTTCGCGCCCTTTGCCCGAGGATTCTTCGGTCATTCTGATTGCCAGCAGCGCCGCACTCGCCGGGTCGCCGCTTACCGGGGGATATGCCGGTGCCAAGCGCACCCAGATGCTCATCGCGAACTACAGTCAGAAGGAATCCGATCGCCTTGGACTCGGCGTGCAATTCGTCGCGCTTGCTCCCGGCATCATTCCGGAAACGGAGTTTGGAAGACTTGCGGTCGATGGGTACGCCCGTTATATTGGGATGTCTGCGAAGGACTTCATTCGAGCCATGGCTTCTCCACCGACCCAATCCGACGTAGCCAATGCCGTCGTTGAATTGGCGGCAGGTTCGGATCGGTCCAAGGGAAAGATGTTTCTCGTTACCGGGGAGGGGCTCGAAAGGGCCTGCTTGTGTGAATGGTAGGCCGGTCAGTTCGAGAGCGAGTCAGATGAGCACTGCGGAACAATCGAATCAGGAGCAGGACCGGGGAGGCCGTACGCCACCGTTTGAACGGCTCGCCGAACCGTTCCGGCGCGAAATCAAATTGCATTGCTACCGCCTGCTTGGGTCCGTGCTCGAAGCCGACGATCTCGTGCAAGAGACCTATCTGCGCGCCTGGCGCAGTTTTGACAGTTTCGAGGGCGGAAACTTTCGGGCGTGGCTCTACCGCATCGCCACGAACGCCTGTCTGAATGCGCTGGAGAGCCGCAAGCACGCACAGCGTCTGTTGCCCGACCAGTACGGGCCCGCGACGGGGCAGATAACGGAGAAGCCAGCAACCGAAATAGCCTGGCTTGAACCTTACCGGGACTCTAACCTCGAAGGGATTGCCGACGATGTTCTGAACCCGGAGGCGCGTTATACGGCCCGCGAATCGGTGCGGCTTGCCTTTGTCGCCGCAGTCCAGGAATTACCACCGCGACAACGCGCTGCGCTTCTGCTCTGTGACGTCCTCGGGTGGGCAGCGGCGGAAGCCGCGACGTTGCTCGGCGGTTCGACCGCTTCAATCAATAGCGCTCTGCAGCGTTCGCGCGAAACGCTAGCCAAACGCTACCCCGACGGTCGCCCTGAAACTGCGGACAAACCCGATCCGGCGCACCAAGTGCTCCTTGGTCGCTATCTAAAGGCCTGGGAGGGGCATGATGTCAATGCTTTCGTGGCGCTTCTTAAAGAGGACGCCGCAGTGACCATGCCGCCGTGGCTCCAATGGTTCGTGGGCCGCGAGCCCGTCCGATCCTTCTTTTCGATAGTTTGGAAAACGTGTGGCGGCCTGCGCCTCGTGCCGACAGCGGCCAACGGACAACCCGCCTTCGCTGTCTATGAACGCAGTGCGACAGACGGGACAAGGGCTGCGCACTCGATCCACGTGCTCACACTCGATCACGACACGATTACTGCGCTAACACTTTTTGTCGAGCCCAGCCTTTTTCAGGCCTTTGGACTCCCGCTCAGCCTCCCTGTCTAGTGTACTGTGCTCAAAATAGCTTGTAATAATAGTCCGGGCGTGCCATACTG
>VFSW01001465.1_pt1 | contig 36023 bp, 29 predicted proteins | sample 5358111 | NCBI WGS metagenome assembly VFSW01 (sample SAMN11554181, study PRJNA540505) | mine drainage metagenome | isolation source: sediment from site ElyBrook_90M | place: USA: Ely Copper Mine, Vershire, VT | collected 2017 | reverse complement strand
GGAATGCTGATCGCCTTCCTCCAGGAACTCTGATCGTCTTCACAAGAATCCGCAGTCAAAGGAGAGTTCAAGGGCGAGGGCGGCATGCCGGGGGACTGGCGTGGAGAATAGCCCGCTCGCGGCCGTGATCAACCCGCACCAAAAGATGTTTTTCGAATTCATTCGGGCAGGACTACACCCTCACAGCTATAAAACTTCAGGGAGCGACGCCAGCAAAGATGCTGTTCCATATCGAAAGCGACGCATGAGTCAAACGGCTTCGAGTAAACATGCAGGCTGATACATCCGGCGCCGGCTTGGTCGGTATTTTCAATCTGGTGGATGGTCTGGAGCTTATCGACCGTGACAACACGGCCATCGTTTGCGCAAATGACCGTATCCAACCGTTCGAGTTCCACGTGATTCGCGCCCGCGAGGCAGTCCATGCCAACAACGTTCTGATTCTCTGGGGCACTGCATCGCAGATATCGGTAGTGGTGAGTGAGGATCTCCCCCTGAACCACTGTCATCCAACCCAGCTGGCCATTGTGCGTATGGACGGGAGTTCTCTGCCCTGAGCGCCAACAGATAGCCATCACTTCAAAGAGGCCGTCCCGATAGATCAGATTCCGGGTGTAGGAGTTTTCCCGCCAAAAAATGTACGGAGCCAGTGCCTCTACTCGCACATGTGCATCTGCCACGAACTGCGCAACTCCGCTTTTCGTGATCATGTCGCCTTCCAGTCCACGGAGACCTTCGATGAAGTCACGCACGCTGGTCCGAAGGGCGTGCGTATCCGACACTTTTGGCATTACACGTACTCCCTGCTCATAGAAGCGTTTGTTTTTGCAACAACCCTTTTGACGGTCGCTGGGGTAGCGACAAGCGGTCGTCATTACTCACGATCGCCGAAAACGACGTCGTGCGAGTCGAGGGGCCTCGGGTGGCGCTCGATGGGCAGCACCACCCATCGTACGTTACTGCAAAGGCACTTCAATCAACTTCTCATCCCAGTGTTCCGTCGTGAGTTCCCAACGCTTCTTGTCTGCGGCTTCAAATTCTTCCGTGTTCGGAAACACCGCTTTCATCACTTTGGCGCGCTCTTTCTGAACCTCCACTTCCGCATCCATGTCGCGATAGACGATCACCGCAAAGAAATCCCAGGCTGGTGAAAGTTCGTGGATACCCCGCTTGTACATGGTCTCGCTCTTGACCAATCCCTGCTTAATCTCGTATTGCATGATCGGATAGTGGTACTTTTTGTACAAAGCGAGCCACTCATCCTGATGACCGGCCGCAATGTGATAAAAACTGGCGTTTGTGACGGGGCCCCCGGAATATCCAGTAGGCGTTTGAGCGTGAACCCCAGTCGGCCCGGAAGATGAAATCACCAGCGTCAGTAACAGGCATCCAAGAACAAGCGGTAAGCGCGATACATATTTGGCCATATTTGCCTCCCTTACTCTCATCTCTTCTCCGTTAAGTTCAAGACATCTAAGTTCAAGACATCTCATGTCGAACGCACAGTCCGGCACGCCTCGTCATTCTCTCTAACGCAGGTGCACCTCCCACAACCGATAAGCGATTTTCATCCGGAATCTCGCTTACTGAACTTGATAGACTAGGACTCGGGCCTCCTTCTCAAAGTGCGGAACCGAGACAAAGACCCGATTCAGCTCGGGGACGAAGAGTGCTGTTTTGGCCCGCGGGGCGGTAGCGATCTTCGCCAGGAGGGTGTAGTGCCCCTGATTGTCGGCGTGGTAGACATAGACATGTCCCCCGTCCGGAACGGGTGCCCCACATGAGGCATAGACCCGTTGGCTCGCTGGATCGTAGGCGATGTAGTCCACCCAGCCGCCGATGGGAAGCGCATCAAGTTCTTTGCCCGTCTCTGTGTCGAAGACATCAATCGTCCCGCTGGTCTCCGTGTCACGGCAACCGATGTACAACCGATGGTTGGCTTCATCTAGGCCAGCCGCAATGTTCTTCTTGCATTTTGTGACCGGCCAGGTGGTGATCAGTTCCTGCTTCTTGCGGTCCACAACGGCAACCAGGTTACGATCCATGAGATCCACGTAAATCCTGGGACCTTCACTTTCCATCACCATCGCCTCCGGGCTGAGTGCTGGCAGCGTGATGTCGCCGATTCGCTTTGCCGTCGTGGTGTCCACCACGGTCAGAAGTGCATGATCCCAACCAGCAACCTTACCTCCGTTTGTCACGTAAAGATATTTCGTAACAGGGTCGTAGCCGATGGAGTCCGCGTCCGGAAGGCGATCGATGGCCTTGACCGGGTTGTAGTCGCTCCCGTTGTAGATCCGCAGCAGACCGGCCTCTCCATCCGTGACGTAGATCTGGTTCAGGTCGGAGCGGTAAAGCACCGAATGGGGATTCTCAATTCCAGTGATCGTGTGCAAGAGTCTGCCCGTAGTGAAATCGAACACCTGCACGCTCTTCTGTGCCTGGGGAGTGGCGAACAGACGATGCCCCTGCAAATCGACGGCGAGGTGATCACTGTACGGTCCTTTGGGAACGTCGGGCATGACCATGGCCTGAACCAACTTCAACGGCTCGTTCACGACAGTTTGTGCACCAGCCATGAGCGGTATGAACAATGCCGTCAAGATGCCGAATTTCGTCAACTGTTCCTCCAGTTTCTCGTGGACATGGGGGGACTCGATTCATCCCCGAAGGCGAACAACCGAGACTTCTGAAACAAAATTCCCATCGCTCGCCGTCCGACCAACTCAGACTTATTGCACGGCTACTTCCTCAAGAATGTCGATCCACACATCCGTCTGGAGCTCAAACCGGCGCTGATCGGCGTGTTCGTAGTCCGACATGTCGGGGTACATCTTCTTAATCACTCCCGGTTCCTTCACATGCCCTTCTTCAAGCGCGTTCCAATCGCGCCAGAGCAGGACCACCTCGTAGTCCCAAGCTGGAGCCTCGGCCCTAAAGCGACGTTGGTAGATCTTCACACTCTTGATGAGACCGTCTTTAACGAACTGCTGCATGACTGGGTAGTGATATTTCTTGTAGAGGGTCAGCCATTCAGTTCGTTTTCCTGGGGGTACCTTGTAATAGACCGCCATCGGGACCATGGAGTCAGCCGGCGGAGGTATCTCCGTAGTCTGAGCACTCGCCAAGGCGCTGCCGAGAACAATCAGGATAATCAGGATCGTGAGGATGAAACGCCATGCGATCGCCTTCATTTTTCCTCTCAACATTATCTGGGTAGATCGGCATTCGGATATTGCGGGCCCAATCGTGTCGGATTGCGCCCGCGTAGGTCACGCACGCCGTCAAAACATCAGCTTTAGCCCGAATTGAATTTGCCGAGAGGGCGTCTGAGTCGCGTCGATAACTCCCGCACTCCCGACCGCGCTTCCATCAGGGTTAAAGAGCGTGTTGTTGTCCAACGGCGGAGCGAAGTTGGTGTGGTTGAGCACGTTGAAGAACTCGGTCCGGAATTGGAGATTGAAACCTTCTGACAGTCGAGTGTTCTTGAACAAAGAGAAATCCAGGTTGACAAGGCCCGGACCCGTGAGCGGGTTCCGGCCGCTGTTCCCCAGCAACGTGTAGATCTGGTTGCCGCTGGTGGTCACGCCTTGTGATGGTGGCATGGTAAAGCACTGGAGCTTGATGTAGTTGTTCGGATTGCCCGGGTTCACGCCTGAACCGCATCCCGATCCTGTGGTGCGATTGGGGTAAGCAAAAGGGTCGGTGTTGTTGAGGCCAAGCGGATCGCCGCCGACTAGAACCGTGAACGGAGCGCCTGAACTAGCCTCCAGGACACCCCCCACCTGCCAGCCGCTCATTGCCCAACCGGTGACTCCCGACTTTGACTTGAAACCGGGAATCTCCCAGGTCCCGCTGACCACAAGATTTTTTCCCAAGTTGAAGTCGGATTGACCTCTCCTGAGCCTCGCATCGAAATAGAAAGGAAGGCTGGACGGAGAATTGGAGAACTGGTCTCCAGCAATCGTCGCGGAGCCGGTGTCAATGCTTTTCCCCCACGTGAACGAGCTTTGCAATTGCAAACCGTGACTCAGCTTCCTTTCAACGCCGACCTGGAGGGCGTCATAATAAGAGTCAGCGCCAAAGACGAGCCGATCGATCCTGCCTACATTCGGATTTACCCTGGTTCCGATACCTGAGCCCACCGTGGAATTGCTCGGCCACAGGTAACCGGCGGACGTCAGCGTGGGCAACACAATGTCGGCGTCATCCGTTCGGAACGGCAGCCGCACGCCCCGCGAACCTACATACGCCAGCGTCATCGACGTCTGGGGAGCAATCTCTCGCTGCACGTTGAGGTTCCATTCCATCACATAACTACGATGAGGGTTGGGATCGATGTACGCAGTGCGATAACACGCGAGGCTTGGCAGCAGGCAATTCTGGACGGACGTGTTGTACGCATTTGTCGGGAAATCGCCGGGTTGAAGGTTAGCGATCGTGAGATTCTGCGCAACCGGAGCCGATGCCGAGGAAATGATGAGAAATTCGTAGGGCAATGGCAGCACGTCGAAAAGTCCAAAACCGCCCCGCACTGAGGTCTTGCCGTCGTGCAGTGGATCCCACGCAAACCCGACCCTCGGCTCAAAATTCTTTGTAGTCGGATTACGATTGAAGTATGGCGCACCGACCGTGATTTGTGAGTCTGTCATGCTCTTCAGGGATGCTTGTCTCCCGTTGGCATCGGTCGGTATTGTCGTCATCTCGTAGCGCAGCCCGAGGTTCAACGTCAAGTTCCGCAGGACGCGCCAATCATCCTGAATGTATCCGCCAAGTAGCGTCTCTCGGATAGCCCGGGAAGTCGCCGAGGAGGGGATGGTCGCGCTAAATACTATCGGTTGATTTGTGAGGAACGCCGACAGCGAAGGGAACACAAAGTTTCCATCATCGAAGAAATGGAACAGGTTGTTCGACTGCATACGCTCCACGGCAAACCCGAACTTGATCGAGTGTGTCCCGTGTGTCCAAAAGGCGTCGTCGTAGCCTTGGAAAGAATTCCATCCAAAGGTGAAGTTCGGAAAACCGTCCACACCGCCGAAGAACGTACTGATCCCCGGGACGGAGATGAAAGGCGCAGGCTGGCCCGGAATTGATCCAAGAGAAGTGTCCGTCGCCAGGGGATTGACCCCTGGTGCCGTCAGAATGTTCGCTCTGTTCCGGCTGTACCCAAACCGCACCGAGTTCGTAACTTGCGGACTGAAAATGTGCGTCTCCTCGATACTCCCGAACGGCCGTGAGTTGCTATTGAAGAACGTCTCGTTATTCAACGGGTCGGGATTGGACAGTTGTGTTTTGTCATACAAGAACGTGGCTGAAAAGATGTCCTTGGATGAAAACTCGTGGTCAACCCGGGCAGTATAGAAATTCCCACTCCCCACCTGCTTGGTCACAACATTGTAATTAGCCGTGTCTCCGCCAGGAAGAACCGTTCCGTTGGGGACATGCCAAAACTGGAGATAGGGCACAACAGCTGGATCCACTGTCACGTTGCCTGTCGATAGAATCCCCTGGCGTGCGTTCAGTGAGGGCACAATGTCCACTTGCGTACTGCTCAGTGACTGTCGCAATCCTTCGTAGTTGAAGAAAAAGAACGTGCTGTCTTTGACGATGGGTCCGCCGATCGCCCCACCGAACTGGTTTCTTCGAAACGGGGGCACGCTCGAACCGTCGAAGTAGTTACGTGCATCCAGCGCACTGTTGCGGATAAATTCGTATGCATCTCCGTGAAATTGATTCGTTCCAGATCGCGTGATCGCGTTGATCACTCCACCAGAGGTCTTCCCATACTCGGCAGAATAATTGGTCGTCAGGACAGAGAACTCTTGAATCGCGTCCACGCCGGAGAGCGTGCCCAGCACGCCGCCCGGTGCGCCGTTTGTATAGTCGTTGAAGCTTATGCCATCCAGGCGGTAGTTATTTTGTGTCGGCCGAGTCCCCGAGACGCTTAGCTGATTCCCGAATCCACGCGCGCCTCTTACCACGTCAGCCGAGCCAACCCCTCCGATCGTTGACTGGTTGCGCACTTGCGCTATCCCCGGCTGTAAGGTCGCGAGTTGAGACCAATCCCGGCCATTCAACGGCAACTCTCGCACCGTGTTGCCGTCCACCTCATCTCCCAGACTCGATGTAGCAAGCTCGACTCCTGAGACGGCATCGGTCACATCAACCGTCGTGCTGGCCTGTCCAACCTTGAGCACAACGTTTACGGTTTGCTCAGCACCGACCGTTAGGGTGATATCCGACGCCATTCCCACCGAGAAGCCAGGCGCGGAGGCCCGCAGTTCGTACTTTCCTGGTGCCAGGTTTGGGGCAGCGTAGAAGCCAGCTGAGTTCGTCGTCACTGTTCGAGAAAGACCAGTAGCCAGGTCCTTCACTGTAACCTGCGCAGTGGCAACGACCGCGCCGCCTGGGTCGCTGATGGTGCCGAGGATTGTTGCCCCGGCGACTTGCGCTTGCACGCGGACACATCCCGCAAAAGTGATCAACATCGCGATCGCCAGGTGGGTAAAGCGAAATCTCGGTGAGCTCATCGTGAAGGTCATAATCCGGTTCTCCTAAATTAAGGGCTGGAAAGGCTGGACCACCTGCTCTGTCATAAATACACGTTTAGTATCAAGTATGCCTATCGGAGTACTTAGTGTTAAATCGTATATGCTTGCGACTTTTCCGAGCGGGCAAAACCTTCAGAAAACAACCCGGGCAAGAAACAGACACCAAAGAAGGCAGCAGGTGCCGCCCTCCAAGAAGGAACAGCGAGTTCGATGAGACGCGCAGAGGACCGGACGAATTGCCAGGCTATTCCGTCGGTTGGGGGGACGCCCCGAGCGCCCCACTCCTCACTTGGCGAACAAATAAGACTATGCTCTTGCCAGACTCCGACAGATGCTGATTCAATGCCGCCACCGCGGCGTCTTCGTTCCGACGCCGGCACGCTTCCAAGATCTGCCGGTGTCCCGCTTGAGACTCTCTCTTGAAGTCCAACGCAACGAAGCCTACGAGGTGATATCGCAACGCGTGATTGTGGAGCGTCCGGATGATATTGAGCATCCTCGGTAGACCTGCTGGGGCATAAAGACTTTCGTGAAATGCCCAGTTCAGTTCTGCCGAATGCGCAGGGTTGGGATCGTCGTCGGTCTGATCGAGCACGGCCTCCGCTTTGCGAAAATCCAAGTCGGCCATTTTCGGGACGGACAGCCTCAACACGGTGGTCTCCAGAGTTATTCGAATCAGGAAGACTTCCTCGATATCCTCTGGGGACAACTCGGCGACCACGGTGCCACGATGAGGGTAAGAAATAACCAGTCCCTCGGTCTCCAACTGCCGCAGAGCTTCCCGAACCGGGGCTCGACTGAGCCCGAATTGCTTCGCTAGTTCCTCCTGCCGGAGCGCTTGTCCGGGAGCGAGCTGTCCTCTCAGAATCGCCAGGCGAATCCCATCCGCGACCAGTCCCGGAGTTGAGCGCTGTTGCTGAAGCACACTCGTCGCTAGTTTGCTGATGTCCATTGAGGCCATGGCTACAAGTATACAGCATCTCGCGCCTCCCCCCTCCGAGGCCATTAACACCAATAAATCAATGAGTTACTGAAAATATGAGCCCACAGATTTTATTTATGCATACACTGATACATGGACTCATGTATCCATGTCAAGACATTTTGTAATATTGTTAACGCAGATCCATGCATGCTGACCCAGTGGTGGCGAGCAGTGCCCATCGGCGGATCTCTCGAACCACGACTTCGCGCTCTTAGTCGCTTGGAAGCGGGTTGAACGCGCTGCGCGCCATGCAAATGCGCGCGCAGGATGCAACATGGGGCAAGCGCATGAAGCGAAACGAGTTGCGCCGGTCGGGGCGCCGGAAAACTCGCCAAAGAGACGCCATTCGTCTGGAGCGGACTTAGCTAATTCCAGCTCTAGCAATGACATACAAGGTTCAGCAGCGGAAGCGGAAAATGCGCTTTCGCGGAAAGCGTTCGCTGCCAGCAGCTTGCGCGGATCCGAGCGGCGCGCGGGCGGCGAAAACACGACAAAAAAGTGCAAGAAATGCTAACCATCCGTACGCGCCTCGATACTGGTCCGGTGGTGCAAGTTCAATCTGGTGGGCGCGATTGGTGTCGGCGAGAAAGCGTGGGCCAGCCCGCCAGAAAATCGGCGGATTGGTTTTGACACGAAAGTCAAAAGCGGGCGGGCAAGAGGCCCGCCCCACAGCTGCCTTGGAGCAGGCTTCCTAATTGTTTAGCCCCGAGCCCGACAAGGTCAGACTCGCTGCAGCGCCCGCACTGTTCGTGATCGACAACGTGGCGTTGTAGGTGAACACGTCGGGCGGTGTGAACTCGATCTGGAGGGTGCAGGTCTGCTGCACAGTGAGAGTGGCTGGGCAATTGTTGCTGAATATAGTGTAGGTGCCGTTGGCCGGTGAGATGGCGAATCCGGTGAGGTTGACCGACGCTGAGCCGTCGTTGGTTAGAGTCGCGCTCAGAGCGGCAGGTGAGCCGACCGCGATGCTGCCGAAATTGAGCGATCCGGGCGTGAATCCCAGCGCGAGGGTTTCACCGGTTCCGGTAAGAGCTATGGTCTGGGTGGGACTCCCAGGGCTGTTGTCCTTCACGGTCACGGCTCCCGGGCGGGTTCCCGGTGCGTTGGGCGTAAAGGTGATGGTAATCGTGCAGTTCGTTCCGGCTGTCAACGTTGTCGGGCAGGTGTGGCTCTGGAAATAGTCGCCGCTGACCGCGATGGATTTGAAATTCACTGAGTGACTGCTGACGTTGGCCACAGTTACCGTTTGCGAAGGGCTGGTGAGTCCGACTTGCAACAGGCCGAAGTTCAGGCTGGAAGCGGAAAACGTCAGGGTCAGCGGGGTATAAAACGACGCAGTGCTCTCCACCACGCAACAGGTGGCGGTGGTCCCGATGCCACCGCTCTCGAGCGCGCGTCCGGTGGTGAGCAGAGTCATGGAATAGTAGGCCAACGCTTGATTCAGGTTGGCGGTCGCAGTGAACTTGCCGGCGGTCTCGTTGAATATCTCCGCCTTCGAAAAAGGAACATAACCCGTGCAGTCCTTTCCACAGCTGATGGACTGGCCGTATCCTCCCGCCACCACGACGGTGCCGTCGGTCAGAAGGATCGCAGAGTGAGCGTAGCGCCCGTTGAGCATGCTTCCGGTGAGCGTCCAGGTATTGGCAGCCGGGTTGTAGATTTCCGCGGAATTTACCGGATACCTGCCGTTTGCGCCGCCCGCGGCCAGCACTTTGCCGTCGGAGAGCAGGGTGGTGGTATTGAGGTAGCGAACCGTAGTGGTGCTGGCAGCGTTGGTCCAGGCGCCGGTGGCGGGAGTGTAGAGTTCGCAGGAGCTGGTCCCGAAACCTGCAACGACCAGCACCTTCCCGGTTTTCAGAAGCACGGCGGTGTGAAAAGAACGAGCCGTGTTGAGGCTGCCTGTGGTTGACCAGGTGTTGGAGGTTGGATCGTAGAGTTCGCTCGCCGCAGTGTTGGTGCAGGGGGTGGTGGTACAGCCGCCGGCCACCAGCACCTTGCCACCGGGCAACAGGGTAGCAGTATGCGCAGCACGAGCCACAGACAAGGAACCGGCTGAACTCCAGGTTCCGGTCGTCGGGTCATACAACTCGGCGCCTGACAGGATCACGTTGCCGGTGCCCACTCCGCCCGAGACCAGGACCTTGCCATTGGTCAACACGACGGCGGGAAAGTTTCCCCGCGCTTCAGCCATGCTTCCAGTGAGGGTCCATTTCCCCGACGTAGGGCTGTAGACCTCGGCCGAAGCGAGAATATTGCCGCTGTTGTCCCCCCCGCCGATGGAGAGAACCTTTCCAGCCGCTATCCGCACCTGGGCGTTGAGCTGACGAGCGGACTGCATGGACCCTGTACTTGTCCATTGACCTTGGAGCTGAGCGTAGACCGGCTGAAGCATCGCGAGCGCGACTGCGAACGAGAACAGGGTAGAGAATCTCTTCACGGCAGTCCCTTTCTTACAGCATTTCTCTTTAATTTCTGTTTGATCAGAGCGCGACGAATGGCGCCGGAGGGGCCCCAGTGATTGGAGAGTATACACACGACGGCAAAGGGTCGCAAACACAAAAGGGCCGGGGAAATCCCATGCGCTGCGAAACGCGCAGAAGATGGGGGCGGCTCCCGGCAGCCGAAATGCCCGGCCCTTCGGCCTAGCTCAGGGCAAGCTCTTCGAAAACCGCGAAGACCGAGGCAGCCTCAGCTGGATGGTGCCGGCGAGGACCAGCCCGCCAGAATGTCGTGCGAAAGAAGGAATACTTCTGGGTTATTGCCCAGTCGAGTCCGCAGCACGATGAGGGCCGGGTACTTCTCGGCCGTCTGCCTGTGTCGTTGCGCCAACATGTTCCATCAGAACCTCGATGTCGAGACGCCTCGCGGTGCTTGGGATATCCATCGATCCCAGGATGAGGGGCTTGCCTGCGGTCAGGATTAACGTGCCTTCCAGTTTGGCTTGCCGCACGATCGGATCCTGCGTGCCAAGGCCGGACTTCTCCTCGGCGATGCTCGACTGCTCAACTTGTGTATTCAGCTTTACCCCATCGGCCGACTCCTCGATCGACGCGTCGATATTCAGGCCTATATCGAGGTACTGCACCTGCGTCTGAGCGCCGCCGGAAGTGGAAACCGACCCTGTCACAAGCGGCACCCTATTGCCTTGTTTGAGCACCGTTTTTCGCCCGGAAACCACGATCATGGCGAAGTGTTGCGTCCCAACGCGCTTGCCTCCATCCGTTTCCGTGAGCGTGTAAGTGAGGCGATAGGTCTTCGATTCGGCTTGGACGGGACTTGGAACGGAATTTGTCTGCCCACGCGCTCCGGATCCGCCGAACGCCAAGGCCAACGTGAGTCCGAGAATCATCTTCGTAGGTTTCAATTTCGTCTCCTTCCACTGCGGTCAATTTTGGATTGAATCTAGAACGCCCAGGCACGATTGTCCTTGCAATTATTTTTTCCGCAGGCAAGACGACACCCGAATCCTAGGGATTGAAATAGGGATCGTTCGCCATGCGGATGAAGGCCGCTTCCGATTCGGGAGACGAGCTGATGCGCCAATCGGCTTCCTTGTTGATGTCGAACCAGACCAGACATTTGATGGGCGGGAAACTGGCGCGGAGGGTGGGGATGATTTCGTCGATCCACTTGCCCTTGTCTCCACCAGCCTGAGCGGAGGACATTTCTCCAATCATGATCGGCTTTTTCCGGGCTGCGAGGAGGGGATAGATGTCTTTGAAGACGTGCTGGAAGGTCTGCCAGCCGCCGTTGGTCGTGCCCCAGTTGTAGCCATCGACGCCGGTCCAATCGACGTAGGCATCGCCTGGGTAGTAATCCATCGTGTTCTTGTTACCTCCGTTGATATCCGTGACGTTGGGACACCACGCCCAAACCACGTTGGTCGCGCCAGCGGCGATGAAGAGGTCATGAATGTGCCGATACGCGGCAACGTAGAGAGGCGCGTTGTTGCCGCCCCACGCCTCGTCACCGTTCATCTCGGCGGCGAAGTCGAGGAAAAACTTCTTTCCGAGAGCTTTGGAGCCGTTCGCGCGGGCTACGATCGTGGCATCGAGGCTTCCGTCGACGATTTTGGTGAAGTCGATCTTGTGGGGCTCCCAATTGACGAGAGGGATGCGTCCGGCGGCCAGGTCTTCCCTGGTGACGGCGCCGGTCCAGTCGTCAGCCCAGGCGTAGTAGGTGAGGTGAACCGGGGGCGTCCGCCCGAGCTTCGCCGTGGTCTGGGCCACGTTGCCGGCGCCGTAGAATTGTCCGAGCAATACGCCCGTTGCTGGCTCCAGAATTGACGATCCAGCGGCGTTTGCTGCGATGAGCAATCCGCTGGAAGCAAGAATTACGAGTCCCGCCAGGACGGCTCTGCAAAGAATTGTTCTCATGGGTATCACTCCTGAGACGAACTCCTGACACGAACTTCAATTCCGCGACTTAGGGCCCTTGTATTGGGGGGAAAAACCATAAAGACTTTAACCGCAAAGTTCGCAAAGGAAAGCCCCAAAGTTCGCAAAGAAATTCGAAATGAGCCACTACTTGCCGGCTATTAATTCCGTTAGGACAGACTTACATATAAACTTCGAGACTGAGGATACTAAGGAGTGATTCGCATGTCAGTATCGACTGAATCTCAAGCAGGCTTTCTCTCTCGCCGCCGCTTCTTTGGCTGGGCCAGTTCGATCGCCGCAGTGCTGGGAGCAGGCCCGCTGGCTTCCTCCGCCGAGGCTCTTTCCTCGTCAACGGCATCCTCGTCGACGGCATCCTCGCCCAGGGCATCGTCCGATGGTGAGGACTACTATGCGAAGCTTGGTGTCGCCACGATTATCAACGCTGCCGGCACTTATACGACGCTGACGGCTGCCTGCATGCCTCCGGAGGTTCTGGCGGCAGTGCAGAAGGCAGCGCTTCATCCTGTGCGTTTGCACGATCTGCAGCGGAAGGCGGGCGAGTACATCGCGGACCGCCTGAAGTGCGAGGGAGCGGTCGTGACTTCGGGAGCTTCGGGAGCCATCAGCCTGGCGACTGCCGCCTGCCTGCAGTATGCAAACAACGCGAACATTCTAGACATGCCGCAGGCGATTGACGGGATGAAGAATCAAGTCATCGTGCAGCGCGCGCACCGCTATGAGTATGACCGCGCCATCTATCTCTGCGGGGCGCGGGTGACGGAGGTGGTCACGCTCGACGACTATAAACGCGCTTGCGGCGCAGGTAACGCGGTGATGACGAATTTTTTCAACGCTGCGGAAGATGAGGATGGGATCGCCGGCAGCGCACAGATCGGCCGGGAAGAGTGGCTGCGAGTGGCGCATGAGTACAAGATTCCGTGCCATCTGGACGCAGCCGCGGACATGCCTCCCATCTCGAATCTGTGGAAGTACACGGGCATGGGCTTCGACCTGGTGGCGTTTTCAGGGGGTAAGGGAATGCGCGGTCCACAAAACGCGGGCCTGCTGCTGGGCCGGAAAGTTCTGACGGACCTTGCCCATAAGAACAATAATCCGGGAGACGGAATTGGCCGCGGCATGAAGGTGGCGAAGGAACAGATTGTGGGCATGGTGGCGGCGGTCGACTGGGTTCTCTCGCATACGGAGGAGTCGATGCAAGGCGACTACCAGAAGAGGGCCGATCTCATCGCCAGTGCGGTGAAGGGGATCCCTTCGGTCAGGACGGAGACGGTCGTTCCGAGAATCGCTAACCATGTTCCACATCTCCTTATACGCTTCGATCCGGCGGTCACTGGCGTTACCACGGGCCAGATCGTTGACACTCTGCGCAAGGGGACGCCTTCGATTGAGCTGAACCCGAACACTGGCCAGAAGCCGAACCAGGGCATTCCGGCGGATGCAAACACGCTCGTGGTTGGAGTATGGATGTTGCAGCCGGGCGAAGATGCGATCGTCGGCCAGCGGATTCGCGCGGCCCTTACGAAGAAGGCCTGACACTCAAGCCCCGGTCATCGGGTCAATGCGTGTAATGGAGAGCATTACACGCAATATAACAAGGCGCCCAGTTTTGCGGTAGGTTGAGATTGTTCGGACCACCAACCTAGCGAAAAGGAGCGCCTTTATGAGTCAGGAAATCAGGAAAAGTATATCGGGATAGACCTGCACCAAGCCACTATTTCGGTGGCCGGGATGGATGCTGGTGGCAAGCTGATGGCACAAAGGCACCAGTGGGAAGTCGGCTTTAGCTCACCGAACCGAATCCTCGACAAGAATCGCAAACACTGCGGTGCAGCGGCAAGTTTCTGGCACCAGCGACTACGTCCAAGTCGCGAGCAACTGCTTTTTATCGAACTCATTGACTCCCAAGCGGGTCGGGCGGCGCGAGAGGGTGGGGGCAGTCCGCCGTCGCCTCAACTGGGGGAATCGGCCTGGCGCTGAGGCGTGAGTGGAAAGAGTACCAGCCCCTCCGTTATCTCCTAAGTTATCGGGAACCCAGAGCATACTGGATGCGAGTGACTCAGATCGTCCAAGCCGAGCCAGGAAGGCGTTCTCAGCGGCTGCAGTTGGCGGATTCTATCCCCATTGTCCTTCGCCGCCAGGACGGCCACCGGATTCCCGGGGAGTTGCAGTGCGTTTCCATGACCGGCGGCTTGGTTGTACCGGCCTCGCTCCTTCCGCCAGGTTCAATAGTCAGGTTGATATTTGTGACGCCCAAGGGGCCGGTGATCGGGACGGCAGAGATGCTGCACCCTGTTTCCTTGGCGGAACAGCCCTTCCGCTTTGCAGCAATCTCGGACTCGGACCAGCACCGGCTGCGTGCTGTGATCGAAATGGTCTACAGACCCACAGGATAGCGTAACTGTTGAAATCACCATTGCACGCAGAACGCCTTGCTATGAAGGCCACGGCGTTTCTAAAACGGCTAACCAACCTGTAGGCAACGATTTGCAAAATGCGGAGTTTATCGTCCACTGCGAGGTATCGTTGAGTTGCCCCTTACGGCACAATGGGGAGAACCAGAGCCGAAGGCCGGGATTTGTCGTGGTAGATGACGTTTGTTGCTTTGACCATGCGCGTTCCACGCGCCTGATCCTCACCCGTATTGAGGTTTCGATCAAATCGCGGGAAGTTGCTGCTGGAAACCTCGAGCCGCAGTTTGTGTCCTGGCAAGAAAACATTGCTCGTCGCCCAAAGATCCACGCTGATGTGATCAATCTCCCCGGGATTTCCCAGTTCCGGTTTCTCCGGCGAATTTCGATAGCGCAAGCGCAGAATGCCTTCGGTCAAATTCTGGGCAAATCCGTTCGGCCAGACGTCAACCAGCTTCCCCGTAAAGTCTGTGTCGACCGCGGAACTGCTGACATACAGATCGAGCGTAATCGGACCCGTAACTTCTGTGTTCTGGGTAAATGCTGGAGAAGAGAATACGAGCACGTCGCCTCGAGCTTCCGCTGGCCGCTGGTCCTCCGGACCGATCCCTGTCGGTAGCGGTCCGCAACAAAGGGGTCCGCCAACCGTGGGGACGGCGTCGTTCGGATCGTACACGTACTGGTCAGGTTTCTCCTCGGCAGGTGCGGCCGTACTCAGCGTGCCCCCTCCTTCCAGACCGTTCGCCGGCTTGGTCGAGTGCAGGTAAAACCGCGTCGCCTTGGCGCGCTCCAGTGGCCAGTCGTCTTCTTCGCGCCATTCGTTCTTGCCCATGACAAAGATTCTTACCGGTTTCGCCTGATCCGATCCATTACCGATGGCTTTGAGCAGGCTGTCGTACCAGCGCAGCATCGCTTCATCCAGATCGAACGGCAACTTGTCTCCAAAATCTACTGCGCCGACCTTTCTATTCTCCGATCCACCCGCGTGCCCGCCCACATAGATCTGCAGTCGTTGGCCACGACGAGCCGCCTCCGTCCCTGCCTCTTTCCGAAGTCGTACGTAGTTCTTCAGTGTCCCGCCTAGAAAAATGTCGTACCACGCTCCCAGGCTGAATACCGGAACTTGAATCTGCGCGTAGTGGTCTTCGATCGACCAGCGCTTCCAATAGTCGTCATAGTCCGGGTGCGCCAGCCAGTCGGTGAAATAAGGAGCCAGGCCCGCAGTCGACGGCGCGTCGCGCACCGGATAAGACCATAGCGGCAACTTTTGTGTCCAGCCGAGCGCGTCAGAGCCTGACTCAACGCGGCGGTCCAGAGTGTTTTCCGCCAGTCCCGTGGTCCACGATTCGTTGAACCATTGCTCGAACGCGCCGCCCTGATAGGTCCAACCATCGTGATAGTTGGAGGCCGTAACGTTGGGGGAAATTCCCGCCAGATGAGGCGGCTTGGCAATCGCGGCCAGATACTGCGTCGCGCCGACGTAGGAGCCCCCGAACATCCAGACCTTTCCGTTCGAATAAGGAAGCGCAGCCGCCCACTCGACCGTGTCGTAGCCGTCTTGAGATTCGTACTTGAACGGATACCATTCTCCCTCCGAGGCATATCTTCCCCGGACGTCCTGCGCGATGACCACGTACCCGCGTCCCACGCCCTTCAGGCAAAAAGATCCCATCCCGTTCTTGTCATACGGCGTGCGTGTCAACAGCACCGGAAATTTGCCGTCCGCCTTTGGCCGGCAAATATCTGCGCGCAACGTGACGCCGTCACGCATCTTTACTGGCACGCCTCGCTCGATAATCACTTCGCCGTAACTATCCGCCGCCCTGACTCCGATCGGTGCCAGGACCGTCAGGGCGACGAAACAGGAAACTAGCAGCCCCCGGGAATGTATCCTCGCTCGCTTTGTTGGCTCGGCAGACATCACTGTTCTCATTCATTCCGCCTTTGTTGGGTCGCTGGGCCCGCTTGTCGGTTCGCAGCCTAGGCCACTGGAATCGCCGCTGTCAAGGCAAGTCCGCCCCAGGCAAGTCCGCCCGGCTCGTGTCCACTCAGATCCCGGAACTCGCGTCGTTAGGTCTTGCGCCCCTGTCCCCGCACAACATTAGTTCTTCCCAGTCTCGTGATGATGGCTCCCGTTAACGGGCAAGCCTGAAATAGTCCCAAGACGCAGCTCCACACGACCCTGAATCTGGATCAGGATCTCAGCCAGGGCGCGGGCAGAATCATCATGCATGATGAGCGGCCGCCTTTTCAACGGAACGCCAGGCTTCTGCCGGTACCGGAGCGGCGGCTTTTTCATAATGCGCGTCCACGGGGGAGGGTCGTGCAATGAACGTGCGTTTTGCTTACCGCAAGATCGTCAGCACAGGTGGGAAGCCTAGCCCAGGGGCGGAACCTTCTTCAATCGAGAAATCCAGGCCGAAGCCTGCTGCTCGGCTTCCTCGATCTGCTGAGGGCTCATCTGTTTGGTGATGAATTCCCCGGCTTCGGCGGTACGCTGCTTGGCCACCAGATACCACATGTAGGCTCGCACCAGATCTGCGGGCCGATCCCGCCGCGCCCAGTGCGCCTGGGTGAGGGATAACGGTGCTGAGAGCGCGCCCGCCTCGGCTTTTTTGCGCAGGGCAGCGAGACTGGTTTCATCGGGTGGGTTGCCGTTCGGCATGGCCGCGGAGGGTTCGCGCTCCGACGTTTCCTCGGCATTGCCACCCTGGCTCAGGGTCATGAATAAGAGCTCAGTCCGGCTGGACACGCCGAGCTTGTCGAACACACGAAATAGGTAGTTCTTCACCGTGTGCTGGCTGAGTCCTAGGCGTTCGGCAATTTCACGATTCGTCAGTCCCTGTACCAGACACTGCACGACATCGGATTCGCGTTTGGAAAGAAGGTTCAGCCCATTCGCAGCGGGCAGGCACATGCGGGGCGTCGCAGCCAGAGCCTCAATGACCAGCGCTACGTCGCCGCTATCAGCCCAGATCTGGCCCTGATGCACACTGCGGATGCACTTGCAGAACATTTCGACCGAGCTGTCCCGGCTGAAGACGCCCCGAGCCCCGGCGCGAAAAGCGTCGAGTATGGCCTCAGGCTTTCTGGAATCAAGCAGCACTACCGAGAGGATGCCGGGCCGCGCTGAGCGCAATTCGCGCAGAGACTCCAGGCCGAGAGCAGGCTGCCCGTCCAGCACGGAGCTGACCGCGAGGACATCAATGTTGCCAGCCGACACGGCCGCCAGCAAACCACGCGGATCCGCATCCCAACTGACCACGTCCAACTCCGGATCGCGCTTGAGCGCTTCCGATAGCAGCTGGGTGTGGATGCGAGAGCTGTCAGCGACTAGTACGCGAACCGCTCTTGCCGACCGCGCGGGCTTGGAATGCATGTTTACCACAGCACGAGAAATCGCTAGTCAGTGTCAGCGTCGTCAAGCGATTGACGGTCACCGTTCCAGTTGCAGTTGGGGGGTTACGTCCTGCAAAGGGGAATTCTCGGCCAGTTTCCGACATTGGGAGCCAGAGTCAGTTTCCTGGGGGGTCCAGAAACAGAATCCGCGACGCGACGACGACTCTTTCTAGGGTGCGAGTCTACAGCACAGCTTATCGCGGGTTCAAGTACCGGTTCTAGAATTTAGATAAATGGGTCGCAAATGGCCGCAACAGAGTGCAATCAATTGCACATACGAGAGCGGCAGGCTTCCTTGGACCCGAGCACACGCTGGACCGTCGCCGGTTTCGGAGGCAGTGTTCGCTGTTGAGAAACGCAACATATCCTTTAGAGTTAGCATTTTGTGACCATGGACGGACGCCCGGCAAATCCGTTACAAGTAGCGGCGGAGGGAACGAGCGAATAGAGAAGTAAGTACTATTGTAAGATACTTATGACTCACAAGCGTAAGTCTCTATATTAAGGGTCTAGCGGCTCTCTCCTTCCCGAGAAGGATCGCACCGGGGTGGTGTACCTCTTGCAGCCGCGTGCACTATGCGCTAGTTTCATGCAACTGGGCCAACGCCGCTGTGCAAGATCAGACGCGTTCCCCCGCCCGGTAAGCTGGGATCCAGACACCCGGCGTTGACGGCGCAAAGAGTAGGACAAAAGATGGGCCAGGCAGAGAATCTGGTCTAAGTTATTGATTCAGTTGGCTGTAACATCGATTCATTCGAACGAAAACCAATGAGTGTGGGGAGTTAAAAGTTGACTATGCAAGCGGATGCCAGGGATTGCAGCGGCCAGCCTTATGGGCTATTGACAAGCCGCAGCCACGGGATATAATCAGTTCAAGTTCGAGACAGATCCACGGTTTTGTTCGGCGTATCCCCCCCCAGGACCGAATTAAAGATCCGTATTGCAATTGTCTTTGACGATGGCGGTTTATATACAATAATCTCTATCGAAGTAGTCGTAAATAGTTTCTCCCCCCTCAAGGTACGTTCGATAATCCCCCAGGTCTCGAAGTCTGAGATCTTCCACCGTTTTTATCTGCGATTGACCAAAGGCCCACTAGCGAGTGGGACTGAGAGGGCGAAGCTATGGCCACCAGCAACATCACGGGACAGCTTTCACAACCGATTGCGATAGCGGAAGCGGGCGCCGAAAGCTGGTATGCCCTGCACACCCGTGCCCGGCACGAAAAAATGGTGGCGCAGCGGCTGGCGGAATGGGGCGTAACGACGTTCCTGCCCATGGTGACGGAGGTTCGACGCTGGAGTGACCGCAAGAAGTCAGTGCAGCTACCGCTGTTTGGCTGCTACATGTTTGCCCGGTTCGCGCCCAACCGAGCTGATCGCCTGCGCGTGCTCCGGATTGACGGCGTGCTTCGTCTGGTGGGCGCCCGAGGCGAAGGATCTCCGATTCCCGACGAACAGGTTGACGCGGTTCGCACCCTGGTGGAAAGCGAACTGCCCTGGTCTTCTCATCCTTTCCTCAAGATTGGACAGCGCGTGCGCATCTGCAGCGGAGCGTTGGATGGCATGGAAGGCATCCTGGTTTCTCGCAACGGAGACAATACGCTGGTAATTTCGGTAGACGCGCTCCAGCGGTCGTTGGCGGTTCGCGTCGAAGGCTACGCGGTCGAAGCCGTCTAGGAAAACTGTTTTCTCCCCCCGCTTGATCTGACCTCTCACCTGTGACTGTTTCCACTAGATTTTTCAATCTCGCCCTGTCTGTGATCTCAAGGAGCCACTAAGCCGTGGCAGAAAACATGATTGCAACCATACGCTTGCTGATCGTAAGCCGTGAGCCGGCAATTTTGCGCTCACTGTGGTCGATCGGCGAAATGAACTCCTGGCATCTGGAAACCGCGTCGAGCGGCTGGGATGCCATGGAGCGAGTGCAGTCTGGGGTAGCGCCCGACCTGCTTCTGCTGGATTTGCCGCGCGGCGATGGCGACAGCCTGCACATTCTGCGCTGGCTGCGCAGATTGCGTCCGGAGCTGCGGGTGCTGGTGCTGTGCCATCCCGAGGACGGCGGACGGAAGAATGAAGCGAACCGGCTGGGGGCCGAAGACGTGCTGGTTCGTCCCTTCACGGAGGAGCAGTTGGAACTGGTGATCCGGCAGCATCTTTTCGCGCCGGAAAATGGAGCGACGGGCATTGTCAGCGAAGACATCGAGCAAGTGGGCCAGGAGGCATTTTTCGTAAGCGCCAGCCCCATCATGCAAAAGTTGCGCGCCCAAGCGGAGCTGCTGGCCCAGGCCGACGTACCAGTGCTCATTCTGGGAGAGGGTGGGAGCGGCCGGTCGACGGTGGCACGCCTGATTCACAAACTTTCGGTCCGCTCCGGTTTCCGGTTCCTCAAGGTGGACTGCGCAGCGGTGCCGGGGGATATGCTGGAAGCCGAACTCTTTGGGAGCGATCGACCGTTTCCGGCCAATGGCAGCCGGACAAACCCGGGGAAATTCGAACTGGGCGACAAAGGCACGATCTTCCTGGACGAGATTACGGAGATGCCGCTCAACCTGCAATCGAGACTGCTGCAGATTCTGCAGGAGAAGGCTTTCGTCCAGACCGGGAGCGACCGCGTTTTTCCCGTAGACGTGCAAATCCTGGCTGCGACCAGCGCGAATATCGACCGCGCACTGGCGGAGAAAAAGCTGCGCGAAGATCTTTACTACCGGCTGAGTGCATTCACCGTGCGCGTCCCCCCCCTGCGCCAGCGCCGAGACGAAATCGCCCTTCTGTTGCGGCACCTGATGCACAAACTGGCGAGGCATTACGGTCTTCCCCCGCGCGAATTCTCTACAAGCGCGCTTGACGCGTGCCAGGATTATGCCTGGCCGGGGAACCTGAACGAACTCGAAACCTTCGTGAAGCGCTATCTGGTTGCCGGCGACCGGGAACTCACCTTCCATGAACCCGATTCGATCCCTGCGAACGGGAATGGCAAAAAGCACGTCCTCCAGACCCTGAAGTTCGCCGCTACTCCGCGAGCGGACGGGGAAGACCGAGAGAGTCATCCCAGCTCGAAATCGCTGAAATCCCTGGTGCAAAGCGTAAAATGCGAGGCGGAGAAGAGCGCCATTGGGGCAGCCCTGGAGAGGACTGGCTGGAACCGGAAAGCGGCGGCTCGCCTGCTTGAAGTTAGCTATCGCACCTTGCTGTACAAGATCGAGCAGTACCACATGACCGCTTCGGAGCCGTTTCTGTCTCCACTGCCAGCTGAAAGGTTGTTGCTGCAGGGCCAGGGAGCCAAGAACGGGAAGGTCAGTTGACTCCGGCCATTCGAGGTGAGATGCGCGCAAGAATTCTCCAAGCAAGAAACCGAGGAGCAGCTATGACCGGGAAGTCATACCGCTTGTGGGCGGAACGGATCGCGATGCTGCTGTTGTACGCCGTTTTGCCGACCTGGCTGGGCGCGCAGACGGAGGCGGCCGGGGGAACGAAGCAGGCGAATGTCCCAGCCGATGCTAGCGCGGCAAAGGCGCATGACAACAGCTACGTGATTGGCAATGACGACGTGCTTGCAATAAATGTTTGGAAAGAACCCGATATCTCGCGGTCGATCCCAGTGCGTTCGGACGGACGGATCTCCCTGCCGCTGGTCGGAGAAGTGCAGGCCGCGGGCCGGACTCCTCTGAAGCTGGAGGAAGAAATCGCGACGAAGCTTAAGAGTTACATTGCCGAGCCGGAAGTTACGGTGATCGTGCAGCAGAGTAACAGTCAGAAGTTCAACATCCTGGGAATGGTGAATAAGCCGGGTTCGTACATGATCGCGAATTCTGCAACCGTGCTGGACGCGATCGCGCTGGCCGGTGGCTTCCGCGATTTTGCCAAACAGAAAAACGTATATGTGCTGCGGCAGAATCCGGATGGAACCCAGGCCCGGTTGCTCTTTAACTACAAGGATGTGGTCAAGGGCAAGAATGCTGAGCAGAATGTGAAGTTGCAGCCGCGCGACACCATCGTCGTTCCGTGAGATCGGGTTCCGTAAATCTGGTTCCGTGAAATTTGGTTCCGTGAAGTTGAGCAAACTTAATCCGTTCTGGTTAGGCCCGGCGTTGCTGGTGGCGATCCCGACTTGGTGCCAGCAAGCTGCCACTCCCGATCAGACGACTGTCCCAGTCACGAACTCGGCGACCAACCCTGACGCTGGCGCCGCCAGTGGGCCAGTAAACGCTGGAGATCGCATGCTGACTCCGCCGGCCGTGAGCGGGCAATCGTACCCGACGGTGTCCGCTTCCCAGGAACGCTCCAACTATCTGCGCGGCGGAGTTTCGTTCATCAGCGCCTACAGTGACAACGCAGTGGGCCCGGTGAACGGGCATCCCGAGAGCGATATAAGTTATTCGGTTGCGCCGACGCTGGCGATCGATGAGACGACGACGCGAACCCACTTGGTGATGACCTATGCGCCTGGGTTTACCTTTTATCAGCGCCTGAGTTCGCTGAACGAGGCCGACCAGAATGCGGCCATCGATTTCCAGTACCGCCTAAGTCCGCACGTGACTTTCGAGGCACACGACGGATTTCAGAAGGGCTCCAGCGTGTTCAATCAACCGAATCTGGCATCGGCCGGGGCGGTATTCGGCGGAACACAAGGCGGTAATTTCTCGGTGATTGCGCCAATTGCTGACCGCCTCAGCAATGTCGGGAATGTGGGCATCACGTACCAATTTGCCCTGAACGCCATGATCGGAGCCAGTGGAACCTTCACCAACCTGCACTACCCGAATCAAGCCGAGGTTCCGGGCTTGTTTGATTCGGAGTCCCAGGGCGGATCGGCGTTCTATGCGCTCCGGATTTCGAAGGTGAACTATCTCGGTGTGACGTATCAGTACCAGCGGTTGCTGTCGTTTCCAGCGCCGGGGACGAACGAGACGCAGACGCATGCACTGCTTCTTTTTTACACGCTGTATCCCTCGTCGAAGTTCTCCGTTACCTTTTTCGGCGGGCCCCAGTATGCAGACAGCGGCCCGCAGTATTTCGAAAACATATCGCCCGCGACTCCAGGCTCGCGCAGCTGGAACCCGGAGGCTGGCGGCAGTTTGAGCTGGCAGGGACACCTGAGCAACCTGGCGGTCAGCTATGCGCATATGATTTCGAGCGGCGGCGGGCTGATCGGGGCAGTGAGACAGGACAGCGCCAACGCATCCATAGGGCAACAACTTTCGAAAACACTGAATGCGGCGGTCGGGGGAGGATATGCCCAGAATGACCTGTTGGCCGCCACGTCTCTGGCCGGCATCAACGGTCACACGGTTTCTGGAACTGCGTCGTTGCAGCAGCAATTTGGTCAGCACCTTAATGTGCAGCTGGGATATACGCGGCTTCACCAGGCTTACAGTGCGGTTGCGGTTCTGGCCACGACTCCCAACACGAATCGCGAATTCGTAGCGATCTCTTATCAGTTCTCAAGAGCGCTGGGAAGATAAAACATGGTTGACGATCTAGAAGAGAAAAGTGAAGGCCTTGACCTTCAGCATTACCTGGGTGTCGTGCGACGTCGACACCTGTATTTCCTGATCCCGCTTTTCCTGGGCTGGGCGGTGGTGTGGGGAGCCAGTTGGGTGCTTCCGCCTCGCTACGTATCGAGCACGCTAATCCTGGTGGAGCAGCCCACCATGCCAAAGGATTACGTTACCCCCAACGTAACCGACGACCTGCAGGAACGACTGCAGAGCATCACGCAGCAGATTCTGAGCCGGACGCGGCTTTTGCACATCATTGACCAATACAATCTGTATGCACGCGCGCATTCCCAGTGGTCACCCGACCAAAAAGTTGACCTCATGCGCAAAGACATTGGTATCGAGCTGGTGCGTGACGAGCATAATCAGATCACAGCGTTTAACGTTTCCTTCTCGTCGCGCGATCCCCGCGTGGCGCAACAGGTGACCAGCGAGCTTACGAATCTGTTCATCAATGAGAATGTGGAAGTGAGTCAGCAGCAATCGGCCGACACTACCAAGTTCCTTGAAGGACAACTGGAAACCGCGCGGAAGAGCCTGTCCGAGCAGGAAGAAAAGGTTCGACAATTCAAGGCGCAGCACGTGGGGGAGATGCCGGGCCAGTTGGCAAGCAACCTCCAGATTCTGAGCGGTCTGCAATCCCAGCTGCAAAATGAGGAAGACGCTCTCAATTCTGCCAAGCAGCAGCGCGTCTACCTGCAGTCCATGGCGGATCAGTACCACGCCCTACAAGGATCCTCCAAGACATCGGATGGAACCACCACAGTGGGATTGCCCGCGCTCGACCAAGAACTCGACAAACTCAAGGCACAGCTAGCTGATCTCAGCTCCCACTACACGGATCGCCACCCCGATGTGCGGAAGTTGAAGGAACAGATCGCGAAGACCGAAAAAATGCGGGACCAGCTCCTGGCTAGCATGAAGGACAAAGACGCGACGGCTCAGACCGATGGCACCGAGACTGCGGCCACCCCGGGGAGTTCGGATCCGACCCAGGCTTCCCTGCTGGCTCCGATCCAGGGACAATTGAAATCCAATCAGGTTGAGATTGCCAATCGAGAACGTTCCATCGCTGCTCTCAAAGTGAAAATGGACGAATATCAGGCCCGCCTGAATCAGGAGCCCGTACGCGAGCAACAGTTAGCGGATTTGAATCGTGGCTACGACCAGTCTAAGGCGAGCTATGACGATCTTCTGAAGAGGAAGAACGAATCGGCCATGGCCACGAGCATGGTCATGCAGCAACGAGGGGAACGCTTTCAGATGATTGATCCGCCGAGTTTTCCCCAAAAACCAGATTTCCCCAACCGCCTTAAGTTCTGCGGGATGGGGCTAGGCATCGGCCTGGCCCTTGGCGTGGTTGTTGTGGGAGCGCTCGAATTTATGGACGACCGCATGCATAACGAGAAGGAACTCAAGAAGCTCTTGCCCGCCGAGGTGATCGCCGAAATTCCCGCCATTGTCAGTGTGTCGGACGAGCAGAGCGCCAGGAGAAAACTCTGGCTGGGGTGGGCGACCGCCGCCGTGGTGTTTGGTACGATATTGCTGGGCTCGGCGTTCAGCTACTTGCGCGGTTAACTGTCGAATCTCTATGTACAAGCGTTTCTACAATCTGCAGCGCAATCCCTTCGAGATCACTCCCGATCCCTCTTTTCTTTTCTCCACGAAGAGACACAACGAGGCTCTGGCGGCGCTTTATTACGGCGTGAGGCGGCGTAAAGGTTTCGTAGTGATGACGGGAGAAGTTGGCACCGGCAAGACCCTGCTGGTGCGCTGCCTGCTGCAACTCCTGAGCCGCAGCAACGTCACTTACGCGTACGTCTTCAACCCGCGCCTGGCTCCGACTGAGTTCCTGCAGTACGTGGCTGGAGATTTCCGCCTGCCTACCGCGGGCAAGACCAAGAGCGACTTTCTGCTCGATCTGAGTTCGTTTGTGATTGCTCGCCATCAAAAGGGCCTGACCACAGTGCTGGTGGTGGATGAAGCTCACCATCTTCCGGTGGAAGTGCTCGAGGAAATCAGGCTGCTGACAAATCTGGAAACGGCGCAAGAGAAGCTGCTGCAGATTCTTCTGGTCGGGCAGCCCGAACTGGACGAGAAACTGGATTCCGTCGATCTGCGGCAGCTCAAGCAGCGCATTGCGTTGCGCTCCCATCTGGCGCCGCTGGATATCAACGAGACTAAGGGCTACATTCACCGCCGCCTGCAACTGGCGGGAAGCGCGAATCCCGGGGCGCTGTTTCCCGACGACACCATCCTCGAAATCCACCGGTTCTCGCGCGGGATCGCGCGCTTGATCAACACCCTGTGCGAAAACGCGCTCATTCAAGGTTATGCGCGGCAGATGCGGGGAGTTACCGTCGAAATGATTGAGGAAATCGCTGCGGATTTCCGCCTGAACGTGGTCTACCCAGAGCCGGGCGGGCGGTTGGGAAGCGACGGACAAGGCACGGAAGTGCAGCGGGCCGCCAAGACGCTTCTGGATCTCTATACCTATATGCGGCGCATCCAATCGAGCGAGAACGATTTACAAGACGTGATGGGAACTGGAGTTAGAAAACATGAGCCGTATATTTGACGCGCTGCAAAGATCGGGGACGGAGCAGTCGGGGATCGAGTATCCCGACTTGGTATCCGTCGTCACCGAAGTGTTCGAGGCGCCCAGAGAGCAACGGCCCCTGGCGGAGTCGGCAACAATTCTTGAGCCTCCGGTTCAGCCCACACCTGTGCAACCCGTATTCGTCCAGCCGGTCGCCGTGCAGCCGCCCGCTGCCCAGCCGGCAGTTGTCCAAACCACCACGACCGAACCTTTTACCAAGGAAGTCAGAGGCGACGGTCCAGTGGATTTTCCTTCCCTGGAAGTGAGCGTGACGCCTTCCAGCAAGCTTGTGTTCCTGACCGAGCCCGACAGCCTGGCCGCGGAGAAATTCCGGTTCCTCGGGGTTCGGCTGCGCCAACTCCAGCAACATCGACCCTTAAAGAAAGTACTGGTCACGAGCACGATTCCGGAGGAAGGCAAGAGTACAGTTTCAGCCAACCTGGCCGGGGTTCTTGCGCGCCGAAAACAGAGCGTTCTGTTGATCGAGGGCGACCTGCGGCGGCCGAGTTTAGCCCAGCAATTTGGTCTGGGAAGGCTGGCTGGTCTTGGAGAATGGCTGCAGAGCGGCCGGCAAACGGTGACGAACGTATACCGCCTGAATGGTCCCGATTTCTGGTTCATGCCGGCTGGCAACCCACCCGAGAATCCGCTCGAGCTGTTGCAGTCAGGGCGGCTTTCCGCGCTAATGGGACAGTTGGCAAATTTGTTTGATTGGATTATCGTGGATTCTCCCCCCTTACTTCCCTTGGCGGACACCACGGTCTGGACACGTGTGACGGATGGTACGCTGCTCGTGGCTCGCGAAGGAAAATCGGAAAAAGCTCAGCTGCAGCGGGGACTCGAAGCTCTGAAGAAGTCGGACCTGCTGGGGGTTGTGCTAAATGGATGTGCACATCCCGATCATAAGAGTTATTATCAACGCTACTCCCCTGCGTCGAAGTGATGGAACTCCTGTCTTAAAGACAATCCTGATCGAAAACTAAGGATTGCAGAACGTCAACACCAGGCATGTTTAGGTCTTCCCTCCCCCAGTAAGAATCAAGCGCACCTCGGCCCTTAGTTCATCCGAAGAGTCAACGCAGAACATTAGGAGATGAAGTCGTGAACCTGCGCCGCTACAGTGTAGGGATTGGCCCTTTTGCCGCAAACTCCGAACCCAGCGGAGATCGCGGCATTCTCAACGAAGAAACATTCCACCGGATGATTTCGCTCGAAAGGCGGAGGACGGAGCGATCGCGCAAGCCTTTCCTGCTGATGTTGCTGGACATGGGGGATCACCTCCCTTCCGAAGCCACCGGGAAAGTCCTCAACAAGATCCTTGCTGGTCTTTCAGGGTCTACGCGCGAGACGGACGTAGCCGGGTGGTATAAGAGCGACTGCGTTGTCGGAGTCATGTTCACCGAAATCGCGCTCGAGGATCGCAACCTGATTGTTGGCACGATGATCGAACGGTTGGGCGCCGCTTTGCGCAGTGACTTGAGCCCGGAGCAGTTCAATCAAATCAGCGTCTCTGTCCATATGTATCCGGAAGAGTGGAACCATGACCACGACGTGCCCAAACGTCCCAGCAATCCGGCGCTGTACCCCGACCTGTCCAAACAGGCCGATAACAAGCGCGTTTCCAATGGATTCAAGCGGGCAATGGACATCACAGGCAGTACTGTGGCTTTGATCCTAGGTGCTCCGTTGTTTCTGATTATTGCGCTCCTCATAAAGGCAACTTCGAAAGGGCCGGTATTCTTTCGCCAAAAACGGATTGGCCAATATGGCACGCCGTTTGTCTTTTTGAAGTTCCGGTCGATGAAGACCGGCAATGATGCCAGTAGCCACAAGGAGTACGTCCAGAAGCTGATTGCCGGAAAGGCCGAGAGCCACGCCGACGGAAATGGTAACGGAGTCTTCAAACTCACCAAGGATCCGAGGATTACGCGGGTCGGGGCGTTCCTGCGCAGAACCAGCCTCGACGAGCTGCCCCAGTTCATCAACGTATTGAGGGGGGAAATGTCCCTGGTCGGGCCACGCCCTCCTGTTCCGTATGAGGTCGAAGCCTACGACGTTTGGCACCGCCGGCGGTTGCTTGAGGCCAAGCCCGGAATCACTGGGCTCTGGCAAGTTAGCGGCCGCAGTCGCGTGAAATTCGATGATATGGTTCGGCTTGATCTGCACTACGCGCGAACGTGGTCTCCCTGGGCAGACATTAAGATCCTGGCACGTACGCCAATCGTCGTGGTTTTCGGCGACGGCGCCCACTAGAAGTATTTTTAACCATTCCTTCCCCGGCCCTCCCCCCAGAACTCCTAATCCATATGACAAACGTACTGGTCAAAACTCGCGATTCGAATGCAAAGCACGAGCAACGGGGAGAAGTCATGGTGAAGTTTGGGGTAATTGGCTACGGATACTGGGGACCGAATGTGGTTCGGAACCTGGATCGTCTGGAGACTGCCGAGGTAGTCGCGGTTTGCGACAAAAGCCCGGCGGCGCGCAAGAAAGTAGCAAAAGCCTATCCCGATGTCCTGGTCACCGACGACTCCGCCGAGCTAATGTCCTCTCCGGACATCGACGCCATTGCCGTGGTGACCCCGGTCTGGACGCACTATGAACTGGCCAAAGCCGCCTTGTTGAATGGCAAACACATATTCGTCGAGAAGCCGTTCACCAGCAACGCCGCCCAGGCGCAGGAACTCATCGAACTGGCAGCGCAAAGAAACCTGAAAATCATGGTGGACCATACCTTCCTGTTCACCGGCGCAGTAACGAAAATCAAGCAACTCTTGGACGACGGTTCGTTGGGAAAGCTTTACTACTACGATTCCACCCGCGTCAATCTGGGATTGTTTCAACATGACGTGAACGTGGTATGGGATCTGGCTCCGCATGACCTCTCCATCATCGATCACCTGATCCAGCAGACTCCGGAAGCGATTTCCGCCACCGGACAGACGCACCTGAACGGGCACGAAGACGTGGCGTACATTACCGTCTATTTTCCCGACAAGGTCATTGCGCACATCAACGTCAACTGGCTGTCCCCGGTGAAGGTTCGCACTACGCTGATTGGCGGTGAAAAGAAAATGCTGGTGTGGAACGATCTCGAGGCCGACGAGAAGATCAAGGTGTACGACAAAGGCGTGCACGTGACTAGCCGCGAAGGTTTGTACAACCTGCTGGTGAACTACCGCTCGGGCGATATGTGGGCGCCGCAGATCGAACAGGTCGAAGCCCTGACTCGCGAACTCGCGTATTTCGTCGACTGCATCGCCAAGGACGAGACTCCCGTCAATGATGGCGAAGCAGGCCTGCGCGTGGTCCGCATGCTGGAAGCCGCGAACGAGTCGATTAAGAAACGCGGTGAAGTGGTCTACCTCTGATCGGTCCTGCCCGATTTTATCCTTCCTCCCAAAGGTCTGAATGACAGTGAACCCTAAAGTCTTGGTCGCCACAACCTTCCGCTGGTACCCGACTGCCCGCCTAGCGATGGCCCTTGCCAATGCGGGGTTCACGGTGGAGGTGGTTTGCCCTCGTAGGCATCCGATCACCAAGACGAAAGTGGCGCGCAAGATATAATCCTTCAACGGACTGGCTCCGTTGCGATCGTTGCGCGCAGCTATCGCCGACGCCGAGCCGGATCTGATCATTTCGGGCGACGATCTTACAACCCGGCACTTGCACCGCCTGTATGACCGCGAGCGCCAGCATGGAAACGCAGAGTCCCCGATTTGCTCCTTGATCGAGCGCTCGCTGGGAGCCGCGGAAAGCTTTCCGGTGGTGTACGCCAGGGCTGCCTTTATGGAAATAGCGGAGCAAGAAGGCGTTCGCATCCCGAGAACGGGAGTGATCGAAAACCTTGATGACTTCAGGAATTGGATTATCCGAAACGGATTCCCGGCGGTTTTGAAAGCAAACGGCACTTCTGGCGGCGACGGTGTGCGAGTTGTTCGCACGGTGGACGAAGCAGAGCACGCCTTTCGGCTTCTGCAAGCTCCTCCACGGGTTCTGCGGGCGGCCAAACATGCCCTTCTGGATTACGACCTAACATTGATTTCACCGGCGCTCCGCCGCGACAAATTCGTTGTCAATGCGCAAGCCTTTGTCGCTGGGACCGAAGCTACCAGCGCCGTGGCCTGCTCGAAGGGTCAGGTCCTAGCGGCGCTCCATTTCGAGGTAATCAGCAAAACAAGTTCTGTCGGGCATGCCACCGTGGTGCGCTTGATCGAGAACCCTGAGATGTCGACTGCGGTCGAGAAAATGGTCGGGCGACTGAATCTCTCGGGTGTCCATGGATTCGACTTCATGTTGGAGGAGGGAACTAGCAACGCCTACCTTATCGAAATCAATCCCCGGGCGACTCAGGTCGGACACTTGGCGCTGGGACCTGGGCGCGACATCTCCGCCGCGCTATACGCTGCCCTGTCCGGCGAAGCGGTGCAACCGTCGCCGAAAGTCAGCGAGAAAGAGACAATTGCGTTGTTTCCGCAAGAATGGATCAGAGATTCCGAGAGCCCGTCCCTGCGATCGGCTTATCACGATGTCCCGTGGGAAGAACCGGAACTGGTTCGTGATTGCGTCAACAACCGGCGGAAGCAGAGTGGTTGGTACTTTCGGGCCCGTCGGAAACAGGCTTCTTCGGCCAGTTCATCCACTAATCTCACGAGCTCATTGAAGGTGACTCCAGTGAAGAATGCACCAGTAAAGGGCACTTCCTCCCAGAGTCCTGCGGTCCGAACTGAATTGAGGGGCAGATAAATCCCGCTATGGCGAATGTGAAAAGACCTCTGCGAATCGTTAAGTTTGGGGGAACGTCCGTGGGCGATGCACCCCGCATTCGCAAAGTCGTGGAGATTATTCGCGACGCTGCGCGTGAGAGTGACGTGGTGGTGGTAGTCTCCGCCATGAGTGGTGTGACCAACAAGCTGGTCGAAGCGGCCGCGCATTCCGAAGCTGGGAACCGCGAAGCGGTTGAGATGATCTTCGAAGAGCTTCGCGAACGGCACCGCGCGGTGGCGGGCGCGTTGATCCATTCAGTTCCCGTGCGGAGCCGCATTAACCACGAAGTAGAACAAGTCTTTCAAGAAGGCGAACGGTTGTGTCAGGGTACGGCCCTGTTGCGGGAGTTGACCTTGCGGGCGCGGGATTCGATCTCCAGCCTTGGCGAACGTCTTTCTGCTCCTATTGTCGCAGCCGCTCTTGCTGAGTGCGGGGTGAGCAGCGCAGCAATCGAGGCTACGGAGCTCGTCGTCACGGACTCCTGCCACGGTGCCGCTGACCCTTTGATCGACCTCACCCGTACCCGTTGCGAGGCTCGACTGCGTCCGCTTGTGCGGCAGGGTGTGATCCCCGTGGTGACTGGCTTTATCGGTGCCACTGCCGATGGCATTCTCACCACCCTGGGCCGCGGCGGTTCCGACGATTCCGCGACCATCCTGGGCGCCGCCCTCGATGCGGACGAGGGTATCATCTGGCCCGACGTCGCCGGGGTGATCACCGCCGCCCGGGGCCGGGGGCCCGGCGCGGCGACGATCCCGGAGATTTCGTATCGCGAGGCAGCCGAACTGGCGCACTTTGGCGCCAAGGTTTTACATCCGAAGACGATCAGTGCCGTGACTCCATGCGGCATCCCACTTTGGATTCGAAACACGTTTTCCCCTGAACTGCCAGGCACGAGAGTCACTCCCAACGGACCTTCGACCGATGGCGGAGTGAAGGGGCTCACCGCGATCAGCGACGTCGCATTAATCACCGTGGGCGGGCCGGGCATCGTGGGTGTGCCAGACGTTCTGGGCCGGACCTTCGCGACCACGGCCTCGGTTCGGGCGAACGTCCTCCTGATTTCGCAATCATCCTCGCAAAACGACATCTGCCTCGTGATTTCTTCTTCCGTGGCCGAGCACACCGTAGAGGCTTTGCGTCGCGAGTTTGCACAGGACCTGGCGCATGAAAAAGTGGAGCACGTCACTCTCGACCAGACCATTGCGATCGTCACCGTAGTCGGCAAGAACATGCGCGGTTCCGGAACCGTCGGCCGCACCTTTACCGCGCTGGGACGCGAGAACGTCAACATCGTCGCCATCGCGCAAGGTTCTTCCGAGTGCAACATTTCTTTCGTCGTGTCGAAACAGGATGTGAAGGCAGCACTCGAGACCACACATCGGGAATTCCAGCTAGGCACACCCGAGTCACTCGCCCTTCCAGTGAAGCGCGCCGGCGTCAGCGCCGCAGCGTGGCAGTACGAATCGGAGCAGCGGACTGCCAGCGCCGATTGAACCGCGCCTCACTCTCCCCGCCCGTGGTTGCTTTCCAAAATAAAAGCCAACTGCCAGAGTGGGAGCTGTTTCTTTTATGAACCCTCATGTATGCATCGCGCCGGATGTGAAGCTTGGGCAGGATGTGAAGCTCTCCAAGTTCATCAATCTTTACGGCTGCGAGGTCGGCGATGAAACTAAAATCGGCGCTTTCGTCGAGATCCAAAAGAATGCCAGTGTCGGCAAGCGCTGCAAAATTTCGAGCCACACGTTCATCTGCGAAGGCGTCACCATCGAAGACAACGTCTTCGTCGGCCACGGCGTGATGTTCATTAACGACAGCTATCCGCGGGCCACTGCCGCTGGCGGGAACCTGCAGACCGAGGCCGACTGGAAGGTCGAGCGCACGGTGGTCAAAAAGGGAGCGTCGATTGGCTCCGGAGCCACGATTCTCTCCAACCTCAGCATCGGTGAAAACGCCATTGTGGGAGCAGGCAGCGTGGTCACCAAAGATGTCCCACCCAACAGCATTGTGATTGGAAATCCAGCAAAGGTTTTGCGTTATATCGAACAGACCGTGGAGGTTACAAAGTGAGTGTTTCAAACGCGCCTAATAGCATTCCTTTTCTTGATCTGGTCACTCCTCACGTTGAACTTGAGCAGGAACTCACCGAAGTGTTTCACAAGGCCCTGCGGACCGCCGGATTCATTGGCGGACCCATGGTGGAAGATTTCGAGAAGGCCTTCGCGGCTTTCTGCGACACTAGCTATTCAGTCGCTGTCAGCAGCGGAACCGACGCGCTGCGGTTTGCGCTGATGGCAGCTGGAGTAAAGCCCGGCGATGTCGTGGTCACCGTACCGCACACGTTCATCGCGACTACCGAAGCGATTTCGCAGGCTGGAGCGCTGCCTGAGTTTGTGGACATCGACGAGCAGACGTTCAACATGGATCCCGCAAAACTCGCAGAGTATATGGAAACGCGGTGCACGGTCGACGGTGCTGGCAAGCTACTCAGCCGCTGCAGCGGCCGCCCCGTTACAGCGGTGGTTCCTGTCCATCTCTACGGGCAAATGGCGGACATGGACGCCATTCTCGAACTCGCGGATCGCTACCGCCTGGTCGTGATCGAGGACGCCTGCCAGGCCCACGGCGCGGAGTATTTCTCGCGCAAGCACAATCGCTGGATGAAGGCTGGATCGATGGGACGAGCCGCGGCATTCAGCTTCTATCCAGGGAAAAATCTGGGCGCGTGCGGCGAAGCAGGCGCAGCCACAACGAACGATGCCGGCATCGCAAAAACCATGAAGATGCTCCGCGATCACGGTCAGGCTACAAAGTACTATCACGACATCGAAGGCTACAACGGCCGCCTGGACGCAATTCAGGCCGGGCTGTTGCATGTGAAGTTGAAGCACCTAGCGAAGTGGAACGCCCAGCGCCGTGAACGTGCAGCAGAATATGGCCGCCTGCTGGTTTCAGCAGAGTCTGTCGCGATTCCACACGAGCCGTCGTGGTCGCGTGCTGTCTACCACCTCTATGTGATTTGCGTGGAAGACAGGGAAGGGCTGATGGAACATTTAAAATCAGCGGGCATCGCAACCGGCATTCACTATCCAATCCCGCTTCATCTGCAGAAGGCCTACACGGCGCTGAATTACCGGAAAGGTGATTTCCCAGTCGCCGAGAAAGCGGCTGCGGAAATTGTCTCATTGCCAATGTTCCCGCAGTTGACCAGGGAGCAGCAGGTTCGCGTGGTGGAAGAAGTCGTTAACTTTGTCTCGACGATGGGTCGAAAGTGCGTCGAGACCGAAACCGCTTCCCTAGCTGCGGAGACTCGTAGAGCATAAGCGTGTCTGAATCCTTCCAAGTTTCGTACTCACAAGGACATCCCTATATGAAACTCTCCGTCATTGGCGCAGGTTATGTAGGTCTGACGACCGCTGCTTGTCTGGCACAGGTCGGCCACGATGTTTTCTGCAGTGAAAGCGACGTCGAAAAGCTCGCCAAACTGCAGGATGGCGTCATGCCGCTGTTTGAGCCACACCTGGAGGACGTAATCAAGTCTGTCCGAAAGGCTGGCCGACTGTGCTTCGGGTCTACCGAAGAGGCGATTGCCTGGGGCGATGCGATCTTCATCTGTGTCGGAACGCCGCCGCTCCCGAATGGGGATGCGGACCTTTCCGCCATCGAAGGAGTAGCGCGGTCCATCGCGAAGGGCGCGAAAGGCTATCGGCTGGTAATCGAAAAGAGCACCGTCCCAGTTCAGACCGGTGGACAGCTGCAGAAGCACCTTTCCGTCCACAGCAAGAACGGTTTGAGCTACGACGTGGCGTCCAATCCTGAATTCCTGCGTGAAGGCTCTTCGGTCGAAGATTTTCTTCATCCCGACCGGATTGTGATTGGGGTCGACTCACCACGAGCGGAAGGCGTCCTGAGGAAAATCTACGAACCGATCATCAACCAACGGTTCACTTGTCCAATCCATTTGTGTTGCCCGAAGCGCAAAGAACCGGTCTTCCTGGCTACCGATACCAATTCTGCGGAACTCATCAAACATGCTTCTAATTCCTTCCTGGCGATGAAGATATCTTTCATCAACATGGTTGCGAATCTGTGTGAAGTGGTTGGAGCCGACGTGACTAAAGTCGCCCAGGGAATGGGGCTCGATCCCCGAGTTGGCCCTGCTTTCCTGAACCCGGGAATTGGTTTTGGAGGTTTCTGCTTCCCGAAAGACGTGCAAGCTTTTATCCGGATCGCAGAGAAATCGGGCTGTGATTTCTCCTTACTGAAAGAGGTCGAGAAGATTAATCAAGGTCGAGTGGAACTCTTCATCGAGAAAATTAGGAAGGAACTGTGGGTTGTGCGTGGCAAGAAGATCGCCGTGTGGGGGCTGGCATTCAAGCCGAATACCGATGACGTGCGGTTTGCGCCGGCACTCGAAATCGGGAGGATGCTTCTGGCCGAAGGCGCCATAATTCGCGCCTATGACCCCGAGGCCATGGAACGGGCAAAGATGGTTCTTCCCGAAATCATCTGCTGTGCCGACCCATACGAGGCCGCCGAAGGTGCCGATGCCGTGCTGCTTCTTACCGAGTGGACAGAATTCCGCAACGTCGAATGGAGCCGTCACGCAACGCAGGTCGTGCGCCCGCTTATCCGCGTTGGACGGAATGCCTTGCCTGCGCAGGAACTCGCCTCGCATGGTTTCGAGTACATCGGAATTGGAGGAGTCTCAGCATCTCGACAGATGGCCGAGTCCCCGCTGATTTCTATCTAGCGAGTCCTCATTCCGCAAGGCAGCTTTAGTTTTGTCGGCGGCGGTGCAGGATACAGAGCTTCGCGAGGCCGGGAGATTTCACCCGCACTTGCGAAGGTGATTTGAACGATGAGGTCACACCTTCATGACAACTGAACAAGCACCATTGTTGGCGTCGGGCAGCATCACGGAAGAAATGGAAGATAAGCCCAAGCCCGCCGCCGTGCCGCCCTACGTGCTCATCACGCCGGCTCGAAACGAGGAGGCTTTCTTCGGGAAGACGCTAGAGTCGATGATCCGGCAAACCGTGCTGCCGTTGCGATGGGTGATCGTGGATGATGGTTCCACTGACAATACAGCTGAGATTGTCAGTCGATATCTTCCAGCCCACCCGTGGATCGAGCTGCTTCGCCGCCCGCGCCAGAAGGAAAGAAATTTCGCGGGGAAAGTGAATGCATTCAACGACGGCCTGGCCCGAGCGCAGAATCTTCCCTGGCAGTATGTCGGGAATCTCGACGCAGACATCTCCTTTGGACCGGACCATTTTGAGTTCCTCCTCCGCCGCTGTGTCGCCGATCCGCGGCTAGGGGTTGTCGGTACCGCTTTCCGTGAAGATGGGTTCACGCTTGAGGGAGACGTCTTCGACTGGTCCACGCACGTGGGCGGCCAGTGCCAACTGTTT
>VFSW01001464.1_pt1 | contig 36025 bp, 23 predicted proteins | sample 5358111 | NCBI WGS metagenome assembly VFSW01 (sample SAMN11554181, study PRJNA540505) | mine drainage metagenome | isolation source: sediment from site ElyBrook_90M | place: USA: Ely Copper Mine, Vershire, VT | collected 2017 | reverse complement strand
CTTAGGCAAGCAGAATCCGGAAGTTTCATACGGCCACATGGCGTCAGGCGAGGCAGTAACAGAACGAAGCGACCTGGAGGCTTCAGAGTCCATGGCAAGACAGACTGCTGCGGTCGTCGACAATGTGGCTCCCGATCTTGCCCGCATTCGACAATATCAAAGGGGGTATTTTCGATATGACGATTTCGACACCGGAATCCGCGGCTGCTTTATTCATACCGGCGACACATAGGCAACGGCGTTTTCCGTGGCGGCATGCCCGCGTGCTGAGAAAGATCTCTGAGCCGGATCCACGGAAGCCTGCGCCGCGAAATCCAGTTGCGGTGCCGCAATTATGGACCCGACGCATCAATTCAAAAATGGGAACCTGACTATGACAGCTTCATTACAAATCACTGTGCGCGACATGCCCCATTCGGAAGCGATCGATGGGGCGATCCGTAAGAAAGCACAAAAGCTCGACCGGTTTTACGACCGAATCACAAGCTGCCGCGTTCTGGTTGAGGCTATGCATCGTCACCAGCATCAAGGCAAACACTACCAGGTACGAATCGACATTACAGTGCCTGGCAGCGAACTCGCGGTAACGCGGGACCCATCCGGTAATGACTCGCATGAAGACGTCTATGTCGCGATCCGCGATGCATTCGATGCCGCCAGGCGTCAGTTGCAGGATTACGCGCGCCGCGAACGGGGCGAAGTGAAAACCCAAGAGATCGTGCGCCATGCGCATGTGCTTCGAATGTTTCCGGCGCAAGGATACGGCTTTCTGCGCACTGCCGACGATCGTGATATCTACTTCCACGCAAACAGCCTGCGCGACCTGGATTTCGAGCGTCTGGACGTGGGTACCGAAGTGGTTTACACCGAAGAAGAGGGCTACGAAGGACCCCAGGCAGCTTGGGTGGCAAGCGGCAAGCATGGCGCCCCGGACTGAGCGCCAGGCTGCAGGAAAGCCGCGCACGCGGCCATTCTGGCAGCGTGCCTAGCGATGTCCGCGGACCAGCAGTACCGGTACCGGAGATGTACGCATCACGCCTTCGGCAACGCTCCCAAGCAGCAGATGGTCGAGGCCGCGGCGTCCATGCGTACCGATTACGATAAGATCGGCCGGCCATTCTAGGGCATGCTCGGCGATCACCTTGGCGACCCGCTGACCGGGTTTTTGGGGTTCGACGAGACGGGCTTCCGCATCAATTCCCCCGTCGCGGGCTATGCGCTGCGCGCTCTCGAGGATACCGTGCGCGTAGCTTCGCACCGATTCCTGAATCTGATCGAGGTCAATGGGAGTGAATTCGGAATCCCAGACGGAGGCAGCGGAATCAACGACATAAATGATTCGTAACCCCGTGGATTCGCTGTGAGCAAGTTTTATGGCCTCCTGCAAGGCCGCTTTCGCTGTATCGCTACCATCTACCGGAACCAGGATATTCTTGTACACTTCCACCTCCGTCAATTGCATCCGGGTCTAGTGTCCGCCGTGACGCTCAAACACAGAGCCATGCGATGAGCGTCTGCCTCAGAAAACCGGGCACACCTCCCCGGAAAACCCAGTCACCATACTGCATGGCGGTGCGCTCGACTGAGACCAATCAGGAGGTACCGACCCTGCCACGCAACGTGAGCGCGTACCACCCGCCCCGACCCATGCCAGCTTCTATGTGACAGCCCGCGTAACGCAATCCGCGAGCGGGCATCCAGCCGAACGCGCGAAGCTATTGAGCGGAGAACCGCAAAAGCCGGGCCCCGGCACAGCCACTGTCTCGATTCGAAACATCTGTTCCAATCGCAGATTCGCGCTGGTCACAGCGACACGGCCATTGTATACCCACCGCACACTAAGCGCATGTAGCCACACTCGATGCATCGCATCTACAACGCGACCGCCTGATGTCGAAGTTCGAAGCAAACGATGCGTGACGATATCCTTCTCCGTAGTCGTTCCCGCAGCCAGCCGCACCTGCGGTGAAACCGAAGCACGTACGTACGGTGCCACCAATCACTGAACACATCAGTCAAGAAATCCGGCCGGCAGGTCCTGCAACAGTCGGCGCCTGCCGTCAGGGCGTGAAGACGATCAGCGGAACGAACATCTCCTCCGGACTCAGGCCACCATGCACACCCACCTGAATATGCCGGCGCTCGCCCGCCAACCAATCCTTGATCATGAAATTCTCGTTCATGATCAAGGCATAGTGGCCAATTCGATCAGTCAGGCGCGAATGTGGTGTTCCGAGGCCGAAATATCCCTGCCGTAGCAATTCGGCACTGCTGATCAGAGTTGCCTCACGATCGAGTCGTGTTTTGACGTAGCTCTCAAACTGGATGCATTTGTCCGGACGCACGTAGCAAAACGCTGCGCGCCTCTCTCCGCATAAAGGCATAACCAGCGTTTCCGCCAGAACCGGATGAGCTTCCAACTCGATTACGGTGTCAGGAGTGGTGTCGATGAACCCATGATCTCCAGTTACAATCACGATGGCGTCGCGACCACGTATGGCGTCGAGAAAATAGTCGAAGGCAGCATCGAGTTCTTCCAGGTGCATCGACACCTGACGGCTCGCAACGCCATGCTCATGTGCTAGCCGGTCCAGCTCCGGCCAGTAGGCATAGGTAAAGCTTGGTTCGGCTCCATCATCGAGACATCTTCCAATCGCGTCGAAAAACTGCGGAAGCGTGTTGTAGGCGCGCCGTATCGCACCGTGACTGTGGGCAACATTGAATGCCGAGTCTATTAAACGCCGTGGCGTCACCATGTAGCAGCGACGACGGATACGATCGAACACCGATCGATTTCCAAACAGCTGCCCTGCATCAATACCATTTTCCTCGAGCCCTGAGCCTCCATGGCGATCCTGGAAAGGGAGCACGGCAACAACGCTACCCAGCTCACGAAAAAAAGTGAACCAGCCGGTAAGACCATGCTGTTGTGGAGCAGTCGCAGTCAGAAACGTGGTTATCGCGGTCGCTGTCGTGGAAGGAAACACCGAGGTGATGCGCCCGCGCAGTCCGCGCCGCAGGGCGGCTCCGGGTTCAGAGCGGATCAGATGCTCGTGACCAAGTCCATCGATAATCAGCAATATTGCGTGCCGGCGGCTGGCAATCGCTTCAGCTCCCAGCGCTGCGAGAGAAATATAGCCGGTGTCGCCACCACCCAACCCTGTGACCAGAGAGGCCATGAGGTTCACTATGCTGCCACCTCGATAATCGGGGAGTGGCATGGTCACCTTGGTCCGCTATTGCGCATCCCTGCATACTGCTGAGTAGGATCCGATGTTACCGAATTATGCAGGCCAAGGATACCCGCACGCCGCATGGCGTTTTGCGTCCATTTTCGCTTGAGACATGGATACTTTGCGCAAAGTGCCAGCATCGCGAGCGCCCACTACGCTGTGTCAGGGACGACAACGGGATGTGCAGGGACGATACAGCGTGATACCCTTCAAAGATGAGTGCGGTTCGCTTCCACCCGGCAGTTTATGCCTGGTTTGTCCAGAAATTCGGGGCACCGACGCCACCGCAACTAGCGGCATGGCCAGCGATCCAGAGCAACCGGCATACTCTGATCGCCGCCCCCACCGGCTCCGGAAAGACCCTGGCCGCCTTCCTCGCCGCCATCGATTCGCTTGTCCGCCAGGCTACGGCTGGTGGACTTGAAAGCAAGACCCAGGTTCTTTACGTTTCACCGCTCAAGGCGCTTTCCAACGATATCGAACGCAACCTGCGCGAGCCTCTAGCTGGAATCAGCGCACAGATCCAGTCACTCGGACTAGATAGCGTGGAAATCCGCGCCCAAGTGCGCAGTGGCGATACCACACCCGCAGAACGCGCGGCGATGATCCGGCGGCCACCCCACATCCTGGTGACGACGCCAGAGTCCCTTTATCTGCTGTTGACGGCGGAGTCAGGACGACGAATGCTCACGGACATCCGCACCGTGATTGTGGATGAAATCCACGCGGTCGCCGGAACCAAGCGCGGCGCACATCTGAGTCTGTCACTGGAGCGCCTGAGCGCCCTCGTGGCACGACCGCTAGTACGTGTCGGGCTGTCCGCTACCCAGAAGCCGATCTCCGAGCTGGCGCGATTCCTCACAGGGACAGATGCGACCGATTGCGCCATCGTAGACATTGGCCATGCGCGCGATCGCGACCTCACACTGGAATTGCCCGGTACGCCGCTCGACGCAGTGATGTCGACTGAAACCTGGGAGGAGATCTACGACCGGCTTACCCTGCTCATCGCATCCCACAGGACCACTCTCGTTTTCGTCAACACCCGTCGCCTCGCCGAACGTGTCACTCGTCATCTGAGCGAACGCCTAGGCAAGGAACATGTAACTTCGCACCATGGAAGCTTGGCCAAGGACCAGCGCCTGGATGCCGAACAACGGCTCAAGTCGGGCCACCTCAAAGCATTGGTGGCCACCGCCTCGCTTGAACTCGGTATCGACATCGGCGACATCGATCTGGTGTGTCAGATCGGGTCGCCGCGGTCAATTTCCACGTTCTTGCAGCGTGTTGGACGGTCGGGACACACCATGGGAACTACCCCGCGCGGACGGCTGTTTCCCCTCAGCCGCGACGAACTCGTAGAATGCGCCGCTTTGCTGGATTCAGTACGGCGCGGTGAGCTCGATCGGATAACCATTCCGTCCAAGCCGCTCGACGTTCTGGCACAGCAGATCGTCGCCGAGGTGTCGGCTCGCGACTGGAGTGAAGACGAACTCTTTGAATGTCTGCGCCGTGCCTATCCATACCGCGAGTTGACGCGCGCCGAGTTCGATGATGTTGCGCGCATGCTGGCGGATGGTTTCAGCACTCGCCGCGGCCGGCGCTCCGCTTACCTGCACCGCGATGCCGTGAACCGACGCCTGCGCGCCCGCAAGGGCGCCCGCCTTACGGCACTCACTTGCGGTGGAGCCATCCCGGACAATGCCGACTACCAGGTTATCCTTGAACCGGCGGATGTATTTATCGGCACACTGAACGAGGATTTTGCCGTCGAAAGCATGGCCGGCGATATTTTCCAGTTGGGCAACTGTTCCTACCGGATCCGCAGAATTGAAGCCAGTCGCGTGCGCGTCGAAGACGCCCACGGGCAGCCTCCGAACATTCCGTTCTGGATTGGCGAAGCGCCGGCACGCAGTGATGAGCTGTCTGCAGCGGTCTCGCGACTGCGCACCGATGTTGCACAGTCGCTCGCGGAAGTTAGCCCGGCGTCGATTGCCAAGACAATTCTGGAGCTTTCCAGGAACCTTGGCCTGAACGTATCCGCTGCCACCCAGATCACAGAGTATCTGGCTGCGGCAAAGGCTATGCTCGGTGTCCTGCCTACACAGCAGACGATTGTGTTCGAGCGATTTTTCGATGAGACCGGGGGCATGCAGCTGGTTGTGCATGCCCCGTTCGGCAGCCGAATAAACCGGGCCTGGGGCCTCGCGCTGCGCAAGCGCTTCTGCCGGCAATTCAACTTCGAACTGCAGGCAGCCGCCACCGAGGACGCAATTGTGCTGTCTTTGGGTGAGACTCACAGTTTTCCGCTAGAGGACGTCGCGCACTACCTGAAAAGCGTCAGTGTCCGCAAGCTGCTGATCCAGGCGCTTCTTGCTGCACCGCTGTTCACTACGCGCTGGCGCTGGAGCGCAAGCATCGCGCTCGCCGTAAGACGAAACCGCGGCGGTATCAGAACAGCGCCCGCCCTGCAGCGCATGGAGGCCGAGGACCTGGTGGCAGTAGTATTTCCGGACCAGATCGCCTGCGCCGAGAATATCATCGGTGACCGTGCCGTGCCGGACCATCCACTCGTGAACCAGACGATCTCCGATTGCCTAGAGACAGCCATGGACATCGACGGTCTCGTTCGCCTTCTGCAGGATCTGGAAAACGGTGAAAAGTCGGTCGTTGCACACGATCTGCCGCATCCATCGCCTCTCGCCCGAGAGATTCTGAATGCTAAGCCCTATGCCTTCCTCGACGATGCGCCACTGGAGGAACGGCGGACCCAGGCGGTCATGAATCGACGCTGGCTGGACCCGGTATCTGCCGCCGACCTGGGCCAGCTCGACCCTGCAGCGATAGGGCGCGTGCGGGAGGAGGCATGGCCAGAGGCCGCAAGTGCCGATGAGCTGCATGACGCCCTGATGCTGCTGCTCGTTGTCAGCGAACGCGAAGGCCTTTCCAGCAGCTGGGCTGATCACTTCGAGCAGCTGATTGTCGCACGCCGAGCGACGCGGTTACACGCCAACAAGACCTTGCTGTGGGCCGCAGCGGAACAGTTGCCGATGCTGCTCGCAGCGTTTCCGGAAGCGCGACTTGAACCGCCGATTGACACGCCTCCAGAGTTCGGCGTACGCATCTGGACTGCAGACGAGGCGGTAAGGGAAGTGGTACGCGGCCGCCTCCAGGGGCTCGGCCCGATCACGGCCGCAGTCCTCGCCAGCGGCATCGGCGCTGACCCGAGTGCTGTGGAGCACGCACTGGCAGCGCTGGAAGCGGAGGGTTTTGCCCTGCGCGGGCAATTCACTCCATACACCGCCATCAGGGAAATTGACGTTGAGTGGTGCGAACGCCGGCTGCTTGCACGGATTCACCGATACACCATTAAACAACTACGCGCCGAGATCGAACCGGTCAGTTCAGTTGACTTTTTGCGCTTCCTGCTCGAATGGCACGGCCTCGGATCCGACCAGCAGCGGGAAGGACCCCAGGGTCTGGTGGCAGTCATCGACCAGCTCGAGGGCTTCGAGGCGCCCGGCTGCACCTGGGAACAGGACATTCTGGCGAGCCGCATACAGCAGTACGATCCGCAGTGGCTCGACAGCCTGTGCCTTTCTGGTCGTGTGACATGGGCGCGGCTCACACCGCCACGACTCTCCACCGGCAAAGAACGCACCGCCGTCTCCGTACGCATCGCACCCATCTCCCTGACCGCGCGCCAGCATCTGGGCATGTGGCGCACCCTGGCACGCACGCAGCGCCCCACCGGCGTGCGTCTCTCGGCCCGAGCGCAGGCACTGGCGGACTTTCTGTCAGGGCACGGCGCGTCATTCTTTGAAGAACTTCTCAGCGGCAGCGGCCTGTTGAGGACCCAGGCGGAGGAAGCATTGGCGGAGCTTGTCGCGAGCGGCCTGGCACACTCCGACAGCTTCAGCGGCCTGCGTGCCATGATCATCCCATCCGACCGACATCGACGCCTGCGCGCATCTGCATCGGGAATCGGCAATGCCGGTCGCTGGACATTACTGGAATCCCTTACCAGCGACGCGCATCCGGTTGCCCAGCCCGGACCTGCAAACACATCTGGAACTGGGCAGGAGACGTGCGAACAGGTCGCGCGTCTCCTGCTACGCCGCTATGGCGTAGTATTCAAGCGGCTGCTGGAACGTGAAGGCGCATGGTTGCCATCCTGGTATGAGCTGCTGCGCGTGTACCGGAGGCTGGAGGCACGTGGCGAGATCCGGGGCGGGCGTTTTGTCGCCGGCTTCTCCGGTGAACAATACGCCCTACCCGGCGCGATTGACACTCTGCGCACATCGAAAAAAAGGGATCCCAGTGGGGCGCTGGTATCGTTGAGCGCGTCCGATCCTCTGAATCTTGTGGGGATCCTGACACCAGGGGCGCGCGTTCCGGCCCTCTCAGGAAACCGCGTTCTGTTCCGCGACGGGGCCCCGATCGCGGTGCACGTCGGTGGCGAAACCCGCTTTCTCGACTCGCTGGAACCTGCGTTACAGTGGGAAGCGCGCAACGCATTGCTTCGCACGCGCATCGCGCATCCAGTGCGTGGTCATCTGAACTGACCGCGCAACAACTTCTCTGTGTCGGGCCAGTACTCGCTTCCGGGCATCGCATGATCACTGCGCTTCGACTGGACCCGCCCATACAGCCATGGTGCCACAGCTTTGACATTCGTACATTACGCACCGGCCTGCAGCGCATGAATGGTAACCGCGCTCATACCCCACAGTACCAGGTTGAGCTCGCCAGGCACACGTGCTAAAGCGTGGTAGGGGATCACCCGCGGAGTAAAGTGTGACACGGGACGCGTGCTCGCAATGCGGCAATGATAGACATAGCCGTTTGCCGCACCCGGTATTATCGCTCGGCGTTCCATCGCCTCCTTCACTGGCGGCTGCGTATCAATCTGATCGGCATAAAGCTCAACCGCCACCTCATCGGGTGAGATCTCACCGAGATACACGGCCAATGCGAACGACCAGCCGTCGGGTTCCTGCCAGGCCTCGAGATTGCCCAGATGTACTCCGTGCCAATGCCGGACGAGGTTCTGCTCCCACACGCGCAGCTCGTGCGCGAACTTTCCCGCATTGGCCGCACGCTGTTCAAAAGCGCTCGCCGCCGACTGATATATGTTTTCCACGTATTCCCGAACCATGCGGTTGCTGCTGAATCTGGGCGCAAGCTGCGCCATGCTTGCGCGCATCCGCGCCACCCAGCGGTGCGGAATACCTCGAGCATCGCGCCCGTAGAACTCCCCCAGAACCTCCTGTTCCAGCAGGCGATAGAGTTGCGTGGCCTCGCTCGCATCCCAGTCCAGCTCGGCGTGCTCGCGCCCATCACCGAGTCCCCAACCAACTTCCGGCGAATAGGCTTCGGCCCACCAGCCGTCGAGTTCCGATAAATTGATGCCTCCATTCACCAGCACCTTCATGCCGCTGGTACCGCACGCTTCCCATGGACGCCGGGGCGTATTGATCCACAGATCGACACCCTGCACCATCTCCTGCGCCAGTGTCATGTCGTAGTCTTCGAGGAAAACTGCGCGTGTTCGCACCTCGGGACGCTGCACGAACTCGACCCATTCGCGTACGAACTGCTTTCCCTCCTCATCCTGGGGATGCGCCTTCCCCGCCACGATGATCTGGACCGGGCAGTCGCGGTTGGTCAGCAGTCGCAGCAGACGCCGGTGATCATGCAGCAGCAGATTGGGGCGCTTGTATTCGGCAAAACGCCGCGCAAAACCAAGAGTCAGGGCATTCGGATCGAGAATGTCATGCGCACTCACTATCGCCGGTGCCTCCGCGCCGCGCTGCCCAAATTGGCGGGCAAGACGTTGTCGTGCGGAGTGTACGAGGTCGCTGCGCTGCCGGCCGCGAAACGCCCACAGCGCATCGTCATCCAGAGCCTCGATCGCGGAACCGAGATCTTCCAGGGTCCCGAGCCAGCGCTCCTTTCCGCATGCTTCAGTCCAAATTTCGTCTGCCCATGCCGAGTCCCAGGTTGGCACGTGCACGCCATTGGTCACGTGCACGACTGGAACGTCGCACTGCGGCCAGCGCGGATAAAGGCCTTGAAAAATGCGCTGACTCACCTGTCCGTGTAGACGGCTGACACCGTTGATCACGCCGCAGGTACGCGCAGCCAGATAGGCCATATTGAATGCCTCGCCTGTGTCAGCCATATTCTTGCGCCCCAGAGCCATAAGCTCCTTAGCGGAGACACCGAAACCAGCGACGTAATCGCCTCCGTAGCGCGCCAACAGCGCCGGATCGTAACTGTCGAAGCCCGCCGGCACCGGAGTGTGTGTGGTGAAGACATTGCCAACGCGGGTCGCCCACAAGGCTTCCCAGAAATCCACACCATGCGACTGCATGTACGCCCGCGCCCGCTCAATCGTCACGAATGCAGCGTGCCCCTCGTTCAGGTGACACACCTCAACTGCCAGTCCCAACGCTTCCAGCGTGCGCCAGCCTCCGATACCCAACGCGATCTCCTGTACCAGCCGCAGCTCCTGACCGCCGCCATAGAGCCTGCTCGTGATGCCGCGATCGCGCGGACTGTTGAGCGGATCATTGCTGTCCAGCAAATAAAGCAAGACCCGCCCCACGCGTACCTGCCATACCCGGAACCTGACCAGTCGCCCCGGAAACTCGATCGATACGTGCAGCCAGCCGCCGGCGCCGATTTCTGCCGGCACAATCGGCAGGCTCGTCGTATCGTTATAGGGATAAGTTTCCAGCTGCCGGCCGCCGGTATCGAGCGTCTGGCGAAAATACCCTTCCTGGTAAAGCAGCCCGACGCCGACCAGCGGAACCCCCAGGTCACTCGAAGCCTTGAGATGATCTCCGGCGAGTATCCCGAGGCCGCCAGCGTAGAGCGGCAGCGCTTCACTCAGGCCGAACTCCATGCTGAAGTAGGCTACCGGCACTTTGCGCGCGTTCGGAATCTTGTCATACCAGCTTGAGCGTTCGAGATACTCTTGTCTAGCCTGCACCAGGCGCTCAAGCTCACCGCGAAATGTAGCATCCTGCGCCAGCTCTCGCATGCGCTCAGGCGAGAGGTTTTGAAGGATGGCATAGGGATTCTCGGTCTGCGCCCAGATTTCTGGATGAATCTTCTTCCACAGCGCGTCGCCTGCATGGCTCCATGTCCAGAAGACATCGGTCGCCAGCTCAGCCAGAGCATGAAGCTCGGTAGGCATCTCAACGGGTATCGGGCTTCTGGTGATTATCATGGGAAGGTGCCTCGCCCGGACAGACTAGCCATTGGTATGATTGCCTGCAGATTCCATCAATATGGCCACTTCCACTCGAGTACCTCAGGCATGTCCTCGCCGTAACTTCTAATATATTGGACATGGTCGACACGCTTGTCGCGCATCGCCTGCTTCAAGTGGGCCGCGCGATATCCTAGAGTCGGGACCCGGTCAATCACGTCTTCCACCAAGTGGAACCGATCGAGATCATTGCGTACCGCCATATCGAACGGCGTTGTGGTGGTCCCTTCCTCTTTGTAGCCACGCACATGGATGTTCGCGTGGTTTGTACGTCGGTACGTCAGTCGGTGAATCAGCCATGGATATCCGTGATAGGCAAAAATGACCGGCTTGTCGGGGGTAAAGATCGCATCAAAATCCTTGTCGGACAGCCCATGCGGGTGCTCTTCCTTCGGCTGCAGAGTCATTAGATCCACGACGTTCACCACCCGGATGCGAAGCTGCGGCAGGTGCTGCCGCAGCAGGTCGACGGCCGCCAGGACCTCGAGCGTCGGCACATCCCCGGCGCAGGCCATGACCACTTCGGGATCACTACCCTGATCGCTGCTTGCCCAATCCCAGATGCCGATGCCAGCAGCGCAGTGTTTGCGCGCTGCATCCAGATTGAGCCATTGCCCCTCGGGCTGCTTTCCGGCAACGATCACGTTGACCCGATTGCGGCTGCGCAGGCAGGAGTCAACGACCAAAAGCAGCGTATTGGCGTCCGGAGGCAAATAGACCCGGATTATGTCGGCCTTTTTATTGACCACATGATCGATGAATCCGGGATCCTGATGGGAAAAGCCGTTATGATCCTGGCGCCAGACATGGGAAGTAAGCAGGTAGTTTAGGGAGGCGATCGAACGGCGCCAGGGAATCTCCCTGCTACTGACCTTGAGCCACTTGGCATGCTGGTTGAACATCGAATCCACGATGTGGATGAACGCCTCGTAGCAGGTGAAAAGACCGTGACGCCCGGTAAGCAGGTATCCCTCGAGCCAGCCCTGACAGGTATGTTCCGAAAGAATCTCCATCACCCGGCCATCGCGCGCCAGATGGTCGTCCTCCGGCAGAATTTCCGCCATCCACGCACGTCCGGTCACCTCAAGCAACGCCTCGAGCCGGTTGGACGCAAGCTCGTCCGGGGCCATGACCCGGAAATTGCGCGCTGCGAGGTTCCGTGTCATCACGTCTCGCAGGAATATCCCGAGCACGCGCGTCGATTCGGCCTGTACCGCACCGGGCCGTGGTACCGAGATCGCGTAATCCTCCAGATCAGGCAGGTCCAGCTCTCTGAGCAGCAGCCCGCCATTGGCGTGAGGGTTGGATCCCATCCGCCGCGCGCCCGCAGGCGCCATGGCCGCCAGCTCGGGAAGCAGCCGCCCGTCGCTGTCGAACAGCTCCTCGGGGCGATAACTTTTCATCCACTGCTCGAGCAGCTTCACGTGCTGCGGCTTGCTGTCCATCTCGGTGATCGGAACCTGGTGCGAGCGCCAATACCCCTCTAGCTTCTTGCCATCGACCTCGGCCGGGCAGGTCCACCCCTTGGGCGTCCGCAGCACGATGGCCGGCCAGCGCGGCCGCTGCGCGACGCCATGCAAACGCGCGTCGTCCTGGATCTCCTTGATCTCTGCAATCACGCGATCCAGCGTCGCCGCCATCTGCTGATGCATCAGCGCCGGATCCGAACCTTCCACGAAATACGGATGATAGCCATAGCCTGTCAACAGGCTCTCCAGCTCCTCGTGGCCTATGCGTGCAAGCACCGTCGGATTGGCAATCTTGTAGCCGTTCAGATGAAGGATGGGAAGCACCACGCCGTCGCCCGCCGGGTTGAGGAACTTGTTGGAATGCCAGGCCGTAGCCAACGGTCCGGTCTCGGCTTCCCCGTCGCCGACGACACAGCATGCAATCAGATCCGGATTGTCAAAAACGGCACCGAATGCATGCGACAGGGAATAGCCGAGCTCTCCACCCTCGTGGATGGATCCGGGGGTTTCCGGCGCGACATGGCTGGGAATACCGCCTGGGAAGGAAAACTGCCGGAAAAGCCGCTTCATGCCCTCCGTATTGCACGAAATGTTGGGATAGAACTCGCTGTAGCTGCCCTCCAGATAGGTATTGGCAACAAGTCCGGGGCCTCCATGCCCGGGACCGGTAACGTAGATGACATTGAGATCCTGCGCCTTGATCAGCCGGTTCATATGGGCATAGATGAAATTGAGCCCCGGAGTCGTCCCCCAATGACCCAACAGGCGCGGCTTGATGTGTTCGAGCGCGAGCGGCTTTGAAAGCAGCGGATTGTCGACCAGATAGATCTGGCCGATCGAAAGGTAATTGGCCGCCCGCCAGTAGGCGTCTATCTTGCGCAGTTCCTCGGCCGACAGCGGGCCCGCACCGTAGCCGGTAGCTCTGCCGTCACTATTGGGGGCCTTGCCCTCGCTATTCTTCATGTTTGTCCCTCCAGCTTGATTCATCCACCAAGTGGCGTGGCCCACGCGACCATCTCAACGTCGCGTCATAACTGCGAGCGCCTCGCGTGCGAGTTCCCCAGCTTCATCTACCGAGAAAACCCAGACATCCACCGCGCTTTTCTCGCTGCTGATGCGCCGTTCGCCGCCGGCCGTACCGTTCGCGGCTTTGTCCAGAACGACCCCGCACCATTCCATGCCGGACAGGATGCGCTCACGCACCTGCGGCGCATGCTCGCCGATGCCGCCCCCGAACACGATGCCGTCCGTTCCGCCCAGTACCGCGAGGTAGGCGCCGACATACTTGCGTGCGCGATAGCAGAACAGCTCGATCGCCTGCCGCGCCCCCTCCCCGCCGTCCACAAGCAGTTCTCGCATGTCGCCGCTCACGCCCGACATACCCAGGAGCCCAGACTGCTTCTCCAGCATCCGGTCCGTTTGATCCGGCGTCAGCCCCTCGCTGCGCTGGAGGTAGGTGAGGAGTCCCGCGTCGATATCGCCGCAGCGGGTGGCCATGACTAGGCCTTCCAGGGGCGAGAACCCCATCGAGGTATCGAGCGCAGCCCCGTCCCTGGTGGCCGTCACCGAGCAGCCGGACCCGAGCTGCAGGCTGATGATCCGGCCGCGCCCGGCCTGCGCCTCGTGCAGTTGCGTCCATCGCCGCCACATGGCCCGGTGGGCGAGCCCGTGGAATCCGAAGCGTCGCAGCCGGTATTTCTCGGTCATCGGCCGCGGCAAGGCATAGCTGCGCGCAGCTTCGGGCAGATTGGAATAGAACGCAGTGTCGAATACTGCGACCTGCGGTATTCGGAGTCCAAAATGAGCGCGACACGACCGGATCCAGCTCAGCGCCTGTTCGTTATGCAGGGGTGCCAGCGGCTCAAGCCGCTCGATCTCGTGCTCGACTTCCTCGTCAACGTAACGCGATCCCGTCAACAAGGCGCCACCGTGTACAACGCGATGCGCCACCACTGACACATCGGTCAGACCGTACTGTACGATAAAGCGCCCGAGAAAATCCTCCTGAGCTGCGATCGCTCGTTCCTCATGCGCTGACGCAACCACTTCCAGCCGGCCTTCGTCTGAGCTCCTGAAGGCCGCGAGCCTCACAGAAGAGCTGCCGCTGTTTACTGTCAGTATGTTCATGCGTTGCCGTCGACGACCCGCAGCCTTAGACCATGCTCCGCGGTCCACAACCCGCATGCTGATCGCCCGCCGGAGCGGTGTGCATCTCGAATTTTCATTTTCCCGGATACTTTCACGATACCTGAGCGGATTGGCCGAACATTGATCCTCATCAAGATTCACAAATCGAAAGCGGTGGCGGCCCTCCCGCGGCGGTGTGACGCCTGAATCCGCCGGGCCGGATTGTCATGCATCGGCCGGAATATCACTGGGACCATAATCGGATCGCGGCCCACTTTGCGATCCTCGTCGGGTGCACATCCGGCTAACACCCGGTTGTCCTCCTGCAATAGATTGGCTGAATTGCCCCGGCAGGGTCTGCGAATTTCAGGCCATGCGATGGCGGAAAAGCCAGGCGGCGAGCGTCATGCTGGCGAGCGCAAGCGCCGCGAGCCCGGCATACTGCGAACCGAGCACGCTAGCGCCGTCACCCTGGAGGAAGGTGCCCCGCAGAATCACCAGAAAATAGCGCAGCGGGTCAAGGTAGGTCAGGTACTGCACCGCCAGGGGCATGTTGGCTATCGGCGTGGCAAATCCCGAAAGAATCACCGCCGGGACCATGAACAGGAAAACTCCGAGCGTTCCTTGCTGCTGGGTCACGGAAATGGATGAAATCATCAGCCCGATTCCGATGCCGGAGAGCAGGAACACAAAAACCCCGAGATACAGCGCCCATAGGCTGCCGGTAAAGGGTACATCAAACCAGAATACGGCTGCGGCCAGGATCGCGGTTGCCTCGATCAACCCAATGACGAACCCCGGTATCGACTTGCCGATCAGAATTTCGACCGACGCCAGCGGCGTCACCAGTAACTGATCGAACGTGCCACTTTCGCGCTCGCGCGCGACCGACAGTCCGGTCGTCAACAGGGTGACCACCAGCGTGAGCAGTCCGACGATCCCGGGAACAATGAACCAGCGGGACAGGAGATCTGGGTTGAACCAGGAGCGCACGACGAGCTGCGCCGGAGGCACTTGCCAGCCATGGGCCGCAGCCCACTCAGTGTCGAAGGCCTGCACAACCTGATTCACGTAGTTGCCCGCGAGCGCAGCGGTATTGGAGTTTCTGCCATCGATGATCACCTGGACTCGCGCCGGACGGTGGGCCAGCAGATCGCGGCTGAACTGCGGACCGATGTGAATAACCAACAACACGCGCTTATCGTCGATCACCGGCGCGATCTGGCGTTCGGCGGTAAGCACCGCCTTTTGGAGAAAGACCGGAGACCCCTGAAAACGCGCCAGCAGCTCGTGCGACGCCGCGCCGCCATCCTGGTTGTATACGGCATAGGGAATATCACGGATGTTGAACGTCGCGGCGTAACCAAAAATGATCAGCTGCAGCAAAGGCGGTACGATCAGCGTCATGCGGGCCACCTTGTCCCGCAGGAGCGCCAGAAATTCCTTGATGACCAATGCCCGGATCCGCGGCCCCATGGCGTCAATCCAGGCGCTTGCGCGACAGCCGCCAGGTGAGACCGAGAAAGAAGGCCGCCATGGCGCACAAGGCAGCCGCATTAGCCAGCACCACCGGCCACACATCGCCCGCGCCGAATACCGTCTGAAGAATGGCGACGAAATACCGGGCAGCAACGATGTGTGTCAGCAGGCGGATCGGCACCGGCATCGAGTTCAGGTCGAAGATAAAGCCCGACAGGATGAACGCCGGCAGGAAGGTCGCAACGATAGCGATCGTTGCCGATATAAACTGGTTCTTGGCAACCGTCGAGATGAGCAACCCCATGCCGAGCGCGACAAGCATAAACAGCCCCGATGCCGAAAACAGGACGAGCAGGGACCCACGAAGCGGAACAGCGAACAGCCACACCGCCATCACCACCGACAGCGCCATTCCCGCCATGCCGAGAACAAAATAGGGAATGAGCTTGCTCAGCAGAATGTCGCCCATACTGACCGGGGTCGCCATAAGTGCTTCCATGGTGCCGCGTTCCCACTCGCGTGACACCACTTGTGCAGTCAGCAGCGCACCGATCAAAGTCATTATGATGGCAATCAGGCCGGGAACCAGATAATTACGGCTGCGCAACGCGGCATTGAACCAGATGCGCTGCTCCACCGTAACGGGCACACTGAGCGTGCTGCCCTGGTCCTGTGCCTGCCGCGAGAGCCAGCCGAGCCACACCCCGCGGATATAGGCCTCGAGCAGGCCGGCGTTGTTGGCGTCGACACCATTGACGAACACGCCGATTCCGGCATTGCCTTGTGCCAGCATGCGACGCCCGAAGTCACTGCGCAGCCACACGATGCCGTCCACCCGGCGGCGACCGAGAGCACTTTTCGCCGCCGCCATGGTTGCGTAACGATGCGGCACGAAATAGGGCGAGCGATCGAAACCTCCCAGTAGCTCCTGCGCCTGCGGCGAGTACGGTGCAACCAGCGCCAGCGGCACGCGCCGTGCATTGAGCGATACGCCATATCCGAAAAGCAGCAGCAGGAAGATCGGCAGAGCCACCGCAATGGCAATTGCCGACGGATCGCGCACGATTTGCAGGAATTCCTTGCGAATCAGGCCACGCAGCCGCATGCCGTTCATGAAGCCCTCCGGATGCTTTGCTCATGTTCCGCAATCAACGCGATGAATGCATCTTCCATCGTGGGATCCGGCCGATCCGGAGCCTGCGCGAGGCGACGGATCTCGGGTGGTGTGCCGGCCGCAAGCACCTCGCCTTGCGACATGAGTACCAGACGGTCGCAATACTCGGCCTCCTCCATGAAATGGGTGGTGACCATCACCGTAACCCCGTCGTGCGCCAGCGCGTTGATGCGCGCCCAGAACTCACGCCGGGCGAGTGGATCCACGCCAGAAGTCGGTTCATCTAGAAACAGGATCTGCGGATCGTGAAGCAGCGCGCACGCGAGTGCCAATCGCTGCTTGTAGCCGACCGACAGCGCGCCCGCATTGACGGTGCGGTAGGGTCCGAGATCGAATTCCTCCTCGGCCCAGCGCAGGCGCGCTTCGAGGGCCGCACGCCCGAGACCATAGACCCCGGCGAAGAATTGCAGATTCTGCGCTACACTCAGGTTACCGTAGAGAACGAAGCGCTGCGATACATAGCCAATGCGCTGCCGCGCGGCCGCGCCGGCGTGATACATATCCACGCCAGCGACGCTCAGCTTGCCGGATGTAGGCAGAAGCAGCCCACAAAGCATCCGGAAAGCGGTGGTCTTGCCAGCACCGTTAGCGCCGAGAAGTCCAAACACCTCTCCGGTGGATACGTCAAAACTGATCCCCTTGACGGCCTCGAACGCTCCAAACGAGCGCCGCAGATCCCTGGCCATGATCATCACACCCGGGGGTAACCGGACCGGTTCGGAACCCGGTCCTATCGTTGCGGCTTCACGCTTCGCCTGTACGTGTGAACCCTGCAGCAGGGCGACAAAGGCGTCTTCGACACGCGGTTCAGCTGGCTCCCAGGTTTCCCCCGGTTCAGGACGCGGCGCCGCACCTTCAGACAGAATGACACGGACTTCGCTGGCCTGCAGCTGCGCATCGATGACGCCCGTCCGGTACGCAAGCTGCTTCTGCAATTGGCGCCGCCCGCCATCCGCCACACGCACCAGAAAGGACCGCCCAACAAGCGGCGCGCGGAATGATGCCGGGTTTGCCTGACCGAGCAACCTGCCTTCATTCAGCATCACGAGATCGTGACAACGCTCCGCCTCGTCAAGGTAAGCCGTGCTCAGGAGCACCGTCACACCGTCCTGCGCCAGCCGCTCGATGATGATCCACAGCTCGCGGCGGGATATCGGATCCACGCCGACCGTCGGTTCATCGAGCAGCAGTAGCCGCGGTGTGCGCAACAATGCACACGCGAGCCCGAGCTTCTGCTTCATGCCGCCGGACAGCGCACCGGCACGGCGCGTTCCGAATGGTCCGAGCGCGGTCATCGCCAGCAGCTCGTCGTAGCGCGCCGAACGCGCATCGGGCGCAAGCCCCTGGAGGTCAGCGTATAGCTCCAAGTTTTCGCGAACGGTCAGATCTTCATAGAGACCGAACCGCTGGGGCATGTACCCGATCGAGTCGGGAATGGCGCGTGTCCCGCTCAGGGCATCGTGTCCAAAGACGGCGATCTGTCCGCGATCAGGGAGCAACAGTCCTGCGGCGAGCCGCATCAGGGTGGTTTTGCCGGCACCGTCCGGCCCGAGAAGACCGGTAATGACGCCCGCCGCCATCTCAACACTGAGCCCCTTCAACGCCTCGGTTATGCGCCCGCCACCAGCGGCAAAGCGCTTCTCCACGTCCTTGAACACTAAGGCGGCTGTTGCCATGGATCAACGGGCGCAGGGGTGACGCGGTTGGCCGTGGACAGGACGAGCCGGAAGCGGGATGGTCACCGTGACCGGCATGCCGAGACGTAGCTGACCCTGGGGATTGCAGACATAGGCCCGGATGCGATAGACGAGCTCGGTGCGCAATTGCGTTGTCTCCACCGTCTTCGGAGTAAACTCGGCGACCGTCGAGACAAACCCCACCCATCCATCGAAGCGCCTACCGGGAAAGCTGTCGCTCGAAATAACAGCTCGCATACCCTGGCGCAGCTCGCCTAGGGCGGGCTCGGGAACGTAGGCCCGCGCCCATACCGGATTGTCCAACGCGATGGTAAGCACTGGAGACTGCGGGTTCGTCATATCGCCCGGCTCCAGGATCCGGTTGTCGATAAAGCCGTCTTCCGGAGCGTACAGGAGCGTGTCGGCCAGTTCCTTGCGCGCCAAAGCTTGCGTCGCCGCATCGGCCGCCACCTGGGCGCGGGCAGCTGCGATGTCCTGCAACCGCGGCCCCCTGATGGCCAGCCGCAGAGCCTGCTCAGCCGCCTGCCAGCGCGAACGTGCGACCGCCAGGGCCTGGCGGGCATCGTCGCTTGCCTGCTGCGGCAGGTAGTGTTCCTTCGCAAGCACGGCATTGCGGTGATACGTCTTCTTGGCATTATGCCAGGTGGCCAGTGCCGCCGCAGCATTCGCCCGCGCCTCGAGGATTTCCTCCGGACGCGAGCCAGCGAGGAGGCGGGCGAGCACCTGCCGGGCAACGGCAAGCCTTGCCTGTGCCTGGGCAACCGCATCCTGGAACCTCGCTGGATCGAGTTTTGCCAGCAGCTGTCCGCGGTGTACGCGGTCGCCTTCCTGCACCGCGATGGTAGCGATACGGCCGCTGTCGTTGAAAGCAAGCTGAATCTCCCGAATGTCGATGGAACCATAGACCGTGAGCGCGCCTGCGGGACGGCCGGCGCGCCTGACATACAGATACGCCCCACCGGCGGCGATGACCAGTACCGCCACGACCGCGATTAAACGCTGTTTTCGGGTTATCACCATGATGCGGTTCCTTTATAGAAACAATTTTGATTCATGGGGCAGGGCACCGACGCAGCAGATCGTTGACGGCAACAACGTCTGCCGGGGCGAGAATGCCGGTCTCAGCCTTCAGCCGGATGCGCGCAATGATCTGGCCGTAAACCGCACGATCGAAGTCGCGTTGCGCCTGAGCAGCGTCGGACGCCGCGGTCAGCACATCCAGAATCGACCGGACCCCCAGATCGTAACCTTTGCGCGTCGCCTTCAGCGATAAGACGGCAGAACGGCGCGCCGCGCGCGCCTCCGTGAGTTGCGGAACGCTGTCGCGCAACGCCAGATATGCGGTCTGGGTATCGAGGCGGATCCCGTCATTCAGATCTTCGATATGCGCTTGCTGCGCCCGGACCTGCGCGTACGCCTGGCGTACGCCGGCATCGATTGCGCCGCCAGCATAAATCGGCATCGCAAAATTGATGCTGGCGCCCGCCGAGTTCATTTGCATGTCGGGCAGGAGAATCCCGTAATTATGCTGGGCGATCCCGGAAACACTGATCGTCGGCCATGCGGCCCGCCGGCGCACGTCGACTTGGTCCTTGTCCGCCCGCAATTGCGCCTGCGCCTGTCTCAGAAGCGGCTGGTCGCGCAGTGCCATTGCCACCCATTGCTGCATGCGTTCCGGATCCGGGCCGCGCGGCGCAAACGGACTGACATCGCACAAGTGTGCCACCGGAGCATGGGTCAGGCGCTCGAGTTGCCGATTCGCAACTGAAACCGCATCGTCCGCGCTGATCAGCGTCGACCTGGCGGCGTCCAGCCTTGCCCTGGCCTCCGCGACCGCGACGATATCCCCGGCCCCGATCTTCAGGCGGGCCTGGGCCTCATGGTACAGATTTTTGAGAAGTCGAGCCTGGTGGCGCGCCACTCGTGCATCGGCGATGCGCCGCAACACTCCGAAATAGGCGTCGGTGACATTTAGGATCAGCGCCTGTCGTACATACGCCAGCGCCGCCTGGTCGCTGCGGACACGGCTATCGGCAGCATGAAGTGCGGCGTACGCCGAGCCGTCCAGTAGCGGCTGGGTGAGCGTAACGCTGTAGCTGTCCGAGTAAAATGATCCCGAGATCTTTTGGGGAAGTACTCCGGTAACTGTGGTGCTGTTTATGCCGGCGCTGGCGCCTGCTGAAAGATGCGGCAGCAGCTGTGCCCGGGCGACTGAATGGCCGGCATGATCGGCCTGCAACAGCGCGCGACTCTGCGCGATCACAGGCGATGACGACATCGCTTGGCGGTAGACGCCAATGAGATCCTCGGCCTGCGCACGCAACGGCGCTGCCAGCATCAGGACCAGAGCCGCAAACCAGATCACTCGCTTTCCGGCCGAACGTGTCCGGCCGGAAGCTGCGGGCGCCATCCGACATCCTGGATATGGATCGTAGGTAGGCGTATCGAACTCCAACATCCTGTGCAGCAGGAGGTACTTCGGGCCTTTTCGAGCCACCGGATTTCCTCATTTTTAGTCAGGCTGTGTCAAGAAGCCTGGTCAGGCTACCGTAGGATTCTGGCCAACATCACCGTGACGAGGAGTCTTTTCTCTCACGGGCATCGCGTGCGGATTACGCTGCACGGTCGCACTCATGTGCGACTTGGGATGGGACAGATGCGGAAGCGGACATTGTCGTGCCTGGTCATCTTCTTTTTACCAGCCCATCGCTTGATGATGGCGAGAAGATGGAGTTTACAATCATGCTCCGGAATTGGATAGGAAGGCGGTCGTATTGGGGTGCTTGGCAGAAAACCCCGCTACATCAAAGACGGCAGTCACCGGGTCTGACGGCTTCCGCTGTGATGGAAAGCGTACTGCCCATCCGTTCCTGATGCGCCGGATCAATGGAAATCGCGCGAATGAGTGACGAGCGCACCGAGCAGCTCCGAGCGATCTTCCAGGTGCCGGGCAATCACGTGCAGCACCTCGCCTTCTCTCTGGATCTTTCCAGTCACTAACAGCAGACGCGCGCCGAGCAGTGCCCTGCGTTCACGCTCCGCCACCTTCGGCCAGACGATGACATTGACATTGCCAGTTTCATCCTCGAGCGTCACAAAAATTACACCCCCGGCACTGCCAGGACGCTGACGGCCGATGACCATGCCGGCAGCACGTACCGGACTGCCTTGGGAAAGCATGCGCATCGCTGCGGCACAGGACACGCCGAGGTGATCCAGGCGCAGACGCAGCAGAGCCAGGGGGTGGCGACGCAGACTGAGTCCCAGGTTGGCATAATCGGCAACGATATCCTCTCCCTCCGTGGGCCGGCGCAGCAGCGGCTGTGCCTCGACGACGTCGATATTTTCGAGCAGCGGCAGATCGGGCTCCACTCCGGCAACCGCCCAACGCGCCGCATGCCGATGACCGGCCAGCCCGGTGAGCGCTCCGGCGGCGGCAAGCATGCCGAGGTCGTGCCGCGCGAGACGTGCGCGCCGCGCCAGGTCAGGGACATCGATGAACGGCGCCTGCGTTCGTGCATCGACCAGGCACCGTGCTCCGGCACGCGAAAGACCCCGCACCAAGCGTAATCCCAGTCGCACGGCAGGCGCGGAAAAGCGCTTGTCCTCCAGCGTGCAATCCCAGTCACTGGTGCACACGTCCACTGGCCGGACTTCCACACCGTGGCGGCGCGTGTCCTGCACCAGCTGCGCCGGGGAATAGAATCCCATCGGCTGGCTGTTCAGTAGCGCGCAGAGGAACGCTGCCGGCTCGTGACACTTAAGCCATGCCGACACATACACCAGCAGCGCAAAACTTGCGGCATGGGACTCGGGAAACCCGTATTCTCCGAAACCTTGGATCTGGGCGAATATCTGGCGCGCGAAATCCTCCGTATAACCGTTTTCGCGCATACCGTCGATCAGGCGTTGCTCGAAGTGCTCGAGCCCGCCGCGCCGGTGCCAGGCAGCCATGGCACGGCGTAGCCGGTCGGCTTCGCCGGCGCTGAATCCCGCCGCCACCATGGCAAGTCTGATCACCTGTTCCTGGAAGATGGGCACACCCAGCGTGCGCGCAAGCACTTCACGCACCGCTTCCGAAGGGTAGCTCACCGGCTCTTCGCCCCGCCGGCGGCGCAAATAGGGATGTACCATCCCACCCTGGATCGGACCCGGCCGCACGATAGCCACCTCAATCACGAGGTCGTAGAAACAATCAGGCTTGAGACGGGGAAGCATCGCCATCTGTGCGCGCGACTCGATCTGGAATACGCCCACCGTGTCGGCTCGCTGGAGCATGGCGTACACTGCAGGATCCTCAGCCGGCAGGGTTGCCATCGTGAGCCGCTGCCCTCTAATCTCCTCTATGAGATCAAAGGTACGGTGGATGGCGCTAAGCATGCCGAGCGCCAGGCAGTCGACCTTCAACAGACCCAGCGCATCAAGGTCGTCCTTATCCCATTGGATCACCGTGCGTTCGGGCATGGCGGCGTTTTCGATCGGCACCAGGGACGACAGCGGCCCGCGCGCGATCACGAAACCGCCTATATGCTGGGACAGGTGGCGCGGAAAACCCAGGAGCTCGCGCACCTGCGCCATCAGGCGCCGGATTGTGGGATTAGCTGGATCGAATCCGGCCTCAGCGAGACGAGCCGGAACGATATCACAGCCATCCCACCATTGGAGGTTCGCAGTCAAACGGTCCAGCTGCTCGGGCGCCAGCCCCAGCGTCTTGCCCACGTCGCGCACTGCGCTGCGCGGGCGGTAGGTGATAACGGCCGCTGCAAGGGCCGCGCGCCCACGGCCGTACTTGCCATAGATATACTGGATCACTTCCTCACGCCGGTCGTGCTCGAAATCCACGTCGATATCGGGCGGCTCGTTGCGTTCTCTCGATATGAAGCGCTCGAACAGGATCTCAACGCGGGCCGGGTCAACTTCGGTGATGCCGAGACAGTAGCACACTGCCGAGTTGGCCGCGGACCCACGCCCCTGGCAGAGGATGTCGCGCGAGCGGGCGAAGCGCACGATGTCGTACACGGTAAGGAAATACGGTTCGTAGCCGAGTTCAGTGATGAGCGCGAGTTCGTGCGCTACCAATCCGCGCACCTTGACTGGCGCGCCGGCGGGCCAGCGCCGACTCAGACCTTCAGTGACAAGCCGCGCCAGATGAACAGCGGGCGTCTCGCCTGCCGGCACCAGCTCCTCCGGATACTCGTAGCGCAGTTCGTCCAGAGAGAAATGGCAGCGTTCAGCGATGCGCTCCGTTTCGGAGAGCAGCTCTGGCGGATAGAGGCGCGCCAGAGCCCGACGGGTACGCAGATGGCGTTCGCCGTTGGCATACAGCGCAAAGCCGGCCTTGTCCAGCGATACGCCCAGACGGATGGCAGTAAGCGTGTCTTGCAGGGTACGCCGAGCGTGCACATGCATGTGCACATCCCCGCTGGCGACAAGTGGCAGGCCAGTCCGCTTTCCCAGATCGGTGAGGCACTCAAGCCGCGCGCCATCGAGGCCATCACGCGTCAACTCGACCGCAATCCATGCGCTGTCAGGGAAACACTGTCGCAGCCACAACCCGGGCTCGGGGTCCGGCACCGATCCGGGAGTCTCTTCTGGCAACCACAGCGCCAGACAGCGAGTAACAATGCGCGCCACGTCCGCGCGCCCCAGGCTGTATTTGCCCTTCCCCGCCGCGCGCCGACCACAGGTAATCAACTCCGACAACTCTCCATAGGAGCTGCGGTCGGCCGCAAGCAACACTAACCGCAGGCCGTCGGCGAGCACGAATTCACTGCCCAAAATCAGTCTGATCCGCCGGTCACGCGCCGCCAGATGCGCTCGCACTACTCCGGCCAGCGAGCACTCGTCGGTGATGGCCAGCGCGGTATAGCCTAGGCCAGCAGCACGCTCGACCAGCTCTTCGGGACGCGAAGCACCGCGTAGGAAGCTGAAGTTCGAAAGGCAGTGAAGTTCGGCGTAGGCAGGCAAGGTATCCATGATGACATCCGCAGCCGGCATATCAGGCCGGCACAACCAAAACAGGCGGGTCGCCCCACGAAAGATTCTGCCATCCGTGCTGAACGTTCCCATGGGTCAAGGCCGTGGGTTTTGAAGGTGGCCAACATGGGGTGTCTGGATTCTCCCGGGTTACCGCTGAAACATCCCGGTCGAGACTGCACTCCGCGCGTCGCCGCGGCAGTTGTGCAACCCCTCCCCCAATCTGAAATCTTTCTTTGCACCTGCGGTCCACACCATAGCCACATTGCCGACGCTCAGCCAAACACACCGTGGAGAAACCAGCGATACTCACCTGCAAGCTCCCGGTACACCCATAACCGCATGCCTTGCTCGCTACGGGCGATAAAGTAATCACGCGCGACGTCCTGCCCGTCCCACCAGCCGCTTTCGATACGTTCCCATTCCCGCCCAAGCACCAGCACGCCATCGAGATACGGATGTTCGTCGCGCATTTCCAGCAGCATCGGTTCATGCAGTAGCCACAGAGGTCGATTCCGGTCTCCTGCTCCTCGAGATGCACATGCGCTGCGTTGTGACAGCCGCCGGCCGGACCCGCCGCGGGTTGTTGCATCACCCCCCGGCTCAGCATAGGTCCAGGCCCGTTCCGGACGGTGTTCCGCCACCTGGCACAAGCCACGTACTGCATCCCTCCCCAGGCGCGCGCGCAGGCGTTCAATAAGCGCCTCCTCCGCCGCATGCGCAGGCACAAAGAAATCAAGACTGTGCAAGGCAAGCGGGCATGGATCCGCGGCACGCAACGAAACCTCCTCCACCGGCGCAGACAATGCAACGCGCTCCAGACGCTCGCGCAGAAGCATCGCCAGATATGCTGCATCGCGCGACGGCGTCGCAAGCTCGAGCCCCACCCGTGTAGCCCCGACCGCCGTGTGATGCAACGATAACGTCAGGGAACGCGCGCCGGCATCGCGCGCACGTAAAAACCCCTCGAGTTCGATCAGCAATCGGCGTAGAGGAAACAGCAGCCCTTCGACCGCACTTACCGCACCCGGCAGCGGCAGACTGCTCGCAAACCCGGATGGCGCAACAAACGCCGGACGTGGATCCGGAATGCGTCCCAGGGCACGGTCGAGGACGTGGATCAACTCCGGCCCCATGCGTCGCGCTAACCCGTCTCGTGGCAGACGCAGGCATTCACCAATCGTATGTACTCCCATTCCATGCAGCGTCTCGCCCTGCTTCGCAGTCAGGCCGAGGCACGCGAATGACAGGGGGGCTAGCACGGCAGCAAGCGTGGTCTGCCTGGTAACACATATCTCGCAACCGGCATGCGCCAGCCATAAAGCAGCAAGCGGTGTCGGCGCAACTGCCAGAGACACACAATAGCCGAGTTCCGAAACCCCTTGGCTAACTGCCTCTCTCAATTGCTCCAGGCCGCCGAACAGCCGGCAGCTGCCGGCCACTTCCAGCAACAGCACCTGCGGTGGCATCTGGCTGACGACAGAGGTGAACTGACCGGCCCAGGCTGCAAGACGGTCGAGCGCGGCACGTTCAGATTCTCCATCACGCTCGCATACCTGTAATGAGCCGGCAAGTGCATGCGCCGCATTCAGGCCCATGTCCGGCTGTATGCCACGGCGACGCGCGGCGGCATTGCACAATGCCACCCGCCGATTACGTCCATTGCCGTAAACCACGACCAGTGGATCAGTTGCCGGCACACCGCGAGTAAATATCTCAAGCGCAAGATCCGGCAGATACAGGCATAGCCACAGCATGATTCAATCTCAGGTCCAACGACACCGGCCCAACCGGCCAGCCACCGCGCCGCTTCAGGATGTATACGTCGATGCCACCAGGGGTGGGTACAAGCTGCAGGCGCAGTGCGGCGGGAGAACCTGCAACAGCCGTCTGCCCTGGACGAAACAGCACACCCCAGGACCTACCCGCCTCCGCCGCCAGTTGCAAACGCCGCAGGGCACGCACATCGGCGGCCGCCGGCCAGGCCAGTACCGCACCGCAGGTACCGGCACGCAAGGACTGCTCCACTGCCCACAGCCCGTCGATAGTGGCGCGCGGATGAACCAGCAACACCCGCGACAAATCCACCTGCGCCGCCGCCAGCGCCGGGGCATAGGGAATATGCGGCGGTGCAATGAAGGTGAGCCAGCGGTTGCCATGACTCAGTCGCGCGAGAGCAGGCAAAAACAACTGCAACTCGCCAATACCCAGACACGGAATCAGGATCTCCGTGATCGTGCCGGATGGCCAACCGCCCCCAGGCAGCAGCGCATCCAGTTGCGGAAAACCGCTGGGCACCCCCGGAGCAAACGGTGATGCGGCGCTGGCGCGCCAAACCTCGGCGCCCTGTATCAGGTCCTGCAGGCTCATCGGAGTTTGCCGTTGCGCAAAATGCCCACGCCAATGCCCTCGATAGCGAAGGCATCGCGCCGCAGATCAATATCGATAGGCTCGAAATCGGGATTCTCCGGCAACAGCCGTACCTGGTAACCACGGCGCTGGAAACGCTTCACGGTGACCTCGTCTGTCAGGCGCGCCACTACGATCTGGCCATTGCCCGCCTCGGGCGTGCGATGCACTGCGAGCAGGTCATCGTTCAGGATGCCAGCATCGCGCATGCTATGACCACGTACCCGCAGAAAATAATCGGCGTGTGGACGGAAAAGTGCCGGATCAACCTGATAGCGGTCCTCGATGTGCTCTTCCGCCAGAATCGGACTGCCGGCTGCCACTCTGCCTACCACCGGCAGCCCCTTCTCCTTGAGGCGAATACCGCGCGAAGTACCCGGTATAAGCTCGATCGCCCCCTTTCGCACGAGCGCCCGCAGATGATCTTCGGCCGCATTCGGCGATCGGAAGCCGAGCGCGGCGGTGATCTCCAAACGCGTCGGTGGCCGACCTGAATCCGCCATGAAGCGACGTATCATGTGCAGAATCTGGGCTTGGCGCGAAGTCAAAGCATCCATTTTTCAATATCCTGTATATAAGTCCAGTACTGTAATTATATATAGATTGAAGCTTGGCGCAAGCCGCCGGGCCTCCCAGCCGAACGGACCGGAAGGAACGACGCTCCGGCCGGGCTTAACTCCATAGCCCTTACCCCTACTGGTTTCCGGAGCCGTCCGCCGCATCGGACAGCCCCGGGCACTCTGTATGCGGCAGCCTGGAAGCAGCCGCGGAAAGACATACTTTTTATGCAGTTGAAAAACGCGGTTGCAACCGCATTGAATGGTATTAGCCAACATGTCCGGATCGGCGACTAACCGGCACCAGCCGGATCACCGATTGGCGCCGGGCAAAGGAGGCAGCATGTACCGCAGACTGTTTTTCGTATTACCGGATGAAACCCACGCGATGCAGGTCGTGCATGACATCGAAGCATCGGGAGTCGACCACAACCACATTCATGCCGTTCCCGGGCATGGGGTGACACTCGCCCAGCTGCACCTGGCCACACCACGTCAGCAGCGCGATGCAGCTGGCCGGATCGGAAAGATGATCTGGATAACGAACCTTGTTATTTTCTTCATCGCTCTGATCGGACTGATCCAGGCATTGGCGCGCAATTCTGTGCTGTGGACCGCGGTTGCCCTGCTCGTGGTCACCGCAACCATCGTCGCTGGTGTGCTGTTCGCATCGCGAGTACCGGGCACGCATCTCGGCGATCTGCGCAGCGCGCTCAGCCACGGCGATATCGTGCTGATGGTGGACGTGCCGAAAGCACGCGTCCATGAAATTGAAGAGGTCGCTGAAAGACACCACCCTGAAGTCACCGCCGGCGGCGTCGGCTGGATCATCGGCGTGCTCGGCGTCTGATCAACTTGATGCCGGCCTGCTGGTGGGACGTTCCCCTCTGTCCTGACGCCGGCGGTCTGTACGTGTCCATGATACACATACCCGATTCTCCGCCGGTTTCGCACCGACACGAGAAACGCAGGGTGCACATACCCGATCGGGCATGTGCCAATGGCACCAGACCGCTTCCCATGTGACAACCTCGCCGTGGCGCGCGACAATCACGGCCATGGAACCCGACCAGCCTGTCGTATCGCTGCGTGGCGTCGACCGCAGTTACCGCGAGGGAGACCGGACACGGGTCGTCCTGCACGGACTCGACCTGGACGTACAACCTGGCGAGTGGGTTGCACTTGTCGGCCGCAGCGGATGCGGGAAGTCCACACTTCTGAACCTCATCAGTGGCATAGACCGACCCGACAGCGGCGACATCCGTGTGAATGGCAGCAGTATCACGCGCCTGACGGAACGCGAGCGCACCCTGTTCCGACGCAGGAACATCGGCTTCGTCTACCAGTTCTTCAATCTTATCCCGACGCTGACCGTGGTGGAAAACCTGCTGCTGCCGATTGAACTCAACCGGCTGGACCACGCGCGTGCGTACGAACTGCTCGCGGCCGTGGGGCTGGAAGACAGGCACGCATCCTTTCCGGACCGGCTGTCTGGCGGGGAGCAGCAGCGGGTGGCCATTGCGCGGGCGCTGGCGCACGATCCGCTTCTGCTGCTGGCCGACGAACCGACCGGAAACCTCGACAGCACCACCGGCGATCAGATGCTGCGACTGATGGAATCCCTGGCTCGGACGACGCGCCGGGCGCTTCTGATGGTCACCCATTCTTATGATGTCGCGCGCCAGGCTGACCGCGTACTGACACTCGAGAATGGCCGCATCGTGAACAAACAGGCGGAGACGGATTGATGTCCGCAATGGTGTGGCGGGCGAACTTCCGCTTCCTGTCTCACCATCCCTGGCAGATATTTTTCGTCGTTCTCGGCATTGCCCTCGGTGTCGCGGTGGTAGTCGCAGTCGGACTTGCGAATACCAGCGCCATCCGCGCATTCCGTCTGTCTTCGAAAACAGTTTCCGGCGGCGCGACCGACCGGATAGTCGGTGGACCCACGGGCGTAGCGGAACGCCTGTACACCCGCCTTCGTGTGAATGAAGGGATCGAGGGTAGCGCTCCGATCGTCGACGGCTATGCCGAAGCCGGCGGCGAGACTCTGCATGTCCTCGGCATTGATCCGTTCGCCGAGGACCGCTCCGGGGGACGCTTTTCCGGCATCGACGCGGAAGCCATCCGGCGACTGCTGGTCGAACCAGGGACGCTTCTGCTCGCGCCCGCTACAGCCCGCCGTCTGAGTCTGAAGGTGGGCAAACGCTTCACGGTGCAATATGCCGGCCGCAGCCACACCGCGATCCTGGCTGGGCTGCTCCCGAAAACGGATGCAGCAGCGGAAGACGGACTCGCGATCACCGATATTTCGACGGCTCAGATCCTGACGGGAAGGATCGGTAGATTGAGCTGGATCAATCTCTCACTCCCGCAAGGCGTAACGGGGCAACGCATGCGCGCGCGGATCACCGGATTCCTGCCCGCAGGGACCCGGATCCTGCCGACGCAAGCACGCACCGGGGCTCTGGTTCAGATGACCCGCGCGTTCCGAACCAATCTTACCGCCATGAGCCTTCTGGCATTGGTCGTGGGCATGTTCCTGATCTACAACACCATGACGTTCGCCGTGCTGCAGCGACGGCAACTCATCGGCATGCTGCGCGCGATGGGGGTGACCCAGCGTGAAGTGTTTGCGACGGTGCTCACCGAGGCGGTGGTTCTCGGAACGATCGGCACGATTGCGGGGCTTGTCCTGGGAATCGGACTGGGAGAGACCCTCGTGCATCTGGTCACGCGCACGATTAACGATCTGTACTTCGTGGTGTCGGTTACTCGATTGCTAATCACTCCCGCACCCCTTGCGGAAGGGGTCGCCCTCGGGCTAGGCGCGACCGTTCTAGCATCGCTAGTCCCAGCGCTCGAGGCATCCGGCTCCGAACCCGGAACTGCGATGCGCCATTCGACGATCGAACAGCAGGCGCAAGTCCTAGCGCCGCGCCTGGCACTTGCAGGCTGTGCGCTGGCAGCAGCAGCGCTGCTGCTTCTCATGCTGCCAACGAGGAGTCTGATTCTCGGTTTCGCCGTGCTGTTCATGGTCATCCTGGGACTTGCGTTCGTCGCGCCACTGACAGTGGCGTGGATGAGCATAGTCGTCAGACTGCTTCTGAGCCGGGCACCAGGACCGGCCGGCGGCATGCTTGCGCGTTACGCCTTGCGCGGGATCACGACCTCACTGAGCCGCACCGGAGTCGCGATATCCGCCCTTATGCTAGCTGTCGCAACGACGGTTGGCGTCGGGGTCATGGTCGGAAGCTTTCGCGCCACGGTGCAGCAATGGCTGGCTGCCACCCTGAGTGCGGATATCTACGTCTCCGTACCGCAGATTGATCCCGGCAGCACACCGCCAACCATCGACCCCAAGATCATCGCGCGCGTCGCGCGCATCTCCGGCATCTCTGGAATAACCAGTGGACGGCGGGTTACCGTGGAATCGACCCGCGGCCTGACCCAGATTCTCGCGGTGGATTTCGCCCCCGGTCACATGCCGCGCTTCCGGCTCAAGAACGGTGACGCTCAGACGGCCTGGTCTGAATTCAATTCCGGCCATGCCGTGCTTGTGTCAGAGCCCTATGCCTACCGCAACCGGCTGCGCGTGGGCGGGCATGTGCAACTGCGCACCAACCGTGGCTACAAGTCGCTTCCGGTTGCCGGTATTTTCTACGATTACGGGTCCGAACAGGGCATCGTGCTGATGCACCGCCGGCTCTACGAACGCGATTTCAACGACCATGGCATCAGTTCGCTCGGACTGTATCTCGGGCCCGGAGTATCGATGCAAAAGACAATCAGCAAAGTGCGCACTGCGGCCGCGCACAGGCAGGCGCTCTTTGTGCGCTCCAACCGCGCGATCCGCTCCGCCTCGATCAAGATATTCGACCAAACCTTCGCGATCACCAATGTGCTCAGGGTATTGGCAATGGTGATCGCCGTGGTCGGAATACTGAGTGCACTCATGGCCCTGCAGCTCGAGCGATCTCACGAGCTGGCGGTGCTACGGGCGACAGGCTTTACCCCGATGCAGATATGGGGACTGGTCACCCTCCAGACCGGATTCATGGGATTTTGCGCAGGACTGCTGGCGCTTCCGGTCGGCCTCGCGCTGGCGCTGCTGTTGATTCATGTGATAAACCGCCGCGCATTTGGCTGGAGCATGGAGACGCTGGTCATGCCGGGTGTGCTGATTCAGGCCCTGATCCTTGCCGTCGTGGCGGCACTGATTGCCGGTTTTTACCCAGGCTTGCGCATGGCGCGCGTAAGTCCAGCAGATGCCCTGAGAGAGGAATGAGCGTGCGGCGAGGGCAAGTCTGGCTGATGCTGGCGCTGGTTTCGCTCGGCACCGGAATGACGACATTTGCGCACGATGCACAGGAGCGGACTGCGTTGCCGGCGCCGGATTTGGAGACAGTGCTCGGAACCGGAACCGCAAGCGGCTACGCGCGCGCTGATCACCCGCGCACATTCCGGTTTCCCCACGATTTCGGTCCGCATCGTGCGTTCAAGACCGAGTGGTGGTATTTCACTGGAAATCTCGACAGCGCTCACGGGCAGCGTTTCGGCTACGAACTAACCCTGTTCCGCTTTTCCCTGAGTCCACATGCCATACAGAGTCCGTCCCGCTGGTCGACCAACCAGGTGTATGTAGCTCACTTTGCGGTGACCGACCCTGCAGGAAAGCGCTTCCGTTTCTTCCAGCAGGAGGCACGCGCCGCCATCGGCCTTGCCGGCACACAGGCTGCGCCCTTCCGGGTCTGGGTGTACAACTGGGGTGTCGGGGCATCTGCCGGCACAGAATGGCCATGGCACTTGCATGCGGACGCCAAGAACGTATCCCTGAATCTTAACCTCACTCCACTGCTTGCTCCCGTGCTGCAAGGCAGTCACGGCCTGAGTCGCAAAGGCCTCGCCCCGGGTAACGCATCGTATTACTACTCGATTCCGCGTCTGGAGACCCGTGGAACCTTGTCCCTGAACGGACGATCATTTGCCGTAAAAGGCCTATCGTGGCTGGATCGTGAGTGGAGCACGAGCACACTGGCGCCCGACGAGGCCGGCTGGGACTGGTTCGGGCTGCAGCTGTCGGACGGATCTGATCTGATGTTCTACCGCTTGAGACGCAAAAATGGCGCCACCGATCCTTTGAGCCAAGGAAGTCTCGTTGATCGGCGGGGGAAGGTGATGCGACTGACCACGGCGGATGTGCGCATCCAAGTCCTCAAGCACTGGCTAAGCCCGCTCGGCGGCACTTATCCGGCACGCTGGCGTTTGTTCATCAAATCTGAACACTTGACGCTCGATGTAACACCGATCCTTGCGGATCAGGAACTCGACGTCGGGGTACGATACTGGGAAGGCGCAGTCGACGTGCATGGCTATTACGCTGGACATCTGATCAGAGGCGAAGGCTATGTCGAACTAACGGGCTACGCGCCGACTTCCCGGGTTCAGCCGCCCCGCCAGTGATGATCGTGCCGCAGCGACAACGCTCTCCGGCTTAACCGGACTTCACCGCAACTGCTGGGAAAGTTGCGCGAAACACCATGAAGCCTCGCCCTACTGCGGGCATTCGGGTTGACGCTGCCAAATGGCAGGTTTTCGATAGAGCCGGGATGTGGGTGCGACACGAGGCTGTGTCGCACCCACATCCCGGCTCTATCGATTGCGCGCGTCCAGCACGCCCCCCTGAAAGCGGCCGTCCGCGACTAACGCCAATTAGGACGATTTTTTGTCCGCCTAGATCGAGATTTCCCGACCCAGTTCCACCACTGAGTCCGCCGGCAATCTGAAATAGTCGCTTACGTGAACGGAATTTCGTTGCATATACGCGAACATTTTTTCCACGAAGCGCGGCAAGCCCTTCCCGTCGTCGCGGCGAATTACGGTTTCGTGGCCAACGTAGTAGGTGACGTCGCTCAGCTTCAGCTGGCAGCCGAGCGTATTGGCCTGCTGCAGCAAAGCCGGGATGTCCGGCCTTTCCATGAAGCCGAAGCGGGCCGTGGCACGCCACATTTGCGGTGCGACGCCCTCCACTTGCAACCGGTCGCGGCGGCGTATCCACGGCACGGGCTCGGTGATCACGGTGAGGATCAGCACACGCTCATGCAGAGCGCGATTGTGCTTGATGTGCCATACCAGAACCGGCGGCGCGTCCTTTTGCGCGCGCGTGAGGAATACCGCCGTACCGGGCACGCGCGGGATGTGCTGCTCGGCAAGTTGCGTCAACAATTCACCCATCGGCATCAAGCGCTCGTGCATGCGCGCCAATACTGCCCGCGCGCCGGAATGCCAGACCCACATCATGCCATACACCAGCGAAGCCAGCACCAGCGGCACATAGCCGCCTGCCGCGATCTTCATGAAGTTCGCCGCCGCAAAAGCGGCGTCTACTATCATGAAGGCGCCGGCCACTGCGCCGGCCGCCAAAAGGTTCCAGCGCCATATTTCGCGCATGGCGATGAACAGCAACGCCGATGTCATCAGCATGGTAGCCGAAACGGCGATACCGTAGGCCGCAGCCAGATTATCCGACTTCCCGAAACCCACCGTCAGGCCCAGCGTAACGAGCATCAGCAGCCAGTTCACCGGACCCACGTAGATCTGACCGTAGCCGGCTTGGGAGGTCTGCTTGATAGGCAGGCGCGGCATCCAGCCAAGTTGGATGGCCTGGCGTGTCATTGAAAATGCGCCAGTAATGATGGACTGGCTGGCGATGATCGTGGCAATGGTAGCCAGAATCACCATCGGCAGCACCGTGACCGGCGGACAAAGCCGAAATAAGATATTGTCCGTCGTAGGTACACCGCTTAGCACCAGCGCCGCCTGCCCCGCATAGTTCAGCACCAGGCTCGGAAAAACCAGGGCACTCCAGGTAAGGCGGATGGGCCTGGCGCCGAAATGGCCCATGTCCGCATACAGCGCTTCGGCCCCAGTGACACAAAGGAATACGCCGCCTAGCACCAAGAAGCTGGTGGCGCCACCCGAGAGCAGGTAGTCGATGCCGTACCTCGGATCGATGGCCCATAACACGGCGGGATGCTTGAGAATACCATGAACGCCAAGGGCGCCAATCACCACAAACCATAGCACCATAATCGGCCCGAAGGCCTTGCCAATCTTTGCAGTGCCCTGCGGCTGAATCGCGAACAAGCCGATCAGCACGGCCACGGCGGCGGGTAAGATGTAAGGCTTGAACGAAGGCGCTACCATATTCAGGCCCTCGAGCGCCGAAAGCACGGAGATTGCTGGAGTAATAGCACCATCGCCGTAGATCAACGCGGCGCCGAGCAGACCGACCGCGACGATGGCGGGGCGATGCCGGCGCTTCACACCCAGCAGCGACATCAAGGCCAGGATCCCGCCTTCGCCGTCGTTGTCGATGCGCATGGCAAATGTCACGTACTTGACTGACGTGACGATGATCAGCGTCCAGATCACCAGAGATAGCGACCCGAGCACGGTCAACGCATCGGGTTTGTCGCCCGCGAGACCCAACACTGTCTTTAGCGTGTACAGCGGGCTCGTGCCGATATCTCCGAACACAACGCCAAGCGCGGCAAGGCTCAACACCGGCAGGCTCGCGGCAATCTCCGGGCGGCCGCCGTTTTCGGCGATGACTACCGGTGTTGGTTCAGTCTTGCCATCAGACGGCATTCGATTTTCTCATGCGAGCAAACGTGAGCAGAACTGCCCAAACACTACCAGCCGAGCATGACGAACGATAGCCAAAAAAAGGAATTGTGCCTCGCCTGCACGAGCGTCTGCTTCCAAGCTTATCCGCTTCCGTCTCTGGACGGCCAGGGCCGGTCATTCCGGTTTCCTGGGAGCGGCCGTTCGCATCGCCAAGAAACGGACAGTCACGGTGAAATCAGTGCCAGTTTCGGAAAATATGTCTTGTACCGATTTGCGTCGCGCGTCAACAGCGCCATGCCGTGGATCGCAGCGTGTGAACCAATGTAAAAATCAGGCAGTGGCGAGCGTCGTCCGCCATTTGAATGGTGATACCTGACGAAACATTTTCCGGCGAGAAATCCCGCCTCCCACGGCAAGGGATCACGACGGAAAAAATCCGACGGCAAAGCTTGATCAAGGTCTTCGATCCGGTCGAAACCGATGGAAATTTCGCTATAGATAATGGGATTGATGACGAGTGTGTGCCTCTCGGCCAGCCGCTCCAATTGACGTGCAGACCATTCGTACCATTTTTGGTCCTCGGTAACAACATCAAGAATGACGTTGCTATCGACCAAGATGGCGGCCATGAGCGGCGCCGTTCTTAGGCGCCGCGGGTCAACGCCATGATTTCATCAGTACGGAGACGCTTGGTAGCCTTGCCGCGCATGATCGCAAGCAGGCGACGGCCGCGACGAGGAGTTTTCTCAACTTTTCTCACGATGACGGTATTGCCTCGGATGACGAACTCCACTTCGGTATTAGGCAACAGGCCCGCCTTTTGCCGGACGTCAATGGGTATGGTGACCTGACCTTTACTGGTAATTCGCATGACGGCCTCCTCAATATTACATTCTTACTTTTAAGAGTAATACTCGGTTCAGGGCTGGTCAAGTATCGTGTAACAGGGGGCATACCCCGTTTTGATTTTTCCAATCGACTGCATTCGGCCAGAAG
>VFSW01001463.1_pt1 | contig 36036 bp, 33 predicted proteins | sample 5358111 | NCBI WGS metagenome assembly VFSW01 (sample SAMN11554181, study PRJNA540505) | mine drainage metagenome | isolation source: sediment from site ElyBrook_90M | place: USA: Ely Copper Mine, Vershire, VT | collected 2017 | reverse complement strand
GAGGCACTGTTCCGTCGTGGGATTCGGCCGCATCTCCGAGCACGAATCTGGCCCGCGGGGCCCTCGCCCGCGGAGCCGGACTCGCAGCCAGCCTCCCGGTGTCGCCTCGGATCGCCCCGGGCGCTAATAGGCAGGAACCCAGGAGCTTCGGCCGGAACGCAGCCCGCGGACGGCCCACGCCTGCCCCGGCGAGAGTCCTTCGGGCTCCGGAAAGTGGCCTGCCGGGCTCACGCAGGGCCGAAAGGACCGCGGCCGGCGGTACGTATGCAATAGCCGTCTAGATCATGCAAGGGTATGCTACATTCGATTGCAGGCAGTCGAAGCCGACCGAGGAGCGGCTTCGGTCTGACTTATCGGAAGGTTCGCGGGCGCACATGCTGGAAGCTACCGTCACGGTCGGCGCCGAACCAATCGGCGTGATATCACCCCGTCTCTACGGGGCCTTCGCCGAGCACCTCGGCAGGTGCTGCTACGGAGGCCTGTGGGTCGGTCCGGACTCGGACATACCCAACGTGGACGGGTTCCGCAGCGACGTCGTCGCGGCTCTTCGCGCGCTTCCCACGCCCTTCATTCGCTGGCCGGGCGGCTGCTACTCCGAGCACTACCACTGGCGCAGCGGCATCGGCCCGGCGGCGACTCGCGCCGCCAGTCTGGGAATGTCCTGCGGCCTCTACACATCGGACAGCCACGCTCTGGGCACCCACGAGTTCATGCGCTTCTGCGAGCTCATCGGCGCGGAGCCGTATCTGGCCGGCAACGTGGCGACCGGCTCGGTCCAGGAGATGTGCGACTGGATCGAGTACGTCAACTCGAGCACGGATTCGGCCCTGACCCGCGAACGCGCCGCCAACGGCAGACTGGCTCCCTGGAACGTCAAGACCTGGGGCGTCGGAAACGAGAGCTGGGACTGCGGCGGGCGATTCGACGCGGTCACCTACGCCCACGAGTACCGGCGCTTCGCCCGGATGATCCGCGACGTAGACCCCCGGGCGGAGCTCGTGGCTGTCGGTCAGGAGGACGAGCCGCTCCCTGAGTCGGGCCTGGATCCGGAGTGGAACGCTCGCTTCCTGGAGACCCTCGGTCCGGCCGCCGGCCTCGTGGACCATCTGTCGGTTCACAAGTACTGGATCCACGGCGGTCCCGAGACCGACTTCGACGAGAGCCAGTACTACGCCCTGCTCGACGAAGCCGACGGCACCGAAGGCCTGATCGAACGGACGTGGCGGACCATCGAGGCGGTCGCGCCTCCGTCGCATCGGATCAGGATCGCCCTGGACGAGTGGGGCGTATGGCACCCAGAAGCTCGAGACTGGGGTCCGGGGGACGTTCCGCGGCGCCGGCCGCCGGATCTGGAGCAGGCCAACACGCTGCGCGACGCCCTTGCCGTGGCCGTCGCTCTCGAAGGCCTCCATCGCCAGTGCAACGTGCTGTCGATGGCCAACCTCGCTCAGGTCGTCAACGTCCTGCAGGCGCCGATCCTCACGGACGGCCCGCGTATCGCCCTGACGCCCACCTACCACGCCCTGGCTCTTCACCGGCCACATGTCGGCGCCCACGCGCTGCCGGTCCAAGTGGAGGCGGCGACCCGGATTCCGGGCAAACGGACGGCCGTTAGTGCCACAGCCTCCGTCGCGACCAACGGCTCGAGCGGAGCCGTGACGATCGTGAACCGTCACTGGAACGCCCCGGCGGAGGTCCGGATGAGGCTGACGGGCATGCCCAACGCCAGGGCGGGGGACTCCCGTCTGCTGACGGCGGACGCACCGAACGCAGTCAACGTGCCCGGAGAAGCCGAGCAGGTCTTCCCGCGGCCACTCGAAGTCGAAGTCCTCGGCGACGCGACCTTCCGTGTCTCGATCCCGGCCCACTCGATGGCCACGATCGAGTTCGCGAGCAACGGCCGATGACCGCAATCATGCAAGTCCAGGAATCTGTATGTCCGTGGGGAGGAATCCAGACGACATGACAACCAGCCAGGGAAGGCGTAAGCCCATCGTCCCCGTACGAGCCGTGGAGAAGCGCGGCTCGGACGGTCAGACCGACGGAAAGCTGGGCGGAGCCGGGCTGGACGGCACGGCCCGGACCAGGACTCAGCGTCCCAAGCGCAGCCCCACGATGCAGGACATCGCGGACGCCGCGGGCGTCTCTCAGAGCACCGTGTCGCGGATTCTGACCGGCTCGCACGTTGCCATCCCGATCAACCCGGCAACTCGCGAGCGCGTGCTCGAGGCCGCCCGGCGAATGCGCTACCGGCCCAATCCACTCGCCCGCGGACTGCGCGGCTCCCGAACGATGCTCCTGGGCGTCATCGTCCGCGAGATCACGGACCCGTTCTTTGCCGGCGCGGTGGATGCCATCTCGGGCGAGGCCAGCAAGCGCGGCTACAACGTGGTCCTGGGCCACGCTCACGGCAACACGACCGAGGCGATCGCCCTCCGGGCCGTCCTGGAGACCCGGCACTGCGACGCGATCATCCTCGTCGGCGACACGAGCGACCAGCCCCTCCTTCTCAAGGACCTGCACGAAACCAACGTCACGGTCGTCGGCGCATGGCAAGGCTCCTCGTCCCTGGGAGGAGTCACCACCGTCAACGTCGACAACCGCGCCGGCGTATGCGCCCTCATGGACCACCTCCTGGACCTGGGCCACACCCGCATCGCCTTCATCGGCGGTCGATTCGCGGCCGGCTCCCCGCTCGGCGACATCCAGCAGCGCCTGCTCGCCTTCTCCGGACGGCTCACGGAGAGGGGCGTCCAGATCCCCGAAAGCTACGTCGTCGAGGCTCAGAACAACCTGGGTTCGGGGGCGGACGCGTTCGAGGCCCTCATGAGACTGCCCGAGCCACCCACCGCGGTGGTCGCCTCCACCGACGTGCTGGCCCTCGGGGCGCTCCACGGCGCCTGCCGGATGAACCTGTCCGTGCCCGGGGCGGTCTCGATCGCAGGTTTCGACGATCTGCCGGAGGCCGAGTACTCGAACCCACCGCTCACCACCGTGCGCCAGCCGATCGCGGAGATGGCGGCGGTGGCCGTTCGCGCCGCGATCGACGAATCGGACCACGAGACCCAGCCAATCGTCGAGATGCTGTCGCCGAAGCTGATCATTCGCAGTTCGACCGGGCCCGTCCCCGCGCGCTGAGGGGCGTACCCGCACGCTCGCCGGCGGCGACTCAACTCGGGCTTGGCCGCGGCCCGGCTCGGCGGCCCGGCGCGACCTGGCATGCGGCCCTGGGCGGCCCGGCGCGGCCCCGCGTGGTTCAGCTCGTTTTGGCCGCGGCCGCGATCGCCTGGCAAACCTGCTGCGGGGTTGCCCGCCCGCCCAGAAGCGCGGCGGTGTTGTCCTCGATGGTTTGCGTCAGAGTCGGTGAGGTCACCCGGTCGAGATACAGCTGCATTGATCGGGACTGGTTGCGAGCCGCGACGATCAGGTGGAGGGTCTGATCGTCGACGCTGTCCACGGAGCCAAAGGCCGTTGGAAAGCCCATTCCCGCATGGCCGATCTGATCCATGACCCTGGTGCTCATCAGGAAGTGAAGGAAGTCCAACGCTTCGGGCGGGGCGTTCTTGCCCACGGCGATGCCGGTAGCGGAGCCCAATCCGTCGCTCGCTTCCCCCGCCCCGCCGGCGACCGCCGGGAATGGGAACCAGCCCACGTCCGAGCCGATGCCGGTCCCGCTGGTGCTGCTCGAAGCTGCGACCGCGGGCCCCCACTCGCCCATCAGCTCCATCGCGGCCTTGCCGTTGCCCATCCAGGCCGCCTCGTCGCGGTCATACACGGCCGACATGTAGCCGGGCTGGAACGGATTCTTCGCCACCAGAGCGGCCAGATCCGTGCCCGCGCGCACGCAGCCTTCGGAGTCCCAGGAGCCGTTGAGGATCATGTCCGTCAGGGCGCTCGAGCCCGCCTCGCGCAGCAGCAGGTAGGTCCAGAGATTCATGCCCGGCCACTCATCCTTGCCGGCGATCGCGAAGGGCACGATGCTCGCGGCCTTGAGCTTGTCGACGTCCGCGAGCAGCTCGCTCCAGGATGTCGGCGTGTTGGCGATGCCCGCCTTGGTGAAGAGCGGCTGGTTGTAGAAGAAGCCGGCCATGCCCATGGCCCAGGGCGCGCCGTATTGCTTGCCCCGGTAGGAGAACACGTTCATCCCGGCTACCTCCTGCGGACTCGGATCCGTCCACGCGGCAACCTGGGACGTGATGTCCTCCAGGACACCTGCCCTGGCCTGGGAGATGAACTGGACGCCCCCCGTCGATTCGAAGAGGTCAGGCGTGAGGCCCGTGCTCTGAGCGCTGGCGAGCCTGGCTTGGAGCGTCTCGGCGCTCATGGGCTCGATGGTGATGCTGACCCAGGGATGCTCGTCCATGTACAGGCTGGCGGCCGCCTGCCAGACGCTCTTGCCCGGATCGGCCGTGCTCGAATGCCACCACTCGATGTTGACGGCGTTGGGCGCCGGACTGGCGGTCACCGGCGCCGGCGTGGGCGCGGCGGTGCGGGTGGGCGTTGGCGTGGCCTTTCCCCCCGAGCAAGCCCCGGCGCCCACGGCGACGACGGCGGTGAGGGCCAGGAGGCGCCTGGCTATCGGGCTCACGCTGCCGTTCCTTCAGTTCGCATTCGTCCAACCCTCAGGGCGAGTCCCGTCGCGCACTTCCACCGCTCAGCGGATAGACCCTCTCGGACGGCGCGATTCGCCGCCCTCGACTCCGACCGGACCGGCCTAGCATAGACGCCCGCCCGGCCCTCATGGGGCCGCCGACAACGGACCAGGGACGCACGACCGGGCCCGAACGAGACGCCCGAGCCCGGTTCGCGGGTATCGAGTTCCCGCCCGCTCTACTGGACGGATACCGCTGTGAAATAGCGAGTCCGACCTGCGAGCCTGGTGGCAGTGCCCTCGATCGAGAACTCGGCCTGGCACGGCAGATCGTCGGACGACGTGCCGATCATGACGCGAACGCGACCCGGTTCGAGAACCAGTCCACCATCCACACCGGTAAAGGCGAGTTGCTCCACGGCAAGCTCGAACGAGACGCGCCTGCGCTCACCCGGCTGCAGAGTCACTCGCTTGAAGCCACGAAGCTCCTTGACCGGCCGGCTGACCGAAGCCTCCACGTCCCGAACATACAGCTGGACGACTTCGTCGCCGGCGACATCGCCGACGTTCGCGACGTCCACGCCGGCGACGACGCTGCCGGTCATCGGAACGCTGGTCCGGTCGAGGGTCAGGTTGGACAGCTCGAAGCGGGTGTACGAGAGGCCGTAGCCGAACGGCCAGAGCGGCAGGTTGGATCCGTCGACGTAGGTCCCCTTCCAGTGGGATTGGCCCCCGGAAGGCTTGTGACCGTAGTAGATCGGTATCTGGCCGACACTCCGCGGCACGGTCACGGGCAGCTTCCCGCCCGGGTTGAAGTCGCCGAACAGCACGTCCGCGACCGCCTCGGCGCCTTCCTCGCCCGGAACCCAGGCGTGGACCACGGCCGCTACTCTGGCCGCCTCCGCCTCGATGGCCAGAGGCCGGCCGGCGACGAGCACGAGGACGACGGGCGTGCCGGTCGCAATGATCGCTTCGACGAGCCTCGCCTGGCGTCCGGGCAGGCCGATGTCTACCCGGTCGCGAGCCTCGCCACAGGTGCAGTCGTCGGTCAGACCGGACCGCTCGCCCGCCACGACGATCGCCACGTCGGCTCCGCGAGCGGCTCTCGCGGCGGCGGCGATGCCGTCTTCATCGCCGTCGAGGATGCCGCAGCCCCGTTCGTAGACGACCTCCGCCGAACCGGCGTGCCGCCGAATCGCCTCGAGAATGGTGGCCTTGCCGGCCATCTCATCCACGACGTGGAGGCCCTCCGGCGCGCCCGCGCCCAGGCCGAAGCCGTTCATGTCCAGGATCGCTTCGATGTGGGCCTGGTGGGCGTAGTCGCCCTGGAGGTTGCGGGCGGAATCGGCGTTGGGACCCACGACCGCGATCTTGCGGAGGTCGCGCCGGAGCGGCAGCGTCCCATCGTTGACCAGAAGGACCATCGACTTGCGGGCGATCTCGCGGGCAAGGGCGCGGTCCGAGGCGAAGGGAATGGGCGCCTTGTCCGGATCCACGTACGGCGCGTCGAAGAGGCCGAGCTCGAACTTGATCCGGAGGACGCGCTCGACGGCCCGGTCGATGGTCCCGAGGTCGATCTTGCCGGTTTCGAGGGCCTGGACGAGCGGCTCCGCGTAGAAGCGCGTCGTCGGCAGCTCGACGTCGATGCCGGCCTCGAGAGCCAATGCCGCCGCGAGCGACGAGTCATCCGTCATGGCATGGCTCGACAGGATCTCATCGATGCCCGCGTAGTCGGAGACGACGATGCCGTCGAAGCCCCAGTCGTCGCGGAGCGTGTCGGTGAACAGGGCGCGGGAGGCCACGCAGGGCATGCCGTCGACGTCGTCGTAGGCGTGCATGACGGACCTGAGGCCCGCGTCACGAACGGCCGCCTCGAATGGGAATAGGAAGAAGTCGCGCAGCTCGCGGGCGCCGATGTGCGAGGGCGCGTGATTGAAGCCGCCTTCGGGCAGCCCGTGGCCGACCATGTGCTTGGCGGTCGCGAGGACGTGATCCGTCAGGTGCCCCGAACCCTGGAGACCACGCGTGTAGGCGCAGCCCAGCTCGGCGACCAGGTACGGATCCTCGCCATATGTCTCCTCGATCCGGCCCCAGCGCGGATCGCGGGTGATGTCGAAGATGGGGGCGAGGGCCTGATGGGCGCCGGCGGAACGCAGCTCCCGGCCGAGGCGATCGGCCATTGCCCGGGTGAGCTCTGGATCCCAGGCCGAACCCTGGTTGATCGACTGGGGGAAACAGACCGATTCGCGGGCGAGGAGGCCGTGGAGGCACTCCTCGTGGACGATGGCGGGGATACCGAGCCTGGTCTCTTCGACGAGAAACCGCTGGAGCCGGTTGGCGACCTCCGCGGCCTCTCGCTGATCCAGGTTGGTGGCCCCGGCGATCCGGGTGATCTGGCCGATGCCGTCGCGAAGGCGGGCCTCCACCCTGGACTGGTCGTAGGCATCGTGGTCGAGAAGCTCGTGCGACCAGATCGAACCCAGCTGCGCGAGCTTCTCCTGGAGCGACATGCGCTCCAGGAGATCAGCTACGCGTGCGGATATGTCACCGGCCGCGCCCGAAGTGGACGCGCCTGTCATGGTCTAGCCCTTGACCGAACCGGCCGTCAGGCCGCTGACCAGCTGCCGCTCAGCGAAGATGTAGAAGATGATCGCGGGCACAGCCGTCATCACGGTGTAGGCCAGGGTGAGGGCCTGGTCCGATGAGAACTGGCCTTTGAAGTTCATCGCACCCAGCGGCAGCGTCCACGTGTTCGCGTTGTCGAGGACGAGCAGCGGGAGCAAGAACGCGTTCCAGGTACCGACAACCGCCAGCACGCTGACGGTGGCGAGCGCCGGCCGCGCAAGCGGCAGCAGGATTCGCCAGAAGAAGCCGAACGTTGAGCAGCCGTCGATCTTCGCCGCATCCTCGAGCTCCGTGGGGATGCTCTTGAAGAACGGGCGAAGAATGACGATCGTCAGCGGGAAGCCGAAGGCGACCTGCGGCAAAGCGACGCCGAGGAGGCTGCCGCTGAGCCCGACCTCCCGCAGGAGGATGACCAGCGGCAGGATGGCGGCCGCGGCCGGGAAGAGCAGCCCGAGCGTGAACAACGTGTAGAAGAACTCGCGGCCTCGGAACATCATTCGAGCGAACGTGAACGCGGCCAGCGAGGCCAGCCCAACCGTGAGACCGACCGCGACGACGGCGACCATCACGCTGTTGAGCAGCTCCTGGTAGAACGCGCCGGAGTTGGCGCCGAACAGAACGTTCGTGTAATTGGAGAAGACCCAGGGGCTCGGGATGATGTTGACCGGATCACCGACGAGCTGGCCGTTCTCCTTCGCGCCGCCCAGGATGCCGAACAGGATCGGCGTGAGGATCACTGCCGCGACGAACAGCAGGATCACGTAGCGAAGGATCTCGAACGAACTCTTCTGGACGTACCGGAGAGCCCGGGTGCCGGAAGTTACTCTCGGCGCTTCGGCCGTAGCCGGAAATGTCGTCTTCATCGCATCACCCGTTGAAGGCGGTGGTGCCGCCCTCGAGATCACGGCTCAGCACGAAGCGCTGATACGCGAGAGCGAGGATCAGGCCCAGCACGAACAAGATCACGGCCAGGGCGCTGCCGTAGCCCATCTTCTGGTCGTAGGAGCCGGCCTGGATCATCAGGACGGCCATCGTATCTGACGAGTCGAGCGGGCCACCCCTGGTCATGATCCAGACGAGGTCGAACAGCTGCAACGCGCCGATCATCGACAGGAAGACCGAAACTCGAAGGGTGGGGCCGAGAAGCGGCAGCGTGACGTGGCGGAACGCTTGCCAGCGCCCTGCACCATCGATCAGCGCGGCTTCCTCGATCTCGCGGGGGATTCCCTGCAAGCCCGCGAGGAGAATGATCATGTGGAAGCCGAAGTACTTCCACGAAACGATGAAGAAGAGCGTGACCATCACGAAGCCGGTATCACCGAGCCAGTCCTGGGCGAACGAGCCCAGGCCCACGTTCTTCATGAGGGCAGTCAGGAAGGGGTCGGAACCACCGGACTGGAGCATCAGCAGGAAGATGATGCCCGTGACCGCCTCGGAGAGGACATACGGAAGAAAGAAGATCAGGCGGAAGATCGCGCGTCCCGGAAAGCGGCGGTTCAAGAGAACCGCGAGCATGAGCGAGAACGGGATCTGGATCAGCAGCGAGAGAACGATGATCAGGGCATTGTTCGCGATTGCACCCTGGAAGATCGGATTCTGAATCGCGTCCGCGTAGTTTTGTAGACCGATGAAGTTGTTGAGAGGCTGCAGCCCGTCCCACTTGTAGAGGCTGTAGTGAGCGGCCTGCACCACGGGGTACAGGACGAACAGAACGTAGATAGCCAGGGCTGGCAGCAGGAAAAGGGTGATCGTCACCCATTTTGTTTGAATTCTTGAACGTTCCCGTGGCCGTGCGCTCGCCGCGCTCGCTGCGCTCATCTGCCGTCCTCACCTACCCCGTGGGAATGGAGCGGGCCAGCTGATGCCGGCCCGCTCCATAGTTGTCCAGACTTGAGGCGACGCGAGGACCTACTGGGCCTTCGCGGCGTCGGTGATCGCCTGGCAGGCCTTGTCAGGAGTGGACGCGCCGAGGAACAGGGCAATGGTTGCCTTGTTGATCGCGGTGCCCATCGCGGAGTCGGTGGCCTGGTCGAGGTAGAGCTGGATGTGCTTGGCCTTGTCGCGGCCGGCGAGAACCATTTGCAGGTTGGCATCCAGGACGGAGGAGTCGACGCCAACTACGGGCGACATGCCCAGGTTGGACGGCGGGGTCCCGGCCGGGGTCTCGATCTTCTGGGCGTTGTACACGCTGCTGAAGAACTTGAGGAAGTCAACGGCTTCGGCGGGGGCATTCTTGCCAACCGCGATGCCGTTGCCGCCGCCGACGCCGTCGGCCGGATCACCCGCGCCACCGGCAACGCCGGGGAAGGGTGCCCAACCGAGCTTGTCGCCAAGGCCCTTCTTGTTCGCCGAGTCGTTGATCTGAACGCCAGGAGCCCACTGGCCCATCAGTTCCATGGCCGCCTTGCCGTTGCCGACTGCGGCGGCTTCGTTGTCGTAAGTCGCGCTCTTGTAGCCGTCCTGATAAGGATTGGTGGCGTTGAGCTTGATTACTTCAGCGCCGGCGGCCTTGCAGGAGTCGGTGTTCCAGTTGCCAGTCTGGATCATGGTCTGGAGGGCGTCATAGCCCGCCATGCGGAGGATGAGGTACGTCCAAAGGTGCATGGACGGCCACATGTCCTTGCCGGCGATGGCGAGAGGCGCGAAGCCAGCGGCCTTGATCTTGGGGAGAGCGGCCAGATAGTCAGCCCAGGTCGTCGGGAAGGCGCTGAGGCCAGCCTTGGTCAGGGCGTCCTTGTTGTACCAGAAGCCGATCATTCCCATGTCCCAGGGAACGCCGTACTGCTTGCCCTTGTAGGCGTAGATGCCCAGGGCACCGGCGTTGATGGTGTCCTTCCAGGGCGCCACGGCTGCCGTGATGTCCTGAAGCTTGCCAGCGTCGGCCTGCTGCGCGAGGGTTCCGCCGCCCCAGGACTGGAACAGATCCGGGATGTCGCCGGACTGCAGGCTGGTGGCGAGCTTGGTCTTGAAGGCCTCGTTCTCGAGGACGGTGATCTTGATGGTCACCCAGGGATGGCTCTGCATGTAGGCATCGGCGATGCCCTGGAAGATGGTCTTGCCCGGCTCGCCGGTGGTGATGTGCCACCAGTTAATCGTTACGGGCTTGTTCGCGACGCTCGGTGCTGGCGTTGCCGGCGCGGGCGTCTCACCTGGGGCCGGCGTGACGGCCGGAGTGGGCGTCGGTGATGGCGTCGCGGCCGCCTGCGAGCATGCGCTCGCGGCCAGCGCAAGAACGGCGACTCCTGCGAGTAGCCGCTTGGAAACCAGGTTCACTATTGAGCCTCCTTCACTCTCTGTAACCCTTCAAGGCAAGTCAGCGCCGCTCGAATCCCTGTACGCCCGGGCTGGGTAAACCCAGGAATGGGATTCGCTGATCGGCGCCTCCTCCCCAACCACGACCTTCATGCTCGAGCCTGGTGACGGGTTGTCGGTTCCACTGCCTGGGCATCCTGCGCAGGTCGTCGGCGGCAGGCTGCATACCTATGTAGCATACGCTTGCGGCCCAAGTCAAGGGTCCCCTGGGACTTGCTGACTATGGATGCACGGCATACGATTGCAAACCGACTGGAGCCGGGTCGCTCTGGCGCCCTCGGATTCCTCCGCGCGCGGCCGCTTCCTCGGTACCAATGAAGAAACGGGAGGTCAACGTCATGGTCCAGCTCAAGGCAGGCCCTCTGGGCGAGGAGGCGCTGCGGCCGCTTCCGGAGCACAAATTCACCTTCGGGCTCTGGACCGTCGGCAACAGGGGCAAGGACCCGTTCGGCAGTGAAGTCCGCGCCGGGCTGGATCCCAACGACAGTGTCCGCAAGCTTGCCGAGCTGGGCGCCTACGGCATCTCGCTCCACGACGACGATCTCGTTCCGTTCGGAAGCTCCGCTCAGGAACGCGACGCCATCGTCCGGCGCTTCCGGGCAACGCTCCAGGAGAGCGGCCTGGTCGTGGCGATGGCCACCACCAACCTGTTCGCCCACCCGGTCTTCAAGGACGGCGCCTTCACCTCCAACGACAAGCAGGTCCGCCGCTTCGCCATCGCCAAGGTCATGCGCGCGATCGACCTCGGCGCCGAGCTCGGAGCCAAGACGTACGTCTTCTGGGGCGGCCGCGAAGGTGTCGAGTCTCTGGCGGCCAAGAAGCCGGCCGACGCGCTGAATCGGTTCCGCGAGGCCATCGACTTCCTGTCCGAGTACGTCATCGACCAGGGCTACGGCATGCGCTTCGCCCTCGAGCCCAAGCCGAACGAGCCCCGCGGCGACATCTTCCTGCCCACGGTCGGGCACGCCCTCGCGTTCATCAATACGCTGGCGCATCCGGACATGGTTGGCCTCAACCCCGAGGTCGCGCACGAGACGATGTCCGGGCTTAGCTTCTATCACGGTGTCGCGCAGACCCTCTGGCAGGGGAAGCTGTTCCACATCGATCTGAACGGGCAGAAGATCGGGCGGTACGACCAAGATCTTCGCTTCGGATCCGAAGACCTCAAGGACTCTTTCTTCCTAGTCAAATTGCTTGAGGACTCCGGTTACGACGGCCCGCGCCACTTCGATGCCCACGCCTATCGCACGGAGAACGCCGAGGGCGTGTGGGACTTTGCGGCCGGCTGCATGAAGACCTACCTGATCCTCAAGGAGAAGGCGGCCCGCTTCGACGTCGATCCGGACATCCAGGAGGCGCTCGCGGCGGCCTCCGTCGGCGAGCTCGCCGAGCCGTCGGTCGGTGCCTATTCGCGCAGCGCGGCCCTGACCCTCCGAGACGCAACCGTGGACGCGGATGCTCTCGCGGCCCGCGGCTACTACAACGAGCGCCTCGACCAGCTCGTTATGGAGCTGATCATGGGCGTTCGGTAACGGTTGGAATTCGAATCTCTGGGAGCGGCGAGGGCGAGCGATGAGCGGCAGGAGGCTCGTAGCCGGCGTCGATTGTTCGACGCAGTCCACCAAGGTGATCGTGATCGACTCCGACACCGGCGAAACGCTCGCCCTCGGCCGCGCGCAGCACACCGTTACGGGTACTGGCGGCGCGCGGGAAACGCACCCCGACGTCTGGTGGGAGGCACTGCGGTCCGCCCTCGCCGAGACGGGATTTGCCGGCGAGATCGCCTCCGTCTCGGTCGGTGGGCAGCAACACGGCCTCGTCTGCCTCGATGAGGCCGGCCGGCCGCTGCGCCCGTCGATGCTCTGGAACGACACCCGTTCCGCCTCGGACGCGGTCGAACTGCTCGAAGCTCTGGGCGGCCCGGGAGTCTGGGCCTCTCGAATCGGCGTCGTTCCGGTGGCTTCCTTCACCGCCTCGAAATGGGCCTGGGTGCGGCGGCGGGAACCTCATATCGCCGCGGCCACGAAGGCCATCCGGCTTCCCCACGACTATCTCACCGAGCGGCTCTGCGGAAACGGCACCACGGACCGCGGCGACGTTTCGGGCACAGCCTGGTGGTCCACCGAAACCGGGCAGTATTCGCCCGAGGTCCTGGACCTCGACCAGATCCAGCTCCCCGTAGAGATGCTGCCGGCGGTGCTCGGGCCAAAAGAGGCCGCAGGCAAGGTCACGGCCGCGGCCGCGGAGATCACCGGTCTTCCCGCGGGAGCCCTCGTGGGCCCCGGCACGGGCGACAACATGGGCGCCGCGCTGGGCCTGGGGCTCCGTCCCGGCGTCCCGGTCCTGAGTCTCGGGACCTCCGGAACGGTGTTCCTCGTCTCCTCGATCCGCGCCGCGGATTCCACCGGGGACGTGGCGGGCTTCGCCGACGCGACCGGCCGGTTCCTGCCCCTCGCCTGCACTCTCAACTGCACCCTCGCCGTGGACAGGACCGCCGAATGGCTCGGGCTGGAGCGCGAGGCCGTCGCCCCCAGCGCCGGGGTCGTGGCCCTGCCCTACTTCGACGGCGAACGAACTCCCAACCTCCCGGATGCGGCGGCGGCCATCTTCGGATTGCGACACACAACGGACCCGGGCTCGATCCTGATGGCCACCTACGAAGGGGCCATCGCCGGATTGCTCGATGCCCTGGACACCATCGACGTCTGCTCGTCGGGAGTGGACCGGGACGCCCCGCTGGTCCTCGTCGGCGGCGGCGCCCGAGGGCCCGTCTGGCAGCAGGTCGCCCGCCGTCTGTCGGGCCGGGCCATCTCCGTGCCGGAAGCAACGGAATTCGTCGCGATCGGCGCGGCGGCTCAGGCGACGGCGGTTCTCACCGGCGAAGACCCCGAAGCCGTCGCCACTCGCTGGAACACGAACAAGGGCGTGGTACTCGACCCGGAGCCCCGCGACGACGAGACGATCGCGCGGATGCGAAGCGTCCGCGAGCTTGCCATCGACGCGCTCTCGATCGCGCGAACCGGCCGATGACCGTCCGCCTCACCAACGGCGTCGACCGAGTCGAGGTCGATCCGGATCGAGGCGGCCGGATGGCCTCGCTCGTGATCGCCGGACGCGAGCGGCTCGTGCGCGAACCGTGCAGCCACATGGTGGAGCCCATGCTCGCCTGGGGCTGCTATTTGATGGCGCCTTTCGTCGGCCGAGTCTTCGAGGGCACGGTCCAGTGGGACGGCACCAAGGCCCAGCTGCGCCGGAACCACGGGCCCCACGCGATCCACGGCGTCGCGTTCGACGAGCGATGGACCGTCACGGAACAGGCCGAGGATTTCGTCGCCCTGACCTGCCGCCTCGACACGCGGCGGTGGCCGTTCGGCGGCGAGCTGAGCCAGCGGTTCAAGCTCGAGCGCGGCAAGCTCGAGATCGAGGCTAGTGTCACGGCCGAGCGGCCGATGCCGGCAGCGCTCGGCTGGCATCCCTGGTTCGTCCGAGAGACCGGGGACATGAGAGTAGCCGTGGCGAGCGAGCGGGTCCTCGTCGTCGATGAGGATCTGATCCCGACCGGCGAGACGACCCCGGTGGACGCTGCTCATGACCTGCGCTCGAGCAGGCCCGTGGACGCACTCCGGCTCGACGACGTCTACACCGAAGCCAGGTCCCCGGCCGTGCTGTCGTGGCCGGACCTCGAGCTCAGTCTCGCCTTCGACGCCCCCATCGAGACGGTGGTCGTCTACACGCACCCGGCCGCGATCTGCGTCGAGCCCCAGACGGCCTGGCCGGACGCCATCCGTCTCGCCCGGGAGGGCTGCGAAGGGACGGGGCTCGCCAACCTCGAGGCGGGCCAGCGGCTGACCGCCCGAACCACCTGGACCTGGCGGCCGCGCTGATCCTGCGCGCCGGGGGCGACCTGCCGTCCCCTGGTCAGCGCTCGAGCGTCACGAAGACGAAGACCAGATTCGCGGCAGCAGCCTGAAGCTGTTCGGCGGTCGGCGCCTTGCCGTCGCGCGCCCGGGGCAAGCCGGCTCGCCTGGCCGCGCCCGAGTGTGTGGCGAAGTAGTCGGCGGCGACCCTCTGGCCGCGCCCCGTGGAACCGGCGATGACGACGCCGGATCCGCGAACGACCCGCGGCCCGCGAACTAGCTCGATGGGCCACGGCGAGGTGAAGTTGCGCCACCAGATCTTGCCTTCGGGCTTGCCCACCTTGATCAGGATCCCGCCTTCGTACGGCGTCGCGTTGACCGGCAGCTGATACCGATTGCCCGAGATTCGCCCGTGGTACCGGACGAGGACGGCCCGGCCCGAGAGAAACCCGAGCGGCGACGAGAGCCAGCGGACGAAGAACCGGTTGAATCGCGACATCGGTGGGTGGCCGACGGATGGGGACGACGGAGCGGGGGTCGGGACATCGTGAACCGCATCGACCGGGGCCGAACCTTCAGCCAGCTTCACCCTGAACCTCCTCTGCGTGCGGGGTGGTCCGTTTTGCCTTGAGCCGAGCGTCAAGCCCGGCGATCAGGCATTCGAGCCCAAAGTCGAAGCGCTCCTCGATGCTCGCCGTGAGAATCCGCGACGCGGTCGCGTGCAGATTGGGATACAGCTCCGGCGGCATGGACATGACGTACTCGTTCACCATCGCGAAATAGGCCCGGCGATCCATGTCGGACTTTCCGGGGACGCTGACGTTGGCCGTCTGCATCAGGGAGAAGCCGGTTACGTAGTTGGAAACGGCGAAGTAGGCATCCGCGGCCTCCATGTCGTCGAAGCCGGCGGTCCGGAACACGGCAATGGCGTGCTCGATCACTCGCAGCCCGTTGGGCCCGAACGAACCACGACCGACCATCACCGGCAGCGCTCGAGCGTGGCTCAGCATGGCGCCTCGCACCGCCCTGGCAGTGGCTTTGGCCGAGATTCTCCAGTCCGGGTCCGGCGCCGGCAGCACCACGTTCGCGAGAAGGCGATCCGAAACCAGGTCCAGGATCTCTTCCTTGTTCTGGACGTACCAGTAGATGGTCATCGTGCCGACGCCGACCTCGTGAGCGAGCGATCGGACGGTGAGCGAGTCCAGACCACCTTCATCCACGATGCGAAGGGCCGCGTCTGCCAGTCGATCCGGCGTGATGGGTTCGCGCGGCGGACCGTCTTTTGCGGTCCTGCGGATCTCGCGGGCCTCCTGATGGATTCTCCGGCGCTCGTCCCGGGCCGCCTTGCGGATCTCGCGGCTGCTCCACCACGGCGGTGTCGGTGGGTTGCTGTTCTGCTCGGTCACTGGTTTTCCTCGAAGCCCTCGGGTCCGGGGCTTGACACTCGTGCATTGTACTAGTAACTTGTGCGGCGTCAATCGTACAGCGTACCGCGAGCCGACGTACGGCATACCAACAGGTCGCCGTTCAGCGTACGAGCACCAGGAGCAGGGAGAGCAGCGCCAATGCCGGACCCAATCGTTCACCGCCGGAGGTGGTGGATCCTCGCCGTCCTGATCGTGAGCCTCTTCACGGTCAACCTCGACAACACCGTCCTCAACGTGGCGCTGCCCACCCTCGCCCGCGAGCTCCACGCCGGCACCAGCGCTCTTCAGTGGATGGTGGACGCCTACGTCCTGCTCTTCGCTGGAATGCTCCTGGCCGGGGGCGCGCTGGGCGACCGTTTCGGCCGGCGGCGGGTGATGCTGATCGGGCTCGGCATCTTTGGGGCCGGATCTCTTGCCAGTGCCTTCGCCCCCTCTGCCGAGGCTCTGATCGGGCTGCGGGCGCTCATGGGCATCGGCGGCGCTCTCATCGTTCCGTCCACCCTGTCGGTCACTTCCAACGTCTTCACCATGGAGGAGCGCCCCAAGGCGATCGGCATCTGGACGGGCGTCAGCGGTCTCGGCATCGTCGCCGGACCGGTTCTCGCGGGCTGGTTGCTCGAGCACTTCGCCTGGGGCTCCATCTTCCTCATCAACGTACCGATCGTGCTCATCTCGCTGGTCGGCGTCGTGGCTCTCGTGCCCGAAGGCCGATCCGAAGGTGCTCCGGAGCTCGACCTGCCTGGCGCGGCACTCTCCATCGGAGGTCTCGTCGCCCTCGTCTACGGAGTGATCGAAGCGCCCGCGAACGCATGGACGGCGCCGGTCGAGCTGGCGACCTTCGCTCTCGCGGCGGCCTTGCTGACCGGCTTCGTCCTGCGCGAGCTATCGACGGAAGAGCCTCTCCTGGACGTGCGGATGCTCCTCCAGCCCGCTTTCGGGGCGTCCGTCGTGACGGTCCTGCTCACGAGCTTCGGCCTCTTCGGCTCGATGTTCTTCCTCAGCCAGTACCTGCAGGGCGTGCTCGGGTTCGGGACCATGGAGACGGGCGTCTCCATCCTCCCACTCGCGATCGCGATCGCGATCTTCAGTCCGGCCGGCATGGCCGTTGCCCGACGCCGTGGCGCTCGCTCGACGGTGGCGGTGGGCATGTCGGCGGTGGCGATTGGCCTGCTCGCCCTCCGCCAGGCCGGCACGCACGACGGCTACGGGATGGTGGCGATCACGCTGTTCCTCGTCGGCGGGGGCATGGGCCTGGCGATGAGCCCGCTGACCGTGATCATGATCCGGGCGCTCCCCCGCTCCAAGCAGGGCGTGGCTTCGGCGATCAACAGCGCCGCCCGTGAGCTCGGCGGGGCAATGGGCGTGGCGATACTCGGCAGCATCTCGGCCCCGATGTATGCGGCCGGCGTCCACCCCGCGACCGCTCAGCTTCCCACGCAGGCCGCCGCGGCGGCAGGCGACTCCCTGGCCGGAGCAGGCGCCGTGGCCTCGATGCTGCCGGCACCCCAGGGCGAGGCGCTGCTCGCGATGGCCCGCTCGGCCTTCGTGAACGGAATGGACGCCGCGGTCCTGGTTGGCGCCATCGTGGCACTCGCCGGTGTGGTGGTGGCCCTGGCGTTCCTGCCGGGGCGGACTCCTGGGGCCGCGGCTCAGGCCCCGGCCGGCCGGCCGGAGGAGACCCTGAGCTCCGCCGGGGAGGCACTGGCGGAGGCCGCCTGATCCCTTCCGACCCGGGGCCCTCTCATCCATCTCGCTGGACGTGGGCGGCAGCCGGGCGACCCCGGCGTCTGGTGGCCCACGTTGCGAGTCAAAGGACCCACTGTGCCGCGAATGGCGCACTATTCGGCCGCACGAGAGCGCGCTGAAGGCGCCGTGTGGGCTGCGGGAACCTGACAGTGGCTGACTTCGACACGACGGCCAACCCGTCCACGACCACACTCGAACCACCGCGATCCGATCCGGCCTCGTCTCGCCGGCCCGGGCAGATCACGCGCGTCCGGGCGGCCGCGACGACGGTGGAGACCAACTCGACCATGAGCCCGGGAGCGGAGCTCGACGATCTCGAGCTGGCCGCCTGGAGGGCGTTCCTGAGGACTCACGCCCGGGTCGCCCGACGGCTCGAGGCGGACCTGATGGCGAGCAGCGACCTGCCCCTGGCGGAGTTCGACGTGCTCCTGCAGCTCCTCCTCGCGCCGGGTCGGAAGCTGCGCATGAACGAGCTCGCGGATCGGGTGCTCCTCAGCCGCGCCGGCATCACGCGGCTCGTGGATCGGCTCGTGGCGGACGGATACGTCGGGCGGCTCAAGTGCGCTTCGGATGCCCGCGGCGCCTATGCGGTACTGACCGAGAGGGGCGCCGTCAGGCTCGAGCAGGCCCGGCCGGGACACATGGCCGGCGTCCGGCGCTACTTCTTGTCTTCGTTCAGCCGCCCGGAACTCGCGACCCTGGCCGAGCTTCTCGCCCGAACCAGCTCGGGCGAATAGGCGCCTCGCCGCCGTCCTCGGCGCCGTCCTCGGCCCAAAACCCGTCCCGCCGGCCGGCGCGTTCCTCTCCTCCCGGCTCGGTGGACCCGTCCCCAGGCGTTATCGTTCCTCCATGCCAGCGCGCAGCGAGGTCGTGGACGTCGCCGGCAAGCAGGTGACGCTCACCAACCCTGACAAGGTCTACTTCCCCGTTCCCGGCTACACCAAGCGGGAACTGGTCCTCTACTACCTCGCCGTCGCCGAGGGGGCTCTGCGCGGAGCCGGCGGCCGGCCGATGGCCCTCAAGCGTTTCGTCAACGGTGCGGATGGCGAGTACTTCTTCCAGAAGCGCGCGCCGGAATCTCGGCCGGAGTGGCTCAGGACGGTGCAGCTTTCGTTCCCGTCCGGCCGAACCGCCGACGAAGTGGTGATCGACGACGCGGCGGGCCTCGTCTGGGTCGCGAACCTTGGCTGCCTGGACCTCAATCCGCACGCCATCCGGGCCTCGGACCTGGAGCACCCCGACGAGCTGCGCATCGACCTGGATCCGATGCCGGGCGTCGCCTGGGACGACATCCGGCGAGTGGCCCTCGTCTCCCGCGAGGTGCTGCACGACTTCGGCCTGGAGGGCTGGCCCAAGACCTCCGGCTCGCGGGGCATCCACATCAACGTCCGGATCGAGCCCCGCTGGTCGTTCGACCGGGTTCGCCGGGCGGCGCTGGCTCTTGCCCGGGAAGTCGAGCAGCGGGCGCCGGCGATCTCGACGAGCAAGTGGTGGAAGGAAGAGCGCCACGGCGTCTTCCTCGACTACAACCAGAACGCCAAGGATCGAACGGTTGCCTCGGCCTACTCGGTCCGGCCGGTGCCGGACGCCTGGGTCTCGGCGCCGGTGACCTGGGACGAGCTGCCCGCCTGCGAGCTCGGCGACTTCACGCTGGCGACGGTGCCGGGGCGATTCCGTGCCGTCGGCGATCCCGCGGCCGGGATGGACACGGCCATCGGCTCGCTCGAGGCGCTGCTCGAGTTATCGGCTCGCCAGGAGCGCGAGGGCCTCGGCGACGCGCCCTGGCCGCCGCACTATGCCAAGGCCGAGGGCGAGCCTCCGCGAGTCGCGCCGTCACGGGCACGCAAGGATGGGGACGCGCCGACTGGCCGGCGGGTATCCACCAAGCCGCTCATAGAGATCGCGCGGGCGGCGACGAAGGACGAGGCCCTGGCGGGTCTGGAGCGCTGGAAGGCGCGCCACGCGGAAGTGGCGGCGCGGCTGGAGCCCACCGACATCCTGGTGGATGGAATGCGCGGCCGCTTCACGCTCTGGTATCGAATCCGGGTGAATTTGGAGCACGTTCCCGAGGCCCAGCGACCACCGCAGGAGCCCCTCGAAGTCGACTACGACCCCTGGGCCGGCTACGAGTGGCCGGACCGCTCGGGGCAGCTCGTGCGGGCGCCTCGCCGGAAGGCCCAGTAGGCGCGGGTCCTGGGCCTCAGCCCTGGCGCCCGAAGATCTCCATCAACTCGTACGGCGGCGTGACCTCGAGCTGGTCGTACCTGCAGTCGGCGGGCGACTTGTCCGGGCGCCAGCGCACAAACGTCGTGGCGTGGCGGAATCGATCGCCCTGCAGATGGCCGTAGGCGACCTCGCAGACTCGCTCGGCCCGCAGCGGCTCCCACGACAGATCGCGATCCGCGTTCCAGCGGCTCTTCATGCCGGGCACACGCTGGCCCGAAGCCTGTTGCTGCGCCTCCCATTCGACCCACCCCGCCCAGGGATGGCCTTCGAGGGCGTTCTCTCGGAGCGGTGCCAGCTCTTCGACCAGCGCCCGGCGCTTCTCCGTCGAGAAGCTCGCCGTGATGCCCACGTGGTTCAGCCGCCCGTCGTCGGCGTACAGGCCCAGCAGCAGCGAGCCAACCAGGGTGCCGGGGCCGTTCTTGTGCCAGCGGAAGCCAGCCACGACACAGTCCGCGGTCCGGGCGTGCTTGATCTTGGCCCAGCCGCGCTTCCCGGGCAGGTACGGGTCGGAGAGGCGCTTCGCCACCACGCCGTCCAGGCCCGCGCCCTCGAAGCGCCGGAACCAGTCCGCCGCCACGGCCGGGTCGCGGGTGGATGGCGTGAGGTGGATGGGCGCGGCCGGGGCGGCCAGCACCCGCTCCAGCTCGGCTCGGCGCTCGCCTTGCGGTACGGCCCGCATGTCCCGATCGTCGAGCGCGAGCAGATCCCAGGCCACGAAGCTGGCGGGCGTCTGCGCCGCGAGCATCCGGACCCGTGATTCGGCGGGGTGGATTCGCAGCAGCATCGAGTCGAAGTCCAGGCCGTTCGGGCCCGCGATCACGACCTCGCCGTCCACGACGCAGCGCTCGGGCAGGTTCGCCTTCAGCGCGGGCGCCAGCTCGGGGAAGTAGCGATCGAGGGGGCGCAGGTCGCGGCTCTGGATGAACGTTTCGTCGCCGTCGCGGAAGACGATCGCCCGGAAGCCGTCCCACTTGGGCTCGTATTGCCAGCCCTCGCCGTCGGGGATCTCGTCGGTGAGCTTGGCCAGCATGGGTTCGATCGGTGGATCGAATGGCAGCTTCACCGCTCGACTATATCGCGGCGTCGACGAATGTCCCGCTCCCGCGCCGACCCACGCGACGGAGGCTCATCCCCAGCTCGAGTCGTTCTCGCCCTCCGGCGGCACGTGGATTGGATCGTTCTGCGGCTTGCCGCATCGGCACAACGACGACGTGGGCCGGGTCTGGGCCACCACCAGCTGCCGAATGTCGGGCTGGCCGGCGAAGATCGGTGAGTCCGAGGTGGGCTTTGGGTCGAAAGCGTGGCGCGATGGCTTGCGAGCCTTGAAGAAATGCATCTCGAACCTCCTTCGATTCGACCACGCGACGTCGGCCGAGGTTCACCGCTTCTCGTAGCCGAGGGCGCGCATCCCGGCCTCGAACTCGACCTGCGTGATCTCGCCGCGGGCAAATCGGTAGCGGAGGGCGTCGGCGGCAGGATCGTATCGGTCCCGCCGGCCGGTGCCGCCGCGAATCACTTCCACGATCAGCCAGATGATCGCGATCGGAATGGCCAGCGCCAGGAGGATCGACCCAAAGACGATCAGACCGATGAACCCGCCGAGGATCGACATTGCCACCTCCACCTGCGCCCCGATTGTAGCGGCGTCGCCGGGCCCGATCCGGCACGACAAACGGCCCTACCGGCCGCGGCCGCCGAGCGCGCAACCTCAAACGATCCCGATGGGATCTGGCGGCTCAAGCAGGAACATCGACGCGCGGCCGCGCACCCGACAAGCCGGCCCGCAATCACGTGGGTGGTCAAATGCCAAAGGCTGAGATCGCTTCTCGCGAGCGCAACTTCGAAGTCGTGGGCATCGCCCGGGTCGAAGGTGAGGGGACGCTCAAGCTCCGCATCTCCGACGGCGACGTCCGCGAAGCCCGGCTCTCCATTTTCGAGGCGCCGCGCTACTTCGAGAAGCTCGTGGTGGGCCGCTCGCCCAACGAAGTCATCGATATCACGGCTCGAATCTGCGGCATCTGCCCGGTTGCCTACCAGATGAGCTCGGCGATGGCATTCGAGCACCTCTTCGAGGTCGAGATCGACCCCCAGGTTCGGGCGCTGCGCAGGCTCTTCTACTGGGGCGAATGGATCGAGAGCCATGCGCTCCACGTCTACATGCTCCACGCGCCGGACTTCCTCGGCTACGAGAGCGCGATCGCCATGGCCCGCGACCACAAGCCGGTCGTGGAGCAGGCGCTGCGGCTCAAGCGGACCGGCAACGAGATCATGAAGCTGATCGGCGGCCGGGCCATCCATCCGATCTCGATGCGCGTCGGCGGCTTCTCGAGTACGCCTTCGCGGGCCGCCATCGCGGCCTTGCGCGAGCCCCTCGTGGAGGCTCTGTCGCTCTCCCAGGCGACGCTCAAGCTCGTGGCCGCGTTCAAGGCCCCCAAGTTCGAGCGCGATCCGCTCTTCGTCGCGATCAAGCATCCGATCGAATACGGCCTCAACGACGGCCGGATCGTCTCCTCCGACGGCATCGACGTGCCGCTCTGGGGCTGGCGTGAGGCCTTCCGCGAAGAGCACCACGAAGGCTCGAACGCGCTCCACGCTCGAACGCTCGACGGGCGCGTGTACCAGCTGGGGCCCTCGGCGCGAGTGACCCTGAACGCCGACCAGCTCCACCCGCTTGCGGCGGAGGCCCTGCGGGCGAGCGGGCTGGCGAATCTGATTGCCCGGAACCCGTACTGGTCGATCGCGGCTCGGGCCGTGGAGCTGATTCACGCCTCGGCGGCGGCACTCGACATCGTCGACTCCTACGAGGAGCCCGCTCGGCCGTTCACGCCGTGGGCGCCGGTGGCCGGCGAGACGGGTTGGGGCTCGGAGGCGCCGCGAGGGATCTGCTGGCATCACTACGACGTGGACGAATCCGGGAAGGTGGCCGCGGCCCAGATCGTGGCGCCGACCGGGCAGAACCAGGGCATGATCGAGGCGGACCTGGCCGCGTTCGCGCCCGACATCATGGATCTGCCTCACGCCGAGGCCACGGTGCGGCTCGAGCAGCTGATCCGCTCATACGATCCGTGCATCAGCTGCGCCACGCACTTCCTCCGCCTCGAGGTGGAACGGGACTGAGGGCGCGGCGCGGGGCTGTGCGGGGCGCGCCACTCATCCGTACGGAATCTGAACAACCTCCATGAGGCGCAGGTTGTTCGAGATATCGAGCGACGAAACGCTGCTCGGGCCGCCGAACCCGCCTGATCGAGCCCGAAAACGGCCGGATCGGCCCGAATCCCGGCCCCCGGGCCCGTTACGTGGGCCGGTCTGCCGCCGATTCGGGCCGGATCCCGAATAACCTCCACCTGGCGGAAGTTGTTCAATTTCTCGCCGGGCTGGCGCCGGCGAGAACGAGTGCCGGTCAAAGCGGGCTTGGGCAACGGGTACCACATGACAGCCATACTGGGCGGAGTGCCAAGTTTACTTGACATTGGCGTGGGTACCGCGTAGATTCGGGTCATGCGGAAGACCACCGAAGAGGCGCTCGGCAACAAGCTCCGCGTGGCTCGGGCCGAGAGGGAGATCTCGCAGGACGAGCTCGCCCATGCCGTCGGGGTGACACGCCAAACCATCAGCTCGATCGAGACGGGCCAGTACTGCCCTTCCGCGCTGCTCGCCTTCAAGCTGGCGCGCGCTGTTGACTGGCCGATCGAGCGGTTGTTCTGGATCCAAGGAGTGACGGGATGAGTCTGGCGAGAGACGAACGCGAACGAGAGATCGACCTTCGCGCTGATCGGGCGGCTTACATGGTGGTCACGTACGGGCTGCTCGTCCTCGTCATGCTCCGGGCCGTACTCCGTGACGAGGCGGCCTGGGATCTGATGGCCCTGGTGCTCCTCGGCGGCGCGGTGAACCTGGGTTACACCGCCTGGAAGCGCGCCGTCTCGCACCAGCTCCTCGTGTTCAGTCTGTCCATCGCCGTGGTTTCGGCGCTGGTCGCCGGGACGATCGCGTTCGCGACTCGACTCCTGTAGTTCAGGCCTCGGAGGGAAAGCCCGCGCCCGAGTAAGGCCACCGCATCCCAGCGTCGACGCCCACGAAACCCCCGGCGTGCCCCCGGCCACGGCGTGCCCCGGCCACGGCGGTCCGATGGGCTAACCTACGATCCTCGTGGTCGACCTCTTCTTCAAGATCGTTCTGCCGGTACTGATGATCGGCGTCGTCACCGTCGCGTCCCATCGCTGGGGACCGGCGGTCGGCGGCGTGCTCGGCGCCGTTCCTTCGAAGGGCGGCCCGATCCTCCTCTTCCTGGCCCTCGAGCAGAGCCCCCAGTTCGCGGCAACTTCCGCCGTCACGGCCCTCGGAGGAGCGGCGGGTTGCGGTGTCTTCTGCCTGGTCTACGCGCGCGTCTGCCATCGGACCGGATGGCCGGTAGCCGCGCTGATCTCCTACGGCGCGTTTCTGGTGGTGTGGGCGGCGATGATCCCGCTCGAGAACTGGGGCCTCGCGGCGGCATTCGCGGCCGCGGTGGTCGTGCTGGTGAGCTCGCGACTGCTCCTGCCGGAGGCGCCGCCGGTCGGCGAGCGACGCGCCACGACGCGTTCCGATCTGCCGGCCCGGATGGTCGCCGGCGCGGGTATGGTGGTCGTGGTGACCACCCTCGGGCCCGTCTTCGGGGCCACGATCAGCGGCATGCTTGCCACGATCCCGACGGTGGCGGCCGTCCTGGCCATCTTCACTCACGCCCAGGAGGGCTCGGATCGAACGATCGGCGTCATGCGGGGGATGACCCACGGCCTGCTCGGCTTCGCGGCATTCCTCGCCGTGGTCGGGGCCGCGCTCGTTCCGCTCGGCGTCGTGCGCGCATTCGCTCTCGCGCTCGGCGCCGTGGTGATCGTGCAGGCGATCGAGCTCCGCTCGGCCTTCCAGCTCCACCGCCCGCCTACGCTCGAAGACGAGCTGCTCCCAGAGGCGGCCGAATAGCCGGCGCGAGGATCAGGACATCTCGGGCCGCGGAGCAGCCGGCCGAGGCAGCAGCACGGCGGCGCGCAGCCGGATCTCGTCGATGGCCGCCGGGTCCTGATCGACACGCGAGCGAAGCCGCATGATCGCGAGCCACATGAACTCGACCGCGGCGAGAACCTGGGCATCCTCCAGAAGGGCATCGGCGGCCGTCGGTGGACCGGAGCCGTCGTCCGGGACCGGCTCGGCGGCGACTCGCGCCGTAGCCGCGAGCAGGATCGGTTCTAGGGCGTATTCGATCACCGCGCCGCGGGCGAACTGCGGCTCGACGTGGACCCGGATCGCTACGTCGGCGCAGACCACGCAATCCTGGGCGACCGTGGACGCGGTGGTCGATCGACCGCGGCCGGGAGTGATCCACTCCAGACGCTGGAGAAGCGACGGCAGGTCGGCCTCGCTCGTGCCCGATCGAGCCAGTTCGAACCCGATCTCGATGGATCGCTCGAGGATCGGAATGCCGCCGGCCCGATCGTTGCCTGCGCGGTCAGCCTTCGCCCACTCGATGTAGGCCGGCAGAAGCGCCGCCGCGGACGCGGCGAAAAGCGCGCTCGCTGCCCGTGTCGAGAGCGTGTCGACACCTCGAGATAGATCGCTCAGGATGTCATCCAGTGAGGACACCGGTCGCGCGTCTCCGCTAGGGCGCGCCAAGCCACGCCGCCGACCCGGGCGCGCACCGCGCATGCTACTGGCGGCGGTGTGGAGGCACGCGAGGACGAAAGTACCTGCGCTGCCGTCGGAGGCTTCCTTCCCTAGACTTGGCCCATGAACATCGACGACCATCCGGCCGAAACGCGACGTGCTGCGGAGGTCGTGGTGCTCGTCTGCGGCGAGCGAATGCGCGAGGACGACGGAGTCGCCGAAGCCGCCGTGGCAATGCTGCCGGCCGACGTCCGAGCGCTCGCCCGGATCGAAACCGTCGGGCTGCTGTCGGTCGAGTCGCTGCTCGACATCCCCGAAGGCGCCGGCGTCGTGGTTGCCGACGCCGCGGCCGGAGTTCCGCCCGGGCAGGTCGTGAGCGTGCCGCTCGAGGCGGTCGCCCGCGACGGCGTCTTTCCCGCCACGACCCACGTCATGCCCCCGGACCAGGTGATCGCCCTCGCGGCCGAGCTGAGCGGACGGATGCCACGGGGAGTGTTCGTTGGCGTCGGCGGCGCGGAGTTCGGTTTCGGAGAGGAGCTCTCCTCCGCGGTCAAGGCTGCCCTTCCGGACTACGTGGCGGCGCTTGCCACCGCGATCCGAACGCTGGCGCGCGAGCCGTAGCGGGCGATCGTGCTGCTGCTCCTCATCAAGCTGACCCTGACGCCGATCCTGATCGGCAGCGCCAGCCTGGCGGCACGGCGATGGGGCCCCTCTATCGGTGGCTGGATCGTGGCGCTGCCGCTGACGTCGGGGCCTGTGGCCCTCTACATCGCGATCGATCGCGGCACCGCTTTTGCCGCGGGCACGGCCGAAGGCTCGATCGGCGGCCTGCTCGGCGACGCGACCTTCGCCCTGGCGTATGGCTGGCTTGCCCGGCGCTCCGGCTGGCCGGCGGCGGTCGCCCTGGGCTTCGGGGCTTTCGCGGCCGCGGCGCTGGCGATCCAGCCGCTCGTGAGCGGCCCGCCGATCGTGCTGTTCGCCGTCGTCGCCGTGGCGATGATCGTCTGCCTGCGGCTCGCGCCGGCGGCCGCGGAAACGAAAACCGCCGGCCTGATGCCGGCCTGGGACATACCCGCTCGAATGCTGGTCGGCACCGCGATCGTGCTGGCAATCACGGAGGCGGCCACCGTGCTGGGGCCGCAGCTGACCGGGATCCTGGCCGCGTTTCCCGTCTACGTAACCGTCCTCGCGGTCTTTGCCCACCGCCTGGAAGGTCCGGAGCAGGCGATGGGCGTGGCGCGCGGCCTCCAGCTCGGGCTATTCGGCACGATCTGCTTCTTCCTGGTCATCACGAGCACGATCGAGCACCTCGGCATCGTTGTGGCTTTCGCGGCCGGCATCGTCGCGACGATTGCGGTCCAGCTGGTCTCGCTGCGAATCATCCGGCGACCGATCGAACCTTCAGTGTCGGCGCCTTAGCGCAGCGAGCGGCATCGGCCAAGGGGTCTTGACACGACATGCATACTCGTACGCATGACCGTCAAGTCGCCCACTCGCGAGCTCATCCTGGCCGCGGCCCGCCGCGTCCTCGAGCGAGACGGCGAGCTGTCCATCCACGCCGTGGCCGCCGAAGCGGGCGTCTCCCGCCAGACCGTCCACGCCCACTTCGGCGGCGCGAGGGGCCTCCGCGCCGAGCTCGCCGGCGAGGGGCTCATACCCTCCGGTCCCGCGGACGAAGGCTCCACCCGCGACCGGCTCCTCGACGCAGCCGAGCGGCTGCTCTCCAGACCTGGCGGCGGCTTCATCTCCATCGAGGCCATCGCCGCCGAAGCGGGCCTGACCAAGGGGGCCGTCTACCACCACTTCGCCGACCGTGGCGAGATCCTCCGCGCCGTTGCCCGTCGAGTCTCGCCAGTGGACGAGATGCGGGCAAGGATCACGCCTTCGGCCGAGCTGCCGGTCCGCGAGGGGCTCATCGCGATCGCCACGGCCTACTACGAGGCGATGCGAGCCCGGACCGACCTGATCCGCAATCTCGCCGCCAACTCCGGCCGAGACCCCGAGCTGACGACCGTGGTCATGAACGAGATCATCGGCGAAGGGGCGCCCCTGATGATGGGTTGGTTCGCCATGCAGACAGCCCGCGGCGCGCTCAAGCCCGTGGATCCCAGCTTCGTCATCCAGGCCCTGTTCGGGCCCGTCTTCCTGTTGATCGTGCTCGGTCCGGCGGTCTTCACCGAGGTGGCCCGAGCCGGCATACATCCCGCCGTCGACAACGTCGAGGCTTACGTGGACATGCTTCTCGAGGGCATCGGGTCCGCGAACGCCGCGGCCGGCGACGGCTTACCCCCAATGACCGACGCTGCCGGAGGCAACCGATGACCCTCGCCAATCCTTCATCCTCGAGCGGGCCGGCCGCCACGCCGACGGCCTCGACCGCGCCACCCGTGGCCCCGCCGGCCGTCGAGGCCAAAGCCCTCCGCAAGGACTTCGGCCCGATCCACGCCGTGGACGGGATCGACCTGGCGCTGCCGCCGGGCCGCATCTACGGCCTGCTCGGGCCGAACGGTTCGGGCAAGACGACGCTCATCCGGCTCCTGACCGGCCTCGCGTCCGCGACCAGCGGCGAGGCCCGCGTCCTGGGAGTCGCGATGCCGTCGCGCGAGAACCTTGCCCGTATCGGCTACATGACCCAGGCCGACGGCATCTACCCGGAGCTCTCCGTCTGGGAGAACCTCCGCTTCTTCGCCGCGCTGTACGGCCAGACCGACCGCGCCGAGATGATCGGCATCCTGAAGCTGGTCGAACTCGACGAGCGCCTGGACACTCCGGCGCTCGACCTGTCGGGGGGCATGAGGCGGCGGTTGTCGATGGCCTGCGCACTGGTCCACAAGCCGGCGGTCATCTTCCTCGACGAGCCGACCGTGGGCGTCGACCCGGCCCTGCGCGTCCAGTTCTGGGAACACTTCCACCGGCTTTCGGCGGACGGGGCGACTCTGCTCGTCTCGAGCCACGTCATGGACGAGGCCGATCGCTGCGACGAGCTGCTCTTCATCCGGGACGGGCACGTGCTCGCCCAGGGGTCGCCGGCGGAGCTTCGAGAGCGCGGCGGCACGGACAACCTCGAGGCCGCATTCCTCAAGTTCTCCGCCCAGACCGCTGAAGGCCAGGAGTCGGCCCGATGAACGCCCGTAGAGTAAGCGCCGTCTTCGTCCGGATCGTCGCCCAGTTCCGGCGCGACAAGCGGACGCTCGCCCTCCTCTTCGTCGCCCCTCTGGCCATCATCGCCCTGCTCGGCTGGGTCCTCACCAGCAGCTCGGCCACGAACGTTCGGCTGGCCGTGGTCAATGAGTCGTCCCAGCAGTCGGTGGGCCAGGCGGTGGCGACTCGGATAGAAGCTGCCCTTTCGGGCCAGCCCACCGTCATCCTCGATAGATCGATCACCGACGACGCCTCGGCGCGCAAGGCGCTCGAAGACAAGACGGTCGACATGGTCGTCATCGTTCCGGCCAACTTCGACGCCAACAATCGCCGCATCGAGATCCTGACGCTGGGCCTCAACCCGACCGCCGAGTTCTCGAGCCTGTCTGTCGTTCAGAAGGCGCTGGTAGACGAGCTGGCCGCTCAGGCGGGCGCCGTCATGCCGACCATCGACCGCGCGACGGTCTACGGCTCACCGAACGCGACCGAGCTCGACACCCTTGCGCCGGTTGTGGTCGGCTTCTTCGTCTACTTCTTCGTCTTCATCCTGACCGGAATCAGCTTCCTCCGGGAGCGGATCGGCGGGACTCTCGAACGATTGCTCGCGACGCCGGTGAGCCGGGCCGAGATCGTGCTCGGCTACAGCCTCGGCTTCGGGTTCTTCGCCACGCTCCAGATCGCGGTGGTGCTCGCCTTCGTCATCGGGCGCGTCTCGGTGCCGGCACTTGGGCCGATACCGGAGTTCGGCATCGGGCTAGGCGTGCAGATGACGGGCAATCCGCTCATCGCGTACCTGCTCGTGCTGGTTCTGGGCCTCGGCGCGGTGTCGCTGGGCATCTTCCTCTCGACTTTCGCCCGCACCGAATTCCAGATCCTCCAGTTCATCCCGATCGTCATCGTTCCGCAGGGCCTGCTCGGCGGCTTCTTCTGGCCGATCGACCAGCTGCCGGACCTGCTCCAGCCGGTTGCCCGGATCCTGCCGGTCACCTACGCGATCGACGGCCTGCGCCAGGTGATGATCGCCGGCGCGGACCTTTCGTCGAGCCAGGTTCTGCTCGATCTGGGCGTGCTGGCGGCGATTGCCGCGGTGTTCGTGGTGCTGGCCGCGGCGACGATCCGGCGGGAAGTGGCGTAGGTCCCTCGTCGGAGTGGCCGGGGCCGGGTGGCCGCGGTCGTGTGCGCACGCAGATACACGTTCTGGACGTGCATCTGCAGATGCACGGGGCCGACTCGGGTCCACTCGGGCCCTCGGCCGGGGCGCCGGCTCGGCCCTCGCCGACTCGGGTCCATTCGGGCGCCGGCTCGGGAGTCGGCTCCGGCTAGACCGGCATCCTGGCGCGGACGCCCCGCAACCGCCGGCGCAGGCCGCGGCGTCGCGGCCCGGCGACCATCAAAGCCACCGACCAGGCCAGGGCCGAGGCCATGGCGATGAAGTAGACGGGCCAGTAGTTCCCGATCCGGTCGTACAGGATGCCGCCCGCGTTCATGACGATGATGCCGCCGGCCGGGTACGCCACCGCGACGATGCCGAAGATGGCGCCGAAGCTCGCCCCGCCGAAGACGTCCGAGAACGTCGCGGATCGGATGGCGATGGTCGCGCCGATGCCGAAGCCGTAGATGGCATTGCCCGCCACCGCGACATACAAGGTGGATCCCGTGGCCGCGAAAACCCCGGTCGCTCCGACGCCGATGAGGAAGGCGCACCACAGGCCCACGAACCGTCGGCCGAATCTGTCCGAGAGACCGCCCCCCACGACCTGGCCCAGGACGTACGCGTAGCACTGAAGGGCCAGCATCGTGGCGGCGAAGTCCTGGCCGATCCCCTGGTTGACGGCGTGGCGGGCCGACGTCTGGAAGACGCCCTCGTCTATGCAGCCGATCGCCACGGCGCCGGCGAGCAGGATGAGGAACCGCCGGGTCCGAAGCGTCCGCCGGACATCGTGCGGACGGGCGTGGACTCCGATCGGGTGCGATTCCTGGGTGGCGCCAAGGGCGCCGGGCGCGGAGGTCTCGTGCAGGCCGGCTCCAGGCGGCGGAAGCGCCTCCGTGCCGGCCGAACGAGTCCCGGCTTTCGGTTGAGTCGCGGCCGGAATCATGACCGCCGAACCGCTCGTCATCAGCCAGACAAACGGCACTGCGGCGAACGAAAGCACGCCGAAGACGGCCAGGGTGCCGCGCCAGCCGAGCTCGGGAAGCACTCCCGCGGCGATGGGCAACGCGACGGCAACTCCGATCCCCGGACCCGCGTAGGCGATGCCGAGGGCCAGACCCGCGACTCCGGCGTACCGCCGGGCGATGGCCGTGCTGGTCCCGACGAAGACCAGCTGAAGCCCCAGGGCCAGCAGTGCCCCGTAGGCGAGGACCAGCAATAGGACGCTGCCCGAAATCGCCGCCGCAAACCAGCCGGCGGCCAGCAGGAGGGACCCGATGAGCAGCAGCGTCCTGTCGGCGAAGATGTCGTAGGCCCGGCCGAGCAGGGGCGAGGCCGCCGCGGAGATCAGCAGGAACATCGTCCAGGGGAGCTGGCCGACTTCGCGAGAGGTGTGGAACTCGGCTTCGAACTGGGGCGCGAGGAGCGGGAAGCAGTAGAGCGGCGCGTACGCGATGGCGCCCACGACGAACGCGCCGAGAACCGGAATGGTTCGCGGCAGATCGAGTCGAGGGGCGGCAGGCCCGCGCCGGCCGGGCGCGGCGTCATCACCAGGCATGGAGCCATGGTAGAGGCTGGCCGAGCCGTCGGCCGCCGCCGCGAACGACAAGCCCGTGCCGGCGCAGGCGCCAACACACGGCCCGGCGTCCGAGGCAGGCGACTAACGCCGCTCGCGCCGGGGGCGAGCCGGTATCAGGTTGGCCAGAGCCAGTATCGAGTTGGCCGGGACTAGCTCTGCGAAGCTTCCGCCGCTTCGGCCGGGGCTTCGGCAGCCGGGGCTTCCTCGGCCGGAGCCACTTCCTCGACCACGTGCGGCGCGGCAACCTTGGCCACGACCTCGTCCGGATCGGAAAGCAGCGCCACGCCGGCCGGCATCGGCAGGTCGCGCAGGTGGATCGCCGTTTCGAAGTCCACCAGCGAGTCGATCGAGAACTCGATGGCCTCGGGCAGCTTCTCGGGCATGGCCCGAACCCGGACGTGGGTGATGTTGTGGAGCAGCGTGCCGCCGAGGCGTTCCACGGCGTACGACTCGCCGGAGCCCACGAGCGGCACTTCGACGGTCACTTCCTCGCCCGATCGGATCGCGAACAGATCCACGTGGAGGAGCTTGCGGGTCCGTGGATCCACCTGGATGCCGTGGACCAGGACGCGGTGCTTGTCCTTGGTGCCGAGCTGGAGCTCGAGGATGGTGTTCGAGTGCACCGTGCGCCGGATATGGTCGAACTCGTGCGCGTCGAGCGACACCGAGATCGAGGCCATGCCATGGCCGAACACGACCGCCGGAATCTGGCCGGCCTTGCGGAGATGGGCGACTTTCTTGCCGATCTCGGTCCGCGGGGATGCTTTGATCACTGTTGGCGTTGAACTCACGGGGCCGACCTCCTGCGCATCGGCCCATATCCGGTCCGACCGCGAATGCGCGGGCCTCTGAACGCCGCGCTTGGGGCGAGCCTACCACGCCGGGCTCGGTCGCGGTCCGGCCCCACCCGCCGGCGGTACATCCGGCGGACCAGCGGCGATCCTGCGCGGGGGCGATGCAGAGCCACCGGCCGCGTCGTACCGTGCGAGCATGCAACGAGCCATCGCCCTGCCGAAGATCCATTTCGGCCGGGTCAAGTGGAACCAGAATCTCGCCGACGCCATCGTGGGCGTGCTGCTGGCCGCCATCTCGGTGTACACGGCCGCCTCGAACGGCCTCCGGGTCGACGCGCTCGGCTACGGCCTCCTGCTGGTCCAGACGCTCCCTGTGGTCGTCCGGCGACGCAATCCGATGCGCGTCCTGGTCGTGACCGGGCTTTCGATCACCCTCTACAGCGTGCTCGGCTACCCGGACGCGCTCGGCTGGACGGGCGTCTTCGTGGCCTTCTACACGGTAGCCGCAAACGAGCCCAGGCGACGGGCGGTGGGGGCCGCGCTGGTGACCGCGGCGGGTATTTTCGTGAGCCTGGTCGCCCTCGAGAGCTTCAACTCGCTGCCCAACTGGCCTCAGAACATCACTTTGACTTACCTCTTCTTCGGCGTGGCCTGGCTGATCGGCGACAACCTGCGCGTCCGCCGGGCCTATACCAGGCAGCTCGAGGAGCGCGCGACCGAGCTGGAGAAGACGCGCGAAGACGAGGCCGTCCGCGCCGTGGCCGAGGAGCGGTCGCGGATCGCCCGCGAGCTGCACGACGTCGTGGCCCACTACGTCAGCGTCATGGTCGTCCAGAGTGCCGGGGCGCGGCGCATCATCGAGAAGGATCCGCGATCGGCGCAGGTGGCACTCGAAGCCGTAGAGGCCGCGGGCCGCACGGCTCTCGCGGAGATGCGGCGCATGCTCGAAGTCCTGCGCGCCGACGATCCGGGGATGGGCCCCCAACCGGGCCTCGACGAGCTCGAGACCCTGATCAGCCACGTACGCGACGCCGGATTGCCGGTGGAGCTGCGGATCGAAGGAACGACCTGCTGCCTGCCCGCGGGCATGGATCTGGCCGCGTATCGGATCGTCCAGGAAGCCCTCACCAACACCGTGAAGCACGGTGGCAGGGCCCGGGCTTCGGTCACGGTCCGCTACCTGGCGGACACACTGGAGATCGAAGTGGTGGACGACGGCCGGGGCGCCGCCGCGCCGCTCATCTCGGGGACAGGCGGCGGCCACGGGCTCATCGGCATGCACGAGCGCGTGGCCCTGTTCGGCGGGACGCTCCAGGCCGGGCCGGTTCTCACGGGCGGCTACAGGGTCTTCGCCCGGATGCCGATCGAGCCCGACGATTCGGCCCGAGCCCGCAACGAACGGGAGACCTCTCTGGCGGCCCTCAAGGAGGCGGCGAGCCAGGAGGACGGCGAGCCGGTCGGCCGCCACTTCCAGCCGAAACCGGTCCGAAGAACGCCCATGCCGCAGACCGATTCGAGGCGTTCTCTACCGCCTCTCATCGTCCGTGTTATACCGCCACGACCACAGCAGGGCCGCCCGCGCGGCCGTCACGAACGAGGTGAGGAATGACGACGCGCGTGCTCCTTGTCGACGACCAGCCGCTCCTTCGGACGGGTTTCCGAATGATCCTGTCGGCCGAGGCGGATCTGCAGGTAGTTGGCGAAGCCAGCAACGGCAGCATGGCGATCGAGCTGGCCCGAAAGCTCAAGCCGGACGTGGTCCTGATGGACATCCGGATGCCGGGCATGGACGGGATCCAGGCCACGCGGGCGCTCGCCGGGCCGGGGGTCGAGGATCCGATCAAGGTCCTGATGCTCACGACCTTCGGGCTGGACGAGTACGTGGTCGAATCGCTGCGGGCGGGCGCGAGCGGCTTCCTGCTCAAGGACGCGCCGGCCGAGGACCTGGTCGAGGCGATCAGGATCATCGCCGCCGGCGAGGCGCTTCTGGCGCCCTCGGTCACGCGCCGCCTTCTCGACCGAGTGGCCAGCAAGCTGCCGCCCGCCCACGAAGACGCCATTCCCGCGCTGTCGGAGCTGACAGAGCGCGAGCTCGAGGTGTTGAAGCTGGTCGCGCGAGGCATGTCGAACGCGGAGATCGCCGAGAAGCTGGTCCTCTCCGAGACGACGGTCAAGACGCACGTCTCGCGCGTCCTGGCCAAGCTGGACATTCGCGACCGCGTGCAGGCCGTGATCCTCGCCTACGAGACGGGGCTGGTCTAGACCTAGCCGGCCGTCGCGGCGGGAATAGCCCGCGGCCGGGCACGTCCCGGCGCTCCTCGTCGGAATTGACCGACAGTCAACAACTCGGGCAATCCGTTGACCGGGAGTCGAGAGTCGCGCGAGTCGTGGCCGCGAGTCGCGATCCACCGCCGGCCCGCGCCCGGTCCGCTCGGCCGGGTGGCGCGCCTACTCCTCTCGACCCACTCCACATCCCCGCGTCATACCAAGGTATGACATGCCGTTCACCCCTTGGGCCACCGGAAGTTCGCCATCCCGGACGACTGCCCGGAAGGCCGCTGCCCGTAACTTTCGGTACGACGAGGAAGCCAGGCGCTTCCTCACCCGAGCAGATCCAACAAACGAGCTGTCAAGCCCGCAAGGAGTGAACCCAGATGCGACTACTGCGAGACCTCGGTCGCCGCAAGCTCAGGTCTTTCCTGACCATAACCGGCATCGCCATCGGCATCATGGCCCTGGTCGTGTTCGGCTCGATGGCCAACAAGATGAACGCCCTGATCAACGGCGGCAGCAAGTACTACGCCGACAAGGACGTCGTCAGCATCGGATCGATGTTCAGCGGCAACTTCCAGCCGCTCTCCCTCAGCGACGTCGAGAAGATCAAGCTCGTCGACGGCGTGGCGGTGGCGACTCCGGCCATCGACATGCTGCTGGACGACAGCACCACGGCCACGATGGGCACTCCGGAAATGATCTCGGGCTCGATCGCCGGCGGCGACCAGGGCCTGGAGAACTTCAAGGTCTATGCCGCGTCCGGGCGGTTGCTCACGAAGGATGACACGGGCAACCAGGTTGTCCTCGGGTCCGATCTCGCCCGCAAGATGAACGCCAGTGTCGGCTCGACCGTCACCCTCCGCAGCACCCAGTTCCAGGTCGTCGGGATCCTCGAGCCCACGCTCACGGCGCCGGACAAGTCCGCCATGGTCCCGCTCGGGGCGGCGCAGCAGCTCTTCCTCAAGACCCTGCCGCCGATGCTCCAGAACGCCGTCAACGTCAATGAGCTCGCGACCAGCATCATCGTCTACCCCAACAAGGGCGTGAGCCCCGAGACTCTCAAGACCCGCCTGGAAGCGGCCCTCGGCAAGTCCTACACCGTCATGGACGGCAAGGACTTCGACGCGATGCTCGGCAGCATCAGCACCATCTTCAGCCTGGTCCTGACCGGCGTCGCGATGCTGAGCCTGCTCGTCGGCGGCCTGTCCACGATCAACACGATGGCGATGTCGGTCGCCGAGCGAACCCGCGAAATCGGCATCAAGCGAGCGATCGGCGCCTCACGCTGGCGCATTCGCCGCGAGGTGGTCCTGGAGTCGGCGGCCATCGGCCTCATGGCCGGACTCATCGGACTCGCCATCGGGGCCGTGATGACCACCGTCTTCAACGACCTGGGCCGCCCGTCGGGGAACGTTCTCTTCGATCTGACCCTCGGAACGGCACTCACCGCAGTCGTCTTCGCCACCGGCCTCGGCGCGGTCGCGGGCTTCGTCCCGGCCTGGCACGCCTCCCGGCTCGATCCGGTGACCGCCCTGCGGTACGAGTGACGAGCGGTACGGGCAACCACTGACACAACCCGCGGGCCGCCGCCGCGGCCCCCCCCCAGCTGGGCCCCCCCCCGGGGAAACGACGAAGGAGCGACACCCCGCCGAGCCAGCAGAGGCGCTCGGCTCG
>VFSW01001462.1_pt1 | contig 36038 bp, 28 predicted proteins | sample 5358111 | NCBI WGS metagenome assembly VFSW01 (sample SAMN11554181, study PRJNA540505) | mine drainage metagenome | isolation source: sediment from site ElyBrook_90M | place: USA: Ely Copper Mine, Vershire, VT | collected 2017 | reverse complement strand
CTCAGCCAGCTTCAGTCTCTGCTCCCCTCCGTCACCTTCAGCGCGCAAGAGGCCGTGCAGCAGGTCGATCTCGCCGCGGAAGGTCTGCGCATCCCCGGCTTCCCGGTCATCATCGGCCCCTTCGGCTACACCGATCTGCGCGCCTATCTCAGTCTTTCGCTCCTCGATCTGAAGTCGCTCCACGAGTACCTCTCGACCCGTCACAACTTCAATGCCGCGCAGCTCTCCGCGCAGGACGCCCGTGACATGGTCGTCCTTACAGTGGGCAACGCCTACTTGCTTGTTCTTGCGGATCAGTCCCGCGTTGACAGTGTCGATGCGCAGGTTGCCACCGCCAAAGTCTCGCTCGACCAGGCCATCGCCCGCCATGACGCAGGCACTGCGCCGCGTCTCGATGAACTCCGTGCGCGCGTGGACTATCAGACCCTCCAGCAGCAGTCCATCGTCAGCCGCAATCAGCTGGAAAAGGATCGCCTCGCCCTCGCGCGCACCATCGGCTTGCCCCTCGACCAGAAATTCAACTTGACCGACACGGCCCCCTACGCGGCCTTCGACCAAATTGACGTCACGGCCGCAATTCGCGACGCCCACGCCAACCGCAAGGACCTCGCCGCGCTCGTCGAGCAGACCGCCGCCGCCCAGGAGCAGCGCAAAGCCGCAACTGCCGAGCGCCTGCCCACCGTCAAATTCGCCGGTGACTACGGCGACATCGGCGTCAACGTCCTGCACTCGCACGGCACCGGCGACGCAGCGGGCACTCTCAGCGTTCCGCTCTTCAAGGAATTCGGCTTGCGTGGCGACGCAGCCGTCGCTCAGGCGCAGCTTGACACCAGCAAGGCGCAGCTCAGCGACGCCAACGCGCAGGTCGATGCCGATGTGCGCGACTCTCTGCTCGACATCGCCTCCGCGCAGCAGCAGGTTCAGGTCGCCCGCTCCAGCGTAGATCTCGCCACCCAGGAACTCAGCGACGCCCAGCAGCGCTACGCCAGCGGTGTCAGCGACAACCTTGCCGTCAGCCAGGCCGAGCAGTCCCTCGCTCAGGCCAACGACCAATATGTCGCCAGCCTGTACCGGCACAACATTGCAAAACTCAACCTTGCGCGCGCCGTCGGAGCCGCGCAGGATTACAAAAAGTATCTGGGAGGAAAGTAGACGTGGCGGAATCCAAAGCAACAGCAGTCCAACCCGCGCCCGATGACACCACCGAGATGGCCCCGCCGCAGTCCCGGCGCAAGGGCATCATTCTGGTCGTGATTGCCGTGCTTGCGCTGGTCGCCGCCGGGCTCTGGTGGCGCTCCACGTTCTACGAAGACACGGACGACGCCCAGATTAATGGCCATCTCCTGCAGATCAGTTCCCGCATCGCCGGTCAGGTCGTCAAAGTCGATGTCGAAGAAAACCAGGTCGTCAAGGCTGGCGACACCATTGCCGAACTCGATCCCCGCGACTTCCAGGTTGCCGTGGACAACGCCAAGGCCGCCCTCGCCAGCGCGGAAGCCAACGCCGCAGCCGCGCAGGTTGCCGTGCCCATCGCCACTGTCAACACCGGCAGCTCCCTCACCTCCGCCAATGCAGACGTGACCGGCGCTCACGCCGCTGTCTCCCAGGCAGAGCAGCAGCTCGATGCCGCCAGAGCCCGTGTCGCCCAGGCGCAGGCCAACGACGTCAAGGCCCAGGCTGACCTTGCCCGCTACAAGACCCTCGTTGCCAAAGACGTCATCAGCAAGCAGCAGTACGACGCTGCCGTTGCCGCGGCCGACTCATCCAAAGCCGCATTGGCAGATGCTCAGGCCAGCCAGCAGGCCGCAAGTGACGCTGTGCGTGTCGCCCGTGAGCGCGAGCGGCAGTCCGCCGCCCAGCTCAAATATGCGCAGACCGGCCCGCAGCAGGTTGCCGCCCAGAACGCTCGCGCCCGCCAGGCTCTTGCCCAGGTCGCTCAGGCCAAAGCGCAGCTTGAGCAGGCCCAGCTCAATCTCAGCTACACCCGCATCACCGCTCCCGTGGCTGGCATCGTGACCCGCAAGAGCGTCGAGGTTGATCAGAACGTCTCCGTAGGCCAGAACCTCATGACCCTTGTCTCGCTGGAAGACCTCTGGGTCATCGCCAACTTTAAGGAGACCCAGCTCAAGCACATGTCCGCCGGCCAGTCCGTCGAGATCCACGTCGACGCGACCGGCAAGGACTACAAGGGAGCCATTACGCAGATCGGCGGCGCCACCGGCTCCGTGCTCTCGCTCTTCCCCCCGGAGAATGCCACTGGCAATTACGTCAAGGTCGTGCAGCGCCTCCCCGTCCGCATCGACTTTACGGACCTCAAAGACGAAGACCCTTCCCATGTCCTCCGGCCGGGTCTCTCCGTCGAGCCCACCGTGCGTGTGAAGTAGCGAAGGCCAAGATGAAGCTTGCGTCATCTTTAGGTAACAAGAGTTTGTTCTGCAAGGCCGGATTTTTCATGCATCCGGCCAAACCCTTGCCCCACTTCTGCGTCTAATTTAGCTGTCGGGTGACGGGAAAATATCGTCCTGTCCCTATATTTTTGTTCAGCCTCCGCTCCCTATTCCCATAGGGGAGCCCCGGCAGGCGAACAACGCATTGCGGATCTCCCCCCTGTTGCACTGTCGTCCTGCCTTGGAAGGAAAGAGAAGAATCGTGTCGGCTGCCGCCGGTTCCAGCGGATGCCATCTTCGGCCTTTGCATTGGTCGCAGGCAATTCTGCGTTCGGGCGGTTCCTTGTTGGCGCAATTCAGTTCCGCATCTGGTTCCCCGCTCGCCTGCCTTCCGTGGGCCTTAGATGCAAAACCGAGGGCAGGCTTCACCTGCAACTTTCTGGTGATACCCAACGCATTTTTCAAACGCGCATGTTCAATAAATAGGGCAGAAAAGTCAAATTCTGTCCTGCAAACATCCGAAAGCTGGCATTGCAAGGCCGCCTTGCGGAGCGATGTGCCGCAATTGCACTCCTCGGCGGATCCACATCGGTCACCCGGATCGAACGGCTCGCAAGCCCCGGTTCCGGCAGTACTCATTGGAGGTATCTGAAAATGAAATTGGCAGCATCTTTGCAACTCTCTGCTCTCTGCGCCGCAGGTCTCGCAGGACTTCTCTCCCTCGCCGGCTGCAGTTCCATGACCAGCGCGAGCGGCTCGCCCGCGTCCAAGCCCGGAACGGCGCCCATGGTGGTCACGGTCAGCGATGCGCCGCTTGGCAACATCCTCTCCGCAAAGATCACCCTGTCGGCCGTCTCGGTCGCGGCAACCGGAGGAACCCCGGTCAGCGTGCTCTCGCAGCCGGAGACGGTCGAACTCTCGGGACTCGGCTCTCTGCGTGAGCCGATCGAGTTGTCCAGCCTCGCGCCCGGCACCTACAACTCGGTTTCCGTCACAGTCTCTGCCGCGCAGGTCACCTATCTCGACCCCACCACCGGCCAGCCCGTCACCGCAACTGCCACCCTCAGCTCCCCCTCAGTGACAGTGGCGCTCAATCCTGCGCTCAGCTTCACCACCACAAGTGAGGTCGATCTCCACCTCGCCTTCAGCCTGTCCCAGTCCTTTAGCATCTCCGGCTCCACCGTGACCTTCACTCCGGCCATCAGCACCAGCGCCGCCCAGGTCGAAAACGAAAACAACAATGACCGCGAAGTCGAAGTCACCGGCATGGTCGTCGCCATCAGCAGCTCCAGCATCACCGTGCAATCCGGCGACTCCGGCAAACAGTTCACCTTCGCCATCAACAGCTCCACAATGTTCCCGGCAGGCGTAACCCCGGCCTCCATTACCCAGAACTCCATCGTCCAAGTCAAGGGCCAGACGCAGACCGACGGCACCCTGCTCGCACTCTCCATCACCCCGCTCGCCGCAGGCATGATGTCCGGCAACGAGGATGGCGCCAAGGGCATCGTCGTCACCGTCAACCGTGACGCCTCCGGCAACCTCACGGGCTTCACCATGGTCCCGCAGGAAGACTTCGGTTCCATGATGCCGTCCACCATGACGCTCAACGTTCTCGTTGCCACCTCCAGCACCTTCGGGATCAGCCAGGACGCGCAGCAGCTTGGCCTCACCGCCGCCATGTTCAACGCGTCTGAGGTCTTCCCAGGCCAGGCCGTCATGGTCGGTGGCGCCATGGACGCCAGCGGCAACCTCGACGCCTCGCAGATTACCCTCGGCGCAGAAAACGTCCAGGGCGTTCTGGCTGCGGCGCCGCAGGCTTCCGGCAGCAACCTCGACTTCAGCCTCACCCTCGCCGTGCCGTCCTTCCTCAGTTCCTATGAGAAGCTCGTCACGCTCAACGCCGTCGCCCTCCCCAGCACGGACTTCGGAAGCGGCCTCACTGCTTCTACCTTCGCCTCCCTGGCTGCCAACACGGCTGTCCAGGTCCACGGCTACCTCCTGGTCGATTCAAAAGGCAACTTCCTGCTGACCGCCTCCGAGATTGCCCAGCCGGAAACTCCAGAAGCCCCAGAAGGGAACTAGCCCTCTTCCAACCCCCTGTTTGCGTGGCGCTCCATCCCGGAGCGCCGCGCATTCAGCGGCCCTCGATCCCTGCGAGCCCTCCCCTCAACATCGGTCCCCGGCGCATTCCCCGTCCTGCTGTGCCCATTCCTAGAGTCCAGCCCAGAACGCAATGTGCGATTCGGCGATGAATCCCTCGTAGCGCGCGTATCAGCGTTCACACATAAGGGAACTGATTTCCCGGCTCGGGAAAATTGCCATTGACATTCGGCAGAAATCCACTACCATATGGTTGTGGAAAGCCTTGATACAACATTCGCGGCTCTATCGGATCCAACTCGGCGCGCGATGATCCAGCGACTCGCCCATGGATCTGCGTCCGTGCATCGGCTGACAGAGCCATTTGCCCTCTCGCAGCAGATGATTTCAAAACATATTGCCTGCCTGGTGCGCGCGCGGATTGTGATCAAGACCAAGCGTGGCCGGGAGAGTATCTGCACGCTCAGGCCGGAGGCGATTAAGAAAGTCAGCGACTGGGCGATGAGCTATCGCCAGTTCTGGGAAGAGAGTTTCGACAAGCTGGATGTGGTTGTAAATCAAATGAAGAAAGCGGAGGTCAGAGATGACAAAAAGCACGGTGAATGAGCAAGAGCGGATGGTTGTCACTCGAATTTTTGATGCCCCACGCGAACTGGTCTGGAAGGCGTGGACAGACCCAAAATATGTCATGCAGTGGTGGGGGCCGAAGGGCTTTACTGCGCCGGTTTGTAAGATGGATTTTCGCGTGGGAGGGAAATTTCTCTGCTGCATGAGAACGCCGGATGGGCAGGAGTTCTGGAATGGTGGTGAATACCACGAGATTGTTCTGCACGAGAAGATCGTCTCCTCGATGTACTTTGCGGACTCGAAGGGAAACAAGGTTGAGCCTGCGACATACGGAATAGAACATGAGGCCATAGACGGTGCGTATGACGTGACCATCTTTGAGGATCTCGGGAACGGCCAAACGAAACTCACCTTTATTGGAAATGAACCCATGGAAAGCGCAAAGAATAGCGGACAACTGGAGGGTTGGAACCAGATACTCGATAAAGTTGCCGCCGTTATTGCGGGGCTAGCAGAGGCGAAGTAAGAACCTGAAACTTTGCCGATCAGTCTGCGCGAGCCACTGAATGCAAAGGCAGGCTCGCCGGGCACCTCGTCTGAAGCGGCTTCACTGTTGCTGCATCCCAGCGTTCGATGTGAAATGATTTTTTTCTCAAGATCAAGCCAATTGCATCGAACGCCGGAAGCGGCTCCACCAACGGTGGAACGACGGAACCTTCCCCAAGCCTTCACCCGCATCCTTGCGCGGCGTTCCATCCCGGAGCGCCGTGCAACCCGCGGTCCACCCCAAAGCCTTGGCCCGCCAGCTCTTTCCTTCGCGCATCACCGTGCCACCCCTGCGTATAGACTGGTCTGTCAGTGCAGCCATGAAAGACTCCATCCACGTCTCCAAAGAGAACTACCTCAAGGCCATCCTCGAAGCCGAAGCCGAAGGCCATGAGGTCATCCCAGCCATGCTCGCCCACTGGCTTGAGGTCTCCGCACCTGCCGTCACCATGGCCCTCAAGCGCCTCAAGCGCGATGGCCTCGCGGAGGTCGGTGACGACGGCATTGTTCGCCTCACCCCCGCCGGCCGCGAAACCGCCTACCGCACTGCACTCCGCCACCACCTGATCGAGCGCATGTTGAGTGAAGTCTTTGACATGGAGTGGTACCAGATCCATGAAGAAGCCGAGCGCCTCGAACACGCAGTCTCGCCCGCCTTTGAAGTCAAGCTCCGCGAGAAACTTGGCGAGGCCGGCGCTTGCCCCCACGGCAACTCCGTCCTCCCCGAGAGCCCCGCCCAGCGCAAGCAGCGCGGCGAGCTGCCCCTCTCTGAAGCCGCCGCCGGCAGCGAGTACACCGTCGTCAGCCTCCAGGAGCGCGACACCCGCCTCCTGCTTTTCCTCCACAACGCTGGCATTGGCCCCGGCTGCACCCTCCGCGTCCTCAGCCAGAACTACGACCAAACCGTTTCAATTCAACTCACCGCCAGCACATCCATCCTCGGCCGCCCCGCAGCAGAGGCCGTCTGGCTCCGCCCCCAGCCATTCGCGTAATCAAAAGTAAAAAAATTCATTAACCTCAATTAACATCCTGTGCCATACTGAGATTGCCTTACTTGCCGCTCGATCTCAGTCCTCATGGCTACGGAAACCACAAGCCGCATCACGACGCCCGAGCCGTCTCTGCCCGAGGTCTTCTCCTCCGTCAGCGTCTCCGGCTCACCCTTCTACTGGCGCAGGCTCCTCGGCTTCATCGGTCCCGGCTTCCTCATCTCCGTCGGCTATATGGACCCCGGCAACTGGGCGACCGACATCGCCGGTGGCGCCCGCTTCGGTTACACGCTGCTCTTCGTCATCATGCTCTCCAATCTGATGGCGATTCTCCTCCAGAGCCTCTCCCTCAAGCTCGGCGTCGCCACCGGCCGCGATCTCGCCCAGCTCTGCCATGAGAAGTACGGCCCTCGCGTCAGTGTCTTCCTCTGGCTCATGGCAGAGATCGCCATCGCCGCCTGCGACCTCGCTGAGGTCATCGGCTCCGCCATCGCCCTCGAACTCCTCTTTCACATCCCGCTCTTCTACGGCGTCCTCATCACCGGCCTCGACGTCATGATCATCCTGCTTCTCCAGCGCTGGGGCTTCCGCTATGTTGAAGCGCTTGTCATCGCCCTCATCGGCACCATCCTTGGCCTCTTCGCGTTGCAGATGTTCTTCTCCCGGCCGGACTATTGGCCCGCCCTGCACAGCCTCCTCATCCCCTCGCCCCAGATCCTCCGCAACCCCGCCATGCTCTACATCGCCATCGGCATCCTCGGCGCCACCGTCATGCCCCACAACCTCTACCTGCACTCCTCGATCGTGCAGAGCCGCCGCTACCCCCGCACCCCCGACGGCAAGCGCGAAGCCATCCACCTTGCCAACGTCGACTCTGCCCTCGCCCTCACCCTCGCCCTCTTCGTCAACGCGGCTATCCTCATCGTCGCCGCCGCCGTCTTCCACCGCTCCGGCCATTTCGAGGTCGCCGCCATCCAGGACGCCTACAAGCTCCTCAGCCCTCTCGTCGGAGCCGCCGGTGCCAGCACCCTCTTCGCCGTCGCCCTCCTCGCCTCCGGACAGAACTCCTCCATCACCGGCACCCTCGCCGGCCAGATCGTTATGGAGGGCTTCGTCCACATCCGCGTCGCCCAGTGGCTCCGCCGCCTCATCACCCGCTCGCTCGCCATCATCCCCACCATCCTCGTCGTTGCCGTCACCGGCGAGCAGGGAACTGAAAAGCTCCTCATCCTCTCCCAGGTCATCCTCTCCATCCAGCTCAGCTTCGCCGTCGTTCCCCTCGTCCTCTTCACCGGCAACCGCGACCTCATGGGCCCGTTCGTCAACTCCCGCTGGCTTCGCTACCTCGCCTGGGTCACCGCCATCGTCATCGCCCTCCTCAACGCCTGGCTCCTCATCCAGACCTTCCTCGGCCGCTAGCGCACTCCTCCACACATCCCATCGCCTCGGTTCAGCGCCCCCGGGCATAGCCTCGCACCCACCTTCACCCCAAAACTCCTGTCATCTTGAGCGGAGCAGAGCGGAGTCGAAAGATCCGCGGTTGTTTTTATGCTGTAGGAATCCTCGTCCCCGCCCCCATCCCAAAGGGCGAGCAGCTCAGATCCCTGGGAAGCAAGTCCCTCCATCGAAAATGGGTGCCCCTCGAGGTCCGTGTCTTAGGACCTGGGAGACCAGAAGCCCCGCCCAGCCGCCCGACCATCTATAAGCTAGAAGCTAGCGTGGTCCGCCGTGAATTCCATCATTGAATCAGTGCGACACGGGCGCGAGTGACTTGCGCGGAGTTTGTCTGATCCGGGCATTTGAATGCCCCCTTATAATTGGCGAGATGAACCGCGGGCTCTTATCTTGGTTATGCGCTGTTGCATTCACCTGCAATTGTGGTACTGCTCAGAATCTCCCGACCACATCTTCTCCGGAAGCGGCAATCTCAACTGGAGCTCGTGAATATCTCGAAGCCGCTCTCGACACGATGCAGCAACACGTGGTCTTTCCCGAACAAGTGGATTGGAAAGCGCTTCGCAGGGAATCGTTCGCTCGTGCTGTCGGCGCGTCAACTCTGCCAGATACTTACCCGGCCATCATTTACGCCTGCGAAAAGCTGCGTCAACAACAGCAATGTGGCGGGTTCTTCCTTCCCGATTCTGAAAGCCCCGAAACCATTCGGAAGGCGCAAGCAGCCAATGCTCCTCCGGAGCGAAAAGCAATACTCGCCCTGCCTCCATCGCCATTCACCAGCCGCAACGATCTGGCCGGGAAGCTCTTGAAAGCAAACAACGGCAAAATCTTTGCCTATCTTGTCGTTCCGCATTGCTATCCGCCATCCGCCGAAACGGCGAAGGACAAGCCTTTCCTGGACCACTGGGCGGCCACATTGCGAGCCCTGATTCTGAGCGCAGCCAACGCTCATCCTAGCGGATGGATCGTGGACCTGCGAGGAAACGGTGGAAGCAATATGTGGGCGGCTTTGGCCGGCCTCGGCCCACTGCTTGGCGACGGACCAGTCGGTTTCTTCAAAGATCGGAGAGGGCGCGACGTATGGGTGTATGACAAGGACGGAATTGCAGTGATCTCTCTTGATGAGAATGGTGAGCCGCATAGGGTCTACATCCAGCGACTCGGCGGCCCGCAGATTGCTCTAGGGGACGCACCTGTAGCCGTCCTGTTTGATAATGCGACCGGCGGCTCCGGCGAAGCGATTGCCATTGCGTTTGCCGGGAGGCACAGGGAGCGTTCGTTTGGTGTTCACACAGCAGGCGCAACTGGATGCTGCACTAGGTTCCCACTGTCCGATGGAGCCGTTCTGGCTCTCAACTTCGGAGTGGAACAGGATAGGCTCGGCCACGGTTATCCGGAAGGCTTGCAGCCCGATGTTCGAGTTGAGCCGAACCCGGACGCTATAGTGGAGTCGGATGCTGTGATTCAGGCTGCAGAAGACTGGCTATCCAGCTTGCATTGACCTTGCGAAGGGGCGGGCGGCCCGGTCATCGCCCCCTCAATCGCCAAGAGCCTTCAGAAGCTATGCCCTGTGTATCGCGGCTTGATTGTCGCGATGAGCTGGTCGTTGGAATCCTCGTCCCGGCTCGTATCCCCAAAGAGCGAGTAGCCCACCTTCCCTGCGAAGTGCCCTCTCCTACTGAAATCAGACGTCCCAGCTCGCGCTCCTGAGACCGGGGAAGCCACCAAACCCACTCTGCCACCTGCGAACTCCGCGAACCCCAGCGCATGTGCACCTGGCGCAGCTCCAGCACCGCCTTCTCCACAGCTGCCGGCTTCTGGTTGGGATGCCGGTTCGCAGCCCGGTTCAAATCCATCAGCCCATGCAGACCGTACGGCCGGTAGCGCCGAAGCCAGACATACCCGGTCGCGCGCGAAATCCCATACCCCGCGCACAACTCCGCCACCGTCTGTTCATCTCGTTCGTACTCAACGACAAATCGAACCCGCTCATCCATCACTCGGCTCGTCTTCCAGGGCATGAGGAACGTTCTAATCCTTCAAGCCCTCGTTGCAGTGTCAGGGATCCACCCGGTTCAAAATGTCAGGGATGTGGCCGGTCCGTACCCCACCCGGCACCCCCTATCCCACTCCAATATTCTTCCTTTTCCACAAATTCCTTGCATGTTTTCGCCGAGCCAACTTTTGCTTTTCTTCGCTTTTCGCGCTGAGCCACGCACCGCAGCACAGTCCCATCTTCGGCTACGATGGTTGCCATGCATGTCCTCTCCGCCGCTGAGATGCAGCTCTGTGACCGCGTCACCGCCGAGCGCTTCGGTGTGCCTTCGCTCAAGCTCATGCGCACCGCCGCCGCAGCCGTGGCCAACTTCGCGCGCCGGCAGTTTCCGCATGCCCGCCGCATCACCGTCCTCTGCGGCCGCGGCAACAACGGCGGAGACGGCCTCATGGCTGCGCGCATGCTCGCCTCCGCCGGTCTCGATGTCACCACGCTCCTGCTCGGCTCGCCAGAAAAGATGACGCCCGACGCCGCTGAAGCCTGGCGCGAACTCGCCGGCCCCGCGAACGGCGTCATCCACATCGTTACCACCGCCGCTGACCTGCAGCAGCACACCGCCGCCCTTGCCGCCGACCTCATCCTCGACGCTGTTGTCGGCACCGGCTTCCAGCCGCCTCTGCGCGGTCTTGCTGTCGCCGCGCTCGAATGGGTTCACGCCAGCGCAGCGCCCATCCTCGCCGTCGATCTCCCTTCCGGCTGGCCCGCCGACGAGACCGCCGCTACCCTCGCCGACCCCGTCTTTCCCGCCGATGCCGTCCTCACCTTCACCGCGCCCAAGGCCGCGCACGTCTTCGGTCAGCTCACGCGCCGCTGGCATCAGCCCATCGTCGTCGCCCCCATCGGCTCACCGCCCGAGGCCATTACGTCGTCACTGAAGATCACCTGGACCGGCTCGTCCCTTGTTCTCGCGCAGCAGCCGCGTCCCGCAGCGGCCAACAAAGGCCTCTTCGGCCACGTCCTCGTCGTCGGCGGCTCCCTCGGCAAGTCCGGCGCGCCCGCCATGGCTTCTCTCGCCGCGCTCCGCACCGGCGCGGGCCTCGTCACTGCTGCCGTTCCTGCGCCGATCCTGCCCAGCGTCGCCGCCGCCGCTCCCGAACTGATGACTTGGCCCCTCGCCGCCTCTGAGGCCGGTCACGTCGCCGCGGAAGCCGCCCGTCCCATGCAGGTCGAAGCCGTCAGCGCAGGCAAGTCCGTTCTTGTCCTCGGTCCCGGCCTCGGTCAGTCACCCGACGCCGTCAAGTTTGTCAGCGGCCTCCTCTCCGCCACCAAAATGCCCGCCGTCCTCGACGCCGACGCGCTCAACATCCTCGCCCGCAAGCCTGTGCTCCTCACCAAGCTCGCGCTCGGCCGAACCCTCGTCCTCACGCCGCACCCAGGCGAAATGGCGCGCCTCTCCGGCCTCACCATCGCAGAGGTCCAGTCCAACCGCCTCGCCCTCGCGCGCGACTTCGCGCAACGCCACAGCGTCATTGTTGTCCTCAAAGGCTGGCGCACGCTCATCGCGCATCCAGACGGTCGAGTCGCCGTCAACACCACCGGCAATCCCGCCATGGCCAAGGGCGGCAGCGGCGACGTCCTCGCCGGCTTCGTCGCATCTCTCCTTGCGCAGCACCCCGATGAGCCCGCCCGCGCCGTCGAGGCCGCCGTCTATCTTCACGGACTCGCAGCCGATCTCGCCGTCCGCCAGGCCGACGAACACACCCTGCTCGCAACCGACTCTCTTCGCACCGTGGCCCGCGCATTTCAATTTCCCCTGCACGACAGAAACGGGTATGTTTGGTTACAGGGGATTCCGCCTGAATCGCTCCCAGACGCACCACCACGCGAGGACACGCCATGAGTAACGCAGCGTCGGTAGCCCAGAGCCGCATCCACGAATTCCGGACAGCCAGCGGTGAGGAGACAATCGAACTCGGTCGCAAGCTGGCCCGTCTGCTCGCGCCCCCTCAATTGCTCATCCTGCGCGGCGATCTCGGCACCGGAAAAACCACGCTCGTCAAAGGCATTGCGCAGGCCCTTGAAGCTGCAGAGCCTGAAGAAGTCACCAGTCCCACCTTCACGCTAATTCATGAGTATGACGGCCTTCGCGCGGGCGAGCCGGTCAAGCTCTTCCACCTGGATGTGTATCGACTCGACAGTGAACGCCAGTTGGAATCTCTCGGCCTCGACGACCTTCTTACGCGCGACGCTCTGGTGCTCATCGAGTGGGGCGAGAAGTTCAAGAGCATTCGCAAAAAGGCCTCTGGCGAAATTGTCATCACCTCCGACGGCGGCGATGCGCGCCGCATCACCGTCACACTCAAGGAATAGCCGCCATCCGCCAGCCTATGCAGCGCATCCCGTTCTCTGAAGTTCAGTCTACCCTCGCCGCCATCCTCATGCGCCTCGGCTTCGCTGAGGCGCGCGCGCAGCACTGTGCGCGGCTCTTTGCTGAGACCACCCGCGACGGCGTTTACTCCCACGGTGTGGCGCGCTTCCCGCGCTTCGTCGCCATGATCCGCAACGGCAACGTCCACGTGGACTCAGCGCCGACCCTCGCCGCGCGCTTCGGCGCCGTCGAGCGCTGGCAGGGCAATCGTGGCCCCGGCAATCTCAATGCCTGGTTCTGTATGGACCGCGCCATCGCGCTCGCTCGCGAGCACGGCATCGGCTTTGTCACGCTCGCCAACACCAATCACTGGATGCGCGGCGGCACCTACGGCTGGCAAGCCGCAGACGCCGGCATGATTGGCATCTGCTGGACCAACACCCTGCCCAACGTGCCCGCATGGGGCGGCGTCGAGCCATGTCTCGGCAACAATCCTCTCGTCATCGCCGTGCCTCGTGCCGCGGGCCACGTCGTGCTCGATATGGCCATGTCGCAGTTCTCGTACGGCGCTCTTGAGAGTTACAGCCGCCGCGGTCAAATGCTTCCTGTCGATGGTGGCTTTAACACGGCAGGCGAACTCACGCGCGATCCCGCAGCCATCCTCGCCTCCAACCGCGCCCTTCCCATCGGCTACTGGAAAGGCGCCGGCCTCTCCACCGTGCTCGATATGATCGCCGCCATGACTTCGCTTGGCATCGCGACTTATCAGCTCGGCAGTGACCCTCTGCAGGAAGCCGGAACCTCCCAGGTCTTTTTCGTCATCCATCCCGCTTCGCTCGGGCCCGTGGATCAATCCGCGCACATCGTCGATGAGATTGTCGCTTCGTTGCATCGCTCACCGGCCGCGCAGCCCGACGCGCCCATCCGCTATCCGGGTGAGCGAACTCTGCAGATCCGCACTGAGAATCTCGCTCTCGGAATTCCGGTCGATTCCGCGCTCTGGGAGCAGGTTCTTGCTCTTTAACGCGCAACGTTGCAACACGCTTTGCTTGCTCTCGCCCCGCACCTTTGACACACTTGAGATCAGCACGGGTGCACGCTGCAGCGTGCATTGAGTTTCCCCATGAGCGACGCCTGCAACTGCGCACGAGATGTCAAACCGGAACTCACTTCCGCGCCCATGCAGTTGCCGCGCCCTGTCGCGTGGCTTCTGGCCGTCACCCTCGCATGGATGTTGATGGAGTGCGCTGTCTCCCTCGTCGCCGCGCATCGCGCGCATAGCCTCGCTCTGCTTGCCTTCGGAGCCGACAGCCTCATCGAGTTGCTTTCGGCCGTCGTTGTCCTGTTGCAGTTCCTGCCGCGCTTCCCGTTATCGAAGGCACGGGCTGAAAAGCTCGCCGCAATCCTGCTCGCAACCCTCGCTACATCTGTTGTGCTCATCGCTGCCATGGCGCGTCATGCCGAGGCTCATTCCAGCATGCTGGGCCTCCTCATTACCGCCGCGGCGCTCATCGTGATGCCTGTCCTTGCTGCGCTCAAGCGGCGCCAGGCTGCTGCGCTCAATAACCGTGCCCTTGCGGCCGATGCGGCGCAATCCGCCACCTGCGCGTATCTGGCAGCCGTCACGCTGGCAGGTCTTGCCATCAATGCGCTCTGGCACGTCGCGTGGATCGATCGCGTCGCCGCCCTTGCTGCCGTTCCCATTCTGCTCGTCGAATCCCGTCGCGCCTGGCGCGGCGAGAGCTGCGGCTGCTGCTCCTCATTCCAAAGCTGAAATGCCTGCTGCCGAACGAGTCTTCTCAGTGTGGGCTGGAGAGGACTCGTTCGACACGCAGGCGACTGAATCTATCGTTCTATCGATTTATGGGCTACTTTATTCGGCGATTTTCGCCTTTATTATAAAGAGAATCTAGGTTGCCGACGCGATCGTGGACGCAACGAGCCTCCACTCTCCGCCGCTGTAGAAGAGCAGGCCATGCACGCGGAGCGTTGTTCCTGCCTTGATCGTTGTGTTGTCTTCCACATTGGTTCCCGGCTGCTGATACACCGTGATCGTCGTTGCGCCGGTCAAGGTCGTGAAGGCGCAATCGGAAGGCAGTGTCAGCGCGAAGGACGTAACCACGCCGGGGTTGATGTCTACGGTTGCCGTTCCCCTCGCTCCCTGCTCGCGCAGCCGCACCGTGGAGGCTGTCAGCTCGCCACACGCAGGATCGCAGGACGCGATCGCCGTAATGGCCGTGTCGCTCAGAGGCAGAATGCTCTGCCCAACATGGATATTGCTCGCATTGAAGGTGGTGTCAAAGTCCAGGCCGTTCAGGCTCACGCGGTCCGTGTCCACCTCATAGTTGGTTGTCTCCAGCAATTTCACGAGCAGCGTCTTCGAGAGATAGTCCGTGTTGATGCTCGCTCCCGCCCCGTTCTGCATCACGATGGTCAGTTGCGTTGCAGGAACTGCATCCACTGCCGTGATGATGCCGCCGCCCATCGCTCCCGCGGCGCCCATCATGGCCCGCACGTGCTGGGCAAGATAGGTTCCGTCGGACTGAAGCACCGCCGTCACCAGAACGCCCATCCCTGAGCCGAGCTGCGACATCTGGGTGATGCGTCCATGGAACTGTGTTGCGGTATTCACACTGAACGTGAATGTTTTAGCCGTCTGTACGGACAGCATGCTGAAAGAATTCGATGAAGCGCCCGTAATCACGCCCATCAACTGGTACATCCCTCCGTTCCTGGCGCTCACGCCATTGCCGTTGCTGCCGTTCAGTGCGCCTGTGGCAATGTGAAACTTCGGCGTGAACTGAAATGCAGTCGCGGTATCTCCGGAAAGCGAGTGCTGCAGGTCAAGATCAAAGTTCAATGCCAGCGGAGTCGTTCCCACATTGACATTGGACCCAAGAGGAACGGATGCCTGGATCGGTCCGTTGATGGTCCGTTGCTGCAACGTCTTGGTCGCCGGATCGATATAGGAAAAATTGCAGGAGGCAATCGTCAGTTGTGCTTCCGTGTACGTGCCTCTCGGCGCTGCAATCAGCGCAACCGGCTCCATCGTGCCGAGCCTGTGAATCATCTCCATCGGTGTTGCGCTGCTGGCTACGGCGACGCTCTGTCCGTTGCTCGCCTTCAGCGACATCGAGGAGACATTCATTGTGAAGGAGAGCAGCCAGTCGGCTGGTGCGTCTCCCATGTTCACCTGCACGGCAGTTGTGGCCGCAGGGCTCGTCGGTGTGCTCGATCCATTACCACCACAACCCGCCAGCCCCAACGTCAGAACCGCTGCCGCCCACACTGCAGCCTTCAGGCTTGTTCGCAGGTGCGTCAGAGTCAGATATGAGTTCAGGGTTTTCATGTGTTGCTCCTTTCCGGTTTCGACATGCAGGTTGGTCTGGCTTGCTCAATCAACGCTCCATGTGTGCATGGCAGTGCCGCGCGGGGGAGCTGCCCCCGCGAATCATTGCGGCGTAAGCTCCGTGATGTACACTCCAGCGCCACTTTCGCTGGTCACGGGATCCAGCATGCTGGAGGTAACGACGAACCAGTTGCTCCGTAATCCATCACGCTCCATACCAAGCGACGTGATGATCGAACCAGCCGGAGCTTCGGGATCGATTTCAGGTCCGGTGAAGGTTGTGTCCACAATCGTCTGCACTGGTTGCGGCGTCGGCCCTGCTCCCAGATAGACACCATCTACCGATCCTGTACCTGCTTTGAAGGCAACTTTGAACGAGTCTGTCAGCGCGCCCGCTGCGGAACCCGATACAGAGACGAACGCCGATGAGCGCCACCGCGGAGGCTCAGGAACATCGCCTCCATCCGATGTCCCAACATTCGGAGGCCGGCCAGAAAAGACCCAGTACACGAAATCGTCAAATTCACCCGAGTTGTTCTTGGCAATCGGATACAGAGTTTTCGTCGTCGTGTCATAGACGAAGATTCCCTGCAGTGCAGGCTCCTGTGCTTCATATCCGTTGGGATACATCGTATTGCAGGTTGCGAGCATATCCGTGTTGCCATCCGTACCGCACAGCAGCATTCGCGTCCGCACGCCATTGCCCCACGCTCCCCAGAAGGCTACGTACCTGCCATCGAATGAGAGCCCTTCGCTCAGCCGCGTGAACGTCGCTCCTTCCGCCTCGCCCGGTACCTGCGAGCCGATCATTACGAGCGGCTCCAGTGCGGGATTGGTCGACAGAGGCGCCATATAGATGCCGCCCATCGTCGGATTGTCTTCGTTGTCCAGGCCAACAAAAACTGCGAGGTGATCGCTGGCGCTCGGCGGTGCGGTTGACCCGAAGACGGCCGTCCCTCCTTCCGGTTGGCCGGGAATCAATGTTCCGGAGTGCGCGATCAACTCCACCGGAGACTGCCCGTTGCCGTTCATGAGATCGCGGAAGTACACGCCTGTCAGTCCCCCGCCATCCACGGTGTAGTTGCCCTTGAACACAACCGTCGAGCCACCATCCAATGCGGGTGATCCAGGAAATTGGTCAAAGCGTGTTCCTGCCGGTGCGCCCGGCACCTGCATGAACTCGTAGCCGGGTGCATTGGCCATGAGTCCTGTGCCTGTCATCAGAGCCCCGCCTGGGTTGCTGAATATCCCCGTACTTCCCACGCGCGTCTCCGTTCCATCCGCGAGCGCGTATGTCAACACAGGCTGAGACTGACCGCGGAAGCCCACCGTACTCGCATCCCTGTCAATCCTCGGGAACGAAGGGAATTGAATGAATGTAGCAAGGCCTCCGTTATAGGACGTGTTGTTTGGATCCGGAACCGCCGACATGTTATCCGTCACCTTCATAATGGGTCGCATGCCGCCCGATGACATGTCCCGCGTGTAGATGCCGATCCTCGGCCCGGAATCCGCCTTGGTCTGTCCTTTGAAGACAACCACTCCGTGCGTGTTCACTGAAGGCTGGTTGTAACCCTGGTAGAGCGAGCTTGAGTCCGGCGCGTTCATCTTGTTATTCGCCACCGTGCGCCATCCTGCCGGCGCCTTGCTGTGCACCGTCAGCGTGACGCTGTTCGAGAGGCCGCCTCCGGGCTCGGGATTGGTGACGGAGAACTGAAGTGTCCCCGCGCTCGTCAACTGCGTAGGCGGAACATGCACAGTGACAGCCTTCGAACTCACGCTCGCGGGTGTGAGAGTGTCCGTTCCGAGTGTCACCGTCACTCCATCCACAAATCCTGTTCCCACCAGCGTGACAGTCGCGTCAGTTGTGCTGGTGTTCACGCTGGTCGGTGTCACCGTGCTCACCTCTGGAACCGGGTTTTCCACCACAAAGCGCAACGTATCCGTAGAGCCGCCGCCCGGCTGAGGATTCGTCACGCTCACCATCAGAGGTCCGGACTTGGTAAGAGCAGTGTCTGGAACCAGAACGCTCAGGGACGTGTCCGAATACGAGATCGGTTCAAGCGGGACAGTCCCAAATAGCAGCCCGCTCTGGTGAACAAACCCCGTGCCGGTCACCGTCAAGGTGAATGCTGAGCTGCCCAGTAAAGCCGTCTTTTGAGAAAGCGCCACAAGCGTTGGTGCCGGATTCTCGACCAGGAACGGCACGGCATTTGAAGGACCGCCGCCCGGGCCGTCGTTGTTGACAGTCACCGCATACGTTCCCCCGTCCACCACCGCCGATGCGGGAACAGTGATGCTGAGTTCCGTCGCAGACGAGGTAGTTGGCGTGAGCGGAACCTGGCCAAAGAGAACCTTTGAAGTTCCGATGAACTGCGAACCGGAGAGTGTCAAACTAAAGTCCGCACTGCCCGCCCCGATCTTCTCCACGGACAGGGACGTAAGGATCGGAACAGGATTTTCCACCGTGAACTCAAGCGCGTTGGATGCGCCTCCGCCGGGCTCCAGATTCGAAGCCACGAGTGAAAAGACACCGCTCGTAGACAGCGCTTCCTTTGGCACGGCAATGGAAACTTGTGTCGGTGTAACCGAAGTCGGGACAAGCGTGAGCGGTCCCATCTTGATGGTGATGCCTTCCACGAATCCAGAGCCTGCAATATCCATGGAGAATGCATCGCCGTTCAGCAGGGCCTTGTTCACCGTGGTGGATTGGAGAACGGGAAGAGGATTATTCACCGTGAATCGCATGGCGTTGGACCTGCCACCGCCAGGACTTGCATTCGACGCCGAAACATCCAGGATGGCCCCCTTGCCTACCGCGCTCCTGGGAACCAGCACCGAAGCCGCCGTCGGCGCAACCTGCATCGGTGTCAGCTCAGCTGCGCCAAACCGGATTTTCATCCCGGGCGTAAATCCGCTGCCCGCAATGCTGAGCGCAAAGTCGGCGCTGTCCACCAGGGTGTTGTCGAGCGACAGAGACGAAATCACGGGCACGGGATTCAAGACGCTGAAGCTCGTCGCACTCGAGGTTCCGCCGCCCGGCGAAGGATTTACCACAGCGACAGAAAGTGTCTTTGCTGCAGTGAGCTCCGCGTCGGAAAGAGCCACAGTCAGCTTGGTCGGAGTTACCGATGTGGGCTTGAGCGATTTCTCTCCGAATTGGACCGTGCTGGTGGATACAAAATTCGATCCGGTAATGTCGAGCGTGACGGAGGTGCTGTTCAGCAGAATGGAATCCTGAGAAAGAGCGGTAAGAACAGGCGCCGGGTTCTCAACAGTGAAGGTAAGCGCCCCTGTCGGCACTCCGCTGGTGACTGAGACGTTGAACGTGCCCGCCTTGGCCACTGCGCTGGCTGGAACGGTAGCCGTCAGTTGCGTCTTCGTCATTGTTTTGGGAACAAGTGGAGTGCTTCCGAACACTACGGTCGCGTTGGATGAAAAGTCTGTGCCAGAGAGGGTAAGAAGAAAATCGCCTGAACCTGCCGTCACGCGTGCCGGAGTGAGGCCGTTCAGGGTAGAGATGCGTGTCCCACTTCCACAACCGGCAAAGAGAAACGCAAAGCAGGTAAGGACGATATGAAATACAGAGAGCCCCACTTTGTTGTGTCTCATATTCACTCCCAAACTCGATTCGATCTGTAGGCAAGCGATGAGCTTTGATAGACAGTCGTTATGCTCGCTCGCTCACTCCGCCGGAGCGGTTGTCACCTCATGTCGCGTGGTACGGCATTCCAGTTTCCATTCTTGTAATGCACGTAACCCGCACAGGTTCTGTGGGTTCGCCCAATGCCCTCGACAAAGCTCCGTCCGTTTTTGTTCAAGGCCTTGTACGCGGCGTCCAACACTTGTGACACTCGTGAATGCGGCGGTGTGCGCTCCGCCTGCCTGACGCCGCTCCTCTGCCTCAGCAATTAGCGGGCGACACACACAAATTCTTGGACAAGCTGTCAAATTCCTTTGACCGCGCAGCAAGATAGGTTGCCTATTCTGTCTTAGGTCCTGATAAATCAGCGTCTGCAGAGCGTCCGCTCTGGCCCACCGCGTGCTGATAGATCGGCGCAGCGCTCCGTACATGTCGCTTCATCCCTGGTTGGGCGAGATGTGGAGTGCCGCGCGGTTTGCCACTCCCGCCGCGTCGTTCGATCGAGAGCCGGCCAGCCAACTGCGGAATGCGAATTTCGCGAGAATCGCTCAGAGAGCCATCTGCAAATTGGAGCGTCACATGCGTTGTGCAAACCCCAAGTGCAATGCCGAGATGCTGAATGCATCAGGCGGGACCATGAGGCTGCTGGAACTCGAACTTCCTCCGGAATCCAGGGTGGAGAGGAGCGAGTGGGGATTCCCAATTCTCTGCGCTCCCAGCCGGTACTTCTGGCTCTGCGAAGACTGCTCGCGCCTGTACCGGATTCGACAGTGGTGCAGAGATGGAGTGCGGCTCGATGCTGCGTTCGCTGTCGCTGCCTCACAGCAAGAGACAACAAAACTGCCTGCACGGCATCTGCCCTCCGTGCGCAGCGGGATGGGCCCTGTTCGTTCCGCCAGAATCGCGTAGCTTCGGCGGAGGGTTCGATGCAGTGGGCCTCGCGCTCGCCTGAAAAGGCGTCATGGCATAAGCCGAGCCTCTGATTCGTTGTCAGCCGATTCCGACAAGGGCGTCAAAATCCTGCGACATCAAGCGCAAATCCATCGCAGCAAATCCGTTTCAGAAGCTTTCCCCTTTCCATGGTGTGGCAAGAGTCGTGCAGCAAAAGAAGCGAGCGGGGCGCCTATGACCGGTCAGAAACAACTCGTCGTTGGCACGCAAATGCGCGCCGCAGTACGGAACGACACATGTGCGCGGGTGCGCGGCATTGCGTCGTTCCGAACTGTGCGCAATGGTTCACCCGCGCGTCTGGCCCAGTGTTCCATCGTGAATTACAGTCCACAGGAGGAAAGGTATATGAAATCCATCCGTATGATTCGGGCATTCCGTCGCGCAACATTCGCGGCTTGCCTGTTCGCTATCCCGATGCTCGGTATCTCGCAGGCCAAAGACTCGGTTGCGATTGCCGATGCTCTGCATGAGGCGCGATCCCATGCAGCCGTTGTCGAGGACGATGCTGCGACCCTTGAGTCTTACACCAGGTCACAGATGTCCTGGCAGTCTCACGCAAGGCACTTGCAGAGAATGAAAGAGCATGCCAACGAACTGATGAGTGACTTCAATCGACTCCAAAGCCTTAGAGCTGAAGGGTCACCCTGGCAGCAGGAAGCAATCGACCGCGTCGACCCCTTGTTGCGGGAGATGGCCGATCATCTGACGACAACCATCGATCATCTCAATAACAATCAGTCGCATGTCCAGATGCAGCCGTACAGGGACTATGTGGACGCGAATCTCGACGTGATGAAGAGAGCGCATGATGCGATCTCCGACTTTGTTTCCTATGGAGAAGCCAGGTCCACGGCCGATGACCTGGAGCAGAAGCTGGAGATTCCCAGCTCGACTGCTGCCTCTGAATGATTTCAGGTAGCTCCTCTTGCACCTGATTGCTGAACCACCTTGCGCCATTGCCTGTATCCTCCACCAGCTTGAGCGGTTGAGGATACCGGCAGTGGCGTTCTTTTCTTGGGGAGCATGCCGCCTATAGCGGCTCTCCAGTTGGTGTAGTGCGAAAGCACAATCGCTGAGTGGCGTTTGCCTCAAGAAAACGCCACCCTGTTCCGGTCTTGAAACTCCACGCGACCTGGAGAACTGCTCTACTGCTGCGGCTCGCCCGTCACATCCCGCATCGGCGACAGGCAGATCGCTTCAATCGGCTGTCCCGGTTTGTACTCCAGCTTCTTGGGCGGCGTGCATCCTTCTTCTTTCGTCATCAGAAGACTCGGCTTACCCACTTCTTCCTTTTCCGCCTCGGCTGCAATCGGCGCCAGCTCCTTCTTCATCGCTTCGAACTCCGAAGTCTGAACCGTCTCCATCCCATGCTCGGGCAGGAACATCATCTCGCGCTGCGATTCCACCATTCTCTGGTAGAACGGCGGGTGCGTGCGGAACCAGCTCACTCCGTTGACATACCCTTCTCTTGTCGCCATCTTGTCAAAGAAGCGCGTAAAGCCTGTGGTGTCGTAGCCTGCATTCCATGCGTATTGAATTCCAAGCTGATCGGCTTCCAGTTCGTAGTCGCGAGTGATGCCCAGCAGCTTCAGGTTCAGCACCAGCCCCAGGCCGTAGTAGCCATACTGCAGGGCATAGTAGAGCCCGATGCCTGCCACTCCCCCAGTCAGAAGAATGGCCGCCAACTGAGCCGCCTGATAGAAGATACCGGCGATCGTGGCGCGCTTCATCAGCTTCGCACTGTGCCGCGCCGTGTCATGGGCAATCTCATGCGCGATGACGCCGGCAAGCTGCGCTTCGTCCTCCGCTGCTTCCAGAAGTCCGCGCTCGATGTAGAGGTAGCCGCCCGGCAGCGCAAACGCATTGATCTCGCGCGACTGAAGTACCGTCACGTGCAGCGGAATCTTCAAATCGGAGTGTTGTGCTACTCGGTCCGCAATGCCCTTCACGTATTGCTGGATGGCTTTGTTTTCCACCTCCGGCGGCAGCATGCCCGCCTGCTTCAACTCGTCCACCGCTTCCTGGCCGCGCTTGATGTCGTCGCGCTGCCCGGATGCAATCTCTCGGAAGCCGATATCCTTTACATCCGACCAGCGGCGCTGCAGATACGCTCCGCTCTGCAAGTCTGCCTTCGCCAGCTTCTCCTGCGCCGGCCATTGCAGCAGCAGGTCGAGCTTTGCATTCAGGTTGTCATATGCGTTGGGAATCGCTTGCCCGTTCAGAATGTCCGACTCGCTCTTGAGGAGTTCCAGGTTCTGAATCCGGCAATGCAGAACGTGCCGTTTGTCGTCTGTCAGGCTCTTTGCACCCTTCTTCAACTCGCCGCGCGCCGCATCCAGTTGCTTGCCGTAGCTCTTCGAGTGTTCCTTGAATCGATCCCGGCAATCCTTTTCCCCGCGCTGCAGCGCCTGTCGCTCCTGCGTTACATCGGCGCTGCTGAAGCTCAGCGACGGAGCAGCATTGAACAGATCCACATAGGACTTTTGCAAGTACTCGTGCAGAGTCAGGGCTTTCTCTGTGGCTGGCCCCGGTGTCTGCGCTTGCGCTGCAAGCGGAGAGCCGGGCAGATGCACAAGCAGAAGGCTCAACGCCGCTGCAGTCGTCTTTCGCACCATGTCATTCATACCATCCCCCTTTTCCGGTGAACCCTCGTGTTTCGGTGTATCCGGTTCCCGCTCACGGGGACTGCGACCGGTCCATCGGCGCCATGTAGCCTTCGCGCGCAAAGACCTCCACCTTCCGTTTGCGCCCCTTCGCGTTGGTCACCGTGAAGGGCTTGCCGTCCGATCCAATCACATCAACCTTCAACCTGTGGTACTTGCCATCTCTGTATTCCTTTGGCAGCCGCAAGGTCAGCGTGGATTCATTGCGCAGAAATCCGACGACGCTCCGAAAGATGGAAGGCAGCTCCGCGTCGAAACGGGGAAACAGCGCAATCCCCCCGGTCTGCTTTGCGAACTCCGAAAGCCACGCCTTGCCTTTGATGTATTCGATATCGGAGCCGCCGCTGCGAACGTATTCTCCCTCTGCCAATCCAATACAGAAGAGAACCGAGTCGCTGCTCCTCAGCCGCTCGCGAACCTCATCCAGCGTCGCCTCGCTGAAGCTGTTCATTCCCGTCGAAAGCAGCAGGATGGATTTGCGGCCCTTCACAGCAGCGAGCTTGTCCAGGGCTTCAACCAGCCCATCAAAGAGGTTTGCCTCGCTGAACTGCGGAGGTCCAAGAGCCTGTACGGCTTCGCGCACTTCATACCGCCGGTGCGTGAAGTCTACCTGCACCTTGGATCTCATGTCGTAGGTCATCAGCGCGACCCAGTCTTTGGGTTCCAGATGCTCCAGAAAGCCGCTCGCCCAAGTGCCGGCCTTGCCTGCAAAGTAGCCATAGGACGCCGCGCTGTATTCCATCAGGATTGTGATGGTGATAGGTGCGCTCGACGGGCTGAAGGCATCAACGGTGCGCGGTGTTCCATTATCCAGAACGCGAAAGTTATCTGCCTTAAGCCCTGTGACGACATTGCCATCTTCATCCGTCACCAGCACGCCGACTTCAACCGTCGGATTGGTCTCTTCAAGCTGATAGTAGGCAGGACCCTGCACGCCCCTGCCGGTCTGCGCCGTGCTGTGGGTTGCGGACTCCTCCGTTTGCGCGAAGGCGTGCCAAGGCCAGATAAGCGAAAGCGACAACAGGAGTGCGGCTGGCGCCACGGTCGAACGTTGGATTCGAATTGGCTTCACATCCCACCTCCCGTTGGCGGGCACACCAACCGGAGCTCACTTCATGGACACGCGTCCGATTCCGTCCATGCACGCGCCCCCGTCCCAGGCGGCATTCTCTCCTTTGTCCGAAAGTGCAGGGTTCCGCTCTCCTGCGGGAGTGTTATACAACACCGACCCTTCCGGAATAAGGTGAGTGGTTCTTTTGCGCCGGGCGCAGCATCGCTCCGCGTTCCGAACCGTGAAGGTCCGTCCCCATCGCGACGCTGGTGTCCGTGGCCTCTGTCCTCTGCTCGGCCGCCAAAGCCTTTTCATGGGCAGGCTTCCCCGCGGCGCTTCCAAGAATCAGCAGCGGGCAGGGAGAGGCATGGGCCAGCCGAACGACATTCCCCATCCCGTCCATCTGCTCATCCCAAGCGGTCGATTCTGCACCCATCAGGATGAAGTCCTGTTGCTGCTCCCCGGCGTGTTCCAGCACGCGTGCAATAAGGTCGCTCTCCACCAACTCCATCGTGAACGGGAAGCTGGTTTGTGCAGTTCTTAGCTGCCAGAGCGGATCGCGTTCGACCGGGACCGTGTGAATCGCGTTCCGCTGATTCGCCCCCGCGGTAGCACGACCTGCTTCGTACATGACGGTAAGCGCCGCGCGCTGCTCCTTTGCAAACCGGCAGGCAAACTCCAGCAGCAGGTCGCACTGTATGCCCGCACGGATAGCCAGCAGAACCTTCCCATGCGATGTCTCAAATGGAGTGGGAGCTGACCCTCTGCCTCCAACGATGCAAACGGGCACCGTCACTCGCGGCAGGATCTGCTCGGCGATCGCCCGGCCTCCAATCCCGCTCGCCCGCGGGTCTGGTTGCGTGGTCACAATCACGCGATTCACGCCTCTCAACTGCACCAGTTGCGGAACCTCCTCGGCGGGAAGACCCTGCAGCAGCACCGGCTCGCTGGGGATGCCGGCCCAGCGAAGCTGCCGCGTCATTCGTTCCAGCATCACCTGGGCCTCATGCGCCGTTGAGTGGGGCCTGCCCGGTTGGGCGGCATGAGCGCCCATCCTCCGCGCAGCGCCGGGGCGCGCCACATACACGAGCAGAATCTTTGCCGTGCTTCGTCTGGCTTGCTTGATTGCCTCCAGCAGGAGTGTCTGCTCATCGGCAAAATTGGTCACCATCAGAATGACTTCAGGGGCGCACCAGAGACGAAGTTGCCAGGCCGGCGTGGCAACGCCTGGAACCAAATTCGAAAAGCTCAGTTTCTGAATCGCATGCATGTGTGAAAGTTCCTCCCGTCCCATTCATCGAAGCCCTCATCCTGCTTCCTGGCCTGCAGCACCCGCTCGCATCCGTGCACACGCGGCGGAGGTGAAGGATCCGGAAGCTTCAGGTGTGGCGACAATAGCCTTCAAGCACGTTCCGGGCCAATTCGTCTGGGAGCGGCGGCCTCCGCCAGAGCGAGTCGATGCGGCGGACAAACCCCTTACAGCCGATGCATCGGTGCAGGTAGCGGCCCTTTTGAGATCAGTAGGCTCTGCATCGTTCGCCTTGCTGGCAGAGAAGGAACAGACTTTCCAGTCCACGAATTGTCCCGGCTCGACCACCGAAGCGAAAGCGGGAACTCTCGCATCCTTTGCGTCCAAAACATTGGACACGATTGTCAAAATCCTCGAACGGAAAAGCCGGGCGCACGGTCAAATCGTCGAATCGCGAAGCCTTGAGTCGTGCCAGGGGGGTCTGCCGTGGCATCGGACGTGCAACGCTTCTGGTGTTGTCCGAAATACGACTGGACACTGACAGAAGGAGTCAACATGAATCACGCTGGATCCCCCATCGGCAGCAAGCTGAGAGTCGTGCTTGTTGCATGCAGCCTATTTCTCATCGCCGCCGGAGCACGCGCCGCCACAACGCTGCAGAACATGCAGGCCGCGTACAACGGCGAAAGCAATGCCCATGCCCGGTATCTGGCCTTTGCCTCCAAGGCAGACAGTGAAGGGTATGGCCAGGTTGCCAGCCTGTTCCGTGCGGCCGCGCGCGCCGAAGAGATTCACGCTGCCAATCATGCAGAAGTCATCAAGAAACTCGGCGCAACGCCCGAGGCGAAGATCGAAGCGCCGTCCGTCAAGTCCACCCGCGAAAATCTTGAAGCCGCAATCAAGGGCGAGACTTACGAGCGCGACACCATGTATCCCGAATTTCTAAGTCAGGCGAAGAAGGATCACAACCTTGCCGCCATCAAGAGTCTCAACTTTGCGAAGACGGCGGAGGCGGAGCATGCCAAGCTCTACTCTGCCGCCCTCGGCAGGCTCGACACTCTCAAAGGCAGCATGGCAGAGACCTTCTTCGTCTGTCCGAAGTGCGGATTCACCACGCAGGAGCTGAGCTTTGCAAAATGCCCGTCCTGCTTTACGCCCAAAGAAAAGTTCGAAAAAATCTCGTGATCTCGGGGCGCCCATCCGGTCGGGTGGGCGCCTTCGAGCATCTCAAAGGGGTCCCTTATGTTGCATCTGCCGCCCATTCCGGCCTGGGAGTCGCTTCATCCGCTCGTCATCCACTTCCCAATTGTCCTTCTCCTGCTGAGTCCCATCTTTCTGCTGATTAGCGCGGCCCTGCCTCCGGCGCGCGGTGTGCCGTGGCGGTCGGCGGCGCTGCTCATTCTCCTGCTCGGAACGGTCAGCCTCTTCGTCGCGGCCGCTACAGGTGAGGCCGCTGGTGAACTGGCTGAGCGGGGCGGTGGCGTCGATGCCGTGCTGAGCGCGCACGAGCAGCTTGCTTCGGAAACGCGGATTCTCTTTTTCGTTCTCTCTGTCATTCTTCTGGGTATGACGGCTCTTCCGCGCATCCTCCGCCGTCAGGAGACGCGCGTCTCGACTACGCTTCTGCCGCTTGCCTATCTTGTCTTCTACAGCGTTGGCGTGCTCTATCTGGTCAACACGGCGCACGCAGGCGGCCGTCTCGTCCACGAGTTCGGAGTCCACGCCATGATGCCGGCCAGCAGCGGCCCGGCTGAAGCGTCGGTCGAAGAGAGCAGGGAGCCAGTCGAGAGCCGCACGGATTGAGGGCATGGTCCGTCCCAATCGCCTCTGCCGGGCATACTATGGAGTCAGTAATCCAGAACGACGATGCCGATGACGCGCACTGTTCCATCGATCGAGCGAATCGAATTCCAGGCATTCCGGAGGCAGCAACTCGCCTTTTGCGTGCTCGCGCTGTTCGTCATTGCGGTGCTCCTGCTCCTGCACACGCTCTTCGCGTCTTTGCTGGGTGAGCCCTCGACCTCGGTTGTCCTTCTTCTGAGCTTCGGCTTTCTTGCCAAGATCCTTGAAGTGCTCTGGCTGCAGGGGAAATCCGAGGGCATCTCCGAAAAGGCAGCGTGCATTGAGACGACCATCTCATCCGTTGCGATCTTTTCGCTTGCCGTCGCACTCGCCTTTCTCACCAATCGGGATGACTCACCTTACTTCGTTTTGCTTGCAGTCCCAATCCTCCAGTCCGCCTACCACTGCGGCCTTGGCCAGACCCTGACGACGGTCGTCGCCTCGGTCGGCATCATGTTCTGGTGGCACATCCATTACTTCCTGCTGCATCCGCCCACGCGCCGCACCGAGTATCTCGAAGCCGGGATGATCGCAGTCATCTACTGCGTCATCGGCCCGCTCGTCTGGTACCTCGTCAGCCAGCTCAATCAGAAGCAGCTTCGGCTGTACGAGAAGATGGCCGAGCTGGAACGCGCGCGCGCATCGCTCATCGAACAGGAAAAACTTGCAGCCGTGGGACGCTTTGCCAGCGGCATCGCGCACGAGATTCGCAATCCTGTGGCCATGATCGTCAGCTCTCTCGCAACGGCCAGCTATCCCGAGGGCAGCACCATCGAGCGCGAGGAGATGTTTTCAATTGCGGCAAGGGAAGCGCGGCGACTGGAAAAGCTGACCGGCGATTTCCTTACCTATGCCCGCCCCTCGCGGCCCCAGCGCTCGCAGATTCCGCTGGCCGACATTCTTCATCATGTTGTCGAAGTCTCCCGTGTGCGCGCATCCGGCCATTCCATCGAAGTCGCTTACGGACCGGTCGATGACAGCAGCATTGAGATTGATTCAGCGCAGGTGGAAGGGGCGCTGCTCAACCTGTCTCTCAATGCAATCGATGCGACCCCGCCCGGCGGCCGGGTCGAGCTGCGCAGCAGGGCGAACGGTGGAGAGATTCAGATTGATGTCGAGAACTCGGGCGCGAAGATTTCAGAAGAGAATTTCTCTCGTATCTTCGAGCCGTTTTTTACCACCAAGGCGGGCGGCACCGGTCTCGGTCTCGCCATCGCCCGAGGAGTCGCCATGGCCCATGGCGGCAACCTCTGGGTCAGTTCCAATGCAGATGGGGCAGTGGTGTTTACGATGACGCTGGCGCGATAGCGCACACGTCGGGGAGTGGAGGCTTCGCATGGCAAACGTTCTGGTAGTCGACGATGAAGCAGGCATGAGGAGAATCCTCGACGTGAATCTGCGGCGCGACGGACACGCGGTCACGCAGGCGCAGGGCGCTGCGGAAGCAATTCTTTGCCTGCGCCAAAGTGATTTTGACGTGGTTCTGACCGACCAGAAGATGCCGGATGGCAGCGGGCTGGATGTGCTGCGCGCGTCGATGGAGGATGACCCGACCACGTCGGTCATCTTTCTCACCGCCGTGGGAACCGTCGAGTTGGCAGTGGAAAGCATGCGGCAGGGTGCGGTTGATTTTCTCAGCAAGCCATTCGTTCCAGATGTGGTGCGCGCGACGGTGCGCAGAGCGGCGGAGAGAACTGCGCTGCTGCGCGAGAATGCCGTCCTCAAGACGACGGTGCGCAAGCTGGAAGGAGCAGACGACATCCTCGGGCACAGTGCCGGTGTGCGGGCCGTGCGAGAACTCATTGCCCGCGTCGCACCCACAAATACGACAGTTCTCATCACCGGAGAGACCGGAACCGGCAAAGAGCTGGTCGCGCGCGCCATTCATCGCAACAGTCAGCGCGCTTCGCGGCCGTTCATTGCGATTAACTGCGCCGCCGTTACGGAGACGCTTCTGGAAAGCGAACTCTTCGGCCATGAACGCGGCGCCTACACAGGAGCAGACAAGTCCCGGGCCGGCCTGTTTGAAGCAGCCCACGAAGGCACGCTCTTTCTCGACGAGGTGGCAGAGATGTCGCCTGCCGCGCAGGCAAAGCTGCTGCGCGTTCTGGCAGATGGAGAGATTCAGCGAGTCGGCTCTACGGCAACGCGCCGCGTGGATGTTCGCGTGCTCGCTGCGACGCATCGCGATCTGAAGGAGCGGGTGCAGAAGGGGCTGTTTCGCGAGGATCTCTATTACCGGCTCGCTGTCGTCCCCATCCACCTGGCGCCGCTGCGGGAACGCTCTGAAGATGTCGGCGAGTTGTGTCAGGCGCTATGTTTGCGCATCGCCCAAGAGATGAAGGTGCCGCCGCGACAGATGAGCCAGGCGGCGCTCGACAAGCTCTCGCACTACAGCTTTCCTGGAAATGTGCGCGAGCTGCGCAATCTCCTGGAGCGCGCATTGATCCTGGGGCAGGGGACTGAACTCGCACCCGAGGATTTTATCCTGCAGCCTTCCGCGCTCCCGCGGGAGTGGTCTTCTCCTCATGGGCAGGTCGAGGCTCTGGCCGCGCAGTTGCCTGTCGATCTGGATCTGCGCGACACTCTGATGCGGCTGGAGAAGTCGCTGATCCTGCGCGCACTGGAACTGGCACGAGGGGTTCAGGCCGAAGCCGCGCGCAAGCTTGGGCTCTCGCGCAGCGACCTCGGATACAAAGTCGGCAAGTACAATCTCAATGGTCTTGTGGCGGAAAAGATATCCACTTCGTTTACAGACCACTCCGCCGAACGAGCGCCGACATTGCCTTGATGTCTACGCTCGCTCCGAGATCGCTACGCCAGGCACACGCTAGCGGGAAAACTCCACGTACTTGCGTCCCTCATACAAGCGGAAGCCGCCCGCAGGATTGGGAAGCACCTGCAAGGGCATGGGGCGCTTGATCCCACTATCGGTGGAATAGCTGATCGTCATCACGTCATGGGCGCCAATGTCCGTCACGACGAACTTGTCGCCGCCAATGAACCCAATGCCCCACGCCCCGGCAGGAAGAGTCTTGCCGCCGATCTTGAGCGGCACCTCAGTCAGCAGGTACGCCTGATACTTCGAAGCGACATCGCTCGAATAGCCGCTCGTGTCCACCAGCGTGGCGAGCATGTAGTATCCATCAGCAAACTTCACGCCGCCGGAGTTGCGTAGCTGCGTGCTCGCCGATTGCGCTTTGTAGTACACGGCAGCCGGCAGAAGCTTTTGTGCCTCGGCTGCATTCAGCACGGTGCCACTGCTCTGTGCGGTCATGCGGGCCGGAGCGGCCATGAACGCCAGCGCCAACGCCCCTGCACCCATCCATTTTGCGATCGACTGGAACTGCATCGAAGATTCTCCCTTCAAGTTCGGAATGCGTCTGGAGTATATCGCAGCAGCGCAGCGGTAAGCCTGCGCCAATGAAACCCCGGCGTATAATCGCGCTATGGCGGCTACGGCGCTCACGGCAACGGAGACAGGGAATGCGCTGCACAAGCTGCAGCAACTCGAGGCGCGCCTGCACGAGCTCGGCAGGGTGATGGTTGCCTACTCCGGCGGCGTGGATTCGGCGTTTCTCGCGGCTACGGCCTATCAAGTTCTGGGCGAGCGGATGCTGGCCGTTCTGGCCGATTCACCGAGCCTGGCGCGGCGCGACATGCAGCAGGCACGTGCCTTTGCGGATGGGCTGGGCATGCCCCTGCGCGTCATCCAGACCGAAGAGCTGGACAAGCCGGAGTATCAGCGTAACGACGCGAATCGCTGCTTCCACTGCAAGACAGAGTTGTTTGACGGCATGCGTGGGTTAGGCGCGCAGCTTGGCTTTGCGCACATCGCCTACGGCATGAATGCCGACGACCGGCGCGACTATCGCCCCGGACAGCGCGCGGCCGAGGAGCACGAAGTGCTGGCGCCGCTGGCTGAAGTGGGCCTGACGAAGGCTGAGATTCGCGCGCTGGCAAAGGATGCAGGCTACACGCTTTGGGACCGGCCGGCGGCGCCATGTCTGTCCTCGCGGGTGGAGTATGGCCGCGCGGTCACGCGGGAGGTGCTGGAGCAGGTGGAGCGCAGCGAGGAAAGCCTGCGCCAACTGGGCTTTCGCGAGTTTCGCGTGCGGCACCATGGGGAGCTGGCCCGCGTGGAGATTGCACGGGCTGAGCTGCCGCGGGCGCTGACCATGGAGATGATGGACGCCATGACGGCGGCGCTACGCGACGCGGGTTTCAAGTACATCACGCTCGATTGCGCAGGTTTCCGTTCCGGCTCGCTGAATGAGATGTTGAGCCAGGCCGTAATCGGTAGCGTGCTGGTGCCCGCGGAAACCTTGACGCGCCGCAAGGCATAGCCTGGCCATTTAGAATCAGCCTCGATGCGAATTGGATATCTGGAGTGCTTTTCCGGCATCAGCGGCGACATGTTGCTGGGCGCGCTGGTGGATGCCGGCATAGACTTTGCGCGCCTGCGCGAGACGGCGCATGTGCTCGATGTCGGCGCGGATCTTGCGCTGCGCAAGGTGATGCGCGGTGGGATGATGGCAACCAAGGTGGACGTTTTGACACCCGAGAGCAAGGCCGAGTCGCACGAGAGCCACCACCCTCACGAGCCACATGAACCTGCGCATGCTGAGAAGCACCATCATGGCCACGAGCACCTGCACAGTCATGGCCACGGCCACGAGGCTCACACGCATCACACGCACGGCGAGCACGAGGCGCACAAGCAAGAACATTCTCACCATCGATCGCTTTCGACCATTCTCGCCATCATCGAGCGTGCACCCCTGGTCGATGCAGTGAAAGCAAGCACAACTCGAGCCTTTCAACTGCTGGGCGAGGCTGAAGCCGCGATTCACAACATCCCCGTCGAGAAGGTCCACTTTCATGAAGTAGGCGCGATCGACACGATTGTCGACATCGTGTGCGCAGCGCAGGGATGCGCGGAGCTGGGCGTGGACAAGTGGATGGCCTCGGCGCTGAATGTGGGCAGCGGAACGGTGGAGTGCGACCATGGCACGCTTCCTGTGCCGGCTCCAGCAACTCTGGCGCTGCTGGGTGATGCGCCGGTGTATGCGTCGGGCGCGCCGATGGAGCGCGTGACGCCGACAGGAGCGGCGCTGCTGAAGATGCTCGGCGTAGAATACGGCGTGCTGCCGGCGATGCGGGTGAAGGCCACCGGCTATGGAGCTGGCGGGCGCGATACGCCGGGACAGCCGAATCTGCTGCGGCTGCTGGTGGGCGAGGATGCGGATGAGGCCGGGCACGAGGAACCGATTGCAATCATTGAATCGGTGATGGATGACGCAAGCCCACAGCTTCTGGCCTATGTCAGCGAACTGCTGCTGGAAGCCGGTGCGTGGGATGTCTACCGCACTCCGGTTCAAATGAAGAAGGGCCGAAGCGGCACGCAGATGACTGTGCTGTGCAAACCTGAGCTTGTGCCGGCTCTGCGGGAATTGATGCTGCGCGAGACAACGACCATCGGCCTGCACTGGCGCATCGAGCAGAAGGCTTCGCTGGCGCGAGAGTTCGCTCCGGTCCAGACGCAGTGGGGTCCGGTGCAGATGAAGATTGCGCGCTGGGCCAGTGGCGAGGTGGCGAATGTGTCGGCGGAATTTGAAGACTGTAAGCGCATCGCAAAGCAGCATGGCGTACCACTCAAGATCGTGATGCAGGAGGCGATGATTGTGTATACCGCCGAAACCAAGAAGGGGAAGCGCGGATGAACCGGATGCAGATTGAATCCCTGCTGCATGAGGTGCGCGATGGCCGTACTGCCGTGGAAGCGGCACTGGAGCGGCTGCGTGATCTGCCGTTTGAAGACCTGGGATTCGCCAAGGTCGATCATCATCGCGCGCTGCGCACTGGCATGCCGGAGGTGATCTTCGCCCAGGGCAAGACGCCGGAGCAGGTGGCGCAGATCTTTGCGCGCATGGTTGAGGCGGGCGGCAACGTGCTGGCCACGCGAGCATCGCGCGAGGCCTGCGAGGCCGTGCTGGCCATCGAGCCGCGGGCGACGAGTCATCCGCTTGCGCGCGCCATCACCCTGGCCCAGGCGCCGACGCCGCCGGGCAAGGGAACCATCTGCGTGGTCTGCGCGGGCACAAGCGACCTTCCGGTCGCCGAGGAAGCAGCCGTGACCGCGCGCCTGATGGGCAATACCGTGGAACTGATTGCCGATGTCGGAGTGGCGGGCATTCACCGGCTCCTGGCGCAGAAGCAGGCGCTGCAGCAGGCGAGGGTGCTGGTGGTGTGCGCCGGGATGGAAGGCGCGCTGCCGACGGCCGTTGCGGGCCTGGTCCACGCACCGGTGATTGCGGTGCCCACGAGCATCGGCTACGGCGCATCGCTGGGCGGCATCGCGGCGCTGCTTGGCATGTTGAACTCCTGTGCTCCGAATGTGACGGTGGTGAACATCGACAACGGGTTCGGCGCGGCCTGCGTTGCGTCGCTCATCAATCACGCGTAGCAGGGGAATGCGAAGCGCCGGCAGCGATTGCCCGGCTCGCGCGTCTGTGTTTGAATGACTGCAGTGCGTTGAGAGAACGTTTACCGCAGTAAGCTCAGGTGCAATCAAAACCGGCAGAACGCGCAGCCGGTCGGAGGAATCATGAAGCATTCTCGCAGGACTTTCTTGAAGACCAGTGCAGTTGCAGCGGCAAGCGCCTGGGCCGGGCGGCGCGTTTCAGCGGCGGCGGCTGCGCAGGCAAGCGCGCCCCAGCCTGCCATCAAGCCGGTGCTGGACCAGTTCGGCTACGGCGATGTGGCGCTGCTGGAAGGTCCGCTGCGCGAGCAGTTCGATCGCAATCACGCCTTTTACGGTGCACTGAACAACGACTCGCTTCTGAAGCCGTATCGCCAGCGAGCCGGTCTGCCTGCGCCGGGCGAGGATATGGGCGGCTGGTACAGTTGGCAACCGCTGAGCGACATCGACAAGCGGCCGAACAATGGCTTTGCGCCGGGTCACAGCTTCGGACAGTATCTTTCCGGCCTCTCGCGCGACTATGCAGCGACGGGCGACAAGGCGACACAGCAAAAGGTGCACGAACTGGTCGAAGGATTTGCGCCGGCCATCACCTCGGATTTCTGGCGCGAGAATCGCTTCCCGGCTTACACCTACGACAAGATCTCCGTCGGCATGATCGATGCGCACGAGTTTGCCGGTGCACCGCTGGCCTTTAAGGCGCTGGATGCAGCGCTGGACTCAGTGAAGGATCATCTGCCGCCGGGACCGCTCTCACGGGCGGAGCAGATTGCGCGCACGCACTCGGACATCTCGTTCTGTTGGGATGAGCCCTACACGCTGCCGGAGAATCAGTTTCTGGCGTGGCAGCGCGGCGCGGGCAGCCGCTATCGCGATCTGGCGACTCACTACCTGGCCGATAGCTGGTACTGGGATCCGCTCGCCGCGGGTGAAAACGTGCTGCCGGGCAAGCATGCCTACAGTCACGTCAACGCTATGAGCAGCGCCATGCAGGCGTACTTTGTGCTGGGCAACGAAAAGTATTTGCGCGCGGCGAGGAACGGCTTTGACTTCGTGCGGACGACGCAGAGCTTCGCCACGGGCGGCTGGGGACCGAACGAGGAGTTTCGCAAGCCGGGCAGCGGCGATCTCGGCGAGAGCCTTACCAAGACGCATGCCAGCTTCGAGACGCCCTGCGGCTCGTACGGACACTTCAAGATCACGCGCTACCTGCTGCGGACGACCAAAGACAGCCGCTATGGAGACAGCATGGAGCGCGTGCTCTACAACTGCATCCTCGGCGCGTTGCCCATCGAGAAAGAGGGTTACGGCTTCTACTACTCCGACTACAACAACGACGGCACAAAGGTGTATCACCCGCAGACCTGGCATTGCTGCACGGGCACATTTTCCGAGATCACATCGGACTATGGCATCAGTGCGTACTTCCACGACGCCTCGGGCGTGTACGTGAATCTGTATGTGCCCTCGCGCGTTACGTGGCAGCGCGGCGGTGTGCGGGTGACGCTGACGCAGCGGACGGCCTATCCGCATGATCCAACGACGACCTTGGAGGTTGGAACGGATCGTGAGGCGGCGTTCCCAGTCTATCTGCGGATTCCTGCATGGGCAGGCGCAAAGACGACAATCGCCGTGAATGGCAAGCGCATGATAGCCGGCCCAGAACCCGGGAAGTTTGCTCGCCTGGAGCGGACGTGGAAGAACGGCGACCGCATTGAAGTTGACTTCGACATGGCGACGACGCTCGAAGCTGTAGACGTGCAGCATCCCAACCTGGTGGCGCCTGTCCACGGACCGCTGGCGCTTTTTGCGGTGGGCACAATCCCAGCGACAGCGCAGCGAAAGGATCTGCTCGCTGCAGTGCAAGTCGCAAAGGGTTCGTCCGACTGGCAGGTGAAGACCGATGCGGGTGTGCTGACGCTGCGGCCATTTGCGGCCATCCAGAGGGAGAAGTACCGGCTATATTTGCAGACGCAGGCTTGAAGCGACTTCCAACCCAAAGCAAAAGACCGGGGCTTGCGCTCCGGCCTTTGTTTTGACACCGTGAGCAGTCCACCTTACGGCCGGTCGTAGAAGCGGAAGAAGAGCGAAGGCTTGGCGACGGGTTCGGCGCGGGCAACGAGTTCGCTCTGCTGGGTTTCGCTGAGGGGCGTGAACTCCTGCGCCAGGTGCACATTCTCTTCGAGCTGCGCAATCGTATCGCATCCGATGATGACGGTGCTGACCGGGCGCGAGAGCGTGTAGTACATTGCTTCGCGCATGGTGAGCGTGCCGGGCGTGGGCGCAGGCACCATGCCCTCCCACATGTGCGCCTGCACAGCGAGCGGCTGCGGCGTCCAGTTGGAGAGCAGCCGTCCGCGGCCGGGGATCTTCATCCCGATGATGCCCATCTGCTTCT
>VFSW01001461.1_pt1 | contig 36057 bp, 57 predicted proteins | sample 5358111 | NCBI WGS metagenome assembly VFSW01 (sample SAMN11554181, study PRJNA540505) | mine drainage metagenome | isolation source: sediment from site ElyBrook_90M | place: USA: Ely Copper Mine, Vershire, VT | collected 2017 | reverse complement strand
TTAAAAAAGCGGGGCTTGCGCCCCTTTTGTTTAGCAGTTTGTGGAATTAATGCACCCGCATCGCTGTAATCGCCATTAATTTTGACTGTGTGGGGTTTGCCCTCAAACATAACAATGTCGCCATTGGCAATTGGTGTCATGCTGTTAAGGCGGTCACGATTTGCAATTTGCTCATCAGAATAATGACTGCACAACATTGCGCTTTTTTGCATCAAATAAATTTTATCGGTATCTTTAAAAATGTAGCCAGTGCGTGTAGATGGGCGACCTTTGTAATCTTTCAAAACAAAAGTAAATTGTGCTTCGTAGTGAAATGTGTCTTGTGATTCGATAAGTGTTTGCATTTTCAATCCTTTTTAATTTGGTTGGTTGGTATCGGTTTGTTAAGCCGATGAATGAATTATGCACGAAAACTTAACAAATTTACATTTCCATCAAAAAAAAGTTAAGTTTTTGTAAAAATCCCACAAATTTGCAAAAATACAACAAAAATGAATACTTGTGTTTGCAAACTTAACAATAGACAAGCGTGTTAACTTATTGGTATGATACTTAACATGAATACACAAACTGCAATCCAACTCGCTGGCTCAAAAGCCAAACTTGCATCATTGCTTGGCGTTAGTCGTGCGGCTGTCACTCAGTACAGCGACAAATTGCCAAAGAAACAAGTGCAAAAATTATTGCAATCACACCCGCAATGGTTTGAAGAAAAACCGCCAGAGGTTGAAATAATTGAAGCAGTGTTAACACCTGTTTGAAAAGTAGATTAAAATTGAGGCACGGCTACCTTTAGCGGGGGAAAAGGCGATTCGTTACCGCCCTGCCGATGACTCTTTGTAACGACAACCGACAACGTGAGGTTTATATGCACTACTATCAATTCAATATTGGCGACTACAAAAGCCATACTGAGCATTTATCCGAAATGGAAGATTTATGCTATCGAAGATTGCTTGATTGGTACTATCTTCATGAAGTGCCAATTCCACTTGATTTAAATGAAACTGCAAGGCAAATTAGGATGCGAACGCATACCGATTGCATTGCGATTGTTTTGCAAGAATATTTTGAACAAACAGAAATTGGTTGGATTCATCATCGTGCAAATGCTGAAATTTCCAAAGCTGGTGATAAATCACAAAAAGCAAGTGAAAGTGCTAAAGCAAGATGGAATAAAACCAATAAAACAGATACGAATGCAATGCGAACGCATAGCGAAAGCAATGCTACACATAACACACAACACATAACACAAGACACAATAAATAATATAGCAACTGTCGTTGCTACGCCTGTTGGCGTTTCGCAATCAGTGTGGGATGATTTTGTTAAGCATCGCAAAGCATTGAAAGCGCAAATCAGCATGACAGCCATTACACGCATTGAGCAAGAAGCCAACAAAGCTGGCTGGACACTTGAGCAAGCATTAACCGAATGCGTTGCACAGGGCTGGCGCGGCTTTAAAGCTGAATGGGTTGCTGTTAAGCAGAACACCAACAACTTGACAAAGACAGGGCAAATGAATCAATCGGTCATGTCTGGCTTAACGCGAGGATTATTGGGAGGTGGCAACAATGTCAAATTCATTGAATCCTGATGATGGCTTGGATTACATCTTTGCCAGAATGAGTGCTATTTACGGTTCTGCATTTGCTAGGCATTGGGATGGCATTGACCCCAACCTGATACGACAAGAATGGAAACGCCAGCTTGGTAATTTCTTGACTTATCAGCCAAATTTGGACTATGCAATAAGCCGCCTAAATGGTGACTTTGTGCCAAGTGCCATCAAGTTTAGAGAATTCTGCAACGCTGGCCCTGCCATCCCACGCGATGAATTGCAAATCACGCATAACCCAACACCTGTCGATCCAGCGGTAGTCGCAGAAGCAAAACGCAAACTTGCCGAATTAAGGAGACATTATGAACAAAATTGAATTTGGTGATTGCCGCGAAACTATGCGGAAATGGAAAAAACAAGGCATCAAAGCACAAACTTGCGTGACCAGCCCACCCTACTACGGTTTGCGGGACTATGGGACAGCAAAATGGGATGGCGGTGACGCTGATTGCGAACATTCCATATCAATGCCCACCAAATGGAACGATCCCAAGCGTGGAAGTGTTTTAAGACCAGAAACAGCCCACCGTGGGGGATCATCAACTAATTGCCACAAATGCGGGGCTACACGGGTTGATGCACAGCTTGGACTTGAAGAAACCCCAGACGAATACATAAAAGCAATGGTCGAAGTGTTTCGTTGTGTGTGGGATGTGCTGGAAGATAACGGCACATTGTGGGTCAACATTGGAGACAGTTATTGCAACAGTAACGGGTTTGCCAGAGCAAGCCCAGAATATCAGCGAGAGGGCAGAAACAATATGCCTGCCAATGATAGAAAGCTGGATAAATTACATGAGACAGGTCTTAAAACCAAAGATTTGATTGGCATACCTTGGATGCTGGCATTTGCTTTAAGGGCAGATGGTTGGTATTTGCGCCAAGATATTATTTGGCACAAGCCAAACCCAATGCCAGAATCAGTTCAAGACAGATGCACCAAATCGCATGAATATATATTTTTGTTAAGCAAGTCATCGAAATATTATTATGATCATGAATCCATCAAAGACCCTGTGAAGCAAGATTGGGGAACTAGAGACAGGACTGATGGCAAATATCACAATGAGGGCAGTGGACTTCAACCACATAGCGGGTTGGAAAAATCTTACGAAATGGCAAACAAGCGCAGTGTTTGGACAGTTAACACCAAGCCTTATGCTGGCGCACACTTTGCGGTTTTTCCTACGGAATTAATTGAACCTTGCATCATGGCTGGCGCACCTGTTGGCGGCATAGTGCTTGATCCATTTATGGGTAGCGGCACAACAGCACAGGTTGCCCAACATCTTGGCAGACAATATTTGGGTTGTGAATTAAATCCAGCTTACAAACCTTTGCAAGACAAAAGAATAAGCCAGCTTTCATTGGAGTTGGTATGAATCATGAACACAGAAAAATCGCCAACTCAATCCTTGCCAGACTCAAAGACGGTGAAGAATTTAGCCCTGCTACCGTCCGAAGATCGCTTGAAATTACAGGAGACCTTGCGCCAATCGGAAGCGCGGGATTGGTTGCGGAGATACAGGAAGAAAGTCAAGGAGGAGGGGAAATCGGAAGCCTACGCATGGTGGCAGAAAACCTTATCCGACTTAGTGAAAAAGCGTGGGCAGAAAATTGTGGACGATTTGCGGAAGCGGATGAATGATGAGAGCAGCAAAAATTGATGCAAACCAAGAACAAATTGTCACGGCGCTACGCGCGGCTGGCGCTACGGTTCAGTCTTTGGCTGGGGTTGGCAAAGGTGTACCTGATCTGTTGGTGGGCTATCAAGGTCAGACCCTGCTTATGGAGGTTAAAGACGGGCATAAACCGCCATCTGCGCGACTTTTAACCGAAGATCAACTGAAGTGGCATGGAAGCTGGAAAGGGGGCGCTATGGCGGTTGTAGACAGCCCTGATGCGGCATTACGAATGATTGGGGTATTGAAATGAAACCAGAAGAAGCTACACAAGCCATCAGGGACAAAGCGCCGCTGTATGGTGACGCAAAGGGACAGCGTGTTTATCTTGAGGAATTCCGCAAATCTAAGAAAGCCATGCTGATGCGTGACGCATTGCTAAATGGGATTGATGCCGCCAGCCACCAAGAACGTGAAGCATATTCAAGTCCTGAGTATCAAAAACTGATTCAAGGGTTAGCCGCGGCGGTGGAAAAGGAAGAAACCTTGCGATGGGAACTGGAAAGCTACCGTTTGGAAGTTGAAATCTGGCGCACCCGTGAAGCCACCAACAGAATGCAAGACAGGGCGCACCAATGAGAAAACAATGCCGCAGAAAGATTTGGTCAAAGGTTAACCCCATAGAACACGCCATAGTTGGGGCAGCAGTGACGCAAGATAACCTGTTGGACAGATTGCGCCTGATTGAGTTAAGTGCGATTGAAAGCCTTGTAAAAGGCAATGGAACGGTTGCTGATTGGCGTTCAATTGTGGACATGATGAACATTGCGGAAACTATGGCATCCAACGGGATTGGTGTGGAAGTGCTAGAAATCTGCGAAGCAGTTCAAAAAGAAATGGAAGCCGCCGCCCACCGCTATGAAAAAACCCGCAAAATGGGGTTAACAGGTACTGGCATCAGGTTTGTTAAGGAACTCTACCAACTCCATGACTTACAGCGAACAAGCATCAGTCGGTCAGAATACGAACGAATGCTGCAAAAGACCAGCGACTACATAAGATCAAACAATCATAAGGTTGTGCATTTGACATGAGTTTTCAAAAACATCAATACATCAGAAGTAAAAAGCTATTGAAACTGGTCGCGGGGCTTGACTGCCAAGCCTGCGGGTCAGGTCACATGGTGCAAGCGGCGCACACAAATTGGGGCGGTGGTAAAGGTCGAGGGATCAAGGCTGACGACAATCTGGTGGCGGCGTTGTGCTTAAAGTGCCATTTTGAAATTGACCAAGGGAATTTTTTAAGCAAAGAAGAACGCCAAGAAAAATGGTTGGCGGCACATATGGGGACGGTTCATGCGTTATCTGGCGCAGGGCTATGGCCTGCTGATGTGCCTTTGCCTATAATTGGGGCTTAGTTGCCTTTATGGGGGGTGTTGCGCCCCCCTTTTTTTTGGTATATTCCGAACATGAATGAAGAAGTAGCCGAATTCGTAGCGCACTTGTTGCATAGCAGCACGGTGACGCATTTTATGCACTGGTCAAGTACCAGCTTTGCAAAACATAAGGCGTTAGGAAAATATTATGCAAAAATTATTGAATTGGTTGACAGGTTTGCCGAAGCGTATATGGGCAAATATGATCAACTTAAAAAATTCCCTGATGAATTTCATACAGAAAAAGACCCTGTAAAGTATTTGGAAAACATGAAAGAATTTGTGGAAGAATCCCGCAAGGAACTGCCACAAGACACAGAATTGCAAAATTTGGTGGATGAAATCGCCGACTTGATCAATTCAACTTTGTTTAAACTGCGTTACCTTGAATAAGGAAAAATCATGGCTCAATTGATGAAAAGAGAACCCGCTGGCTACGGCGTAAAAGCCACCATGTCTGGCAACCCAGCCGCATCTGACAAAACAGGTGAGCAAGGAAGCGCCAAAAAGAACATTCCTAACGCCAAAACCAACGCCACAGGTGCTGACAAAGCATTTGATGGTGGACGTTCTAGCGGCGTTTGCTATACCCACGACCGCAAAGCCAGCCAATAATGGCAAGCTGCGCCAACTGTAAATTCTTTTTGAATGCCCAGATCATGGGCAGTTGCCGCCGCTATCCTCAGACGATAAACAGGCACATGAATGATTGGTGCGGCGAGCATATTGCACCGCAACAAACAAAGCCAGAAGAACCAGAAATGGTGAAATTGCCTGTTTACGACATTTTGACCGACACGGTGGTTGAACCGCCGTTAAGAAAAAAGCCCGGAAGAAAGCCAAAATATGATCAAACCCCTGCGTGACCGTGTAGTAGTTCGCCCCAATGTTCGCAAGTTGTCCGACATTATCTATGTCAACAACAAAGAATCATTCAATGAGGGAACTGTCGTGGCGGTCGGCCCATCGGTGGATCAGACCCAAGTGGGCGATTTCATCAAGTACGGCAATGGGGATTATCTGAATTGGCCTGTTCACAACATTGATGGGCAGGATTACCAGATCATCCAAGAAGCTGACATTTGCGCGGTGGTGGAGGCGTAATGGCAAAGGCAGGGCTTTATGCCAACATTCACGCCAAGCAAGAACGCATTGAAGCGCAAAAGGCTGCTGGCAAAAAGCCAGAACGCATGAGAACGCCGGGGTCAAAGGGCGCACCCACAGCAGCCGCATTCAAGCAATCTGCCAAGACTGCCAAAAAATGAAGAAGCACGACAAGCCCATCCCACACACCACCACGGGTAAAGGTAAAACCTACAACCCAACGGAAAAGGGTGCTGGAATGACCGCCAAGGGTCGTGCTGAATACAACGCAAAGAACAATTCAAATCTCAAACCGCCTGCCCCCAACCCCAAGACTAAAGCAGACGCTGGGCGAAAAGCCAGTTTTTGCGCTAGGATGGAGGGAGTAGTTAAAAACGCCAAAGGCCCAGCGGAAAGGGCAAAGGCATCCCTCAAAAACTGGAACTGTTAAAGGAAAATCATGTCAAATTCAGTAGCAACAGGCGTAGCATACGCTGACCCAGAATTCACAACTTGTTTTGTCACTGAACAGCTTGGCTATGCCGCTGCTGGACAAGGCACTGTGACCCAGTTGACCGACAAATCCACAGCCGTGACTTTGAATAAGTCTGCTGGTCGCATCACAATGAACAACGCAGCATTGGCTGGCGGCGCAGTGGCATTATTCACATTGAATAACAGCTTAATTTCTGCCAACGACACAATCATTGTGTGTGTTTCTAGCACCACAACTGGTAGCACTGCTGGCGCTTACACCACATACGTTTCAAACATGACCACAGGTTCTTGCGTGATTGCATTGCGTAACCTGAGTGGCACTTCATATTCTGAAGCCGTTGTGATCAACTATTCAGTTATCCACGGTGCATCTTGAACGCTGAATCACTGAAAAGCCGCATTGACTTTTTGACCGCCCAAGCCAAACAACTGGAATTAAACCTCCACGCGATTGGCGGGGCGATTCAAGATTGTCAGTATTGGTTAACCCAACTGGAGAGCAAAGATGCCGCTGATCAAGTCAATGACCCCCAAGGCGCTGAAAGCTAACATCAAGGCAGAAATTGAAGCTGGTAAGCCTGTTAAGCAGGCTGTTGCCATTGGATATTCTGTTAAGAAAGAAGCCGAAAAAGCCAAAAAAGCGCCGAAGAAGAAGTAAATGCCAACCCTTGCGGATATTTACAGCGCAATTGACTCTGCCAAACGTAGGGCATCTGATTTTGTGCAGAACCCCGGCACAAGCCTTGAACAGATGGTCAATTACGCCAATGACCGCGCTGGCGAATACAACCGCCAAATGCGATTGGCTTCTGAGGGTACAAGGGCAAGGTTAAAAGGGCGACAAGTTACGCCAGAACAGGAAGCGGCTGATCAATATGTGACGCAAGCTATGACTGAAGCCTATAACCCTGCTGGAACAATTGGCAATGCTTTAATTGCTAAATACCCAAATGTTGTTTTAGATGTTGCCGAATCTCCCAAAGCTATTGATTTGTCAAGAATAGTTGTGCCAAAAGAATTGCGCGGACAAGGCATTGGTTCAACTGTCATGCAAGATTTAATTGATTATGCTGATCAATCAGGAAAACAAGTAAGATTGTCGCCAACATCTGATTTTGGTGGAAGCCCAACAAGACTTAAAAAGTTTTACAAAGAATTTGGTTTTGTGGAAAATAGAGGAAGAAACAAAGATTTTTCAACCCGTGAAACAATGATTAGAAATCCGATTGATCAAAATGACTGAAGTCAACGAAAAACGCCCAGTAGGTCGCCCAACCCTATATGACCCAAGCTATTGCGAAAAGGTCATTGAACTGGGTCGTATTGGCAAATCTGTCGAGCAAATTGCGGCGCTGTTGAATGTGTCATTAAGAACAATGTACTCATGGCGTGATGCACATGAAGAATTTTTGCACGCCTTGGATGATGCCAAGACTTACGAGCAGGCATGGTGGGAAGAACAAGCCGCCGCTTACATGGTTTACAACAAGGAAAGCGATCAATTGAATGCCAGCCTATGGTCAAGATCAATGGCGGCAAGGTTTCCGAAGAAGTACAGGGAAAGCACAAAGCAAGAAATCACAGGTGCAGATGGTGCGCCATTGCTTACTGGGATTCAAGTGACATTTGTGAAGCCTGAGTAGCGCCAAGACGCATGGGAATTGCTCATTTTTAAGCTGGTGAGGCCAACCAGTTCCCAGCCGTGTTGGTGAAAGCGGATGCCGCCCGAAACAGTGTTGAATTGCGGACAAGTAGCGCAGTATCTGTGGAAGTAGCGAGTAGCCAACAACCTATAAGGAAATGATTTGTCTGAAGTAGCCAGCGCCATTGCCAATGCTGAATTCCCAATCAAGCTGCAAGGCTTGTTCAAGCCATCACGCTACAAAGTAGCCTATGGCGGCAGGGGCGGCGCTAAGTCATGGGGCATCGCTAGGGCATTGCTGATCCTTGGCGCAAAAAATACCCTGCGAATCCTTTGTGCGCGGGAATTCCAGACCAGCATCAAGGATTCAGTCCACAAGCTACTGTGCGACCAGATCGAATCCCTTGGTTTACTGGGTTTCTATGAAATCACCCAAAACAGCATCAGGGGCAAGAACGGCACAGAATTCGCCTTTGCTGGCTTAAAGAACAACATTGCCAACATCAAATCTTATGAGGGCGTAGATATTTGCTGGGTGGAAGAAGCCCAGACCACAAGCCGCCTAAGCTGGAACGTGCTGATACCTACCATCCGTAAGCAAAACAGCGAGATATGGATTTCGTTCAATCCTGAGTTGGAAACTGACGAAACCTACCAGCGGTTTGTGTTGAATCCGCCTGATGACTGCATCCAGATCAAAATTAACTGGTCAGATAACCCGTGGTTTCCAGAAACCCTAAAACTAGAAAAAGACGCACTGAAAAACCGCGACATTGAAGCCTATAACCAAGTCTGGGAGGGCTTATGCCGCCAATCAGTCGATGGGGCTATCTTTGCCAAGGAACTTCAACAGGCAGAACTTGAGGGCAGGCTGACCCGTGTGGCTTATGACGCTACAAAGCCCGTCCACGCAGTGTTTGACCTTGGTTGGTCTGACAGCACATCTATCTGGTTCTTGCAGTTTGTGGGCATGGAAACCCGCTTAATTCGGTACATTGAGGATAGCCAGAAAACCATGACGCATTACTTAGCGACCATGCAGACATTTGGCTATGTGTACGACACGGTATGGCTACCCCATGACGCTGAAAACCAGACACTGGCAGCGGCAGGGCGGTCAATTAATGACATTGTTAGGGCGGCAGGGTACAAGACGCAGATTCTGCCTAGAGTGCCAATTTTGGACTCGATTAACGCGGCAAGAACAATATTCCCAAACTGTTGGTTTGACCGTGAACACGCGGCAGAGGGCATTAATTGCCTGCGCCACTACCGATATGAGGTTGACCCAGACACAGGGCAATTCAGTCGCAACCCATTACATGATCACTATTCGCACGGGGCTGACGCATTTCGCTACATTGCCCTGATGATTAAAGACACACCAAAGCGCAAGCCCAGACCACAGATTGCCAGTGTTGGCAGTTGGCTAGGTTAGTGTGATAATTTGGTAACAGTTAAAAAGGGCTGAATATGGCTTATCAAGACGCATCAGGAAAAGATACCAGAATCAACAAAGCCATTGAGTTTTGGCGGTTGGTCAATGACGCAGATTCAACGAACCGCGCTGAAGCATTGCAGGACATTAAGTTTGCCGCTGGCGACCAATGGCCTGTCGAGATTCAAAACAGCAGGAACGTGGAAGCCAGACCCTGCTTAACCATCAACAAGATTGATGCCTATGTGCGTCAGGTTACCAACCAACAGCGGATGCAGCGCCCACGCATCAAGGTTCATCCTGTGAATAACTTGGCTGATTACAAGATTGCCCAAGTGATCGAGGGCATGACCCGTCACATCGAGGTCAATTCAAACGCTGACACTGCCTATGACACTGCTTTTGACTATGCCGTGCGGATGGGTTGGGGCTACTGGCGCATTAATACCCGCTATGTGAGTGAAGATTCATTCGACCAAGAAATCTACATTGACACGATTGATAACCCGTTCACCGTGTATTTTGACCCCAATTCAATCTTGCCTGATGGATCAGACGCTGAACGCTGTTTGATCACCACGGTGCTGGATAAAAAGGTTTTTAAGGATTACTACCCAGACGCTGATGATGGTGCAAACTTTACCCAGCGGTCAACAGGTGACGACACTGCAAGCTGGATCACTAAGGAAGATATTCGAATTGCTGAATATTTCTGGATTGAACGTGAACGTGCCAAGCTGTATTTGCTGAGTGACGGAAGCCGCCATTTTGCTGACTCTGACCGATTCTTTGAACGTGTCGAAGCATCAGGCTTAACCGTGGTTGATGAACGCGACAGCTTCCGCAAGGCGGTGAAGTGGTGCAAGATGACCGCTTTGGAAGTCTTGGAAGAAAAGACATGGGCAGGCAAATATATCCCTGTCGTTCCTTGCTACGGCGCACAGGTGATCGTTGACGACAAGCGTAAGAAATACGGTCTGGTCAGGTTTGCAAAAGACCCCCAGCGTATGTATAACTTCTGGCGCACTAGCATGACCGAATCAGTCGCCCTTGCACCAAAGGCAAAGTGGCTGCTGGCAGAGGGTCAAGACGAGGGACACGAAAACGAATGGGCATTGGCAAACATCAAGTCAAGCCCTGTTTTGCGTTACAAGCAAAAAGACATTGAGGGTCAACCCGCCCCAACGCCAACCAGACTGCAACCAGAACCACCGCCCCAAGGCATCATGGAAGCCGCTGGCGCTATTTCCGCAGACTTGCAGATGGTGTTGGGTATCCTTGACCCCAATCAATTACCAAGCGGCAACATTTCTGGCAAAGCATTGGCTGGCCAACAGAATCAAGTGGATTTGAGCAATTTCCACTTTTACGACAACATGACTCGATCAATCAGGCATACAGGCAAAATCTTGTTGGACTTGATACCGCACATTTACGACACAGAACGGGTGATGCGGATTATTGGTTCAGACGGTCAGCCAGACATGACCAAAATCAACGAAAAGAATGAAGTTGGTGAGGTTTTGAATGATGTGACTGTGGGCGAATATGATGTGGTGATGGACACAGGCCCCGGCTTCCAAACCAAACGCCAACAAGCCGTTGAAGCCATGATGCCGCTGTTAACTGGCAATGAGCAGTTGTTTAATATTGCGGGTGACTTGGTATTCCGCAACATGGATTTCCCCGGCGCGGACGTAATCGCCGACCGCCTTGCCGCCATGAACCCAATGGCAAACATTGACGAAAAGTCAGACATACCGCCAGAAGTTCAGATGCGTTTGGCACAAGCACAGAAACAAGTGCAAGATATGCAACAGCAATTGCAAGCCGCCCAGTTGGAGATCAACAACCGTGGTCAGGTCGCCCAAATCAAGGAGGAGGGCGCTACCAAACGCAAACTTATGGAAGTCACTGCCAAGGCGCACAACACTGAAACAATGGCAGAAGTTAAGGTCAACGACCAAAACACCCGCGCCATCACCAGCCAGAACAAAACTGAAATTGATGCGTTGGTCAAAATGCTTATTGCAAGAATGTCGCCTAATCAGTTGTTAATGGAAATTGAACGCCTTAACGCTGAACAGCAACAATATGCAATGATTGCCGCCCAAGACATTTCGCAAGGGGCAAATCCATTAATTAACCCGCAACAACAAATGCAACAGCAACAGCAACAGCAACCAATGCAAGAAGAAATGCAACCGCCAATGCAACAAACATTTGAACAGCCCATGCAGTAATTGACAGTAAAATGATTTCGTGGTAAAAACCGCAAAACCTTACCAGTTGGGTCAACTGGGTGAATTCTTTGAGGAAACTCAATGTCAGAAGTAGCAGAACGACTTGCCGCCAATGTGGTGACAAGTGAAAATTTAGCTGAATTTAATGCCAAGAGAATGGGTTTAGCTGATCCAACGCCAAGCGAGGCTGTCGAACCGACAGAGCCGCAAGAGGTTGATCAAGGACAGAGTGAACCAACTGAGGTAGAGAACGAAGCGACAGCAACAGAGGATCGAAAACAAAATCCTAAGCTGGAAAGACGGTTTTCAGAGATAACTAAGCAACGCGAAGCAGCACGGGAAGAAGCCCGTAGGGAACGCGAGCAAAGGGAAAGTCTGGAAGCAAAGGTTAGGGAACTGGAAGCGAAAACGCAGCCCAAAGCTGAGCCAGTAGTTGAATCAGAACCGTTGCCAGAGCAGTTCAGCGATATGTACGAATACGCCAAGGCGTTGACAGACTATCGTGTAGAACAGCGATTGCAGGAAGAAAAGCAAAAGGAAGTGCAGGCAAAAGCCGCCGCCGAACACGCCAAGCTGATAGACGCATGGGGTCAACGGGTAAAGGCAGCCAAAGCTGAAATGCCAGATTTTGACGATATGGTCAATTCCACAGACGTTACGGTAAGTAACGAAGTGCGGGACGCGATCTTTGAATCAGATGTTGGCCCACGCATTCTGTACCACCTTGCTGAAAACCCTGACTTTGCTGTGAAACTGCAAGGCATGACCGTGACAGCCGCCTTGAGAGCAATTGGGAGATTGGAAGCTCAGTACGATAAGGCTGAGAATCAGACAAAGCCTGTTGTTGGTAAAAGTAAAGCACCCGCGCCGATCAATCCAATCCGATCAGCAGCTAACGGGCGTGATGTAAACCTGACCAGTGATGGTCAATTTCATGGTTCATATCAGGCGTGGAGAGCAGCAAGATTGGCTGGAAAGATTCGCTAAACCCATTCTTTTAAGGAAACAAAATGAGCAATAATCTGCTTACCATCAGCATGATCACCAACGAAGCGTTGATGGTCTTGGAAAACGAATTGACTTTCTCAAGCGAAGTCGAAAGAAACTATGACGATCAATTCGCCGTTACTGGCGCAAAGATCGGTGCAACTTTGAACGTCCGTAAACCCGGTCGTTTCATCGGCACAACTGGCCCTGCTTTGAATGTTGAAGATTTCAACGAGACTTCAGTGCCTGTCACCCTGTCCACACAGTTCCACGTTGATACCCAATTCACCAGCCAAGACTTGGCTTTGTCTTTGGATATGTTCAGCGACCGCGTGTTGAAGCCTGCTGTTGCAGCTATCGCCAACAAGATCGACTTTGACGGTCTGACAATGGCTAAAAACAACACCGCCAACATCGTTGGTACTGCTGGCACACCGCCCACAGGTTTGATCACTTACCTGACCGCTGGTGCATATTTGGACAGCGAGGGCGCACCCCGTGACGGTCGCCGTTCATGTATCGTTGAGCCGTTCACAGGCGCAACCATTGTTGACAGCTTGAAAGGTTTGTTTGTTCCCTCAGACAAAATCGCAAGCCAGTACACCAAAGGCATGATGGGTCGTGACTCCGCAGGCATGAATTGGAAGATGGATCAAAACGTTGTGGCGCAAACATTCGGTTCTTACAGCACCGCTACTTTGTCTTGCGCCACCACCACAGCAACAGGTTTCTTGACCAGCGGCTGGGCATCAACTTCCACCATCGCACTGACCGCAGCCACAGCTACTGCTGGCTTGAAACAAGGTGATGTGATTACGATTGCTGGCATTTACGCAGTCAACCCACAAAACCGTCAAGCCTACGGCAGCAACCGCTTGCGTAACTTTGTGGTGACAGCCCCTGTGACTGTGGCGACTTCTGGCACAACTTCTGTGACCGTTAGCCCTGCCATCATCACTGCTGGTCAGTTCCAAAACGTTAACTTGGCTTCCACCAGCGCATCTGCTGTTGTGACTCCATTCAACAACACAGGCACTGTTTCTCCACAAAATATCGTGATGCACAAAAATGCTTTCACTTTGGCTTGTGCTGATTTGGAATTGCCTGATGGCGTTCACTTTGCTGGTCGTGCAAGCGACAAGGAATTGGGTCTGTCAATGCGTGTGGTTCGTCAATACACAATCAACAACGATTCGATCCCGACTCGCGTTGATGTGCTGTATGGCTGGGCGCCGCTGTACCCTGAACTTGCCTGCCGCGTAGCAGCCTAAAGGTTAATGGGGGCTTAAAACACCCCCGTTTCATCAAACATTTTTAAGGAAAACAGATCATGTCTAATCCCGGCCCAGCAAGTACCCAAACCATTCACCCCAGCAATCTGGCAACCAACCAAGCAGTTCGCCTTTTGGCTTACGCTAACAATGTGCCAATCTCTGCAACAGGTGACTCAATTGTTACCCTCCCAGTGTTTAACACTTCATCCTACAACGTGCAGTTTGTAGCTATCACCAACGCAAACACAGACGTTAGCGGCGGCGCATTGGCTATTTGGACAGCACCAGCAGGAACAGGCACTGAGATCGTTACAAACGCATCTTTGACCAGCAACACTTCTTCAACTTATGTCACCAACGCAACCGTGGTTGCTGGTACTAAGGCAACTCGACTGACAGCACAAACGCTGTACGTCAAAGTTGGCACAGCAGTTACCGCTGGCACTGTGGACATTTTTGTTTACGGTTACGATTTCTCCGAGTTTTAATCGGGAATGAGTTAGGAAAAGCCATCCTCAAAAGGGGTGGCTTTTTCTATTTGTACGCCTATAATTCAACAAACTTTTGAGGAACTGAAAATGGTCAATGTCCAAGTTATGCGCCTATCAGGTCGCACTTATGCCCTTAATTTGACAACTTCAGCCAGTTCTGCGTTGCAAATTGAAGCCACCACCAATGATCAAGCCACTTATGTTGCATTGTTAAACACTGGTTCTGGTGTGGCAGCGGTTGAATTGTCTAATTCCAGCACAGTAACAACCCCCACAGTGGCATCCACTGGCAATAGCGGTTCTTTTGTGTTGCCTGCCGCAATGAATTACCCTTTGATTATTGCCGCCCCTAAAGCGCCTTTTTACATCAAAGCAATCAGTTCAAGCACAAACACGCTGTACATCACTGCTGCACAAGCGGGTTAAGGTTTTGATATGGCAAATGAAGCCGCCAAAACCCAAACCATAAACATTGTCCCAGTTCAAGGCATTTTTCAGCCTGAGCCGACATTTGATTTAATTACGCTGATTGGGCCAGCGGGAACGCCGTTTTATGCCAAGATTGACCCAAATCAGTCTGGTTTAAATATAACCAACAGCACGATAAACAGCACCACAATTGGCGCAACTACCCCATCTACTGGGGTTTTCACCAATATTGCTACGACCACAGGCACAATTTCAAGCGCCCCAACATCACCTGATTCAATTGTGAATCAAGCCTATGTAGACGCGATTGCCCAAGGTTTGGCGTTTAAAGCGCCAGCAAACTACACAACCACAGGCAATATCACACTGTCTGGATTGGCGGTGCAGGGTGGTGGCGATTGGAATGTGACTTTGACGGCGGGAAACCGCATCTTGGTGAAAGATCAAACCACAGGTGCAAATAACGGCATTTATGTGGCGGCGGCTGGCGCATGGACTCGATCCACAGACGCTGACACTTACAACGAATTGCTGTCTGCCTACTTGTTTGTTTTGGATGGCGTGACATTGGCAGGGTCTGCGTGGGTGGATACCAATTTGCCCGGCGGCACTTTGGGCGTAACCCCCATCACTTTTGTTCGATTTGCCAACACTGCCACTTATTTTGCTGGCACTGGCTTGACTTTATCTTCATACACTTTCAGCATTACGCCTGTTGGCACTGCTGGAACATATGGTTCAGCGTCTGCTGTGCCTGTTTTTGTGACCAACGCATCAGGTCAGGTTACATCTGTCACTAACACTGCTATTGCTATTGCCAACACGCAAGTTTCTGGGCTTGGCACAATGTCCACCCAAAACGCAAATGCGGTGGCAATCACAGGCGGGTCAATCAATGGCACAACTGTTGGCGCTACCACAGCGGCGGCGGTTATTGGAACAATAGTTACTGCAAACACTTATTTCAGCGGCGCAGGAACGAATTTAACAGGCACTGCAAGCGGCTTATCTATTGGCGGCAATGCAGCTACTGCCACTACCGCAGGAAGCGTTACAAACAGCCTGACAATCAATTCTGGCGGGTCTGGCGGCACTTCTCCTCAGACTTATAACGGCGGCACTGCGGTAACCATCAGCTACAACACTGTCGGCGCACCATCCACCACAGGCACAAATGCTTCTGGTACATGGGGCATCAGCATTACGGGCAATGCAGACACGGTTACAAACGGGCTTTATTCCACAGGTTCTTATTCAAATCCCACTTGGCTGACTTCAATTTTGGGGTCAATTGTGTCTGGTGCGGTGGCTACGGCTACCACAGCTACAAATGTGGCAGGCGGTGCGGCTGGTTCGCTGGTGTACCAATCTGGGGCATCAACCACTACCACATTGGCGTTGGGAACGACAAACTATGTCTTGACCGCAGGCGCATCTGCCCCGCAATATGTGGCGCAATCCACTTTGTCGGTTGGGTCAGCGACTACCGCAACGACAGCAACCAATTTGGCAGGCGGTGGCGCTGGGTATATTCCTTATCAATCTGGTGCTGGTGCGACTGCGTTTTTGGCATCAGGCACAATTGGTCAGGTTTTGACTTCTAATGGCACATCAGCGCCCACATGGTCAACGCCAAGCAGTTACGCCACGGTCACTGACGACACATCCACAGCGGCGACTCGATACCCGCTTTTTGCTAATCAAACCACGGGCAACCTGACAACTGAGTATGTCAGTTCCACCAAACTGCAATACAACCCCTCCACAGGCGTGTTTACATCCACATCATTCACTGGTGCGGGTACAGGTTTGACAGGAACAGCATCTGGGTTGTCGATTGGCGGTAATGCGGCTACGGCTACATCAGCGACTTCAGCTACCACCGCAACCAATTTGGCTGGCGGTGTAGCCAATCAGATTCCTTACCAAACAGGCGCTGGCGCAACTTCATTTATCACCGCGCCCACAATTTCTAGCACTGCATTGACTTGGAATGGTTCAGCATTTACTTGGGCAACAGCAGGCACAGCGGTCACTATATCGGACGATACGACCACTAATGCCACACGTTATCCATTGTTTGCCAATGCCACATCAGGCACGGTCAGCACAGAATATGTGTCATCTACCAAACTGCAATACAACCCAAGCACGGGTGAATTGACAGCGCCAGCACAGATCAGCAGCAATGGAATTAATATAAATTCACAAACAGTTTCTACCAGCTACACAATTGCGGCTGGAAACAATGGCATAAGTGCAGGGCCAGTTTCTGTCGCAACAGGCATCACTGTTACTGTTTCAACTGGTTCTGTTTGGACTGTGGTTTAAGGATAAAAATGTCACAAGTAGCCATATCAGGAAATGCAAGCGGTACTGGAACTCTGACCATTGCATCACCTAATACAAATAGCAATTACACACTGACTTTGCCGACTGCAACAACAACTATAGTTGGTACAGATGCAACTCAGACGCTGACAAACAAGACCATTCAAGGCGGTGCGATTACCTCTGGTACTGCTGTTGCGTCAACCAGTGGTACAAGCATTACATTTTCCAGCATACCAAGCTGGGTAAAGCGTATTACTATTATTTTTACCAACGTCAGTACCACCGGAACAAGTGCTGTTGTTGTAAGAATTGGTTCTGGATCGGTAGCTTCAACTGGATACCGATCTTATCAATCTGGATTTAATACTTCTGGCGGCGTAGCCGCTTCATTCAATAGTACTGGTTTTATTCTGGAATCAGGAAGCAGCGCATCTTTTAGCCGAGTTGGTAGTATGGTGATGTACACCGCTGATTCAAATATATGGCAACAATTTGGGCAAAATAATTCAGATAACACTTCAGGAAATAACACCCAAGGTCAAATTACTTTAGGTGGAGTTTTGGATAGGGTTGTAGTCACAACATTAGGCGGCACTGATACCTTTGATGCAGGGTCTGTAAATATCATGTACGAGGGCTAAACCATGACCATAGCAATATCAGGAACAAATGGAATCACCCTTGATGGTCAGTTTAATTCTGCATCTTCAATGGGGTTCAAGAACCGCATCATCAATGGTGGAATGAGAGTTTCTCAAAGAGGTACTGTTTCTGTTTCTGCTGGTTCTCCTGCATACACATTAGACAGATGGAGAATTAACCCCACTGGTGCAAGTACATCTGTTACTCAGGGTTCTGTAGGGTATGGCAATCAAACATACGCTTTGCAATTAAATGGTGCTACTAGCTTAACCAATGTTGAAGTGCAACAACGGATTGAGCAAGCAAATTGCTATGACTTGGTAAGCACTAATGTTACTGTTTCTTTTTGGATGTACACCAATAAATCCACAGGGGTATCTGGCGCTCAATTATCTCTTGTTGCGCCAAGTGCGGCAGACAATTGGTCTTCTCAAATATCAGGTTCAGCTACCACATACACAATTCCTAGTTTTGCACAAAACACAGCCACATTTGTTTCTTATACTTTTTCCACGAACGCAAATGTAGCAAACGGACTTGGAATACTGATTAACACGAACACGGCTACGGCATCAGGAGATTGGATACAAATCACAGGCGTACAGCTAGAAAAAGGCTCAACAGCAACTAGCTTTGATTACCGACCTTATGGTACTGAGTTGGGGTTGTGCCTAAGATATTACCAAGCATACACTGTGTTAGTTAATCCAAACATAACTTGGACATCATGGACATATGTTGCGCCAATGAGAGCAAACCCAACAGTAAGCGGAGGCGGTTCGGGTTTTACAATAGATACTGCTTCTGTTTATGTGGGCAATTTTTATCAAACCTCTAGGGCTACTCAAGCATTAATTTTGTCTGCGGAGTTATAAATGTACAAACTAATTAAAAACTCTAGCAATCAAGTGTCTTGTGTTTATAAGATGGCTGATAATTTGGTTATTCCTTTAGATCCTGCCAACACCGACTACCAAGCCTATCTAAAGTGGCTTGCAGAGGGCAACGAACCACTTCCAGCAGATGAGGAAACACAATGACCACGACAATTAGCGGAACATCTGGTGTAACTTTCCCTGCGGGTGGTGTAGGTAATCCTGCTGGCGATGTTGTTGGTACAACAGATTCTCAGACACTGACAAACAAAACATTGACTAGCCCGACACTTACAACACCAACAATTAACTCTGCTCAAGTTGCTACTGTGTCTGGTACTGCGCCAATTTATCTTTGTCGTGCTTGGGTTAACTTCAACGGCACAGGCACTGTGGCAATTCGTTCAAGTGGCAATGTGACAAGCATTACAGATAACGGCGTAGGAGATTACACGGTCAACTTTACAAACGCAATGCCTGATACAAATTATTCTCCTGTTGGGGTTGGAACAAATGGAACAGGTGATGGAACTTCTATGGTTAATTCTTCAACTGCACCAACAACATCTGCATGGAGAACTAATTGTAAAGTTTTTGGTTCAACCCAGTTTGATCCAACATACGCCTACATAGCAGTTTTCAGATAAGGAGTAACCATGACAAAACGAATCATTTACCCAACAGACGATGGCGGTGTTGCGGTCATCATTCCAGCCGCTGAGTGCGGTTTAACAATTGAGGAAATTGCCGCCAAGGATGTCCCTGCTGGCAAGCCATTCAAGATCATTGACACAGCAGATGTGCCAACAGATCGCACATTCCGCAACGCATGGGAGTACACAGAATGATTGTCATTAATATTGATAAAGCCAAAGACATTGCCCATGACAAGCGCAGAGAAGCTCGATCTGCTGAGTTTGCGCCTTTGGACATTAAGGCAACCATTCCATCTGAGGCAACAGCGGCAGAGGCTGCAAGACAAGCTATTAGAGATAAATATGCAACCATGCAAAATGCTATTAATGCAGCAACAACAGTAGAAGAAATAAAAACGGTGATGCCATGACAACATTTGATTGGAAAATTTTAGAAATTTCTGCTGATGGTGATTTAATTACCCACGCCAAATATCATGTGACCGCAGAAGCTGACACAGGCGAAAAAGTGGAAACTGAGGGAAATTGGTGGTTTAGTGACAAAATCCTCAAAAAACCATTCCATGAAGTGACTGAAGCTGATGTGGCATCATGGATTGAAAATGAGACTACCAAAGACGGAATAAATCTTATAAAATCCCGTTTAGAGGAACAACTAGCGTCCCTGCAAGGGAATGGAGTTGTTGTTGCCCCTTGGTTACCACAGAAATTTGTGCCAAAGGTGTAATAAATGACGACTCCTTACGACATTATTAGCAGGGCGCTGAAAGACATAGGTGCATTGGCATCTGGAGAATCGCCAACAGCAGATGATGCACAAGATGCATTCGATATGCTGAACGATATGTGCGCCCAGTGGTCAAATGAAAACATGATGGTTTTCTACAAGACCGAAATTATTTTCCAGACAGTTCAAAATACCGTTCAATACACCCTTGGCCCATCTGGGTCTGTGGGCGCATCCTTTACAGGTTCAATTTCTGGCACAACCTTGACCGTTCCTGTTGATGGCGTAATTTCTGGCGCAATCACAATGGGCATGACCATTAGCGGCACAGGGGTCACCGCAGGCACAACCATTGTGGGATTCGGCACTGGCGCAGGCGGCAACGTTAATGAGGGCGGCACATACACTGTAAGCCAATCCCAGACCGTGGCAAGCACCACAATTTCTGCTTACTATGAACGTCCCCTGACCATTGAATCAGCGTTTGTTCGCGTGGCAACCCAGCAAGGTGGATCAAGTGTGGCAGGCGGCTATTTGGATTACCCTGTGGCAATTCTAAGTCTTGAGGAATACGAATCTCTTGGCATCAAGCAATTAAACGGCCCGTGGGCAAAAATGGTTTACTACCAACCTAGCGAAACTTTGGGAACGCTGTATGTGTTTCCAAACCCTGCGTCTGGTGAATTGCACTTGTTTGCAAATACCATTTTCCGCACGTTTGGTTCACTATACGACACAATCACGCTGCCACAAGGCTACAACATGGCATTGCGGTGGTGTTTGGCTGAACGCCTGATGCCTATGTTTGGTAAGGCTTCAGCTACTCAGATTCAGATGATTAACGCATTTGCTGGTCAAGCCAAGGCAACAATCAAACGCACCAATATGCGACCCGCACAGGTGGCTCGATACCCTGATGCCTTGATGGTTGGAAAAGCAAAAGACGCTGGATTTATCATGGACGGCGGCTTCCGATGATTTATAAAACAGCTAGAATGGTGGTTTTAAAAAGGAATTGCCATGAAAGCTGGGAAACCGCAAAACACGCCAGAAGTGTTGTGGAGTAAAGTTGATGTTAAAAGTAAAAATGAATGCTGGCCTTGGAAAGGATCAATTGAAAATGGATATGGGCGAACTTGGATTAATGACAAAGGTTATTACGCCCATAGAGTTATTTTTAATTTAGCAAATCCAGACATGATTGAATTAAAAGCGCCAACCAATAAAAAAGCAAAAGGCTTTTTAATGCATCTTTGCGACAATCGTATTTGTTGCAATCCAAATCATTTGCAAGTAGCAACTTTGCGAGAAAACAATTTGGATATGCATCAAAAAGGCAGAGTAAAACATAAAATTGGCGGCGATCATCATCGTTCTGTTTTTACCAATCAACAAATTGAAAAAATTATGGATTTGCGTCAAAATGGATTAACCATGAGCATGATTGCAGAAAAAATGAACGCAAACAAATCAACTATCAAATCACTGATTAGGAGAAAATCCTAATGCCTGATTTTGGCTTTGTCGGCCCATCTTACGAAGCGCCCAGCATTTACCAAGATGCCCAAGAGTGCATTAATTTCCGCCCAGAAGTTGATCCGCTAAAACAACAGGGTGAACGCGGGGTGGTGGCGCTGTACCCAACGCCGGGGCTGACTTCATTGGTGCTTTTTCAAAATCAACAAGAAATCAGGGGAATGCGTACCTTGTCAGGTGGTGACATTTTGGTGGCGGTTTGTGGCCCGTATGTATATGCCCTGACTTCCACCTATACAACCACAATGGTTGGTCAATTAAACACATCATCTGGAATTGTTGGAATTACTGACAACGGCGTGAATGTCTACATTGTGGACGGTCAGAATCGCTACACATGGCGCATTTCAAGCCCATCTGCGGCGGTTTTTACAGGTTCAATCAGTGGCACAACATTAACGGTCACAGCAATTACCAATGGAACAATTGCCATCAATCAGGCTTTGTTTGGTGTGGGGGTAAACCAAGAAACCGTGATTACCGCATTAGGAACAGGCACTGGTGGCATTGGTACATATACGATCAATCAAAGCCAAACTGTGGTTTCATCATTGATGAACAGCGCAACGGCTGGCGCAGTGGTTACAGGTTCAATTGCAGGAACAACTCTGACAGTTACAGCGGTGACTAGCGGAACTTTGTATGTGGGTCAAACCATTCAAGGATCAACCGTTACCGCGCAAACCATCATTACAGCCCTTGGAACAGGCACAGGCGGCGCTGGAACATATACGGTCAACAATTCCCAAACAGTGACTTCAAGAACGCTGTATGGCTTGAACTGGTCTGTTTTGCCAAGCACTGATGGCGCATTTACCAGCGGCAGTTCAGTGGACATTGTGGACAACTATTTTGTTTACAACCGTCCAGATACCCAACAGTTTGGTGCATCTGCGGCTTTGTCGCCTATTTCAGCAGCCTTGAGTTTTGCCAGCAAAGACGGTGCGCCTGATGATTTGGTTTCTTTGATTGTTGATCACCGTGAAGTTTATTTGTTGGGCGAAGTGTCCAGCGAGGTTTGGATTGACGCGGGTACAAGCCCATTTCCATTCCAGCGAATCCCCGGCACATCAACCCAACACGGCATTGCCGCCAAATTCAGCGTAGCGCGACTTGGCAATTCATTTGCATATTTAAGCCGCAACATTCGTGGTCAAGCCCAAATTGTGCAAATGAATGGCTATGTACCAACAAGGATTTCCACCCATGCGGTTGAAAATTCTTTGACAAATCAGGTGGTAAGTGATGCCATTGGCTGGACTTATCAGCTTGAGGGACACGAAGTTTATGTGATCAACTTTCCCACAATTAACCTAACTTGGTGTTATGACGTTGCATCAGGAATGTGGCATAAGTGGTTATATACAAACAATTTAGGTCAATATGAACGCGCAAGGGGTAATTGTTGCGTTCAGTTTCAAGGTTTGGTCATGGTTGGGGATTACGCCAACGGCAAAATCTACAAACTTGATCCAATGAATTACACAGATGATGGTCAGCAAGTTAGGCGTTTGCGCCGTGCGCCGCATTTGGTGGCAGACTTTCAGCGGGAATATTTTGACGAATTGCAGATTCAGTTTCAGCCCGGCGTTGGTAATTCCACAGGTCAAGGCGAAAACCCACAAGCCATGTTGCGGTGGTCAGATGATGGCGGTTCAACTTGGTCAACCGAACATTGGACTTCCATCGGTTTGATTGGCAGATATAAAAACCGTGCAATCTGGCGGCGTTTGGGAACAGCGCGGGACAGGGTATTTGAGGTTTCTTTGACCGATCCTGTTAAGGCGGTTATTGTTTCGGCAAACTTAAAAACTTCTGTTGGGGAAAACTGATGGCATTACCTACACCACAAAGTCAACCATATCCGCAGTCGGAATTCTTGGATGTAAACACCAAAAGACCGACACGCACATGGCAACAGTTCTTCATTAATTTGCTGAACTTCACCAGCGCCACAACTGCCACCGCAGGGTCAGCGACTTTGCCAGCAAACCCTGTTGGCTTTATGAATGTGACTGTCAATGGTGTGGCTTACAAAGTGCCATATTACAACCAATGAATGATTTAATTCCGACTAATGTGCCAACCCGTGAACAGATCGAAAGATTGCAAGCGGAAGTGGCAAAGATGCCGCAGGCTGAGTTGGAGACAGAACACTATTTCCATGCTGGGATGTATGCCAGAAAGGTTTATAGACCCGCTGGGGCGCTGATAGTTGGCAAGGTACATAAGAAAGACCACTTTTTTTTATGCGCCAAAGGTGAAATAATTGCATGGACTGAGGGCGGCATGAAACACCTGTATGCGGGGGATATTGTGCAGAGCAAGCCCGGCACAAAGCGGGTGACGCTGGCGGTAACTGATGCCATTGGTATCACGTTCCACAACAGCAGTGAAACCGACTTGGACAAATTGGAAAAAGAATTGGTCGAACCAGATGAATTTGCGTTGTTTGATTCTGCGAATAAATTGAAAACGCTAAAAATAAAAGGGGAATAATATGACTTGGGTCACAGCATCAACAATTATGGCTGGCGGTAGTATCGTGGGCGGTTTGCTTGGCGCAAGCGCCGCAAATAAAGCCGCAAACACACAAGCCGCCGCTGCAAGGGAAGCAATTGCCCAACAGCAAAGAATGTTCGACATTCAAAACGAACAACAACGCCCTTACAGAGAAGCTGGTTACAGTGCATTAAGCGACATTGCTGGCATGAAACCTTATTTGACCAAACAATTTGGTCAGGAAGATTTTCAAGCAGGCATTGATCCTAGTTACAACTTCAGACTTGCCCAAGGTAATTTAGCAACCACAAATCTGGCAAATCAGTCTGGTGGATTGATTGGCGGTAATGCTTTGCAAGGTTTGACAAATTATGGTCAAGGTGCTGCAAGCCAAGAGTTTCAAAATGCGTTTAATCGTTTTCAAACTCAAAGAACAGGCATTTACAACACATTAGCAGGCATTGCTGGTATTGGTCAAACTGCCCAAGGACAAGTTTCAAACCTTGCACAAAACACTGCTGGCAACATTGGTCAAGCAACAATTGGTGCAGGAAATGCAATGGCAGGCGGTCAAATTGGTGCGGCAAATGCTTTGTCTGGCGGTTTCCAAGGCGCTGGTAGTGCTTATATGTTGCCTACCTTATTAGGATCACGGGGTGCGCCTGCGACTAATTATGGCGTTGCGCCGACCAATTATGGTATTACTCAAAGCAATCCAGATATGGGTGGGGCGCAAGGCTTAAAATTATTTAGCGCATCATAAGGATAAAAAATGGCAGATTTCTCAGTCAACCCTGTTGCACAAAACATAAAACCACCACAAGTTATGTCACTTGGTGACATGGTTAACCTTGCCAGAAGTGGGCAGGCATATCAACAAGCGCAACAAATTAACCCCTTAGAAGTGCAAAGGGCTAGTGCTGAATTGCAAAGATTGCGTCAATTGATGCCAGAAGAATATCGACAAAAAGTTTCAGAAGCTAATCGCGCTGAAACTGAAGCAAATGTTTCAGAAAAAACATCTGCGCCAAGAATTACGCAAGCTGGCGCTACTGCATCAAGTGCTGAATCTACTGCTGAACAAGACCGTTTAAAGTTAATGGCATTAAAACAAAGACAAATTGCGGCTAGTCAAATTGCATTGATTAATCATCCTTTGGTAATTGAAGCTGAAAAAAATCCAACTAAAGCAAATGTGGCTGCATTAGAAAATTTGGTAAATCAAAGCGGCATAAATATGGGTAGAGATTTGGGAATTAAACCAGATGAAACTGCACAATTAAATCAACCATATATGGACATAGCGAAAAATGATCCCGGTAGTTTGCGTGGATACCTTAAACAACGCCACATTCAAGGTTTGGACGAATCTGCCCGTACTGCCGCATTGTCGCCAAGCGGTGTTGGCATAACCAGCGGAACAGAAAGCCAAGTTACTTCAACAAATCCGTTTTCTGAAACACCAGTTGGAACTGCTGTCCCCGGCACATATCGCAAATTGCAACTTATGCCAAACGAGCAGCTTGTTGAGGACAATCAAGGAAATCAATTTATTCAAAGCAAAGACAATCAAGGACGCATCACAATTCGTCCTGTTAATGCCGCACCATCTGCTGCGCCACCGCCTGCGCCAGCCGTTTCGCCAAATGCGCCAAAAGCAGTGGTCGCACCAAAGCAAAGTCCAATTTCACAAAGATTGGCAACAGAAGTGCCAACACAAACAGCAGAAAATTTACCTGTTCATAGTCAACCAGTGCCGCCAAGATTTCCTGTGCGCGTTCCCGGTCAACCTGTTTTCACGCTACAACAAGGCGAAAAAGAAGCACAAGAAACAGGCGGTAAAGTTTTAAGGGAAGCTATTGCTAACCGTAATTCAGTTTCACCAATTCGTGGAAGCGTTGAAAAGATTGTTGCTACCACTGATCAATTGTTGCAAGACACAATTACCAAATCTGGTAAAGGCTTACAAATTGAACAATATTTCAACAAATTGGCTGATGACAGCAAATATAAAGAATTGAGCAAACAACTTGCAAGATTGCAAATGGCTTTAATTGGTAACAATCCACAAGCCTTGTCATCAGATGCTGGAAAACAAATGTCTGCGGCTGCGACAGGTAGTGAAGTTTATCCACCAGAAGTTTTGCAAAAAATTGCAGTTCAAATTCATGGTGAAATGGAAAACAAAGACAAATTTGGGCAAGCCGCTGATAAATATGGTCGAAGATTTGGCGAAAGCAATATGGGAAGTTTTACTCAAATGTGGAACAACAATGCTGACGCTAAAGTGTTTGAACTTATGTCTTTGCCTAAATTGATTAAAAATAAAGAATTGCGCGTAAAAATGGCTAATCAAATTATTGGCTATCAACCCGGCTCAGAAGAACGCCGAATAATTGAAGATAAATATATGAACATTCAGAAACTCATTAAAGATGGGACTTTGTAATGGCTGATGAAGTATTAGATTTAATTCGTGGTGGCGCACAATTTCCTGTTTCAGCGCCAGCTTATCCATCACGAAGCATGGCGACTTCCGCTGGGCGTAAAAAACCTACAACAACCGAAGAAGATGAAGTTTTAAATTTAATTCAAGGCAACACACAAAGTAATGTTGCAGAAGTTCAACCATCGCCTGCCACTGTAAAAGGTGCGGCAAATAGGTTTCTAAAAGGGGCGCAAGATTTTGGCGCAAGTACGGCATCCTTGGCAGATACAACGTTAGGTGCGGCTGGCCCACTTTTAGGATATGTGACGCAAGGTGTTGTGCGACCATTTACAGGTGCAGAACAAGCCCAAAACATAGGTCAGCAAGTAACTGCTGCAACAGATAAGCCTTTTGGAAAACTATTTGGCGTTACTGAAGAACCAGCATATAAAGGTGAATTATCACAACAAGTAATGAATTTTATTGGTGAAAATGTCAACAAAGGCGCTGATTGGATTTATCAAAATCAATCAAAAGTTGGATTGAATATTCCCAAGCAAGACATTGAACACATGATGACCACGTTGTCATTTGCTGCGCCCGGTTTGGTGGCAAAGCCCATTGCCGCCGTGGTTAAACCAGTAGTAAATGAATCAAAATTAGTAGCTGGTTCAGTAAAACCATATATTCCCAAACCAATACAAAACGCGGTTGGTGCAACTGTTGAAGCCATTGCGCCCGGCACTACCAACTACAAACCATACAAAGTAGGCGGATTAACGCCAGAACAATTGCAAGCGCAATTTGAAGCTAGGGGCGGCAACTTAAAACAAAACGCTGATGAGTTAAATCAAAATTATGAACAACAACGAGCAGCCGCAACAGAACCCGCATCAGTTGAACAGCCAATTTTGGATACAAATGGACAAGTGATTGGGCAAACTGATCTTGGTACAGCAAAACCAACCCGACCAGATTCTGAATTTAAACCTGTTGAATATGCTGAAAATGGTTTGCCATTGGATGAGCAATTTGCCAGAGCAAAAGCTATGCAGCGTGTTTTAGGCGAAGATCATGCCGCTGATTTGGCTGCTTTGGAGGGTAAGGGCAAAGAACGCGCAACAAATTATCAGACTTCAAAATCTGATACTCCATTGGGCAATTACCTTGCTGAACGTTTTAAAGATGAACAAAAGCGATTGCAAATATTTGCTGATCAACAAGCACAAAAAACAGGTGGCATTGTTGGATTGGATGAAAGCGCCAAATTTAAACGTGGTGAGGCAATCCTTGATCCGCTGAAAAAATTAGAAGATTATTTTGATACAGAAACAAGAAAAATTTATAAAGAAAGAGATACACAAGCATCAACTATTCCTGTTGAAGCAAACAACATATTGAATATTCTTAATGATGAATCTTTGACTTTGGCAAATACAGAAACCATTGGTCTGTCAAACATTGCAAAAGCCAGAATGCGTCAATTAAAAATGATTGATAAAGACGGTAATTTATTGCCAACTAATGCAAAAACTGCTGAAAACTTTCGACAATTTTTAAATGAAAATTATGATAGAAAAAACGCAAATTTGCATCGTGCTTTAAAAGCTGCTGTGGATGAAGATGTTTTGGCGAACATGGATACCAACACGCCAATTTACAAAACCGCTAGAAGTTTAGTTGAATTGCGTAAAAACACATTAGACAACCCAAAGGGTATATCTGCAATCTTGGATGAAAGCGGCCCTAACAACATTAATCGTAGAGTTGACAAAGAAAAAATTTCTCAAAACATTGCAAATATGTCTGTTGAGCAATTTACTCATGTGATTGATACGTTGAAAAATATGCCGCCAGAATTGCAATCTGCTAGTGTTCAAGCCTTGGCAAACATCAAAGCGCAATTTGCAAGCAATATAGCTGCATTAGCTGATAAACCAAAGCAATTGACAAAATTCATGAATGACAATCGTGAAGTTATGCCGCGATTGTTTAATGCAGAAGAAATGAACAATTTTAGAGATTTGCATAATGTGGCGCACATTTTAAAAACAGATACAGGTTATCCCGGTGCGGCTGTACAAAAAATTAACGTAGAACAAAAACTTGCTGGAAGAATAGGGCAACAAATTTTGCAAAAAGGCGGTGCAGGGGCGGCTGAATTTATAACAGGTGGCGCTGGCGGTGGAATGCCTGCTGTTATTACACATGAATTTATTGGAACACAGCTAGAAAAAGGCAAACAAAAGAAAATTCAAAAAGCTGAAGCTGAAGCATTCAAAAATGCACAATCTCGCTTTGTTCCAATTAAAGAGTTGATAAACAAATAAGGACGCATCATGGCAGTAAATCTTTCGCCAATTGGCAACGGTCAGCAATTCTTTGACAACAATGGTTTGCCATTAAATGGCGGCTTGATCTACACATACCAAGCTGGTTCAAGCACCGCGCTGGCAACCTATACAGACATTAATGCCACAGTAGCAAATGCAAATCCTATTGTTTTGGATTCATCTGGTCGTTTGCCCAATGAAGTCTGGTTGACCTATGGATATAACTATAAGTTTGTGGTCAAAACATCTACTGGCACAACCCTTGGCACATACGATAACCTTTATGGAATTATTGGTGTTGCTGGTACTAGCACAGGCACGACCATTCCCACAGGCATGATTTCGCTGTGGTATGGCTCAATTGGTAGCGTCCCATCAGGTTGGTATTTGTGCGATGGTACAAACGGCACACCTGATTTGCGTGACAGATTTGTGGTTGGTGCTGGATCAACTTATTCTGTGGCGGCTACTGGCGGTTCAAAAGATTCTATTTTGGTAAGCCATACGCATACGGCAACCGTCACTGACCCCGGTCACAAACACACATATTTAAAAGCAACAGGCACATCCCCGCAATCAGGTTCTGCCACACAAGTTTTTGTTAATAACTCTACAACAGATACCAGCACAGCAACTACTGGCATCACAGTGGCTAACACCACTGAGGGCGTATCAGGTACAAATGCAAATCTGCCACCATATTACGCATTGGCGTATGTCATGAAGTCTTGATCATGGAAATTGATCCAGTTAAATACGGTGTGCTTTGGCAAAAGGTTCAAGATTATGAACGCCGATTCGACCAGATGGAAACCAAGATCGACAAAATGGAAACGTCCATTGAAAAGCTGGTAGCACTGGCAAATCAAGGGCGTGGCGGGTTTTGGGCTGGTATGGCATTGGTATCAGCTTTGTCGTCTGCTGTGGGCTATGTAAGCCACTGGATGGGTAAGAATTGAACCGATAACGCTGGCGCTTGCTGCAATTGCTGGAATTAAGCAAGGTGTAGCCTTATACAAGGATGCAAAAGCCGCAGGCACAGACGTTTACAAGATAACCAAGGAAATCACAGGGTTCATTGGTCAATTATTTGACTCGCACGAAGAAATCAAAAAAGAAGTCAAGCGGCAAGAACTTGACCCTCCCAAAACCAAATCACTGAAAGCACAGGCGCTTGAGAATGTGTTTCACCAGATTGAATTGGAAAGGCAATCAGTAGAATTGCGTGAGTTTTTGATTTACCACACAGACCCAGCACTTGGTGCGGTTTGGTCAAGGTTTGAAGAAGAATATAAAAAACTGAATGAGGAAAACGAAAAACAGATTGAAATGGAACGCCAACTGGAGATTCAACGCAAATGGCTACGCAGAAAAAAAATCAACAATCTGCAAGACAAGGCGCTAATAATCGGGGCGGTTCTGACAGTTTTTATATACCTCCACCTCCTGTTATGGTCGATAAAACAGATGACCACGGGCAGATAGTTTTTCTGCTTTGCCTAATTGTGGTGATTTTAATTTTGCCGCTGTTCCTGTATTTGATGGCTTCAATGTATTTTGATATGCTTGTATTGCAGCAAGAAAACAAACAACAGCAGGCAATTATTCGCCGCCTTATTACCCAACTTGAGGAAAAAAAATGATCCCCATAGTCGCATCATTACTTGGCACACTTGCCCAGAACGGGTTAGGTTTGCTGTCTAGCGCCATCCAAGCCAAGGGCAAGGAAGTGGTCGAAAACACTTTGGGCGTAAAAATCCCTGACGCACCAACCGCTGAAGATGTTGCCAAACTGCGCCAGCTTCAATTCGAACACGAAGAACGCCTGTTGGAATTAGGAATTGAAAAAGCCAAAATGGAACTGGCTGAACTTGACCTGTTGGCAAAAGCCGCCCAAAGTGACGCTGACAACATCACAGACCGATGGGAAGCGGATATGGCATCTGACTCTTGGTTGTCCAAAAACATACGCCCTATGTCATTAATTGCCATTTTTTTGGGATATTTCCTGTTTGCCATGATGAGTGCGTTTGGCTACAACGCAAATGAATCTTATGTAACCTTGTTGGGTAACTGGGGGATGCTAATTATGGGCGCTTACTTTGGCGGCAGGACTGTGGAAAAACTTGCAGAAATGAGGAAGAAATGAAAGCCAAATTAACTTTTCTTGTGACCTTGATGGTCAGCTTTACTTTGTGCATTGTTGTCGTTGGCATGGTCGGCGTTCTAATGGCTGGACTGTTTGACGAAAAAGTTGACAACGCTGAAATCTTTAAACTGATTAGCCCTGCATTTCAAACCATTGTGGGCGGTTTTATTGGGTTGCTGGCTGGCGTGAAACTGTCTCACGGCGAAACAGATGGGGTAGAAAAATGAGCTTAAACACTGAACAAGCCGCATTCCTGCTCGATGCCTGCAAACTGATCCAGTACGCCACAGAGCAAGGCGTTACGGTCACTGCTGGGGAACTAGCTAGAACACCAGAACAACAGGCTATTTACTTCAAAACAGGGCGTTCTAAGACCATGAACAGCATTCACTTGAAACGGTGCGCCATTGATTTGAACTTTTTCAAAGATGGAAAGATCATCTGGGACAAGGCAACCATTGCGCCTTTGGGTGCTTATTGGGAAAGCCTGCATCCTAAAAACCGCTGGGGTGGTAATTTTTCCAATCTGGTGGACTGCCCACATTTTGAACGCAACGTTTAATCTGCAAAAAAGTGCAGTAAGGCAACAACAACAACAATGCCAATGATTGCGCCAATGAACATAACAGAAATAGTGACAATTATTTCTCCCATTTTTTGCATAACTCCTTAACTGCTTTGGTTTTACGGGGTTTGTCACAGACTTTGCTGACAGACTTTTGTTTGGCTTTATACATTAATTCGGCGGTGGTGGTTGGCTTTGGATTCCAACTCACCCCTACCATGAGCAAGATCAGCCAACGCAATTTTTTTCCTTGAGTTTGGCTTCAATGGCTTTTCCATATTCCATCCAATCAAGTGATTCTTTGTACCAAATGTCGCAATGCTCATCATCACTTAGCCCTACCCATGTGCGCTGTGATGGGTGGGTGTAGAGGGGTATCTTTGGAAGATTAACTACTGTTGGCGTTTCCCAACTTGTTAATTTAGCCCACTCAAGTATGCGTTTTTCAACATTGATATACGCCACAGGCTCTTGGCTTTCCAACTCTGCAATAGCTTTGGCGGCTACCAGTTTGGCAAAGGCTTCAATAATTGGAATATTGAACGCCGCAATTTCTTCCGCCATTCCAGCCTGTACAGCCATCTCAATGATTTCATCTTGTGTCATATCAATTCCCGCTGAATAGGCACAAACCGCCATTCACGTTCTGCCCTGCCAGACTTTGATTTGGTGGTGTGTCCAGTTAGCTCAACCATGCCAAGTTTAGCCATCTCAGGTAACCGCCTAGCTACCTGATTACCATCCAGCCCTGTCAGTTCTGCAATACCATCCTTGCCTCTAGCGCCAAACCGTTGGAGACAATCCAAAATCTGATCAAAATGATGGCTAGCCAAATGGCTAGATTGGTCAGCCGCCATAAAACTAGTTATTGGATCAGTTGATCTTGCACGTTTAAAAAGGTATGTCATCTCTAGCCCCTGTATTTGTCTTTTCCTCCAAGTCATAGCAATTTGCCCACCCATTCCATCCACCATCTGACAAAGGTATGGTGTCTAACTTAATTTTAAAATTTTCGCCATCTTCAAACAAACTGCCAATGGTCTGGTAGCGTTTCTTTTCCTGACCGTCTTTGTTTGTGTAAGTGCCAGTGATGACAACAATGTTTTTGATTTTTTTCATGATTTGCTTTCTATGTAATCGGTTAATTTTTTGACTTGGAAATCGACTTCAGCTAAAAACTTGACAATTTCAGCTTCAATCTCTGCGATATATCTGTCGTCACGATCAATTCGTGCAACAAATAATTGCGCCTTTTCTGGCATTCTGGGATCAAATACACAATAATCTGCCCATTTTCTGCCCGTGCAGGCAAGTTGGAACTGCATCTGGGCATAGTATTTTTGAGGAACTTTTTGAGTCAATAGGGTTTCAATCATGCCCTTGGATTCTGGGCATTTGATTTCACAAATTCCGTCATCATTGATAAGACCGTCAGGGCTTGCGCCAGCCATTTCAATGGTAGGGTGTGGCACAAATCCTGTTTCTTGCACAAGGTATCCCTGATGCAGTTCCAGCGCAGCCCGTGCAAAGGGTTCTTGATCAATGCCCCATTGCATAGCCTGCGATGTAAAACCCTCTGCTTTGGTCTTTGTGATGCGTTCTAACACCAATTGGGTCATATATGTTTCGCGGCTGGCGGCATAACCTGTTTTGGTTTTTGCCATTACATCTGCGACTTTGCTAGCGGTTACCTTACCTAGACGCGCAGCAAACCAATCTTCTGTACGTTGTTCCATTATTTAACCTCCAACTGTGTTTTTTTGGCATCTTTACGCGCAATAACTTTTTTCTGCCAAGCTGGGTCGCCATTGGCTGCGGCATAAGCGGCTTTGTAGGTTTTCTGAAGTTCTTCTAGCGTGGTGGTTTCATCCATTGCCGCCATCAGGTCAGCTACTTGGCTTTCATTGACCGTGGACTTAATTTCAGTTTTGCGGCTAGCGGCTACACCGTCATCATCTTCTGGCGCAAGACCAGTGGCGGCTAAAAGCGAATACCTACGGGCATAAGTCAACGCACTGCCAAAACCCATTGCATCCATTTTTGTGGCAGGCACATGAAGCATTCCGCATTCCATAACTTCACCTGATTCATGAATCAGCATGGTTTCCACCATCACGCCATCTTTGCATTCATAGGTGCGTTGCATTAAACCTATGCCATTGTCATTTAAAGCCCCAATAACAGCTTCAATGCAATTAGCAAGGTCAGCGTACTTGGATTTGAAATGAGGGTTTGTAGACGTTTTTAAGGCTGGCCCAAACTGGCGTTGTGCTTTGACAAACGCTGCGGCAATTTTGTTTCCAATTGGTGTTTCCATGATTTTCCTTAGTATGTGTAACGTGGGCCACAAGTCACTTCAACAACGGTTTCCACCGTGTAGCCATTGATCTTGCGTTTGGCGTAAATAGGGATAGCGCGAAGCCCTGACGACTCGCATTGTTTAACCCCGTCAATCACTTCATTCCTGCCCATAGGCTGGATTTGTTTATCCATGATCAATTCCTGCGTGGTATTTTGCGGAACTGGTTCTGGGCGCATTGTGTAAACAGGTGCTGGCTGCTGGCTGGCGCAACCAACCATTGCCAAAAGTAAAAGTGCGTATTTCATTTTGATCCTCAAAAAATGTTGTTGGCTAAACCGTTGATCACAAACCCAACACGTTTGATGCTGGGTGACTCATAACCAGCGCGTTCTTTGACGCACCGATAGATGTAATTGAATGATTCTTTTGGAATGTCATAGGTAATATCCAAATCACCGCAGGAAATGAACACATCAAAATGACCATCCATTTCCCAATCGTCACCGTCATACCAAGTCCATTCGACTTTGACTTCACCGTACTGGTCAAGATATTCAACAAAAGTGCCTTGTTCGCCGTCATTTAGCATGATGCTCTCCAAACAAAAAGGTCAAGGGCAACCACCACAATGGCGGCAACGGAGACAACATATAAGGCGACTTGCGCCCAATCGGTTGGTTTTTTATAGGTTTCAATGTCAAACATGGTTGTTCCTTTGTAGGGGCTTGCGCCCCGTTAAGTTAAGCGTAAGACAAGCCTTGGAACTCAAAAGAATCCGCAAACTCTGGCGCAGCAGATTTGCGAATTTCAACAGACACACAGCCAAGACCAAAGCGTTCTGCTAGGTACTGTTTAGCGTCTGGGGTGTTGGCAACCACAAGAATAGTGGTGGCGTTGAAATCAGTGGGAGAGAAAGTGAAATCGGTCATGTGACCTCCTAAAAGACCCTATGCGTTGTGCTGGGGAATGAATGTATTGTTAAGCAAACTTAACCACAGGTCAAGCATTATTTGCAATTATTTTCTAGGGACAAACCCTAATGTTGTTATTTTGTTAATCTGGCTTTACAATTCACCCATGACAAAACAACAATTAATTCAGTTGGCAGGCTCACAGGCTGAGCTTGCAAGGATTCTTGGCATTAAACGTCCAGCGGTTTGCCAATGGAAAACTGTGCCTGAGTTGAGATTGCGCCAGTTAAAAGATTTGCGTCCACAATGGTTTACACAGGAGAAAACATGAAAAAAGCACTTTTGGCAGTTTGGTTTGCGGCATCTACCACAATGGTTTGGGCATCTTGCACTTACAGCACATACAGTTCTGGTGGTCGCATGATCACTTGCACCACTTGCTGTTACGGTAATTCTTGCAACACAAACTGTTATTGATGTAAGATTGTTTGAAACACGGCTAGGTGGGGAGTAGCTACCCCACCGAAAAGCGAACTCCCCGCCTGCCGAAGTTTCTTTTCTGGGAGATTTGCGGAGATGCTTTATGCATTATTACAAACGAAATCTTGGCGATTACGCCAAAAAAGCCGGTCGCTTGACCATGTTGCAGCACGGTGCGTACACGCTTCTTATTGATTCGTGTTATGACCGTGAAGTTTTTCCAACATTAGAGCAAGCCATTGAATGGACTTGGGCATCGACAGAGGCTGAAATTGAGGCGGTTAAATTTGTACTAAGTCGTTTTTTTGTGTTGGACAAAGAGGGTTGTTATGTGCAAGACAGAATTCTTGAAGAATTGCTGAATTACCATAAAAATGCAGATACCAACAAACGAATTGCTGATGAAAGAGAAGCAAAGCGTAGAGAAAAACGCACGAACCGTACACAAATCGCAGACGAAGCGCCACCTAACCAAGAACCAATAACCATAAACCATAAACCAATAAAAGAGAAAGCCACTGTCGTGGCTTGCCCCCCAGATGTAAGCCCACAGGTTTGGCAGGATTGGCTGCAATTGCGTAAATCCAAAAAGGCATCAGTCACAGAAACCGTGGTCAAAGGCGCACGGGCTGAAGCGGCAAAACTTAACTGGACACTTGACCAGTTTTTGATTGAATGGTGTACCAGAGGTAGCCAAGGGTTAAAAGCCGAATGGATTACTGAAAAACAACAGTTAACAAAAACAGGTCAAATGAACCAGACCGTTATGTCTGGCTTAACTCGCGGTCTTTTGGGGGGTGGCAACAATGTCAAATTCATTGAATCCTGATGATGGCTTGGATTACATCTTT